>Ga0316204_10000111_pt1 | contig 331939 bp, 247 predicted proteins | sample 6monrhotite_MG_2_FD_205661 | JGI IMG/M metagenome (GOLD analysis project Ga0316204, IMG submission 205661) | Microbial mat bacterial communities from mineral coupon in-situ incubated in ocean water Damariscotta River, Maine, United States -... | ecosystem: Environmental > Aquatic > Marine >... | reverse complement strand
ACTCGAAACACTCTCTTTGGCGTTTGCGTGGAGTTGTGGTTAACAACACGTACGACCGTCAGAGGGCGGTGTTTCGGGCGTTCTCAGATTCTCAGCGGGCGCAAGTTCGCTGGTCTAAGGTCTAGTTGCTGAGCCCACCCGGCTTCAACCAGGCTGTGAAGGCTATTCCAAGAACAACACTCGCATGACCATGCTCGTCCCCGACCCCTCAGTCAACGCAACCACAGCTCGGCCGCTGTCATCGAATGCGAAGGACCAATTGCTAAGCGGCATGCCGCCGACGGGGACTTCGTAGACCGTGGAAGACGCGCTGCCGTCGGGACGGGAGCGCACCAGCTCGAGTTGCGAGGGGTCGGTTGGGCGGCTCATCGCCCAGAGCTCGGCGCGTCGCGGTGAGACGTGTTCGACGCCAGCGGTGGTTCGGTAAGTGACGAGCGGTTCGACTTGATCGTCGGCCGCAACTCGTCTGACAAAGTGATGTTCTGGTGGCGTGGAGACGTTCTCCACGAACTGCACGCACGCCGAGCCATACTCACCGACAACGACCCCGACGACGCTGTTGGCGGCGGCCAGTGAGCAGCCGACCTGGCCACCGCACCCCGACCAATCTCTCAACACTTCTGGCAGGGGGACCAGTCCAACCTCAGGTTTGTAGCGGGCGCCAAGGACGCGGAGCCCTTCTGCGACTCCTTGGGTCGAGGAGTAGGTCAGAAGGCCTTGGCCATCACCGCCAAAATGGAACAGCAGGCTGCCTACGTACCACTCATGAGTCGTGTGCTCCACGCCAACCACATCGCCGACGGCGAACAACGCCAAGGCTAGACCCGGATTGGTGTAGGCGATCGCGACCGTGCCGTCTGTGTGGATAGCGGGATGCCCATCTGAGATTGCCCGTGACCCCGCGAACGTAAACATCAGGTCTGTGCGCATGAGGCGCCACAATCCCCAGTCGGTGGGCGAGCCAAGTGTATTGGGGACGAGCACGACGACATCGCCGTTCGCATTGCTGTCACCAATCGAGACTCCGTACGGGGTCGGCACACGGTCGCTGCTGCCATCCAGATTGCCGCGCGTGCAATAGCGCACGCCGCTGTCGACGGTCTCTCCGAGGAAACTACCGTCGCCAAAGGTGCGCGCGTTTGCTGGGATGTCGATGAAGAGCTCCATCAAGCCGCTGGCAGACACCTCGAACACGCGGCCACTCATCGTGGTTACGACACGACGGCCGTTTGGCCAGCTGAGAGTCTGATCCGCTGCTTCTCCCAGCAACTCGAACTCCGCGGTGCGGGTGAAGTCGCGAATCGAAAACGTGGTTACCGCTTGCCCATGGACCAGAGCCTGGATCGTGCATCCGCGCGGCAGCTCGAACTCAGAGCTCCACACCCATGTGGTCGTTGTGCCGATCTGACTCAGGGTACCCGGTAGCTCATTGCCGCCGTCGCTGATCACTACGTCGGCTGCTTGCAACCTGGCCCCGTTGTCGGCCAGTTCGAACGTGATGTCCGCGGTTGGTGCAACGCCGCTCGCGCCGTTTGCCGGATCGCTCGATACGACGGTGGCGACTGCCTCCGGCACCGTGGCACTGCCGCTGCCGCTGCAAGCCGTCACGCTGGTGATCGCCGCCAGCAAGATGACAGATACTCCGCATCGTCTCTCACAGGCCTTCATTGCCGTTCAGTATGCTCGCCTATGGAGATGGTAACAGTCCCTCACTGAGCCAGGTGGCCGTGCCACGGCCATGCGATCTTGAGCGAATAGACCTGGAGCTTGGGGGATTCCCTTTTGGCGGCCGAGTTTGCAATTGCGCGTAGTTATGGCCGTCGCTGGCGCCGATTGTCGCATATGCTCGCCCGCCTGGAACAGCGGCCCAGTCGACGCCTCCGGATCACTTTCGACTGGATGGACCCGCAGATCATCAAACCGCTCGTTCCGGCGCATCCCAACACGGCCCTCTTGTCGAGGTCGCCCGGTTGGAAGCTGGCATGGCTACGAGACCACGGCACCCTGCTATGGCTCGGCTGGAGCTGGCGGCGATTCACGGTCCGGAGTGCAGATATATGGGTAAGCGTTTGTTCGTTGGTAACCTCTCCTTCAACTCGACTGAAGACTCGATCGCAGATGCGTTTCAGAGTGCTGGCTTCAAAGCCGCCAGCGTCACCGTGTTGACCGATCGCGAGACTGGCCGTTCACGTGGCTTTGGTTTCGTGGAAATGGACTCGGATGAGGAGGCTGCCAATGCGATTCAGGCCCTCGATGGGCAAGATGTCGATGGTCGCGCCGTGCGCGTCAACGAAGCCGAAGAGCGCAAGCCGCGCAGCGGTGGCGGTGGCGGTGGTGGTGGCGGCTACGGTGGCCGTGATGGTGGCGGCGGCGGCGGCGGTCGCTGGTAGTGATCACTGGCGCATCAGCTGGCAAGCACTCGTACGAGGGTGATGCCAGCTGATCCCGCAGCCCCCGTGATCAACCTGCAGTGATCATCTTGCTGGGATCATCTTGTTGGGGTTCGCGCCGCGGGTGACCTGGGCGACGAACGGCGACGTCATGGCACGTAGCAAGGCGCTGTAGTTCAGCTCAAACGCCACTTCGTCGCCGACTGTCAGGGGTGGCCCGTCGGAATACACGACGAGGTGATCGCTGCTGGCAGCGACGACTTCGATTCCGTCAGGTGCTCGCAGGCCTTGTTCATCAACATCCTGACGGCCAACTGCCAGGATCGCCTGAGCGACCAGTCCGCGATTTGCGGTCTCCTCGACCTTGCCGAACGTGGCTTCAGCGGGCACGCCCCACGCTTGCGAGGGCTTCGTCTTCGACTCGATGACTTCGGCCGTAAGGGTGATGGCGTCGGTATGCAGGCCGGCGAGTGGTTGGCGATGAAGGGGTTCGCGGCCGAGTAGGATGGATTCGCCTAGCCGCAGGTTGTTGACCCGGCCGATGTCCGCACCGCTCAGCGCCCACGCGAGGTTTGCGGAGTTGCCGCCCGATACCGTGCCGAGGTCGATGCCGAACTTGTTCTCGATCCTCGTGACGAGTGACGATAGTTCGCCCATGTTGGCGGCGTCAGGGGTGATGCCTTTACGACATGCGAGGTTGGTGCCCAGGCCCGCAAGCCGGATGTTCGGCAGGCGCAACGTTGCCGCCACGAACGGCTCAAGGTCCTTCGCCATGATGCCCTCACGGAGGTCGCCGAGCTCAATCATCAGGATGACACTGTGCGTCTGTCCGAGAGTTTGCGCGGCTAGTGATAGCTGCCGGATCACACTGAGTTCCGTGTTGAGGCTGGTGCTCGCTGTGGCGACGACACGTGATGCCTGGCTGATCATGGGCGAGCGAATCAGCAGCTTGGAACCTTGCTGTCCCGTTGTTCGCACCCTCTCGAGATTCTCGATGCGTGAGTCTCCAATGGACCGGACCCCGGCCCTGAGCAGGGTCGCAGCGATTGCTGGGGAGCCGAGTGTTGCCTTGGTGATGCCCGTCACCGAGATGCCACGCTCCGCCAACTGCACGACTAGACTGCTCGCGTTGTGATGGATCTTGTCCAGGTCGATCTGCAGGCGCGGAGCGCTCACAATCTTCTGGTGGCCAACCTCGCTTCGAGTTGTGGGAACGCGGCAACGACCATGTCGATCAGTCGACTCGTGGAGCCCGTGAGCGCATCCGTCACCGGCAGGCGCAGCTGCTCCTGGTAGCGGGTGATCGCGGCATCCACCTCGTGGGGGAGCATGTTCTCGTGGTTGATCGTCAGCCCAATGACCTTGGTCGGCGCGAAGGTTTCGATCAGGTGGATCTCAGTTGCCGGCTCTGGCATCGGCATGTTTTCGAAATCGCATCGGTGCTGCCGTGCCGGTGCGTGTTGCAACACCACAGCATCTGGATGGCAGCCGCGCAGGATCAGAGCAGACGTCGAATATGCCGGATGGCTCAGGGAACCTTGGCCTTCGATGATGATGACGTCTGGGGTTTCGTTCTCGAATGCCGCAACGACTGAGGCCTCCAGTTCGCCCGAACAGAACTGCGATGGAACCGCGTCAAGGGCGACGCCGTAGCGAGCGCCCTGCATCAGTCCCGTCTGGCCAGTGCCGACGAGCACCGTCTTGATCCCTTGCTCGTTGAGGCAACGAGCGAGGATCGTCGCTGTCGTGCGTTTGCCGATTGCGCAATCGGTGCCAAGCACGGCGATCCGCGGGCACGATACCGAGTCGATGCGTCCGCTGAACATCCGAAGGTCGGTCTTGGCGCGAGGCTTGCGGATGTCGTCGATCCACACGTTGCTGTTGGCGCTAGCAGCTGTGAACTCGGGGTCGTCGCTGAGGAACTCGTGCAAGCCGTTGACGACGTGCATGCCGAGCGCCATCGCTTCGAGAACGAGAGTTCGCTCGCCAGCAGTCAGCATGCCGGTGGCTGGCGCCATGCCGAAGATGAACACCTCAGGTGGTGAGCCTCCAATCGCCAGCGCACTGGCCAGGTCGCGGCAGATCGGGATGCCCCGGGGGTCGTCGCCGAGAACGACACCGGCGTCCTCGCCGGCGTGTTCGCTGTCGATGACAGACTGGATTACGAACCGTTCCGAATGACGGACGAGCCCGTTCGCCGTCTTGCCATCGATCTTGCCGAAATTGCCCTCGCAATAGACAACGGCCGTTGCCGTGTCACTTTCTGAAGGCGGTCGCATAGACCGCGGGACCTTGGTCATCGCTGCTCCTCGAGTAATACTCAGAAGAGGCGACGGGATCGTGACGGCCAGAGTTGGCCGGTCGACGACGAAGTCCCACCTAAGTGGATAGGTCAGCAGCAGGGTAGCACGGATCGACCGCGATCCGGCGAATCATCTGGCCGGACTGAGAATGACGGCAGTTTCTTCCGGCTTACGAATGCGTATGGGATTCGCCACCCAGCAGTTGCGCGACCTTGCCAGTGGCGAGCGTCGCCGTGCAGCTGATCAGGCCATACCACGGCCACGCGATCTTGATGGTCGAGCCGTCCGATAGCTCGATCAGTGGCAGGACGAAGACAATCATGGCTGTCGCCAGCAAGCCACCAACAAGGCCGATCAAGGATGCCTTGGCGCTGCGTCGCGTGCCGAGTGCCAGGGCGAACAAGCCGAGGATGATGCCGATCATCGGGTTTTGGATCGCCAGGACCTGATTCACGACGGAGTCACCGCCGAGACCACTGATGCCGACCAGGACCTGCAATGCGGCGAAGATGACCGTTGCGAGTTTTGCGGCCCGCAACGCAAACGAAGAGTCGGACGCGTGGTTGGTGCGCGGCAGGACGAAGTCGTTGACGAGCGCCGACGCCGACGCGGACAGCGAGCTCGACAGCGTCGACATCGCCGCGGAGAACACCGCGCCGAGCACGATGCCGATGAGGCCCACGGGCATGTGGTGCACGATGAAGTGCGCCAGCACCTGGTCGGCCTTGGCGAATGGTTCCGTTGGCGCGTGTTGCGTGTAGAACGCCGACAGCCCCAATCCCAGCAGCAAGAAGATCGCGAACTGCGCGAGCACCACCGGGCCGCTCCACAACAGGGCCTTCTGCGCATCGCGCAACGAACGTGCGCACAGGTAGCGCTGCACTATGAGCTGGTCGACGCCGTGGCTGCCGATCGACAGCACCGCGCCGCCGATCAGGCCCGCCCAGAACGTATGCGCCTTCGACAGATCGAAGCCGAAGTCGAAGCACTGCAGCCGCGCTTGCATCGCTTCCGTGCTGAAGGTCGCGGACAGGCCGCCGTCGAGTTGCTGGCCCATCACGAAGAACGCGATGACGGCGCCGAGCATGTAGACGATGAACTGGATCGCGTCGGTCCAGACGACGGCCTTGATGCCGCCGATGACCGTGTAGACGACCGTGGCGATGCCGACCAAGATGACGGCGGTCGACAGGTCGCAGCCGAACATCACCTTGAGTACGAGGGCGGCCAGGTAGAGCCGCAGCCCGTCGGCGAGCGTGCGTGTGATCAAAAACAGCGCGCTGGCAAGCGTGCGAACGTGCGGGCCGCTGCGTTCGCGCAGCACGTCGTAGGCCGTGAACAGCTTGCCCTTGAAGTAGAGCGGCAGCAGCCCGTAGGCGGCGATCGTCCGGCCGACCAGGTAGCCGAGTGGCAGCTGCAGGAACCCCAGGTCACCCGGTTTGTCGATTCCGTAGGCGATGCCCGGCACGCTGAGGAACGTCGCCGTGCTCGTCTCGGTGGCGACGATGGACAGCAGCAGAACCCACCAAGGCAGGTTGCGGCCACCGAGTAGATAGTCCGATGCCGACTTCTGGCCGCGGCCCATCCACAGGCCAAAGGCCACCGTGCCGATCAGGTACACGACGAGGATCGTCAGGTCGATGGGACCGATGGCCATGCGCGCAGGATGCGTTGCCACCGTTCGGATGCAAGCATCGCGTCCAGTGATTTCGCCCACGTTCGGAACGACACGGCAATGCGACGTTCGGCCCGTAGCGAACGGAGGGGGTTGGTGCGATCATATAGAACATGAGCCGCGTTGATTTGTCTGATCTCACGACAGAGGCAAGCAACCCGCGCAGCAGCGAGTTGGATGCCATGTCGACGCTTGACGTCGTTACGGCGATGAACGACGAAGACCGTCACGTCGCCGATGCCGTGCGCGCCGCGTTGCCGCGCATCGCCGAGGCGGTCGATGCGATCGCCCAGCGCATGCACAAGGGTGGCCGGCTGATCTACGCCGGCGCTGGCACCTCGGGCCGACTCGGGGTGCTGGATGCTGTTGAGTGTCCGCCGACGTTCTCGTCCGAGGATGGCAAAGTGTGTGGCCTGATCGCCGGTGGCGAGAAGGCCTTCTTGAAGGCTGTCGAAGGTGCCGAGGACGATCCCGAGCTGGCTGCGGGGGATTTGACGACGATGGGCCTCGGCCCGAAGGACTGCGTCGTCGGGATCGCCGCGAGTGGGCGCACGCCGTACGTCGTCGGCGCGCTCGAGCATGCCCGCACCGTTGGCGCGCTGGCCGTGTCCGTATCGATGAACGCCGGCAGCTTGGCTGCCGAAGCCGCGGACCTCGCGATCGAAGTCGTGACGGGTCCGGAGATCCTCACGGGCAGTACCCGGCTCAAAGCCGGCACTGCGACGAAGATGGTGTTGAACATGCTCAGCACCGGCGCGTTCGTACGCCTCAACAAGGTCTACGGCAACTTGATGGTCGACGTGCAGGCGACCAACGAGAAGTTGCGCGCGCGCAGCATTGCCATCGTCGCGCAGGCATGTCACTGCACGCCGGAGCACGCCAAGGCGTTGCTCGAGGCGTCTGATGGTGAGGTCAAGGCGGCGATCGTAGCCGAACAGAAGGGCGTCGCGCCGCACGTCGCGCGCACCTTGTTGTTCACGCACGACGGCAGCGTTCGCGCCGCGCTGGATGCGCCGGCGTGAGCAGCGGTTCGGGGCCGGGGCGCTGGCAGGGCCTCGATGCCCTACGCGGCTTGTCGATCGCCGCGATGATCCTGGTCAACAACCCGGGCGCCTGGGAGAACAAGTATCGATACGGCCAGCTCCGTCATGCGGATTGGCACGGTTGCACGTTTACGGATCTCGTCTTTCCGACGTTCTTGTTCTGTGCCGGGGTCGCGATCGTGCCGGCGCTTGGCCGCAAGCTAGAACAGGGCGTCGCGCCAGCTGCGATGCACAAGGGGCTCGCGAAGCGCGTCGTCAGTCTCGTGTTGCTCGGCATGTTCTTGTCGGCGTTTCCGCTGGTGACGTTTGCCGCCGATAGCAAACTGTTCGGACCGCTTTTGTCGACGCGGTTCCTGGGTGTGCTGCAACGCATTGGGGTTTGTTATGGCGTGGCAGCGTTGCTGTTCTTGCACACGTCGGTGCGCACCCAACGCATCGTGTTGGCCGCGTGCCTGTTGTTGTATTGGCCGTTGATCACGATGGTGCCCGTGCCCGGAGTCGGGCCGCCCGACATTTCGGATGCGATGGGTACGCTGCAGGGCTATGTCGATCGTGTCGTGTTCGGATCGCACATTTACGTCAAGGGCCAATACGACCCAGAAGGCCTGCTCAGCACGATCCCGGCGTTGGCGACGTGCTTGTTCGGCGTCGAAGCTGGCCGCTTGTTGCGCGGCGAGTCGTTGCCGGCACCAAGGGTTGCGCGATTGCTGCGATGGGGCGGTGTGTTGCTCGTTGGCGGGTGGTTGTGGGCTCTGCTACTGCCGTTCAACAAGTACCTGTGGACGAGCAGTTATGCGGTCTGGACTGCCGGCATCGCGTTCGTGTGCCTCGCGGCGTGTGTCTGGGCGTTCGAGCAGCAACGCTGGCAACGCCTCGCGTACCCACTGCAAGTCTACGGCGTCAACGCACTGCTGGTCTTCGTCGGCAGTGGCATCGTCGGTCGCATCGTCGGCCGCTTGATTCGCGTCGACGTTGAGGGCGGCGACACCTCGTTGAAGAACTGGTTCTTCCAGACGGTGCTGATGCCCATTGGCGACCCGAAGGTCGCTTCCCTACTGTTTGCCATCCTGTGGGTGGTCGCGTGGTTCGTCGTTCTACGTGCCCTCCACAAACGGAACCTGATCTGGAAGGTGTGATGAAGCCACAATTGATCGCGTCGTGTCTGCTCGTTGCCTGCAACCTGTCCGCGCAGGAGCCGAAGCCATCGGTCGTGACGTTCCACGACAAGGTCGGCAAGGAGCTGATCGCAGAAGACGTCGTCGTCGAGCGACTGCATACCGGCATGAAGTTCGTTGAAGGCCCGGTCTGGCTCGCCAAGGACAACGCCCTCGTGTTCTCCGACATCCCGCGCGCCAAGCTGCTGCGTTGGACCGAGAAGAAGGGCGTCGTCGATTGGCGCGACAGCGAGCAGAGCAACGGCAACACCCTCGATCTGCAGGGCCGTTTGCTCAGCGCCCAGCACGGTGCCCGCAACGTCATCCGCCACGGCAAGGACGGCAAGGTCGAGGTGCTCGCGTCCAAGTGCGACGGCAAGAAGTTCCATTCGCCCAACGACCTGGCCGTGCGCAGCGACGGCAGCATCTGGTTCACCGATCCGACCTACGGCCTGCGCAAGCGCAAGCGCGAGGCCGAGGGCAACTTCGTCTACCGCCGCGACCCGACTGGCGCCGTGACGATCGTGCAGCGCGACTTCGCGATGCCCAACGGCATCTGCTTCTCGCCGGATCAGCAGCGCCTCTACATCGCCGACAGCGGCAAGAAGCAGCGGGTGGGGGCGTTCCAGGTCTTGAAGGACGGCACGCTCGCCAAGCCCCTGTACTGGCTCAAGGGAGGTGCCGATGGCATTCGCTGCGACGCACACGGCAATCTCTTCACGACTGCGCGCGATGGCGTCCGGGTCTACTCTGACACCGGCAAGCACCTTCTGACGGTGCGGTTGCCCGAACAACCTTCGAACTGCGCATTCGGTGGAGCGGATGGCCGCCAGCTGTTCGTGACCGCGCGCACCTCGCTTTACCGACTGCAGTTGCGCGTGGCTGGGGCCCCGGTCCCACCGCCGTTGCGCCGCACAACTACGCCGAAAGCAGCAGATACCAAGCGCTGACAGGCGCCCAGGTGGACGATGCAACCTAGGGAAAACCAGTGAGTTGTGTTACCTCCATGGGGAGGGCTTCACGGGTTCTTGGCTTGCAGAAATGCCCCTGAAGCGGCACAGTTGTAGGACGATGGAGCATCAAGCAACACCAGAAGTGAGAGTCTTGGATGCCGCGGATGCCGCGGTGCCATTTCTTCTGCAAGAGCTCCGGGCCTTGGCACTGAGTAGCCGCACGGAACTCGGTAGCCTCAGGGGGCCGGGCGAAGGCGATGCGGAGCAGCGACCCCTGATCAGCTTTGCCACCGGCGGAACCTTCACTGCGTTCTTCCGCGCCTTGGATAGCGAGATCCAGCAGGGCCGCCTGTCGACGAGTGCGTTCGTCGGCACCCACCTCGATGAATACATGGGCTTCGAGCCCAATCGGGCAGGTGGCATGGTCCACGAGCTCATTCTGCGTTGCCCGGCTCTCCGGGACATGATCGCGCGCGGTTCGTTCTTCCCGGTGCCATGTCACGGCGCCGAGGGCTCCCTGCGAGCCCACGAGGAGCGCATCGAGCGGGCTGGCGGCATCAAGCTGCAACTGCTGGGAATCGGCCGCAACGGCCACGTCGCGTTCAACGAGCCGGGTTCGTCGTTTGACGAAGGCTTCCACGTCACGGCCCTCGCCGAGTCGACCCGCGCCGATGCGAAGGCGCGTTTCGTGCCGGACCAGCCGCCGCGCCGCGCGATCACCGCCGGCGTGAAGTCGATTCTCGGTGCGGACCGCATCATCCTGTGCGCGTTCGGATCGGATAAGGCCGAAGCCGTGCGGACCATGCTCGAAGGCGAGATCAATGGCGCGTGCCCGGCCTCGGCGCTGCGTACGCACAAGAACGTGACGGTGCTGCTCGATCCGGCCTCGGCGAGCCTGCTGGACGTCGACAAGGCCGCTGGCGCCGTTAGCTAGCGACCGCTTTCGCGGTCCTCATTTGGACCGCAGCCAACGCCGCCTAAGATGGCGCGCGTGAATCACGCGCAACGCCTCGCTCGTTTCGTCCCGTTGGCTCTCATGGCCGGCCTCGCCATGTTCGCGGCGAGTTGCCAGGCAACCGACGCTGCCCAGAAGCGCGCCCGCGACGAGTCGGTCCAGAAGACCCTCGCATCGCTGACGCTCGCCGAGAAGGCCGGCCAGCTGTTCGTGTCGTGGAGCCTCTCGCGCAAAGACGGCGACAACCACGAGAAGATGCTGGGCTGGGTCGAAGACGTTGGCCTCGGTGGCGTGATCCTCAGTCTCGGCACGACCGAAGACGCCGCCGCGTTGGTTCCGAAGTTGCAGGCGAAGGCCAAGGTGCCGCTGCTGCTCGCGAGCGACTTCGAAGGTGGCGTGTGGTGGCGGCTCAAGGGCGGCACCGAGCTCGGCAACCAGATGTTGGTCGGCGCGAGTCGTTCGGCAGAGCTAGCCGAAGCGATGGGCCGCGTCACCGGGCAAGAAGCGAAGGCGCTCGGCTTCCACTGGGTGTTCTCGCCGGTCCTCGACGTCAACTCCAACCCGGACAACCCGATCATCAACGTGCGCAGCTTCGGTGAAGACCCGCAGCTCGTCGGCGAGTTGGGACGCGCGTTTGCGCGCGGCGTGCGCGAGTCGGGGCTGCTGTCATGCGGCAAGCATTTCCCCGGTCATGGCGACGTCGACAGTGATTCCCACCTGGCATTGCCGACGGTGCCCGGCGATCGCGAACGTCTGATGCGCGTCGAGTTGGCGCCGTTCCGGGCGGCGGCTCGCGATGGCTTGGAGTCGGTGATGACCGGCCACCTTGCCGTTCCTGGGCTTGGCGAAGACCCGAAGGTGCCGGCGACGTTGAGCCGCAAGATCCTGCACGACGTGCTGCGCGAAGAACTAGGCTTTACGGGCCTCGTCGTCACGGACGCGCTCGATATGGGGGGTGTCAAGAACGCGTTGTCACCCGGTGAGGTCGCGGTGCAGGCGTTGCTCGCCGGAGCGGACGTGCTGCTGATGCCGCCCGATCCGTTGCTGGCACGCCAGGCGGTCATCGATGCGGTCACCAGTGGTCGCGTGCCGATGGCGCGCCTCGACGACGCCGTGCGCCGCATCCTCGAAGCCAAGCACAAGGTCGGGCTGTTTGCTGGTCGTGGTCAGGTCGCGCCGGATTGGCGCGCGCAGTTGCAGACCGCCGAGTCCGAGAAGGTTGCCGACGAGATCGCCGAGCAGGGCCTCGTGCTCGTTCGCAATCGCGACGGTGCGCTTGCCAGGCTGCGCAAGTCGACGAAGGCATTGAGTGTGACGTTGGTCGACAAGGATGACGGTGTTGGCAGCACCGCGGGCGTGCGTTGGCGCGGCGACTCGGTGCGGCTGTCCGATCGCAGCAGTGACGCGGAGATCACGGCGGCGATCGATCAGATCAAGAGCGCCGATGAGGTCGTCGTCTCGTTGTTCGTCAAGGTGCGCGAGTTGGTTGGCGGCATCGGCTTGCCGAGCAAGTTGGAGCCGGTGCTCAAGGCGTTGCGTGACGAGCAGGACGTTGCGGTCGTTTCGTTTGGTAGCCCGTACGTGATCCGTGGTCTGCCCAAGGCCGATGTGTTCGTCGCAGCGTTCGCGACGACGCAGCGCGTGCAGACCGTCGCGCGAGACCTGTTGCTCGAGGGACCGTTCCGTGGCGTGTTGCCGGTCGGGATTCCCGGCGTGGCCGGCGCGGGCTTTGGCTTGAGCGGGGCGGAGGTTGCGGATGACAGCCTGTCGCACGCGTTGCAGCACCGTCTCGAGCAGGCCGTTGCCGAACGCGCGATGCCGGGCGCCGTGTGCCTCGTGACGCATCGTGGCAAGACGATCGCTGAAGCCGCGGTCGGCCATGTTGCCTACGGCGAGGGCGCGAAGCCGGTGACGTTGGACACGATGTACGACCTTGCGTCGTTGACGAAGGTCTGCGCGACGACGCCTGCGATCCTTGACCTCGTCGAACGCGGCGTCGTGTCGTTGGACGACCCGGTGCAGAAGTGGGTGCCGGCATTCGTCGGCCCGGGCAAGGAGAAGGTCACCGTGCGCCACTTGATGGCGCATCAAGGCGGGCTCGCTTCCTACGTGCGCTACTTCCGTTCGCTCAAGGGCAAGGATGCGATCGTCAACGCCGCGGCGCGCGAAGGTCTGATGTCGGAGCCGGGCAAGACGGTTCGCTACAGTGACCTCGGCTTCATCTTGTTGATGGCAGTCGTCGAAGCGGCCAACGGGCCGTTGGATGAGGTCATCAGCAACTTGCCGCTGCGCGTTCCCGGGGCGCGCTTTGCGCCGACGACGGCAGCGCCGATCGAGGCGGCCGCCACCGAACGCGATGACGAGCGCGGCGGCATCATGCGCGGCTACGTGCACGACGAGAACGCGTTTGCGATGGGCGGGGTCTCGGGCCACGCCGGCTTGTTCGCGACCGCTGGTGGCATCGCGTACTACGGCAACTCCCTGCTGCGCAGTCGCGCGAAGGGCCGCTACCGCGAGTTGCTGACGATGGCGACGAAGCCCGCAGGGATCACCAAGGACACGACGCGCGGCCTCGGTTTCCAACTGCTGCGGAGCGGCACGTGGGCGGGCACCAAGGTGCCGGCTGGCACGTTTGGCCACACCGGGTTCACCGGCACGTCGCTGTGGTGCTGCCCCGACAAGGACCTGTGTGTCGTGCTGCTGACCAACCGGGTGCACCCGACCCGGGTAAACAACAAGATCACTGCGGTGCGTCGCGCCGTTCACGACATCGTGCTCGATTCGCTACGATAGGCGGATGCTCGCACGTTCGATGTCGGCAGCCCTGCTGCTGCTCACCGCTGTCGCCGTCCCCGCAACGCTCGTCGCCCAAGAGGCGCCGAAGCACATCCACATCATCGGCGCCAGCGTCAGTGGTGGCTTCGAAGACGGGCCGCTGTTTGGCGGCAAGGTGCCGGGCGACTCCGTGTCGATGCACCACATGCTCAAGAAGTGGAGCGACGGCGAGGTCAAGGTGACGACGCATCCTGCGATGGAGATGTGCTACACGTTCAGCAACCCGCTCAAGATCGGCAAGAAGCAGATCGAAGGTTGCAAGAAGCGCAAGGCGGACATGGTGGTCGCGGTCGACTTCCCGTTCTGGTTTGCCTACGGCTACGTCGGCAAACCCGAGCTGGCCCAGCGCATGAACCGGCTCGAGATGTGCCTCAACTACCTCAAGGGACTTGGCGTGCCGGTCATCATCGGCGACCTGCCCAACATGAAGGGGGCCGCGCGTCGCATGGTCAACCCGAAGCAGATCCCGTCCGAGGAGATGCTCGTCAAGCTCAACGCGCGCCTGAAGAAGTTCGCCGACGGCAACGACAAGATCACGATCGTGCCGATGTCGCACATCGTGAAGCAGCTCAAGCACGAAGGTGTCGAGCTGCCGTTGAAGGATGGCCCATTGAAGACCGCCCCGCGTGCGTTGCTGCAAGGCGATCACCTGCATGCGACGCGACTCGGTATGGCACTGCTGAGCTACCAGTTGCAGGACACGCTGCGGCAGCACTTCCCGAAGAAGCACGCGCTGCACGAGCAGAAGTGGACGTTCGATGCGTTCGTGGAAGCGGCGGGTGCCGACGAGGAACTCGACGAGTTGCGTGACGCGGTGAAGCAGCCGGAAGCCGCGAAGAAGTGAGCGACGAAGCTCCGTATCTACCGCGGCCGCGACGTCGAGCGTTGTTGCTGACAGCCGCCGTGGTCTGGCTGCCGTGCGTGCTGCCGCTGCTCGGGACCGTCAACGACAGCAGTCACGCGCTGAAGAGCTACGCGATGTGCTTCGTCGCGGTGCCCGGCATGATCGTCGCAGCCGTTCTGCAGCTCGATGACTTCCTGTTCGGGCTCGTTGCGTGCGTGGCGACGGCCCTGATCTTCGGCGCCGTCTATCTGAACGTGCGTTGGAGCCGCAAGCCGTTCATGCAGGTCATGCTCGGTGCCGCTGCTATCCTGATCGCCTTCGTCGCGATTGGCCTGGGCCACGCCTTCCGCGCGTGACCGTCTTCCCCGTCACCTGATCGTTCCGCACACGTACTGTGCCTGGACCATTTTCACCCTATTCGCCGCTCTGCGGCGAATAGGGTGAAAATGGTCCAGGCACAGTACGTGCTACAGGCCTTCCCAGCCGGGGACCTTGCGTAGGCGGTCGATGTTCTCGCCGAGGATCTTCACTTGCCACGGCTTCAAGCGGGCGCCGCGCAGCTTGTAGATCTCGGCATACTCCGTGGCGAGGGTGGGGCGGCCGCGGTCGAGGGCTTCGATGGCGGCCGTGACGAGGTAGCGCGTATCGATGGCGGAACGGTTCAGCTCCTTGGTCCAGCCATAGAGTTTGCGATTCATCTGGCCCATCAGCTCGAGTGCTTCTGTGGCGTCTGAGCCGAACAGTTCGGCCAACCCCAGGAAGCCTGCTTCGATCGCGAAACGCATGGCCTGCTTGGGTTCATTGCGCTTCTTCGCGAGTTCGCCGAGTGACGTGAAATGCGTTTGCAGGCCATCCCAGACGACCTGGTGCGGCTCGATGACGACCGCTTCGATGGCGCGGTCGACGTCGCCGAGTTGCGCGAAGGACGTGCTCTTGAGAATGGTCAGCTCGGGGTTCTTGGCGTCGATCTTAAGGCCCTGCTTGGCGACGGCGATCGCCTCGCCGTAGCGGCTGCCATTCGAGAGGATCTCCCCGAGCAGAACCAGTAGCGGCGGCGAGAACGGTCGCAGTTCGAGGGCGCGCGCCGCGTAGTGCGCCGCGCCCTGCAGATCGCCTGAGCGCATGCGATTGCGTGCCTCGACTTCGAACCAGCGCGGCTCGTAGCTCATCCACCAGATGCTGTTCTCGATGGCGTCCATCGGCACGGCGCCGTGGTCGCGTTGCGCACGCAGGTAGGGCACGAACGCGTTGTTGCCGGCGACGGGTTTCAGGCCGAGCCACAGCAGCGCGATGCCGGCGGCGATCGCCAATGCTGTCGTCACCCGTCGGCGCATGCCAGTCCATGCTGGAACCGTCACCGGGTTGCCGATCAGCAAGAACGCGACGGCGGCCGCAGGCGCGTTGCCGATGGGGGCCCGCACGAGCATCAGCAGCAGCAACGCAAACATCGGCACCAGGCGCGTGCGGTCGCGCGTGCCGCGTTGCAGCGAGAACAGCATCAGCGCAAACAGCACGAGTGCGACGATGCCACCGTCGATCAACAGTTCGAGCCAGTCGTCGTGTGCTGTGCGCACTTCGGTCGGAAACTGACGACCGTGACTCGATGCCTCAATCTCTTTCTGGCTGCGCACGCGCGGATACTCGACGGCAAACTGGCCCGGGCCTTGGCCGAAGATGAGCGACTCGCCAAACAGCTTGGTCGAACCGCTTGCGATCTCGAAACGGACGTCGAGCGTGACGGTGCCGCGCTCGAGTTCCTTCTTCATCGCAGCGTCGCTCAGTTGCGGCGTCGGCGCGGCCGTCGTCAGGAGCACGCCGAGGAGCGCGCCGCCGGCGGCGACCAGTAGCGGCAGGAACTCGCGCTGCTTGCGGCGCATGATGGCCAGCAGGATCAACGCGGCGGCCATCGCGACCTTGCCGGAGCGCGACGGGTTGACCATCAGATACGCGGCGGCCATCGCGAGCGCCGCGATCGGCAGCCAGCGCAGGCTCTGCTTGATGTCCTTGGCGAGGACGGCGACGGCAACGCCGGCGATCGCCGTCCATTCGGAGGCGACGTTGAGGTTGCCGAGTGTCGATACCGGTTCGCGTTCGACTCCGTAGCCGCCGATCTCGGCGAGGCCGAGTCGCTGCAGGATGCCGAACAGGCTGGTCGCCAGCACCATGCTTGCGATGGCGGTTGCGAGTTGCCCGCGCGCCATCATCGCGCCCATGCGCATCAACACGAACAGGGCAAACCAATGAGCGATGCGATAGGCCGCTTCCCACGGTTGGAACGACCACGGGGTGTCGTCGTCGTGGAAGGCCGACTGCACGGCCACCTGCACGATGGCGCAGACGACGAGGCCGCCCAAGAACATCCACACCATCCGTTCGCCACGGATGTGGGGGAGGCGCGGCCAGAGGAACATCGCTGCGCCGGTGAGCAGCAACAGCAGGCCGCGGCGGACCTGTTCGAAGTCGATCCACAGCGTGTGGAACGGCAAGACCAGCAGCCCGAGACACAACCACGGCAGGGCGCGCGCCAACCGATCCGGTTGGGCATCGCTCACCGTGGTTGACGGGCTGTTGCTCACGCGGTTTGTTCCTCTTCGAAGCGCAGGATCGCGTCGACGTAGTCCTTGGCGACGAACTTCTCGAGGTCGTCGATGCCTTCGCCTACGCCGAGGAACTTGACTGGCACCGGCAGCACTTCGCGGATGCCGAACAGCGCGCCACCCTTGGCCGTGCCATCCATCTTGGCGAGGATCAGGCCGGTGACGGGTGCGGACTTCTGGAACTCGCTCGCCTGGCGGATCGCGTTCTGGCCAGTCGTGCCGTCGAGCACGAGGAGCGTTTCATGCGGCGCATCGGGTAGCTGCTTCTTGACGACGCGCACGATCTTCTCGAGCTCGGTCATCAGGTTCTTCTGCGTGTGCAGGCGGCCGGCGGTGTCGAGGATCAGGTAGTCAACCTTGCGCGCGATCGCAGCGGCAGTCGCGTCGAATGCGACGGCGGCCGGGTCGGCGCCGGTGTCCTGCTTGATGATGTCGATGCCGAGTCGTTCGGACCACAGCGTCAACTGTTCGACGGCGGCGGCGCGGAACGTATCGCCAGCGCCGAGCAGCACCGAGTTGCCCTGCTGCTTGAGGTGGTTGGCGAGCTTGGCGATCGACGTGGTCTTGCCGGCGCCATTGACGCCGACGACGAGGATGACCGTCGGCGCACTCGTGGCCTGGGTCACATCACCTTCGCAGCCGGCCATCATCTCGAGCAGTTTGACGCGCAAGAACGCCGGGACTTCCTCGGTCTCTTTGATCTCCTTCTTCTTGTAGGAGATCTTCAGCTCATCGACGATCTTGGTGCCCAGTGGGCCCAGATCGGAGTTGTAGAGCAGTTCCTCGAGCTCATCGAGGAAGTCGTCATCGAGCTGCCGCCCCTTGAACAGGCGGGCGAGTCCGGTCGTCAGGACGTCGCGAGTCTTCTTGAGTGCTTTGAGTAGCTTGCCGAACACCATTTGGCGCGCGAGTGTCGGCGAACGGCGCGGTCAACGCCAGCTTTGCACTGCGGGACTTTGCACTGTGGGATCAGGCCTCTTCGCTCCCCCTGATCACTGCGGGATCAGGCTTCTTCAGTGCCCTGGCTGGCGTTCTCTTTCTGCGTCTTCTGCTGGTCCAGGTCGATCCGGATCCGGTCCAGGATGCCGTTGACGAACCCGCCGGAGTTGGCGGTCGAGAACTTCTTGCCAATCTCGATCGCTTCGTTGATGGCGACCTTCGGCGGCACGTCGGCGCAGAACATCAGTTCAAACACGGCCATGCGGAGCACGTTGCGGTCGACGATGGCCATGCGGCGCAGGTCCCAGTTGCGGGCGACGCCGGTCAGCTTCTTGTCGATGTCGCTTCTGTGCTCGAGGGTGCCGTCGACGAGCCGCGTCGCAAACTCGACGACTTCGCGTTCGACGGCGTTGAGGTCGCGGTCGAGGGTGTTGGCGACGCCGTCCTCATTGAACTCTTCGCCGGCGAACAGTTCGGTGCGGCAGAGGTCGCTCGTCGAACTGCCAAGCTCCTTGTTGTAGTCGGACCCACGCAGGTCGAACTGGAACAGCGCCTGCATGGCGATTTCACGGGCGCGCGTGCGGCGACGGAGAGGGGCAGTCATGGGAAGGAGCGGGGGGCCCGAAGCAAGTCTCCGGGGAAAGGGCCGAACCAGACTACCCCATGATGTCGGCGTAGTCACGTGGTCGCTGCGGCAACCGTGAAACGTTGCGGGCTACTCGGCCAGCTGCGGCTTGAGGTTGCTCATCGCCAACGCGGCCATGGCAGCGTCGCTGCCCTTGTTACCGGCGTCGCCGCCCGCTCGCGCGAGCGCCAGGTCCATCGTTGCGCAGGTCAGCACACCAAAGCCGATCGGCACATCGAGATCGAGTTGCACGCGCATGGCGCCGTCGGTCACCCCGCTGCACACGTAGTCGTAGTGGTCGGTGCCGCCGCGCACGATTGCGCCGAGCATGATCACCGCGTCGCAGTTGCCGGTCTTGGCGAGCCAGCGGCACGCCACGGGCAGCTCGAAGGCGCCGGGGACCCAGGTCACCACGATGTCGTCCTCGTTCACGCCCTGGGCCCGCAGGGTTTCCAGGGCGCCATCCAGCATGCGTTCGGTGACCACCTCGTTGAAGCGGGCGACGGCGATGCCGATCCGGCGGCCAGCGCCGGAGCTGTTGTCTGCGAGAACCTTGACCATGCCGGGAGCCTACGAAATGGCCCCGCGGGATGCACGCCTGGCCCAGATCGGACTAGGCCGTCGGCTTCGTCGGGGCCTTCTGCTTGGCCGTCTTCGTGAAGATCGATGGCTTCAGGTAGTCGAACTCGTGCTTGACGCTCAGCAGGCTCTCGGACTCGCCGACGATCAGGATGCCGCCGGGGCGCATCACCTGGTGGCAGTGGTCCAGCACCTTCTCGCGGCTGGTCTGATCGAAGTAGATCATCACGTTGCGGATGAACACGGCGTCGAAGACCAAGGGGGTCGTCAGGCGGTTCATCAGGTTGTGCTGCTGGAACTTGATGTGTCCGAGCAACGAGCGATCGAACTCGAACTCGTCGCTGCTGATCTGCTTGAAGTAGGTGCTGACGATGTTTGCTGGCGTTTGCGACAGTGCATACGGCCGGAAGACCGCCTTCTTCGCTTCGGCGAGGATCTCGGTCGACAGGTCGGTGCCGAAGACCTCGACCCGCATGCCGCCGAAGTTGTCACCGAAGACCTGGTGCAGCACGATCATCATCGTGCACGCCTCCGAGCCGTTGGACGCGGCGGCCGACCAGATGCGCAGTCCCTGGCGCTTCAGGTCCGGGTCCTTCTTCTTCTCCTCGAGCCACTTCTTGAAGTAGTCCCAGTGCCGTTGGCACCGGAAGAAGTAGGTCTCGTTGGTCGTGATCGAGTCCAGGAACGCCTGTAGCTCCTTCGCATGCGCCTGATTGCTGATCCGGCGCAAGTACGAGTCATAGCTCGACTCGTTGATTGCGCGGATACGCTTGCGAATCCGGTTGCTGAGCAGCTCGAGCTTCTCATTCGGATAATGGATCCCCGCGATCTTGTAGATCAGGTCGTGGAATCTCTGAAACTCGTCTTTCGTTAGGTCGCGGTCCATCCAATGCAGATGATCGGCTGACAAGAGGTTGCAACTTGCTACTCACTCTTGCTGACCTGGAGAAGCCAATGGCAGGGGGGCGTTGGATGCGCCACTGGCATGGGCCGTTTCGGACGGCGAATTGGTTTCTGGGCGCTTGGGGTTTCGCAACGGGCCGCAGTTGGGCACGATCTTGGCCAATGCCATCGACCGTGCCGTTCTGGATCGCCTTCGTCGTGACCGTCGTACTCATCGTGGCGGCACTGATCACAGGGTTCACCCGCAAGCGCAAGGCGCACTTGTGGACCGGGCCGCTCACGATCGTCGCGATGACCATCGCGATCATCCTGACGGAGCAGTTGATGAGCAACTACGAGTTCCCCAAGGATGAACTCGCGATCCACCTCGTGTTCGCCAAGGCCGGCGGCCTGCTGGCGATCCCGGTGGCGGCCACGGGCATCTGGTTGTGGCGCAATGAGAAGGCCCGTATGTGGCACAGGGTGTCCGTGTTTCTGTGGCTGGCGAGCGTGCTTACGGCAACGGGTACCGGTTTGTGGATGTTCGCCCTCGGCACGTTGAAAACGGCCTGACGTGCGCGCGGCAGGGGGTACAACCTCGCCATGCCGACACGTCTGCTGATCGTCAGTTCGCTGCTGGTTCTGGGAGCCGCAGCGCAACAAGCCTCGCCCACGGCTGAGGCCGCGCTGCAACGCACCGGCGAAGCGCGCCAACGTTACGAGCGCGCCTGGCGGCAGACCGCGGGTGCCGAGCGGCAGAGCTACGAGTTCTTGCTGCAGCACATGCCCGAGTCGGACATCGGCAAGGTCACGCCGGCCGCACTGCTCGAGAACGTGCGGCTGTCGCACACGGTGCGCGGCACGGTTGCCTGGGGCAGCAAACTTTCGAACGAGTTGTTCCACAACTACGTCGTGCCCTACGCGCAGGCCAACGAGACGCGCGAGTCGTGGCGGCCGATGATGGTTGCGAAGTTCCTGCCGCTCGTGAAGGACTGCAAGACCGCCGGCGAGGCGGGGCGCAAATTGAACGAGAGCATCTTCAACATCGTCGGTGTTCACTACTCGACCAAGCGTCGCCGTGCCGACCAATCGCCGAGTGAATCGATCGAACAAGGCCGGGCGAGCTGCACGGGACTGTCGATCCTGTTGGCCGATGCGTGTCGCGCATGTTGTGTGCCGGCGCGGTTGATCTCGGTGCGCTGGCCGCACAAGCGGGGCAACCACACGTGGGTCGAGATATGGGACGGAACGGCCTGGCGGTTCGTCGGCGCTGACGAACCGGATCCGAAGGGCTTCGATCGCGCGTGGTTTGTCGGCGACGCGCAGAAGTGCGCGGGGGCCGATCGTCGGCACCGCGTCTGGGCCGTGTCGTTTGCCAAAACCGACGATCGCTTCGCGACTGGATGGGGCCCGAAGATGTGGGGCCACGATGTGACCGCGCGCTACGCGGCGCCGGCCAAGGGCAGTGCCGACGAAGGCCTGCGCGCGCAGATCGATCGTTACTTCGCCGCGGACGAGAAGACGAAGGCGGACTTCTCGTTCGACCTCAACCTCGATGCCGAGTTGAAGACCAAGAAGGGCGACGCCCGCTTGCGCAAGTTGGTGTGGCAGTCACTGAAGGCGCACGACAAGAAGTTGCTGCAGGCTGATCACGATGCGCTGCGTGTGCGCGCCGGCGGCAAGGAGAGCCCGTTCACGATCAAGCAAGTCGGCAAGAAGCCGGCGGGCGGTTGGCCGCTCGTGATCGCGATGCACGGTGGCGGCGGTGTGCCGAAGATGATCAACGACTCGCAGTGGCGCAAGATGCAGGTCTACTACAAGGATCATCCGGAGGCGGGTGGTTACCTGTATTGCGCGTTGCGGGCGCCGACCGATGAGTGGAACGGCTTCTACACGGACTACTTCTACCCGCTGATGGAGAAGCTGATCCGGCAGTTCGTGGTCTGCAGCGACGTCAACCCGGACCGAGTGATCGCCATCGGCTATAGCCATGGCGGTTACGGTGCGTTCGCGGTCGGCCCCAAGATGCCGCATCGATTCGCGGCCGTGCATGCGAGTGCGGCGGCGCCGACCGAAGGGCTGAGTGTCGTCGATGGCCTGCACTCGTTGCCGTTCTCGTTCATGGTCGGTGGCAAGGACACGCGCTATGGCCGGCGCGCGCGTTGTGAGTCGTTCGAAAACGAACTGGCGGAACGCAAGAGGTGGAGCCCGGACCTCTACCCGACGAAGTTCACGCTCGTCGAAGACTGTGGTCACGGCGGCCTGCCCGATCGCGATCTGTTGCCGGAGCTGTTGCCGCACGTGCGGAAGTCCGTGCCGAAACGGCTGATGTGGCAGATGACGGACAGCACCGTCCGTGATCACTACTGGGTGAGCGTTGCCAAGCCGGCGTCGGGCCAGTTTGTCGATGCTGGGTTCATGGAAGACGGGCAGTTCATGGTGTTCGCAAAGATGGACGTCGATGTGCGTGCCGACGCCCGGTGGCTCGACCTGACCAAGGAGTTGCGGGTCGGTCACTCTGTTCCGCCAGTAACCAGCAAGCTTCTCAAGATCGCCACGTACACGCCGGCGCCGTCATTGCGCACGTTGTGCCAGACGATGCAGCAGCTCGGGGATCCGCAGCTGGCCGCCAGTTGGGTCTTCACCGTCAAGTGGGAGTGATGGCAGCACACGTCGACTTGTTCCTCTTCGATCTCGCCGGCACGACGGTTGTCGACGATGACCGGGTGCTGCGTTCCTTCTTCGCGGTCGCGCAGGCGTTTGATCTGCACGTCGAAGTGTCGGCGCTGCGAGCGCGCATGGGGTGGCACAAGGCGAAGGTGTTTGCGAGCCTGCTCGAAGAGCGCGGTCTCGACACCGAGCCAGCGCAGCTGATGGCGGAACGGTTTGAGTTGGAGTTTGCTGAGCTCGCCGCGCGCGAACCGCTGCAGGAAACCAACAACGCCAACCAGGTGCTGACCGCGCTCACCGACGGCGGCGTGCAGGTTGCGTTCAACACCGGCTTCAGTCGCAAGACGGCCAACGTCGTACTCGAAGCGATGGGGTGGCAGCACTACGTCAGCGTGGCCTCGGACGAGGTCGCAGCGAGCCGGCCCGCACCGGATCTCATTCATCGGGCGATGGAACAGTGTGGTGTCACGGACCCGGCGCGTGTTGGCGTTGCCGGCGATACGCCAGCGGATCTCGGTGCCGGCGTTGCCGCCAAGGTTGCGATGAACGTCGGCGTCGGCTCCGGCACCTACACCATCGAGCAGTTGCGCGAACACGAGCACACGCATCTGCTCGACGATCTCACGACCCTGCCCGACCTGGTGTTCGCGAAGTGACCGAGCGGCGCACAGATGTGCTCGTGGTCGGCGGTGGCGTGCTCGGCCTCGGCACCGCGATCGCCGCCGTTCGCCAAGGACTTCGTGTCACGCTGTGCGAACGCAACGAGGTTGCCCGCGGCGCGTCGGTGCGCAACTTCGGCATGGTGTGGCCGATCGGCCAACCTGCCGGCGAGGACCTGGTGACCGCGCTGCGCAGCCGCAGGTTGTGGGGCGAGATGGCACGGGAGGCGGGCTTTCGCTGCGCGGATGTTGGCTCGCTGCACCTCGCGTACGCAGACGATGAGTGGGATGTGCTCAGTGAGTTTCGCGCGAGCTCGGTGTTGACCGAGCTGCAGTTGTTGTCGCCAGCAGAAGTCGTGGCGCGCCAGCCACACATCGTGCGCGAAGGTTTGCGCGGCGCCTTGTTCAGTCCGCACGAAGCCAACGTCGACCCCAGCGTCGCCGTCGCATCGATGCATGCGTGGTTGCGCGAACAAGGTGGCGATGTGCGGCTCGGTTGTCCGGTCGTGCACGTCGAGGCGGGCATGGCGCGCCTCGCCAACGGTGCGAAGGTTCTCACGGACCGCACGGTGATCTGTGCCGGCGACGACTTCGCGTCCCTGCTGCCGGATGCGTTCGCAGCGAGCGGCATGCGACGTTGTCGTTTGCAGATGATGGCACTCGGACCGCAGCCCGCCGGGTTCACGCTGGGCCCGATGCTCGCGGCCGGTTTGACGCAGTTGCACTATGAAGGCTTCGCCGACTGCCCATCGCTACCGCGTGTGCGCGAACGGTTGACGCGCGAGTGCCAACCGCTGCTCGAACGCGGCATCCACGTCATGGTGTCGCAGGGGGATGATGGTCGGTTGATCGTCGGCGACTCGCACGACTACGAGCCACCGTTCGCCCCGGGGCTCGATGCCAGGGCGGAACAGTGGATCCGCGACTACCTCGCGACCTATCTGCGGCCGCCGGTCGCGAACGTCATGCGTCGCTGGAGCGGCACCTACGCCAAGTGCAGCGGGGCGTCCGTCTACCGCGCGGCGCCGCTGCCCGGGGTGGAGGTGGTGACCGGAGTCGGCGGCTCCGGCATGACCCGTTCGCTCGCGTTGGGGGAGCAGACCGTTCAGGCCTGGTCGTAGTTGCCATTAGGTTGGTTACGTCGGCTCGGCAGCTGACTACGAAGGGCCATGAGAGTCTGCCCTCCGACGCTTGTGCTGCTGGCGTGTACCTTGATGGGTGCCTGCAGCAGGTCCTCGAGTTCGAGTTCCGCCACGCTGTTGGCGTCGTCACGCATCGGCCCCGAGGGTGGCCTGGTCGTGGTGCAAGGTGGTCAGCAGGACGGGCTTGTGCTCGAGATCCCACCCGGGGCCGTGACCGAGCCGGTCGAGTTCCGCGTGATCCAGGCCATTGCGCCGGTCGTGGGGACCACTCCAACGGCCTACGCGGAGCCGCTGGCGGGGCACCCGTTCATCATCGAGCCGGCGCCGTTGACCCTCGACATCGAGTGTCGCCTGCGCGTGCCGTATCAGCCCTCGAGCATTTCGGGGACAGGGCCCGGCAACGTGATCGTCAACCAGACCAACCCGTGGCTGAATCGTCTGTATGCGCCGCACGAAGTGAGCGTCGCGGACGGCTGGCTCGAGGTCGGCATCAAGAGCTTCGGGCAGTTCCAGGTGCAGCTCGGTGATCGCGCCGAGAGCCTGCTCGACTACACGCCGGTGATGAACCTGGCGGTGCCGCTGACGGGTGGCTTTGAGTTCGTCGTCGACCAAGAGCCGTCGTGGTCGCCGTTCTCGGTAACCGGGACGCAGCAATGGCGGTTGACGGGACCGTTCTTTGACGAGGCAGTGATCTTCCTCGATGGCGAGATTCTCGGTCGCCGCTCGGATATGCAGGGCTGGCTGGAGGAATGGCTGGCGCCGTATGACCCGTATCAGCCGGCTGCCTCAGGCGTGGAGACGCCGATCCCGCTGAGCACTCTCGTGAACACGGCGTCTACGGCGTCGGCGTACCACGCGTCGGTGATGGCCTTCGGGTCCTACGTCTTCTCGGAGCCGATCGAATACAACGGGCAACTGGAGCTCGACGTCCTGCGGCTGACGATCAACGTGGGTTACAACCGTCCGGACATTGGTTCGGGCGAACGCAGGATGACCTACTGGCTGTCGCCGCGGAATGGGCTGCTGAAGGTTGAGGTCGACGGGGTCGTCTACGAGCGAATCCCGTAGACTGTGGTTGCCGGAGTGACCGCGTCATACGACCGGGCTATCGGGCACTGTCGGGTAGCCGGGTGACGTTCGCGTGTGCGAAGTCGCTCATTTCGTGCGCCTGACGACCCTCCTCGTTGTCTCGTGATCGCATGGCCACACGCCCTCAGTTGCCATTGTCCCGGTTCCGTGCGTGGCTGCCCTCGTTGGCGGTGACGCTGTTCCTCGTGCTCACTGGCTGCAGTCGCAGTGGTGGGGGCACGACTGGCAATCTTGCTCCGGGAGCTTTGGCTCCGGTCACCCTGGTTGAGCTGGAGTACGGCCAACTGGTCGACGTCTACGGTCTGCGTAGCCAGGCCGATGGGGATCCGGTGATGGAGCTCTATCGCCGCGATGTCTTGATCGGTCGTGACATCGAGGACGAACGTCCCGAGGACTCGCTGCTGACTGACGAGGAGATCACCTACGACTTCCTGCCGGTCGATCCGGACACGTTGCAGCCGCGGTTGTTCATCACTCGTGACGTGGTCGGCAGTGAGTTTGCGGACGCGTTCGATGCGTTGGATGACAAGGTGCGTCGCATTGCGCCGCACCTGCAAGGGACTGGCAATCCGTCGAGTCCGTACAGCGTGGTGCCACGCAATGCCGCGATTCGGTTGACGTTCTCGGGACCGATTGGCGTCGATGATTCCTTCTTCGTCGAACGTGCGCCGTGGGGTGGGGTGACGTTGGTGCGCAACGTGGAAGCCGTGCAGCTTCTGGATATGGCGGGCGGCACTGGCTCGGTTATGCCGATGCCGATTCGCATCGTAGTGGGCGAACGAGATCTCATCGTCGATCCGGTGTTGATGGGGACGGAAGGCAATCAGTATGTGACCACGAACAACGCGGCCGGCATGCCGGCATCGCCCGATTCGTTTCATGCGAACATGCGGTTGGCGTTGGCTGTCGAAGGGCCGTTTGCAATCCCGGCTCTGCGCGCTGGCAGTGTTGGCTTTGCAGGCGAGACCAGCAACGCGCGCAGCGCCGTGGTCAGCGACTTCCGTTCGGGCAACGAGCAGGATGAATCGGTGGACATCGTGCGCGGCTTCTTGCGCGACTCATCGCCGTTGCGAATCGTTGGTGAGATCCCGATGTACCTGGAGCGGGTCGACGACATTGATTCGTTGACGCAGGAGGTCACGGTGTTCAAGAACGGCCTCGCGCACGACATCGATCGCGGCGATGTGTTGCGGTTCCTTGACGGCGCGTCGATGCAACTTGGCCGGGGGGAGATTCTCGAAGACCCTGTCGACGATCGTTATTCACCAACCGTGCAGCACGTGCGGGTGCGGATTCGCCGCATCGCGGAACTGGAGGGTGCGGATCCTAGCAACCTGCCGGGTTATCCGAGCGAGCTTGCGGCTCGTGAGGCGTGGCTGGTGGCCAATGCGCCGCATGCGGTCGTGCTGGCTGAGTTTCGTGCGGGTGGCTATGGGGGCGATGACCCCAGCAACTTCGTGGCGTTTACGCCGACGCCGCTCGAGGTTGATGGCTACGTGCCGCGGGCCACGGAATACGTGTCGCCGTTCGCCGGTGCCGTTGTGCGCTTCACCAAGCCGGTGGACATGGCGACGGTGAAAGCAGCGGACACGATGTTCTTCGCGACGCGCGATCTGTGTGATCAGGACGCCATAGCCGAGTTCATCAGTGACCGTCCCTTCGTGGCCAACGGCCAGAACTGGAACGGCATGAAGCCGGAGGCGTTTGACGAAGCGAAGTATCGCACGCCTCACCTGGTTGCCGCGCGCGTCTATGACGAGGATGGCTCGCAGACATCGCTGCGGTTGCAGCCGATGGTTGGCTTCTACCTCGATGGCACGATGCGCAATGCGCCGTCGGGCGTCGACTACAGCTACTACCTGCATCTGATCTCGGACTCCGCGGACGGCGGCATTCGCGACCTCGCTGGCAGGCGGCTGGACTTGCAGGATGCTCCAAGTGCCGCCGACAACGTTGTGATCCCGTTCACCGTTGATACGCGATCGAGCAACGGTCAACCGGTGTTTGAAGACAACCTCGCGGTGTCGGTAATACGCCGGTTCGTGGCGCGCGATGAGGATGAGAATCCGAGCTATTACCTGCCGTCGGAAGTGCAGGGTTACAACCAGCTGCCTGTTGCGGCGTCGAGCGAGTTGCCGGACATCTTCGGGGCGAGTGTCTACGCGGATGGCAGGTTGCATGCGCGGCCGACGACGCGGTCGCGTGTGGTCGCCGACGACCTCAATCAACCGGAGGCCCCGCAGCATCCTTCTTTCGGCGCGCAGGAGCCGTTGGCGTGGTGTCCGCCGATGGTCGGCACCGAGCGCCAATACGGTCCAAACAGCGCCTATGCGCTGAATGTGGTTGGCGAGACCAACCCGTTGAATCCCTACGGGTGCCGGTTGCAGACGGTCTGGCGCGAAGTCGATCTCGGCTTGTCGCGAGACGACCCGTTCGACTTCAACCTCGACATCGAACAGATGTACTGGGCGCCAGAGGTTGGCAGCGGCGTGGTCTTCGACGAGTTCGATCGGGTGTCGATGTGGCTCGGCCATTCGGAGTTGCGGCCCGCGCCATGTGTCGGCTCGTTCAGTTCGTTGCCGTCATTGCCGGACTCGGGATTGGCCAGGACCTTTGACGGCAACTTCGCGTGGAACCCAGATCCGGGCGGCAATGGCATGACAGCGGAGACCTGGGCGCCTCGCAGAGTCGCGTATGAGGATGCCGCGATGGTCATCGACCCGGCGCAGGTGGTGTTCGAGCCGAACGGCGTCCATCGCTACTTACCACTGCCCGAGTTCCAGAAGCCATACTTCGTCTTCCGCGACGAGACGGTGATGGAGCAAGGAGGGAGGAGTAGCGTCACAGGCTCGGATCTGGATGGTGACGAGCACGTGCCATACATCCTCTCGCCGTTCGCGATGGGCCAGGGCCGTCGTCGCGTTGATGTTGCCGGAGTTCCGGGCAACGTCCGCGTCGTGTCCTCGTACTGGAATGACATGCGCAATCGCATTTTGGACGTCCCTGCTGCGTACGACAACTTCACCGGTGGGCTTGTCGGTAGCGTCGCCATGCCGTTGCTGGCCGACTTTTGGACCTACTGCGATTCGAGTGAGCTGCCAGCGGGAGGTGGCTACGTAGCGCTGGGCGTCAATGGGTGGCAGGCGGCCTTCGTCTATGGCTCGTACCCCTTCAGCCAGAACCCGGCATTCACCGTTCTCAGTGGTGGTCGTCCTCCTACACCACTCATGCCGCCGATCTGTCGCTCCCCAGGAGATCCGCAGTGGACGATTGCGAGCGGTGGATTTGCCCCTAGTGGTGCGGGGACTCCGTCAAGCAGCAGGGCGTTCTATTGGATGATGATGGACGTGCTGAAGCGACAGACCGTCCTCACCAGTGGCTTTGTCGACCTCTACAATCCGCACCGGGTTCCCGAGGGCTTCGCTGATGCGCGACTCGGCCCGTTCTTCTTGGCCAATGGCACCGTCAACGTGCCGCCGAACGTGTTGCCGTCCATGAGCTACGCGACCGAGCCGGCACTAGAGCAGCTGCCAGACGGCACTTCGTTCCAACCGCTGTTCCGTGGCGCGAGCGCCGTCGATCCGAGTCCGTTCTACTGGCAGGCGTGGATGAGTTCGCAGACGCCGTTGTTCGGCGAAGAATACGACGCGTCGATGCGCGCGCAATTGCAGCCGACGGATCGGAACTTCCCGCTCGACCCATATAAGGCCGGTGACGCACACCTGCGCAAGTGGGACACGCGTCCGGTCGCTGGATCGAGCCAGGCCCGCAACTGGTGGACGCATCTCTACAACCGGACCGTGACGTCTTACGTGGAGGACCCGGGTGAGTTGATGGACCCGTTGTTCACGAACGAGTTCTCGGGTCCCAACGAGACGTTCACGCCAAGCGACGTTCGCTACGTGAACTGGCGGTTCATCGCGTCCAACAACACGGCGGCGTTCCCGCCAGCAGTACCGTCGATCGATACGTTCACGTTGACCTATCGCTGGCAGCAGCAGTAGTCGCCGCGGACTAACTACGCGCGAAGTCGGTAACGAGATCAAACGCCGACGCGCTCTCGAGCAGCAAGCTGTGGCCGGCGCGTTCGATGCGCTGGTACTTCGCGTTCGGCATCAAACTCGCCGTGTGCTCGACTTCGTGCGGCAGCGTCAACGTGTCTTCGGCGCCAGCGAGGCACAGCACCGGCAGGTTCGCCTTGGGGCACAGCGCCTGGCCATCGAACGACTGCAACGCGCGCGCCTGACTCTGCATGAACGCGCGTGACTCCGCGCTCGGTTTGGTGCTGCGGATGATGTCGTCGACGACCGACGCCTTCTCGTTGAGGAACGTCTCGCCGAACAGGAACGGCGCCGTCAGGTCACCGAGGTGCTTGCCGTCGATCTCCGTGCACAGCAGTTCAAACCAACGGTAGACGCGTTTGCTGCGGGCGGTCTGCGCGGCGGAACTGCACAGCATCACGAGCTTGCTGATCGTGTCGCTCTGCATCGCGGCTGCGCACAGCGCGACCTTGCCGCCGAGGGACGTGCCGACCAGCGTGACGGGTTTGGGCAGGGTCTCGGCGACCGCGAGCACGTCGTGGGCTGCTTGCGTGAAGTCGAAGATGCCGCCGGGTAGGGGACTCGATGGCTCGAGGCCGACCGGGTCGATCGCGGCGCACGTGAAGCCACTGCGCACGAAGCGGCGCGGCAACGTGCCGAACAGGCGCGCGCCGGAGCCGAGGCCTGGGATCAGGATGAGGCCGGGGCCGTCACCGGCCAGCGAGTGGTGGATGCTGCGGCCTTGCCGCTCGACGACTGGCATGGGCCTACTTGGGGGCGCCGGGTTCGGGGGCGCCATCCTTGTCGACGTTGGCCTTCGTGAAGTAGGCCTGTTCGATCGCGGGCAGCATCGTCAGCACCACGTCGGCGACCTTCTGGATGCTCTCGGGCGCCATGTTCTCAACCGTGTCGTACGGCGTGTGCCACGTCGGGTTGCCGTTGAGGTCGATCAGGTCGACCGCTGGAATGCCAACGTCGAGGAACGGCTTGTGGTCGTCCGCCGCAGCTTCGCCGCGCACGTAGAACTGTTCCTTGCTGCCCGTCGCGACGGCGGCCGACCAGCAGATCTGGCGCATCAGCTTGGTCGAGTAGAGCTCCTCTTGGATGTGCAGATCCTTGCGACCAACCATGTCGAGCAACACCATCGCTTCGATGCGCGGCTCGGTGCCGAGCATCAGCGCGTCGCGGTGCTTCTTGAGGTAGCGCTTGCTGCCAAACAGCGCGCGCGCTGCGTCGTTCCATTTCCAGTCAAGGCTCTCTTCGCCGTCGAAGAAGACGAGTTCGATCGTCGCTTCGTTGGTGCGCTTCTGCAGGGTCGGCACGAGTTGCAGCAGCAGCGCGACGGCGCTGGCACCGTCGTTGGCGCCGACGAAGTGGAAGTTGTGCTTCTTGTCCGGGTGGCCGGTCGTGCACTTGGTGTCGTGGTGGCACGCAAGCAGGATGCGTTCCTTGCGCTTGCCCGGGATGACAGCCGAGATGTTCGTGAACGTCATCAGCTCCCGACGATCCGTCCACGTGTCGCGCTTGGGCTTGAGGCCGTGCTTCTTGAGTTCGGCGTCGATGTAGTCGAGCTGCTTCGACCAACCCGGTTGGCCGGAGTAGCGCGGGCCGAACGCGACCAGGTTGTTGACGTGCAGGAACGCGCGTTCACCGAAGTTCTTCGGGACGCGCTGTGCCTTGAGCGGCAACACCTTGTCCTTCGGGATCGCCGGGTTGATACGGACGAGCGGCGGATCCTGCTCGTTCTTCGTCGGATCCTGGTTCTGGTTGGCGAGCGCGGCACCGAGGCAAGCACCGAGGCCGCCGATAGCCAACAACAGGATCAAGGACCAGCGCATCAGTTGTCTCCTGCTCACTTGCCTTTCTTCTTGGTGACGAACGCTTCGAGCGCCGGAAACGCCTGCATCAACAGGTTGCCGGCGAACGCGAGCGAGTCGGGATCCATCGCATCGCGGTTGTCGTCCGGCGTGTGCCACCACTGCTCGTAGCGTGGATCGATGCGCGCTTGCTGGCCGGCTGCCACACCTTGGAGGTGGGGCGGGATGCGGTACTGGAAGTCGATCAGGCAGACGCTCGGGATGCCGCGCTTCTTGCCGAAGTTGTGGTGGTCGTCCTTCGTGCCCCACTGGATGCCGTTCTCGGAGTAGTAGGCCAGCTCAGCCTCGGTCGGGAACTGATACATGCGAGCGCCTTCGCCGATCTCATCGGCGGCCTTGCCGAAGATGTCGAGCAGCTTCTTGGAAGAGTCACCTTCCTTGTCGAACTTCATGTTCTTGCTGCCGACGAGGTCGATCAGGACGAACGCCTTCAGTCGCTTGAACGTGCCGTTCTTGCCCATCCACTTGGCGAACGCATCGCTGCCGAGCAGCGCCCGCTCGTCCTTCCACGTCCAGTCGATCGACTCCTCGGCGTCGATCCAGTAGAGCCACACGTTGCACTTGGGCTTTTCCTTGCGCTCCTTCAAGGCGCGCGCAACTTCGATCAGAACTGCCGGTCCACCGGTGCCGTCGATGGCACCGACGAACGGAAAGTTATGCGCACTGTCGTCGTGACCGGCGGCAAGTTTCGTGTCGTAGTGCGCGGCGATCATCAGGATCGGACCGTTCGCCGGATCCTCGCCGTCGATCTGGCAGTACAGGTTGCGAATGAGCTTCTTCTCTTTCGCGTGCATCTCTTCGTGGCGCTTCGGCTCGAGACCGATCTTTTTGATCTCGGCGCAGATGTAGTCGGCGGCCTTGCCGAGATTATCCGATCCGAACGGACGCGGGCCGAACTCGAGGATCGCATCGACGTGTGCCATCGCCGCACTACCACTGATTGGGCCACTTGGTCCGCCACAGCACGAGAACGTCGTGGCGAGCACTGTCATCAGCACGGCGGAAAGGGCGATTGAGAGTCGGGTCTTGTTCCGAACGAGGCCGGTTTGCATGCCCGCAGGGTAGCAGGTGGAAGCAAAACGTTCATGTCGGCAGTAGGAACCGCCGATACGATGGGTAGTTCCTCTATGGGTGAGGGCGATCTCGACCCAAAGGTGCAAGGCATGAGCGATCTCGATCTAAAGCGGCTGATTGGCGATTCCCTCGACCTCAAGCAGTACCAGGAAGAGCACTGGGAAGGCTCGTTCCAGGACTACCTGAACATGGTCAACGACAACCCGATGCTGGTGCGCACTGCGCATCAGCGGCTCTACGACATGGTCCTGAGCTACGGGGTGGAAGAGATCGAGGTCGACAAAGAGACGGTCCCGTTCTATCCGTTCTTCACGGATCCGCTTGAGGGCGGCAAGGACGGCATCTTTGGACTTGAGCGTTCGCTGCATGACCTGATGGCGATGTTCAAGGCGGCGGCGCACGGCTACGGCCCGGAGCGACGCGTCTTGTTGTTGCACGGTCCGGTTGGCTCGTCGAAGTCGACGATCGTGCGCCTGCTCAAGAAGGGCCTCGAACAGTACACGCGCACCGACGAAGGCGCGCTCTACACGTTCTCGTGGGACATCGATGGTGAGATCGTGCCGTCGCCGATGAACGAAGAGCCGCTGCTCTTGTTGCCGGACGACGTGCGCACCAAGGTGCTCGCCGATCTGCAGAAGAAGTCGGCCATCCCGTACAAGCTGCGTCAAGATTTCGAACTGTCGCCGGTCTCGCGGTTCTACCTCGAAATGCTGCTCAAGCGTTACGACGGCGACTACTCCAAGGTCTTCGATCACGTCAAGGTCAAGCGTCTACTCGTCAGCGAGAAGGACCGCGTCGGCATCGGCACCTTCATGCCGAAGGACGAGAAGAACCAGGACTCGACCGAACTGACTGGCGACATCAACTACCGCCGCATCGCCGAACTCGGCACGGACAGCGACCCGCGCGCGTTCAACTTCGATGGTGAGTTCTGTGTTGCCAACCGCGGCATCATCGAGTTCATCGAAGTGCTCAAGCTCGACGTCGCGTTCCTCTACGACCTCTTGACGGCGTCGCAGGAGCACAAGATCAAGCCGAAGAAGTTCGCGCAGACGGACATCGACGAGGTGATCATCGGGCACACCAACGAGCCCGAATACAACCGCCTGCAGTCCAACGAACTGATGGAGGCGTTCCGCGATCGCACGATCAAGATCGACATCCCGTACAACCTGCGGCTGTCGAACGAGGTCAAGATCTACGAGAAGGACTTCGGTCGCAAGCAGGTGCCCGGCAAGCACATTGCCCCGCACACGCTCGAGATCGCCGCGATGTGGGCGATCCTGACGCGCCTCGAAGAGCCGAAGAAGGCCAACATGTCGCTGTTGCAGAAGCTCAAGCTCTACAACGGCAAGTCGATCCCGGGTTACACCCGCGAGAACATCCGCGAGCTGCGCGACGAAGCGGTTCGCGAAGGTCTCGTCGGCATCTCACCGCGCTACATCCAGGACAAGATGTCCAACGTGCTGGTGCGCGACATGCCGTGCATCAACCCGTTCATGGTGATGAACGAGCTCGAAGAGGGCCTCGACCATCACAGCCTGATCTCGGATCCCGAGACCAAGAAGCACTACAAGGACTTGCTCATCGTCGTCCGCGAGGAATACGAGGAGATCATCAAGAACGAGGTGCAGCGCGCGATCTCGGCCGACGAGGAAGCGATCTCGCGCCTGTGTGGCAACTACATCGACAACGTCAAGGCCTACACGCAGAACGAGCGGGTCAAGAACCCGTACACCGGTCAGGACGAAGAGCCGGATGAGCGTTTGATGCGTTCGATCGAAGAGAAGATCGAGATCCCGGACTCGCGCAAGGATGACTTCCGCCGCGAGATCATGAACTACATCGGGGCGTTGGCAGTCGAAGGCAAGTCGTTCGACTACAAGACCAACGAGCGCCTGCATCGCGCCCTCGAACTCAAGCTGTTCGAAGACCAGAAGGACTCGATCAAACTGACGAGCCTCGTGTCGACCGTCGTCGACAAGGACACGCAAGAGAAGATCGAGATCGTCAAGGGCCGCCTGATGAAGGACTTTGGCTACGACGAGATCAGTGCGACCGACGTGCTCAACTACGTTGCGTCGATCTTCGCCCGAGGTGACACCAAGGACGAGTAGACGTGCCCTCTCGTAGAATCGACCAGGATCACACGCGGTTCCGCAACATCGTGAAGGGCCGCATCAAGCGCGACCTCAAGAAGTTCGTCAGCTCCGGTGAGCTGATTGGCAAGCAGGGCAAGCGCTTCGTGTCGATCCCGATGCCGCAGATCAATCTGCCGCGGTTCCGCTTCGGCAAGAACGAAGGTGGTGGCGTCGGTCAGGGCGAAGGCGAAGAAGGCCAGGCCGCTCCCGGACAAGATGGGGACGAGCCCGGACAAGGCCAGGCCGGGGAAGATCCCGGTAAGCACTCGATCGAAGTCGACGTGTCGCTCGAAGACCTCGCCCAGATTCTCGGTGAAGAACTCGAGCTACCCAACATCGAACCGCGCGGCACCAAGAACCTGCAGACGCAGGCTGGTCGCTACACGGGCATCTCCAAGATTGGCCCCAACTCGCTGCGGCACTTCAAGCGCACCTTCAAGGAAGCGCTGAAGCGGCAGATTGCGTCAGGCACGTACGATCCCGACAACCCGGTGATCATTCCGATCAAGGATGACCTGCGCTTCCGCACGGTGCAGACGCGCAAGAAGCCCGAAGCGAGCGCGGCAGTCATCTACATGATGGACGTGTCCGGTTCGATGGGCCGCGAGCAGAAGGAGATGGTCCGCATCGAAGCCTTCTGGATCGATACGTGGCTGCGCCATCAGTACAAGAACCTCGAAGTGCGCTACATCGTGCACGACGCGGCTGCGAGCGAGGTCGATCAGCACACGTTCTTCCACCTGCGCGAGAGCGGCGGCACGAAGATCAGTTCGGCCTACGAGTTGGCGTTGCAGATCATGCGCGACCAATACCCGACGTCGGATTGGAATGTGTATCCGTTCCACTTCAGCGATGGTGACAACTGGAGCACGCGCGATACCGAGCACTGCATCGGTCTGTTGAAGGACAGTCTGCTGCCGATGAGCAATCAGTTCTGCTACGGCCAGGTCAAGAGCGCCTACGGCTCGGGGCAGTTCAAGAAGGACCTCGATACGGCGTTCCGTGGTGATGAGAAGGTCGTGACGACGGACATCCTCGATCGCGATGGCATCCTGCCGTCGATCAAGGAGTTCCTCGGAACGGGCCGTTAGAGCCCGATCTGCTTGGCAGCGGGATACGCTGGGGCGCGCGGAAGACACGACCTGCCGCGATCCGCTACCATTGGCGGCCGATGCTGTCCCTCTCCCGCCGCCTTGTCTTGATCGCTGCAATCGCTTCGCCAGGTTTGCTGGCGCAGGCGCCATCACACGCGACGCAGCTCAACCCGACGACGCAGCAACTGGCGCCACGACTCTTGCAGCACGGGGACTACGTGCATGCGTTCGGCCTCAACTCGACGGCCATCTATCACGCCCGATCGAGCGACGGCGGCCGCACGTGGCCGTTGCGTGAACAGTCGCTCGGCGCGTTCACCGTTGGCTTCTATGGGGGCCAGGCGCCGCCGGCTGCGGCCTACACCGGGCCCGGTCAGCTACTGGTGCTTGGCGAAGACGACTTGCTTGGACCGCGCATCGTTCGTTCGACTGATTTGGGTTCGACTTGGAGTGCGCCTGTCTCGGTTGCATCGACGGCCATCCCACAGTTCACGCCCATGCGGCCCGCCATGTACGTCGATGGCCCGAACGTCGTTGTCGTGTGGACGAACGATCGCAGCAACGGGCGAGTGTTCTGCAATCGCTCGACGGACGGCGGCGTGACCTGGCAGGCGACCGACACCGTGCTTGATGTGACGTTCACGTCGTCCATGCCGGCCATTGACCAGCTGCATGTTGTAGGCCACGGGGCGATCGTCAACGTGTTCTGGTACGACTACACCTTGCGGCAGCAACGCTCGGTGGATGGTGGCGCGACGTGGTTGCCAGCGACGGGTTCTCTCGTGGGAGTGGGCAACCTTGCCAATCAGCGTCCGGGCAAAGCCGGTGCGGGCAGTAGTTCGTTGGCACTGTTGGTTGGTTCGGAACTGGTGCGTTCGCTCGATGGTGGGGCCACGTGGTCGGTCGTGAGCAACCACGGGTTGCCGCGCATCACGGACTTTGCCATCGATGGTGATGTTGTTGTGGTGACCGGACGGGACTTCAATACGTGGTCGCCAACCCTGTCTGCGAATGTCTCGGGGGATCAAGGCGGCACGTGGGCCGCCAACCCGCTGCTGATTCAGCCGAGCTGGACGCTTAGCGTTTTTCCGCATGCGTACGTCGACGCCGGCAACGCCTACGTCAACTGGGAGGTCGTTGGCTACCCCGGCAACGTCGCCTATTCCGACGACGTTGGCATCTCTTGGCAGGAGATTGATGGCCCGGTGCAGGTCGGATTCTCGCCGGGCAACGTGCGAACGATACACACGGCGCGCACGTATACGGGCGGCGGTTTGTACGACTACTTCGTCTACGCCGGCGTTGGCAGCACCGTGCTTGGTGCGGCAACCGCTGGTAGTGGTGGGATTGCGCCGCGCTTGACGACATCGGGCCTACCCGTGCGCGGCCATGCGACCACGGTGCAGATGCATGATGCGCTAGGTGGTTCGGCCGCAGCTCTCGCCGTTTCGGTGGGGCCACCCGCAGCGATCCCGTTTGGCTCGGCAACGATCTATCTGTCGACGCTCGATCTGTTGCTGTCGTTTGCGACCGGTGGCACTGCCGGCCAGCCAGGCACGGGCGGCTTCCAATTCGTCGTCCCCGTGCCGAACGACCCGGCTCTGGTGGGCTCACGTCTCGCAGCGCAAGCCATGTCGCTTGATCCGGGCGTGCCCGATGGCTTCGCCATGTCGAACGCGATTGAAGTCTGGCTGCGCTAGGCGTCGGTACTACTCGTCGTCCGTCTTGGCGAGAACCTCGCCAAGTGACTGCGCGCTCAGGATGCGGTCGGCCCAGCACTCGAGCTCGCGTGGTGTGCCTCGCTGCACGTGGGCGATGGTGGTGTCGTCGAGTGGGCCGAAGCGCTTGGCGAGTTGGCGCAGGAGTAGCTCGGTTTGACCTTGGGCCTTGCCTTCGGCCTTGCCTTGAGCGATGCCCTTCTGGAACGTGCGTTCTAGTGTGCTCATGATCGTGTCCTCTGGGCGGTGCAGGATGCGAGCGAGGGTCTCGCTCAGGTGTAGGGAATCAACGTTGGTGACCGCCAGAGTATACCAGCCGACTGCATCGATGGCGTCGGCCCCCTGCGGTGGCGCATTCGGTGTATGGATGGTTCGGTCAACCGCCCGGAAGAGATCTTGCCAACGAGTGAACGCGTCTGGCACAAGATCCGGCGGCATCTCGGATAGTTGACTCAAGCACAGCAACGTGAGTTCGCTCAGTGGCGAAAGCTGGCGAGCGCGAATGTCGGCCTCTGAGCTCGCGGTCAGTCGGTCGACGATGGCACGTTGCTGTGGTTGATAGGGAGTCAGAGTGTTCGTGTTCGTTGGCACGATCACTGGGTCTCCTATCGTGTGAGCCTTGCCATGTTGCAGCAGCACGGCGAGAACTTGTGGCTGCAAGCCGGGGCCTGATTGCAGCGATCGTTGCAGGTGAATGGAGTACCGCAGGAGTTGCAGGTTGAGGTCGGGATCGAATTGACTCTTGTGCTCCACCAGGATGAGTAGCGGTTGTTCCTGCGAATGGATCGGCGCCACAAACACGAGGTCGGCGAAGTGCGGCCGCAGCCGGATCCCGGGAAACCGCTCGTGCAGTTTCGCCAATTTGTTCCAGTCGATCGCCGCGCGAATTGGATCCGGAAGAACGGATTGCAGCCACCCCCGCACGTGGTGAACGTGTTGGAACGTGAACTGGAACAGTTTGTCGTGAGGTGCCTGCAAGGTCTCCGAAACCAGTGGAAGGCCACCTGCAACTCTGGGCGTGGATTCTCGAGAAGGCGGCGATTCGTGGCTTTGACCCGCTCCAGCCACTTTCTGCTAACCTGTGCGCGGAATCCCCGGAGGCCGCCATGACCCAAACCAGTCCTCGCCTGCTGCTCGCCTGAACCGCACTTGCCCTCGCCAGCACTGGCGTGCGCGCTCAGAACGTCTCGATCGACACGACGGCCACGACGCAGTTGTTGGCGTGGACTTGGGCGTACGTCGGCTCGGCGCAGACCAGCACGCATCCACCGGGTGGCTTGCCCTACATGGGGGTCGTCGGCCAGATTACGTGGGGGTCGTCGGCGTTGATCGGTTGGAACGAGATCTCCTCGTCGACAGCCGAGACGTTTGCGCTGCATGCGGAAGCTAGTGGCCAAGGTTCTCTTGGTGCTGGGCGGTTCGACCCGTTCACCATGGTGGTCAACGTGTCGTCGCCGCAAGCACGGCTAGTTGAGCTGGATCTCATGCGAACGCTCTCGGGTTGGGGATCCATCCAGCAGCCGACGGTGACCATCGACATCGGCAACGATGGCAGCATCGAATATGCGGACCTGCCCATCGGGCAACTGTTCACGATTCCTGGATTGACGGCCGGACCAACACCCTTGCAGGTTGCGATCTCGGTTAGTGGCGTCACCTACAACACGACGGATCCGGCTGGCAGTTCGAGGACCGACCTCACGGTCACGGTGCGACCTGACAACGACGTTGTGTTCGTGCAGACGACGACCGGTTGCCTGCCCGGCCAACCCGGTATGGAAGAACCTGTGCAGGTCTTCGCGAATCACGGCATCGACTTGAACTTCGCTCCAGGTCTGTTGGTTGCGAGCACCGTGGCCATGCCGACGATGTGGGGGCCCAGTTCGCCGCTGCCGTTTGCGACCAACTGCTTGCTCTACCCGCAGCCGGACATCTTGTTGTGGGAACCGAGCGGCCATGTGCACATCGGCTTGCCACCTGCATTGCGCCCGCAGACGTTCCACGTGCAGGCGGTGTTCTTTGCGCCCGTCGGTATCGTGGCGAGCGACGCGTATCAGGTGACGGCGAACTAGACGTCGTTCGGTTGGGCGAGAACTTCGCCAAGCGACTGCGCAGTGAGGACGCGGTCGGCCCAACGCTCGAGGTCGGCTGTGGAGCCCCGTTGCACGTGGGCAATCGTGTTGTCGTCCAACGGACCGAATCGCTTGCTGAACTGACGCAATAGCAACTCGGCGTGGCCTTGGGCTTTGCCTTCGGCTTTGCCCTTCTGATATGTGCGTTCGAGTGTGCTCATGATGGTGTCTTCCGGGCGGTGCAGGATTTGGGCGAAGGTCTCGCTGAGCCGCAGAGAGTCGACGTCGGTGACAGCCAGAGTATACCAGCCTATGGCATCGATGGCGTCGGCCCCTTGCGGAGGGGCTTCTGGCTCGGAGCTCGTTCGATCCACGGCACGAAGCAACTCCTGCCAGCGCCCAAACGCATCGGGAATCTGGTGCGGCTGCATGTCGGGTAGTTGACTGAGGCACAGAAGTGAGAGCTCACTGAGTGGCGATAGCCTGCGCGCGCGGATGGCTTCTTCCGACATGGCCGTCAGCCTGTCGACGACCAAGCGTTGTCGCGGCTGGTAGCTGGCTAGAGCATCCGACGCCGCTGCGACTCCGGGTCCCCGTGTTGTCTGGGGGCGGCCATGTTGCAGGAGCACAGCAAGTACCGGTGGCTGCGCTCCGGGGCTCGCTTGCAGGCATCGCTGTAGGTGAATCGAGTAGCGCAGCAGCTGTAAGTTGAGGTCGGGGTCGAATTGACTCTTGTGTTCGACCAGGATCAGCAGCGGTTGGGGCCGTGATCGCAATGGTGCTACGAATACGAGGTCGGCGAAGTGCGGGCGCAGTCGGACTCCGGCAAACCGTTCATGCACTTTGGCCAGTTCGGTCCAGTCGATATCCGTTGCGATCGCCGGCGGCAGGGCAGAACGCAGCCAGCCACGCACGTGGTGCACGTGCTGGAAGGTGAAATGAAACAGCTTGTCATGAGGCGCCTGCACGGTCTTGCAAGCAGTGGAGTGACGCCTGCGAAAATGGGCGCGGATTCTGAGAAACTGGTTGGCCCGCCATCCTGGTCTGGTCGCCGCGCGGACATCGCGAGCGATGCGTATCAGGTGACGGCGAACTAGACAGTCGTCAGGCCGGTCGCACCGGATCACCCGGTTGATGAAGTGCGATTCCGTCTTAGTGTTAGGGGTGGAACTGCCGATGATATGGGTGTTCCACGAAGGCTTGACATGGGCAACCTAACCCCCGAATTGGCGGCGATCCGCGATGAGACGCGGGATCTGGCGAAGAGCTACGGCCTCGACTTCTACGAAGTCATCTTTGAGCTGGTCGATCACGACGAGCTCAACATGGTTGCCAGCTACGGCGGCTTCCCGGTGCGCTATCCGCACTGGCGATGGGGCATGGAATACGAGCAGCTCTCCAAGAGCTATCAGTACGGTCTCTCCAAGATCTACGAGCTCGTCATCAACAACGACCCGTGCTACGCGTACCTGATGCGCAGCAATGCGCTGACCGAGCAGAAGCTCGTCATGGCGCACGTCTACGGCCACTGCGACTTCTTCAAGAACAACTCGTGGTTCGCGCATACCTCGCGAAAGATGATGGATGTGCTGGCCAACCATGGTGCGCGCATCCGCCGCTACATGGATCGCCATGGTCAGGGTGTGGTGGAGGACTTCATCGACGTCGTGCACTCGCTCGACAACCTGATCGATCCCTACTCGCCATACATCGATCGCGGCAATGATGCGCGTTCGGAAGCGAAAGAGCGCGCTGAGTCTGGTGGCTCCGAGGTCAAGAAGATCGCGGCCAAGGACTACATGGACCGCTACATCAACCCGCCGGACTTCATCGAGGCGGAGAAGGAGCGGTTGGAGAAGCGCCACACGCAAGCGCACAAGTTCCCGGCGCGCCCGGCGCGTGATGTCCTGAAGTTCTTGATGGAGAACGCGCCGCTCGAGACGTGGCAGCAGGATGTCTTGGCGATGCTGCGCGAGGAGGCCTACTACTTCGCGCCGCAGGGCATGACCAAGATCATGAACGAGGGCTGGGCCGTCTACTGGCACTCGACGATGATGACGCGCCACCTGTGCGAGGCGAGTGAGATCGTGCAGTACTGCGATACCCACAGTGGCACGCTCGCGACGCAACCCGGTCAGATCAACCCCTACAAGATGGGCGTCGAGCTGTTCCGCGACATCGAAGACCGGTGGAACAAGGGCCGCTTTGGTCCCGAGTACATGCGGTGCGAAGATCCCGAGCTGCGCCGCAAGTGGGACACCGCTGCCGGCGAAGGCCGCAAGAAGGTCTTTGACGTGCGACGCATCTACAACGACGTCACGTTCATCGATGAGTTCGTGACGCCGGAGTTTGCCGAAGATCAGAAGATGTTCGTCTACGGCCAGGATCAGCAGACCGGGCAATACGTGATCGTCGATCGTGACTACACCAAGGTGAAGAACCAGCTGCTCGAAGCGCTGACCAACTTTGGCAACCCGATCATCAAGGTCGTCGACGGCAACTACAAGAACCGCGGCGAGCTCTTCCTGGTGCACGAATGGGTCGGCGGCGACCTGCAGGTGGATCAGGCACAGATGACGCTGAAGTCGCTCTACACGATGTGGAAGCGACCGGTGCACATCCAGACCACCGTTGACGGCAAGGGGCGAGTGCTCAGCTTCGATGGCGAAGAGTCGACGAGTGAGGAAATGGAGACGGACGATCCGCAGACCGGACGCGTCGGCACCGCAGACGCGTAGTCACTTTTGGAAGCGCCCGAGGCGTTGCGTATGCTCGGGCTTGCTTCCTCATGCACGATCGGCCCGCCCCAACAAACGAACGCGTTTGGCTCTGCTACCTGGCTTGTGTGAGCCTTGTCGCGGTGCTGGGTTCCGGTTGGCAGGACCTGACCAGCGTTTGCATGTTCTTGTGCGTGCAACTGCCCGTGTTGGCGTTGGCGATTGTGAGCTACTGGGTCGCATGCCGGTACTCACACGAAGCGGCGCGATGGGTGCGCGCAGGCCTCGCGATCGTCGGCTTGCCCATTGTCTTCACCGCACTGTGTTGGGTGCTGCCGCACGTGCATCCCGAACCGTACGAAATCGTATGGTTGCAAGTCGACCGTTGGCTGTTCGGTATGGACCTCGCGCGGCTCGGCGACAACATGCCGCCGTGGTTGGTGGAGGTGCTGCAACTCAACTACGCATCGTTCTACGCGATGTGCATCGTGTCCGCGTTGTTGGCGCGGCGGTGCACGGGTCCACGCGCGTTTGACCGGGCGGTGTTGATCATCGTCGGGACGTTTCTGAGCAGCTACCTTGGCTACCTGCTCGTGCCGACGATCGCCCCGCAGCTCGTTCTCGAACATCCGAACGAACTGTCCGGTCTGTGGTTTACCGCGTCGATTCGGGAATCGATCGACACGATGGAGCTCAATCACTGGGACTGCTTCCCGAGCGGTCACACGATGTTGACGGTGACCAACCTGATCATCCTGTGGCGCTGGGCGCGGCGCTGGTTCTGGATCCTGTTGTTGCCGAGCCTGGCATTGATCGCGAGTACGGTCTTGCTGCGTTACCACTGGGCCAGTGATGTCATCGCAGGTGCCCTGTGGGCCTGGCCGTTGGCGCGTGCTTGCGATTGGTTGGCGACTCGCGACAACTGGCCGGGTGCCGAAGCACGACGTGGCTAGTGCAGGATGAAGTACTTGCCGTCCGGCGACTGCACCAGCGGATCGGTGCGCAGGAGTTCTGGCAAGCACGGGGCGAACTCCACGAGATCCTGACGGCGTTGCACGATGTCATAGACCGTCGCGGCCTTGCCAGCGGCACGCAGTGCCTGGCGAGCCGAGCGGCGCAGGATCGATGGTAGCGACAGTGCCTTGAGCGCGACGATCCCGGGCGACAGTACTTCGAACGGCCCGTTGCGGCGCAAGATGTCGGCGAGCAGGTCGGCTTTGAGCCACTTGCCGCCGAGGTCGGTGGCGCTGACGATCTCGCGCAGTGCCTCCGTCTGGGCGTAGCCCGTGCGCTTCTTCAGGTGCTCGAGCACCATCTGGATCAACCGCTCCATGCGTTCTTGGTTGAACGGATAGTTGGTCAGCGTGTCGATGCGGTCGTCGTCGGATTGCACGAAGGCGCGGTTGTGCTCGAGCAGCCTGGTGATCAGGCGGCGCTCCGACTCGGGTTGGTTGGCGATGAACAGACCCTTGACGACGTCGCCGGCGGCGCGGCGGAACGCCTTCTGCAGACGGCGCATCATCGACGACTGCGTCTGGTCGGCAGCACATGCTTCGCCGCGGCCGAGCATGCGGACGCGCGGGTCTTGGTTGAGGCGGTCGAGCACCAGCCATGCCGTGTGCTCGTCGGCTTCGGCCGTGGCCAGTTCGAGCACGCTCTGGCGCGATCCCGCGGTGCTGATGCGGCGCGCAATCTGCTCAGCAAGGTCGGCGCAGTCGAGCAGTTCTTGTTCGTGCCATTGACGCAAGGTCCACAGGTCGCTGCCGACGCGCAAGAACGCGGAGTTGCTCGACAGGTGGCGGCGCAGGCGTTGTTCGGATGCAAAGCGGAAGCGTTCGCGGTAGGCAAACACCAGATCCGTCAGCGGCACAGCTGCACCGTGTTCTTCGAGGATCTCGGTCAGGTGGGCGGCGGGCGTGCGCGGATCGGGCACGGCGACTTCGCCCTTGAAGCCGTCGAGTTCGACTGCGGTGCGCAGTTCGCTGCGCAACACATGAATCAACACTCCGCGCGGCACTTCCGTGTTGCGATCTGCGAGCCGGTCCATGATCTCGTCGACTGGCATCGGCAGTAGGTGCTGCGGCACCAGTTGCGGCAGCGTACGCAGCAGTTCGCGGAAGCGGCGCGGCGAGACGCCATGCAAGAAGCCGCGATGCAGGTGGCAGCGGTGCGGCAGGCAGAACGCCGCCAGGCGCAGGCCCATTTCCGGGTCTTCGCACGAATTGGTGATGATCGAGATGATCGAACCGATGGCTGCGTTCGGTGCATGCAGCACGCCGTCAAACGCAGCGAACTCGCGCTCGAGTTCTTCTTCCATACGCCGCATCAGATCGGTGCCTTGTTGCAGCAGCGTCGTGCGGATGTGTTCGATGCTGTCGTCGAGTTGGGCCGCACCGAGCAACTGCAGCAATTCCTGGCGCGACTGCACCGGTTCGTCGAGGCCAACCGCGGCGACCATCAGCTTGCGCGCTGGAGTGTCGAGCGGGCCGAGCAGTTGTGCCCGCAGCGTCGGCCAGTCGTTGGCTTTGGACGACTCGAACTGCAGCAAGCCATCGCGCAGCGTGGTCGCGAGTGCTGTCTTGAGTTTTGCTTGTTCCGCGGGCGTGACGGCCCCGTCTTCGCAGAGCGCTTCGAGTGGCAGGTCGAGCAGATTACCGACTGTCAAGATGCCGCGTCCCGCGAGCGTCGTCGTCAGCTCGTCGCCGAGACGGAGTTGCGTCAGAGGTAGTTCCCACAGCGTCTTCGGCAGCAGCTGTTCCGCTGCCGTTGTTGGGCCTACCGTTCTGTCGCAAGCGTCGATCATCGGTGCGGGTTGATGTTGCGGAACGTTGGCCGCCGGTTGATGCGCTTGATCGCGAGTTCGAGTACGGGCGCTGGCACCATGGGTGACAACGTTGCCGCGGCGACACCCGCGCCGATCAGGCCTTCGCAGAGTTGCATTTGCACCTGCGGGTGGTTGGGACGTTGCAGCAGGTTGGCCATTGCGCCCTGGGCAGCCGCGGGCGGCATCTCCGCGAGCAGCTGTGCGGCGCGCAGGTTGGCGCGACGGGCAGTGCCGACGTGCACGGGCAGGCGGTCGGCGACCAGTTGCGGTGGGCAACGCGTCAGCGCCTTGCGCAATAGCATCGCTTGATCGGACTTGCTGGCCGCCAAGAACACCGGTACGACGGAGTCGACGATGTTGGCGTCACCGAGGCGTGCGGCGACATCGGCGAGCGCAGCCGTTCGGGTCAGGCCGTGTTGCACGGACTGGGCAAGCACCGTCGTCAGAGCCGCACGTTCGGTCAGCGTCAGGCTGAGGTTCGGGTGCACGGCAAGGGCGAGTGCGGCATCGTCGGCGATGCGTGGCTCGGCGTGGTTGATGTTGTTGGCAAGCAGGTGCGCAACCGCGTTGGCACTTGGCGCAGCGAGCAGCGTTTGCACGTGAGTGCGCAGGGCGACTGTTGCCGGCAGCACGCCGCGGCCACCGCCGAGCGTGTGCAGCGTTGGACCGATGCGCTTCAAGAACAGGATGCGGCTGTCGCCGATCGTCAGCGAGAACAGCGCGCGGCCGCAGCATTGGCCGGCAGGTTCCGTCAATGAGAACGACGTGCCAACCGTGCCCTTCAGCACGTGCGTCGGCTGCAGGGTCAGTTGGTGCAGTTCTGGCGTCGGATGAACGGAGCCTTGTACCTTCGCCTGCACGATGACGTCGGCCTTCGTGCACAGGCGCGCAATCGTCGACGCCTGGTCTTGAGCCGGCGCAGTCGCCGCCAGTAGAAGGGCAAGGAGGCCCGTCTTTGCGAGTAGATGTATCATCGGAGCAGGATCCTCTGGCGAAGGTAGGCGAGGTCGATGTCGCGGAACTGGTAGTCGAGCGTGGTCATGGCTTCGTAGCCGACCGATGCCGCCATGACCTCGGCGGCGCTCGCGTAGGTGTCATGCAGCGAGCCGTCGCCGAACAGGCCGCCCGGCATGCCGCCCGGAGCCACGAGCCCGACCGAGTGGCCGACTTCGTGGGCGAGGATGATGCCGATGACAGAAGCCCAATCGTCGGCGGCCGCCATGACCGTGCCCCAGCGAGCACGCTCGGCGACGCTTGCCGTGTCGTAGTCGAACGTCGGCGTCAACACCGCAGCGTCCAACGGATGGCTGCCAGCCGGCGTGCCACCCATGTCGGGGCACAACGGCAGGAACTTGCTGGCGAACTGCGTCTGGAACGACGGGTAGACCTGCAGGTGGATGTTGGTCTGGTAGAGCCACATCTCAGCCGGGAACACACCGAGGCCGGGGCCGGTCGCCGTGTTGCGTTCGCTGACGTTGCCGTTCTTGTAGTCGTAGTAGGCGCGGCCTAGCACACCAGAACTCTCGTCGCCGTAGACGCGCGTGCGACTCGATTCGGGGTCGAGGCCACCGAGGGCGATCTGCATGTGCGCCAACGCAATCGGTTGCCGCGTCGTGAAGCGCAGTTGCACCGAGCCGCTATCGATGGGCTCGCCGCGTTGGCCGCGCTTGTACATCGCGTTCGCCTTGGCCAAGATGCCATCGAGCAGCACCTTCTCGAGCCATGCGTTCGTGCCGATCGGGTCGCCAGCAGTGGCAAAGCCGAGGCGCAACATGTCGTCGGCGAAGTCCGGCTTGCCGTTGGCATCGCGGTCGAGATCGCTGCGCACCCAGACAACCTGCGTGCGTTCGAACGGCATCGCGCCCGACGTCGGGTTGTCGACGGAGAACGGAATAACCTCGGACTTGCCGCGGTTGCCGCTCAGGTCGGTTGCCCACACCGTCATCGTCCAACTGCCGGTGGACAGTGGCATGTCGGCAGGCACGACCACCTGGAGTGAGTTGTAGGTGATCGTCGACGCGGCGAGCAGTTCTTCGGTGCCAGGACCGAAGCCGCCATCGAACTCGATCTCGATCAAACCCATGTCGACCCACTGACTCGCGGGATCACTGACCGAGACGTCGACCGAGAAGCCGCTCGGTGGCACGACGAGTCCCGTGCGGCGGGCGCTCGGGATGCCGTTGATCGAAGCCGTGACACTTGGTGGCAGGCCATCGAGTGACGAGCCCGTCCGGAAGCGCGACAGGCGATCGGAGTCGAACCAGTTGCCGCTGACGCGACGTGGGCCGGCGTTGCCGCCGATCACGCGGACGCGGTAGTAGGTGTTGGGGTAGAGCGACGTCGTCGGCGTAAACGTCACGACGCGGTTGTCGGCGCTCAGCTCCAGGTCGCCGGCGAGCGGCGTCAGGAAGTCGTCGGTGAACAACAGCGTCGACGTGTTGAGCGTCGCCGGGTCCATCGGTGCATCGAAGACGATGCTGATGTGCGAACCGGTCGCGATCGAGACCGCGCCGTCTGGCGGCAGGATCATCGCGTCCGGCAGACCCGAGTCATCCGAAGTCGTGAACGTGATCTGTTCGTCGCTCGCGAGCACGTTGCCGGCGAGGTCGTGGATGCCGTCCTGGCCGCTGGCCAGACGCAGCGTGCACTGCGTCGAGGTCGGTAGCGTCAAGATGGGCGTGACCCGAACCAAGGTCGTGCCGACCAGCTCGACAACCGAGGTCCATGCCTGGCCGTCGACGAGCAGTTCGACCGTGTCCGTGTTGACCCAACGTGAGTCGAGGTCTTCATCAAACTGCACTTCGGCGACGAGCACTCCCGGCACTCGCGTTTCCCCCGGGTTTGGCGAGCTCTCAGAAACCTGCGGCGCCACGCGGTCGGTGCCCGTCGTGAACGTCACTGCTTGCGTGGCAAGCAAGGTGTTGCCACTGACGTCGGTTGCCGCGGCGGCGCCGAGCAAGAACGCCATCGTGTAGGAGCGGTTGCTCACGAGTTCGACCGTTGGTCGCACGCGCAGGCTGCGTTGGTCGAGGGTGGCCTCGACGGCAAACGGGATGATGCTGCCGTACTCGTCCTGGAAGAGCAGCGACACGGCTTCGACCGTCGCCGGGTCCATCGACTCGTCAAACGTGAACGTCGGTTGCACCAGCGTCGAAACGCCCGTCGCGTACAGGTCCGGCCAGGCGGTCGTCACCGAGGGCTGGTCGGTGTCGGCCATCGTGCGGAAGCCCGACAGGAACTGGTTCTCGAGGCGGTTGTTGGCGCGGTCGGCCAACGACTGCGTCGCGACGATGAAGAACTGGCGGTCACCAGGAAGGTCCGCGTAGGGATCGATGACGACCGTCTGATCGACGACCGTGCACTCGGCCGGAAACCGGCCACCGAAGACGTCACGTAGGTAGAGCGTCTGGTCGGAGATCGAAGTCTGCTCGATGGTCTCGGTGAACGTCAGCGTGAACGTTCCCGTACGCGAGACGTCGGTCGCACCGTCAGCGATGCTGAAGCCGGTGACTTCGGGCGGCGTCTCATCGAACGTGCGGAACGTGAACGACGTCGTCGCATCGAGGATGCGGCCCGACAGGTCGCTCGTGAGAGCTGACAGTTGGAAGACGTAGTCGGTCTCCGCCTGCAGGTCGTTGTCCGGCTGGCAGCTGACGCGACCGTTGGAGCCGCGGGTGAAGGTGACTGGCACGTTGGTGCCCGTTCCTGCCGCGCGCAGCCACGTGTCTTCATCACCGAACGTTTCGAGTGCCATGTCGGCGTCAAACTCGAGGACGATCACGGCATCGAGTTCGACCTGCACAGCGTCGCTGGCAGGGCTATGACTGACCAGATTGACTACACCGAACGCGGAGCCCGCGGTGCCTGATCCTCCCGAAGAGCCGCCGCCACCGCCGCTGCCGCATGCAGCCGCGCCGAGCAGCAGCCCGATAGCTGCAAGTCTGGTTCCTGTCCCCATGTATCCCCTGTTGTCCAACCCTGGTGCAAGGGATCTTTCGACTTGAACGGGACCCGGCTTTTAGTCTCGGATCGAGTGTTCGTGCAGCCTCGCTGGCAACGCGGACTGCGCGACGATGCCTCAGCGGTTTTGCTGATGTGCCGACAATGTCGGCAGCTTGGCAAAGCCCACATCGCTCACCTGCATTCCGCTGGCGAGTGATGCGGCCGAGGCGTTATGCCTCGCGTACGAGCACGCGAACGTCGCGAACATTTGTGCCGGTCGGGCCGGTCACGACATCATCGCCGAGTGCTTCGAGCAACGTGTGGGCATCGCAACGTGCGAGGTGCTCCGCGATGTGCAAGCCCGCCGATCGAGCCCGCGCGAGCGTCGTGCCATCGACGATGCCACCCGCGCTCGGAGCGTTGCCATCGATGCCATCGGTGCCACAGCTGAGCACGGCGATCGGCGCGTTCTCGATGCGGGTCGCACAGTGCAGCGCGAACTGGCTGTTGCGGCCGCCGGTCCCTGGTTGCGACGGCAACCGCACCGTCACTTCGCCAGTGGTGACGATCGCAACACGCTTGCCGGGATGGTCGACGTGCAGCGTCTCCAGTCGTGCCAGCAGTTGCTCGGCAGCTGCTTCGTAGGGCAAGTTGTCGACGTCGACCGTGTCATCGACGATGTAGCCACAGTCCTCCGCGGCGCGCATCGCTGTGCTGCGCGCGGTTCGTTCATCGAGCAGAACGGCGAACTCGAGCTTCTTGGCGAGCGGGTCGTCGGCGGTCAGTGGCGCGGGCAGGTCGTTGGCCTGCAATCGCTGCCGCAACACCGGCGGCATCGCGTCTTCGAGTTGGTAGCGACGCAGAACGTCGCGGCAGTCGTCGATGGTGGTGTGATCCGGCACGGTCGGGCCAGACGCGAGGGCCGTTGCCGGGCTCGACAGCGGCACATCCGAAATGCCCAGCGTGACCTGGCGCGCGGCCGCCGCTGCGGCCTTTGCGAGGCGGCCGCCTTTCACGGCCGACAGGTGGCGACGAATCGTATTGATCTCATCGATCGTCGCACCACAACCGAGCATCGCCTGGTTGAGCTCCTGCAGTTCGGCGATGGTCACGGCTGGATCCGCGGGCGCTTCGAGCATCGCCGAGCCGCCACCGGAGACGAGGAAGACGACCGTTTCGGCGGGCGTCGCACTCTGGGCGAGGGCCAAGGCCCTGGCGGCTGCGCGCAGGCTGCCTGCGGTAGGCAGTGGGTGGCCGCCGGCGATCACTTCGAACGGGCCGATGCGTTCGAGTTGTGGTTCGGATTCGGGCGGCACGATCAAGCCGCGCATGGCTTGCTCCGGCAACAACTCGACGAGTGCAGTTGCCATTCCGCGCGCGGCTTTGCCGAAGCCGATGACGAGCAGCGGTTGGTTGCTCGGCAGCTTCTCGGCGACAACAGGCGCCATCTGCGAACGCACGTCGAGGCTTGCGAGAACCTCATCGAACATGCGCCGCAGTTCGGTTCTCACCCGAGCACCTCTGGGTTGACGACGTGCTGCGGTTGTTCACCACTGAGCACCGCCGCACAGTCCCTGGCCGCCAACGCGCACATCAGGGAGCGCACGCTCGTCACGGCACTGCCGATGTGAGGCAGCAAGACGACGTTGGGCAGTTCGAGCAAATCGGGGTGGACGTTGGGTTCGTCTTCAAAGACGTCGAGGCCGGCACCGGCGATCAAACCTTCTTCGAGCGCGGCTGCCAACGCACGTTCGTCGACGATGGGGCCGCGGGCGGTGTTGAGCAGAACAGCGTTGCGCTTCATCTGACACAGTTGCTCGATCGACATCAGGTGCCTGGTGTCGTCGTTGAGCGGCACGTGCAGCGAGACGAAGTCGCTCTCGCGCAGCAATGCGTCGATCGGCACGCGGCGGGCCCCGAGTTCTTGTTCGACTTCGGCCGGTGCCTGGTTGCGACCGGCATACAGGATGCGCATCGAGAAGCCCTTGGCGCGCCGCGCGACGGCTTGGCCAATGCGACCCATGCCGATGATGCCGATCGTCTGGCCGTGCACATCGGCCCCGCACAGAAGGTCGACGTCCCACCGCTGCCACTTGCCGTCGCGCAGATACTTCTCCGCCGCCGGCAGCTTGCGAGCCACAGCCAACAACAACGCAAACGTCAGGTCGGCGGTCGCCTCGGTCAGAACTCCGGGCGTGTTCGTCACGACGATCTTGCGTTCGGTTGCGGCCGTCACGTCGATGTTGTCGTGGCCGACTGCGACCTGCGAGATCACTCGTAGCTTGGGCGCTGACTCGATCACCTCGCGCGTCATCGGGTCCGTCAACTGGCAGACGACCCCGTCGGCAAGCTGCAGCTTCTTCTGCAGGCGCGCCGGGTCCATGACGTCGTAGCGATCCTGGTAGTCGACCACGCAGTGCTCTTGCAGGATCGGAATCGCTGCCGGGTAGACGTGGCGGGTGACGAGCACGCGCGGCTTCATGTTGTCGACGGTAGCTAGTGGGCGCTTGGTCTCAACGAGGATGCCGGTATCTTGCTTGCCGATGTCCGACCGAGGTGGCTTTCAGTATTGGCGCGAACCGCTGTGTGTGGCGGCGGTGATCCTGTACGTCGCCAACAGCATCTGGTGGAAGCCGATGTCGTCGGACCCGGGCTCGTTCGTCAACTGCTACTTCGGCGACGTGCTCTGTCTGCCGGTCTGCATCCCGATCACGCTGTGGCTGCAGCGACGTCTGTCCCTGCGCGGCCATGACCGCCACCCGAGCTTGCGCGAGATCGGTGGCCATTGGTTGCTGTGGACGATGTGCTTCGAAGGTCTCGGGCCGCAGCTGCCACAGTTGGCGCCGGGTGCGGTCTCGGATCCGTGGGACGCCGTCGCGTATGCGCTCGGCGGTGTCGTGGCGGCGATCGCATGGCGGCCTGACTGCGCACAGAATCCGGGCGCAACTCCGTCGTTGGCAGAAGTTGCAGGGCGGGCGACGGTCGCAGCGCTGGTGGCGGCGTTCGTGCTCAGCGCCTATCGCTTCGGTGTCGTGTTCCGCTAGGCGTTACGGCGCGCGCCATCCTGTATAATGGGGGCATGCTGCGCACTCTCGTCTGCTCGTTCGCTGCGGCTTCTGCGCTCGTTGGCCAGGCCCCGACCCTTGACCACTTCGTCCTGACGGCCCTTCCGGGTAGTCCGGCGGCGCAAGTCGTTGCCGTCGATCCGATCCTCGGTTCGTCGACGTCGATTGGGTCGTTCCCGTCGGACAATCTCACGCCGCTCGCGATGACGCAGGATCCGTTCGATGGCGACTTGCTCGTCGCCCTCGATCAAGGCGGTGGCTTCAGCAAGATCATTCGCTTGCACCGGTTCGTGGGAACCTACATCGAGTACCCGATGGCGACGCTTGCGGGCAAGGTTGTCGATCTTGCCGTCGTCGCGGACACGCTGTTGATCGCGGTCGATTCGAATACGGGTGGCCTGTTCCAGATGCCGCGTCGCGGCGGTTCGGTTCTGGCGACCTACACGCAGGCGAACCTCACTGCGATGAATCCGATCGGCCAGGGCTACCAGGCGGTCGCGTTGGCGTGGACCGGCAGACCTGGGACTGCGTCAGTCGATTCGGGAGTTGGGGTCTACGACGTGACGACGAGCCAGTTCTGGTTTGGCGCCTTCAGCTTCCCCAATCCAACTGGCCAGGAGATCACTGGCGTCATGGACTTGCCGACTGCGATTCCGCGCCAGCTGCTGACGTTCGACGATGGCACGATGGCGCTCTACACCGGAATCGGTGGGCCGGGCATGCAACCGGTGCCACTCAGTCCGCCCGTGCCCGCTGGTGGCACGACGGCGATGCATTCGCGGGGTCCCTACTCGGTCGAAGCGGTCGTGCTCGGCAACGCCGCGCATCCGTTCCTCTACTTCGTCGACGCGTGGAGCGGCGCATCGATGGGGCTGTCGTTGGCGCTGCCCGGCGATCCCATCGACTTCGCCTATGGCGTGGAGCGTGCGGCGCACAGTCTCATGCGGGGTCAGGCGTGTGGGCCCGTCGCGTTGTCGCAGAGCGTCTCGTCCCCGGCAGAACTCGGTGGCACGCTCGCGGTCGACTTGGGTGCGAGCATTGGCTTGCCGGTGTTGTTCGTGGCGGGCCTGGATGACTTCAGTGGTGGCTTGCTGCCAGCCCTCTTGCCCGGCGGCTGTGCGTTGGAGGTGGCTCCGGACGTGGTGACGCTCGAGTTCGTGCCGGCCGCTGGCATTGTGACCAAGACGATCCCGGTGCCGGCAACCACGAGCTTGTTCGGTACGGTCGTGCACACGCAGTGGGCGCACTACGCGCCAACGGGGATGTCGGTCTCCAACACCTGGGCGAACTGGATCGGCAGCTAGCTGGACGCGCGCCTGGTGCAGTCAGCACGTGAGGAGGAGCATGCACAAACGAGGGGCGGGTGCTTCTGAGGCATATGGCGGTCGCCACGCCGGTCTCGGGTAACCTCGGGTCATGCGATTGCTTGTGCTCGGCGGTATCTGCTCCGGATTGTTCGCGACCGTTTTGTCTGCTCAGACCGCGGATGCTGGCAAGAGCGATGCGCCGGAGCGTGAGGCGCAGGAACAGGTCGTCGAAGATCTCGCGGCACTGATCGCCCCGATTCGCAAGCGGCACAAGATGCCCGCAATGGGGGCGTGTGTGATCGTCAAGGGCAAGGTCGTGGCACTCGGCGTCGATGGCATCCGCAAGATCGGGGACAAGGCGAAGGTCACCAAGACCGACCTCTGGCACCTCGGCTCGTGCACCAAATCGATGACGGCGACGCTCGTTGCCCAACAGGTCGCGAAGGGCAAGCTCAAGTGGACGACGACGCTCGGCGAAGCGCTGCCCAAGCTGCGTGACGGCATGCATGCAGACGCGCGCAAAATCACGATCGAACAACTGCTGCAGCATCGTTCGGGCTTGCCGGGCCAACCGCCGACGGCGCAGTGGCTCGAGCTGTTCAAGTTCGAAGGCACCAACCAGGAGGCGCGCCGCGAAGTCGCACAGCGCATGTTGAAGAAGGCGCCCGAAGCCAAACCCGGCGAACGCTTCCTGTATTCCAACGCCGGCTACATGATTGTCGGCCACGTGCTCGAGCGCGTCACCGGCAAGCCGTGGCAGGATCTGATCCGCAGCGACCTGTTCGAACCACTCCTGATGAAGAGTGCCGGCTTCGGGGCTCCGGGCACCGACGGACACGTCGATCAGCCGTGGGGCCACCTGCCAGGTGCCCGGGCTGCCAAGCCGATGTTCGCCGACAACCCGCCTTCGCTCGGTCCGGCGGGCACCGTGCATGCACGGCTCGAGGACTGGGCCAAGTACATCGCGCTGCATCTCGGGGTTGTTGCGGCCGACAAGCCACTCGTTGCAAAGGACACCCTCGTTCGCCTACGCACAGCGCCGAAGGGCTCTGACTACGCCTGTGGCTGGGTCGCCACCAAACGGCCCTGGGCCAAGGGGCCGGTCATCTGGCACAACGGCTCCAACACCATGTGGTACGCCATTACTTGGATGGCGCCTGATTCGCAGTTCGCCGTTTTGGTCACTTGCAACCACGGCGAGGGCTCGGCGGCGAGCGACGATCTAGCTGCCGCGTGCATCCGGCGCTTCCGCCGGTAGCTTCTGGGCATGTCGTTTGCCTACCAACCGATCTTCGAGCTCGGCGAAGACGAGACGCCCTACCGCCTGATCACCAAGGACGGCGTCTCGACCGTCACCGCTGGCGAGCGCACGTTGCTGCGCGTCGAACCCGAAGCCCTGCGCGCCTTGACGTTCGCGGCCATCCGTGACATCAGCCACCTGTTCCGACCGGGCCACCTGCAGCAGCTCGCCAACATCCTCGAAGACCCGGAGGCTTCGGCCAACGACCGGTTTGTTGCGTTGCAGTTGCTGAAGAACGCGAACGTGTCGGCGGGCATGGTGTTGCCGAGTTGCCAGGATACCGGCACGGCGATCGTGCTCGGCAAGAAGGGCCAGGACGTCTGGACCGACGGCATGGATGAGGCGGCGATCAGTGAAGGCATCGCGCGCACCTATCAAGAGACCAACCTGCGCTACTCGCAGATGGCGCCGCAGGACATGTATGCCGAGAAGAACACCGGCAACAACTTGCCCGCGCAGATCGAGCTGTACGCAGAACAGGGCGACGCCTACAAGTTCCTGTTCATGACGAAGGGCGGTGGCTCGGCGAACAAGACGTTCTTGTTCCAGAAGACGAAGGCGCTGCTCAATGAGAAGGATCTGCTCGCGTGGGTGGATGCCGAGACGCGCAAACTCGGTACTGCGGCTTGTCCGCCGTATCACTTGGCGATCGTCGTCGGCGGCATGTCGGCGGAGTTCAACCTCAAGACCGTCAAGCTTGCGAGTGCTCGCTACCTCGATGGCTTGCCGACGAGTGGCAACGAACACGGTCGCGCCTTCCGCGACCTCAAGCTCGAGCAGCAGGTGCTCGACATCACGCGCAAGAACGGCATCGGCGCCCAGTTTGGCGGCAAGTACTTCTGCCACGACGTGCGTGTCATCCGGTTGCCGCGCCACGGTGCGTCGTGCCCGATCGGCATCGGGGTGTCGTGCAGTGCCGACCGGCAGGCGAAGGCGAAGATCACCAAGGATGGCGTGTTCCTCGAACAGCTCGAAACCAATCCGGCGCAGTTCCTGCCGGAGGTCGAGCAGCTCGGCGGCGACGTGGTGTCGATCGACCTCAACCAACCGATGGCTGAGATTCGCAAGACGCTGAGCCAGTACCCGATCAAGACGCGCTTCACGCTTTCGGGTTCGATCATCGTCGCTCGCGACATCGCGCATGCGCGTATCCGCGAACGACTCGAACGCGGTGAAGGCATGCCCCAGTACCTGAAGGATCACGTCGTCTACTACGCCGGCCCCGCGAAGCGGCCGGACGGCATGGCTTCGGGTTCGTTCGGGCCGACGACGGCTGGCCGCATGGACGGTTACGTCGAGATGTTCCAGAAGGCCGGCGGCAGCTTCGTGATGCTCGCCAAGGGCAACCGCAGCAAGGCGGTCACCGATGCGTGCAAGCAATACGGCGGCTTCTACCTCGGTTCGATCGGCGGCCCGGCGGCAATCCTCGCCCAGGATTCGATCACCAAGGTCGAGGTGCTCGACTACGAGGATCTCGGCATGGAGGCCGTCTGGAAGATCGACGTGAAGGACTTTCCGGCGTTCATGGTCGTCGACGACAAGGGCAACGACTTCTTCGCGTAGCCGTTAGTTGCCGCGTTCGGCCAAGCGCTCGAGCAGGCGTGTCAGGATCGGCTCGTGGTAGTCCTTCTTGGCGCCGCGCTCGTCCAGGTACTTCTGGGCGGCGGGGTGCTCGCCGAGGCACAGCAAGCCAAACGCTGCGCCCACGCGAACGTCCATGCTCTCGTTGGCATCTTGCAGGCGCGCTTCGAGCGCGGCCTTGCTGTCGCTGTCGCCGAGCAAGCCGATGGCCTGGCTCGCAGCGGCGCGCAGTTCGGAGTCACGGTCGCCGAGCATCGGTCGCAGATGCGGCAGCGTCTTGGTTGCGCCCACTTCGCCGAGTGCGCGCACGGCGTACGATGACGTCAGCGGGTCGCCGAGCAGCGGCAGGATCGCGTCGGTCGCGCTTGTGGCCGCGGTGCCGAGTTCGGCGAGCACCTGTAGCGGCATCGTGCGCAGGTAGTGTTCTTCGGCTTCGAGCGCGCTCATCAACGCCGGCACACCGATGGCGCCGAGACGCGTCAGGATGAAGCGCGCGTCGTCGACGGGGCGGAGCTGCGTGCCTTCGGGAGTTTGCAGGTGTTGGGCGAGACGGGCGCGCAGGGAGTCGGCGGCGGGCGCCTCGATGTCCTCGTGCGCGGAAGTGCCGGTCTTCTTCCAGTTGTCGGCTTGCTCCTTGAGCAGACCGGCGAGGTCCTGCCAGCTCGGCTCCTCGGGCACCTCGACGCCGCGATCGTTGAGCGCCTGCATCGCCATCTGGCCGGCCTGGTTGGCGGTCTCCTGACGGGCGAACGCGGAGGCGAGATACATCAGGCCGCTGTCGTTGCCGAGTTTGGCCAGCGCGTCGGCGACCCAGATGATGCCGACCGGGTCGAGCTCATACTTGAGGCGCAGCAAGAGCGGCACGGTGAGCACCGTTTGCTTCGAGAGGCCACACAGCCACGCGGCGCGTTGGCGGACGCCGGCGACCTCGTGCGCCAATGCCGGCTCGAGCACGAACCACGCGTCCTTGTGTTCGAGCAGGGCGCGTTGCACGCGGCCACTCATGCGGGCGTCGGCTTCAACGAGTCCGAGGGCGATGTCGGCGTACTCGCGCAGTTGTTTCTGCGTCTTCTCGTCCGGCGCAGTCAGTGTCTTGGCCAGCCCGCGCAACTCGTCGAGCATCGGTCGCAGCGTCAGCGGCGGCAGCTTCGGGCGTTCGGGTTCGGTTGCCTTGACCGGTTCGGGTTGGCAACTCGCGACCCAGAGGCTGGCGAGTCCGACGATCGTGAGGTTGCGCAGCTTCACTTGAGATCCACCTTCTGCTCGTCGAGCAACGTGCTTTGCGGACTGTCGTCGCCGACGAACGGCGTCAACCGGTACCACAATCGCGTTTCGGCCGCCTTGGCGCCAGCGGGGATCTTGATCCGAATGGCCTTCGTTGCACCCGCGGTCAACTGCGTGTTCTCACCGGGCTCGTTGCCGTCGTTGATCGGTTCCATCTCGTCGCGGTAGGGCTGACGGAAGCGATAGGCGCGCAGCCACTCGGAGAACGTGGTCTTGCCGTCCTCGACCGTCGCGAAGCGATACATCATGTCGACGGCGCGGTGTCGTTCTTCGGTGGGGAAGTTGTGGCCGGCGCCGACGTTGCTCAGCGACAGCACGAGTTCTTCAGCCTCGACTTTGACCTCGAACTTGCCTGCGCTCTTCAGCGAGTCGACGTTGTGGCAGCCATCCCAGACATGCTTGCGGCCCATGTACTTGCTGCCGTCTTTGCGGTGCCGTTCGATCTGCGGCATGTGGCACGTCGCGCACGTGTTGCCTTGTTGCGCGTAGTGGCTCGCGCGGAACTGATCGGTCGTGCCGTGTTGGTTGTGGCACGAAGCGCATGCGTCGACCATCGCGAACATCTCGCTGGCCTTCGGTGCACACGGCAGTTCGGGGCGGTCGCGTGAACTGAGGATCGAACCGTCCTTGCCGAGGTGACACGTGATACAGCTGACGCCTTCGTCGAAGTGCGTGCGGCGCGGCAGCGTGCGTTTGCCGAAACCGGTGACGTCGAGTGGCCGCGGCAGGTGGCAATCCATGCACTCTTCCTTGCGGAAGTCGTCACTGAGCAGGCGCACCTCGGGGTTGGTGAACGCGATCTGGTGGTGGGAGCCATACCACTCGTCGTAGAGCTCCTGGTGGCACTCCTGGCATTGCTTCGACGACTCCCAGCGCACGCTGGATTCGTTCTGGGCAACTGCTTGTTGGCCGCCGTTCAAGAACGCGATCGTGCCGATGAAGGCGCCGACCACGACAACCAAGAGTCCGAGTCTGGTTGCGACGTTCATGATTGCTCCTTCGTTGCGTGGGTATGCCACGGCAGGAGCCGTGGGGTGGCGTTGAGCTTGAGGTGCGTCGAGGCGCCACTCGGTTGTTGGTTGCAGCGGGCGATCACGATCTGGTCTTCGCACGCGACGCGCAAGCGGAGACCGTCGCCTTCGCTCGGGGTGGTGGCGAGGACCTGGCCTGGCGCGCCTTCATCGCTGGCCTCTGCTTCGCCGGGGAACACGACGAGCCGCAGGTCGGCGTTCGCATCGGTGCCTGCTGGTATCGGAAAGGTGCCGAACGGCGTCTGCACGTTGCCGTCATGGGTCGGTGTCGCGGAGAGACACGCCGCGCCGCGCAGGAACGCCGCGGTGAACGCCGTCTTCGGGTTCTCGAGCAGTTCGATCGACGGGCCTTGTTCGACGAGTTGGCCATCGCGCATGACGACCAGGTAGTCGGCGAGCGCGAGCGCTTCGTCGCGGTCGTGGGTGACGAGGATCGAGGTGACGTTGCGCTCGTCACACATGCTGCGCACGAGCAGGACGAGGCCGTCACGTTGGTGCACGTCAACGGAGCGCAGCGGTTCGTCGAGCAGCAGGACCTGTGGCTGCGGCGCGAGTGCCCGCAACAGGCCGAGGCGTTGCGCTTCGCCACCGGACATCGCGCCGGGCTTCTTCTTGGCTTGGGCGGCAATGCCACCGCGTTCGAGCAAGGCGAGTGCATCCTTCTTGCTCAGGCCGGGGGCCGCAAATCGCAGGTGTTGCAGCGCGGTCATGTGTGACCACAGAGCGCCGTCCTGGAAGACGAGGCCGAGATGGCGTTCGGCAGGTGCGAGTCGTTTGGTGCCGTCGTCGACGACCGTGTCGCCAACCTTGATCGTGCCGGCTTCGGGTTCTTGCAGGCCGGCGAGGCAACGCAGCAACGTGGTCTTGCCGGAGCCGGACGGGCCGACGATCGCGACGCGGGCTCCCGCCGGCACCTGCAGATCGATCGGCCCGAGGCGGAACTTGCCGCGCGAGCACTGCAGTTGATCGATGGAGACGGCGAGGGTCACGGTGGGATTCCTAGGACAGAGACGACAGCTTGCGGCCGAACAGCAGGCTCGGCAACAGCGGGAGCAAAACAGCGGCGCTCAAGAGGAGCAGCGCGATGACGCCACTCCAATCTTCATGCTGGAAGTGCACGGCGTTGGCCAGGCGGCGCACAGCCGTGGCGTTGGCGGCGGGTAGCATCACCGCGAGGTCGAGTTCGCGTAGCGCGAGCACAAACGCGAGTACGAATGCGCTCCACGCCGCCGGCAACAGCGGCACGACGTGCAGCCGCATCGCGCGCGAACTGGCCGAACGATGCACGAACCGGCCGGCCTCTTCGGCGGCTATCGATTGGCGGCGCACGTGGCTCGCCAACGTCAACGCGGCAAAGGGCAAGAACCGCGCGGTGTAGCCACACACGGCAAAGCCCCAGCTCTCGTAGAAGTCGAAGTTGGTCCAGCCGAGACCGGGGTTGGAGTTGAACGTGCGGATCAGGGCGATGCCGAGCAGGATCGCGGGCATCGCGGCAGGCAGTGCCGTGAGTAGTTCGAGCATCGGCCAGCGCCGTGCCGATTGGCGCGCCAGCGGCACCGCCAACAACACGACGACCGCGGCGACGCCGAGGCCGAGGAACAGCGAGTGCGTCAGGTCGGGCAGGCCCTGATCCATCGCTTTCTGGAAGCTCTCACGCGCGTAGTCGAGACCCATCGGGTCGCGGCGTTGGGCCGAGCCGAGCACCCAACGGGTCAGCACGGTCACTGGCAGCACGACGCCGATGCCGAGGTAGGTCAGCGGCAACAGCAGCGCAGGCCACCGCATCTTGCCGAGGGCTTGCACCGGCAGTGGCCGGGTGACGCCGCGGTCCGGGCTGCTGGCGCGCAGTCGTAGAGCGGCCCACAGCATGCAACCGAGTGCCGCGAGGAACGGCAGTGCGGCGACGATCGGTGACTGCAGTTCGGCGTGCGTGGTGCCGACGGCGCGGCGGGTCCAGCGCGAGAAGATGCCTTCGGCGTAGGTGTGCCAGGTCTTGCCCTTGACGGTCAGGAACTCCGGCACGCCGTGATCGGCAACCGTGAACAAGAACGCCAGCAGACAACCAGCGAGCAGTTCGGGTGCGATCGAACGCAGTAGCCACCGGTCGGCAGGGCCGCGGCCGCGTAGGAGCAGCGCCGATTCATAGGCGCGACCATCGACGGTGCGCAGGCCCCGTGAGGTGAGCACGGCCACAAAAGGGGCGTGGGCAACTCCTAGCAGGATCGCGCACGGCCAGAAGCCGGCAACGTCCCTGACGAGGTCCGTGAAGCCCATCGCGATGAAGATCGGCGGGACGACGAGCGGCGCGACGCCGAGTGGGCCGAGCCACGAACGTCCCGGCAGGTTGCGTGCGACGGTCAGCCACGCGTGGCTCGCGCCGAGCACGGCGGAGATGGCCGTGGCAGTGACGCCGAGTCGCAGGGACGCGAGCAGTTGCTCCTTGGCGTTGTCGTCGTCGGCGAGCGCGCGCCAGGCATCGAGCGTGAAGCCGTCGGTGCTCCAGAACGTTTCGAACGCGAGCACGCACAGCGGCACCAGCACGAACAGCGACAAGAACGCGAGCGCCAGCCACAGGGGCAACCGCGCCAGGCGTTCTTTGCTGTTGGTCATCGGAGGGGCCGGGGTGGTGGTGCGGTCGCCCTACAGACCGAAGACCTTGCCGAACTTCGCATCGAACGCGGCGAGTTGCTTGCCGGTCCATTCGATGTCCCACTGCATCTCACGGAACTGACCGAGCGCCCGGACTTCCTTGTCCGGCGGCGGCGCGATGCCTTCCCGCAGGGGGATCTGGGCGCTGTCGGCGGTGGCGAGCAGGGCTTCGGTTTCGCGGGCCAGGATCTTGTCGATCAGCCGCTTGGCGTTCTCTTGATCGGGGCCGTTCTTGATCAGCGCGACCGAGTTGGGGATGAGCATCGTGCCGATCTCACCGTCGCCTTGATCGGGGAACACGGCGGTGACCGGGAAGCCCTTCATCTTGGCGACGTGGAAGTCGTCGGTGTCGGTGAACGCAAACGCGAGGTTGCCATCGCGCACGGCGCGCATCGTGGCGCCGTTGCTGCTGAGGAACTGCACGTCGTTCTTCTGCATGTCCTCGATCCACTTCTTCATGCCGTCGTCGCCGAGGCCTTTCCACATGGCGCAGAAGTGCGTCAGCGTCGTGCCGTTCTTCGGCTTGGCGATCGCGCACTTACCCTTCCACTTGGGGTTGCTCAGGTCCTTGTAGCTGGTCGGCCAGTCACTCTTGTTGGGAACGAGCTCGGTGTTGACGATCAGGATGCGGGCGCGCGCGGCGAACGCCGTCCAGCGGTGGTCCTTGTCGCGCCAACGCGCCGGCACGTCCTTGGCACTCGGCGAGTCATACGGCTCGAGCATGCCCTTCGCCGCGAGGCTGACCGTGTGCGCGATCTCGTTGTTCCAGAACACCGAGCAACGCTGGTTGTCCTTGTCCTCGAGGATGCGCGTCACGTGGCCGACGGTCTTGTTGTTCTCGGCGTCGTGCTTCTGCTTGAGGTCGATGCCGAGTTCGTCCGCGAAGCCTTGCAGAACGGGTTCGCTGAACTGCTGATCGAGCGCGACGTAGATCGTCGGACCAGAGCCCAAGGCATTGGAGTCACTGCCGCAAGCGGCAAGGAGGGACAAGACACAGATGGCGGGAACGCAGCGCATGAGCGTTTTCCAGGCGGGGGAGGCGATGGGGGGAGTCTGCGAAGAGACTACTTGTTGCGGTAGCTGCGGTGACAGTCTTTGCAGCTCTTGCGGAGCGACGACAGCTGTTGGGCGGCTTGGATGAAGTTGCCGGAGCGGACCGACTCGTCGAGTTGCTCGCTGAGGTCGACCGAATGCTCGAGCATCTGTTGGTACTCGGCGGGGTAGGCCTTGCTCTCGGCGTCGTCGCGCAGGCTCGCCATCAGCACGGCCATGCGAGCCGTTTCCTTCTCGGCGACGAGGTCCGGGTGGTCGTCCGGGGCGCGCCACTTGGCGCTGTGCGACTGGCGCACGAGGTCGAGGACCTGATCCATCTCGGCCATCGTCGCGACGAGGCCGGTCACCTTCGTGATGCTCGGGAACGACGCCGGGTCGGCTTGCAGTTCTTCTTTGCTCAGCGGCTGCGCTTCGCGAACGGCTGCCCAGAGGCCGGTGTAGCTCGCGGCCGTGCCGGAGACACCCATGCGCTCGGAGACCTGTTCGACGCTGAGGATGCCGGCGCGCACGAGCGCTGTGCCGAGGCCGGCGCCACTGCGGTGCTTGCCGTGGTGGCAGTGCACGTAGATCGGACGCTCGACGTTGACGATGGCTTGTGCGATCTGCGTCTGGCGCTCGGTCGTGACCGTGTCGTAGCTGATCGGCAGGTGCACGTAGCGCAGCCCGTTGGCTTCGGCGTTCTTCAGGTCCGGCGTGGCGCCGTCGACCGAGATGACCGTCTTGACGCCGAGCTTGGCCAGGGTGACGAACCCTTCCGCGCCTTCTGGCACGCCGCCGCACAAGAGGTCGTCGGCGTAGGTGACCAGGTTGTGGATGCCGGGCAGGTTGCTCGGCGTCGTCTGCGTCGTCGTCGGGGTGACGATTTCGACGGCGGGAACCGTGCTGTTCGACAGGCAGCCTGGGACAAGCGACAGCAGGCCTGTCGTCAGGAGGATGCCGAGGCGGGAGGGTCGAGGGGAAGCGTTCCGGGGTGCCATGTCGGGCATAGAGCAACGGCTGTGCCAATGCGTCGATGGTGACTCCAATGACATGTAGCGGCCGGCTCTATGGCGCTCCTGCGCGCATAGATGTCGCGATCTGCGTCGGGCGGCGGGTGTGTTTGCGCCGATAGACCCAGGGCGGGTCGTGCGGCGTCCTGGGCGGCTGTTTCGCAGCCGTAACGACAGGGCTCGTGGGCAGATGGTGCTCGATCCGAGGGGGTTGTTGTTCTTCTCAAGTGCTTTAGAATGCAAAGTCGATGAGGACATCATGCAGGTGAAGCGAGCAGATGCGATGGGCATGTGTTTCGGCGTGCGAGACGCGCTGACGGCGATGGAGCAGGTCGAGAACCCTGCGGATGTGACGATCCACGGGGAGCTCGTCCACAACGGCGAGGTCCTGCAGATGCTGGCGGAGCGGGGCTTTCCGCAGTCGCCTGAGGACATCCGGGAGGTGCCGGCGACGAAGACCGTGCTGATCACGGCGCACGGTGTCAGCAATCGCGAACGGCAGAAGCTGCAGCGGGCAGGCAAGCAGCTCGTCGATACGACGTGTCCGTTGGTGCACAAGGCGCACGAGGCGGCGCAGTTGCTCGAAGCGGACGGTCGCCGCGTGATCGTGATCGGCAAGCCCGACCACGTGGAGGTGCGCGGCATCGTCGAGGACCTGCGCGATCCGGTGGTGGTGACGACGGAGGCCGATGTGACGGTCTGGCCCGAGCGCGCTCTCGGGGTCATCTGCCAGACGACGACGCCGTCGGAACGGGTCGATCGCATGATGATCGCGATCCGCCGGGCCAACGGCCACGCCGATGTGCGCCTGATCGACACGGTCTGCAATCCGACGAAGGCGCGCGGGGCGGCGCTGGAGACGCTGTTGCCGCAGGTGGATGCGTTGGTCGTCGTCGGTGGGCGGGATTCGAACAACACCAAGCAGTTGGTCGTTCGTGGTGAGCGTCGCGGCTTGCCGACCCTGCATATCGAGAACGCGTCCGAGTTGGATCCCGAGTGGTTCGAAGGTTTCGAAGTCGTCGGTCTCACCGCGGGTACGTCGACCTTGGCGGCGACGATCGACGCCGTTCACGAGGAGCTTCGGCGTCTCGCAACGGGAGTCACACCCACGTCGTCTTGACTGGGTCGGGGATGGAGCTAGGCTCCCGCAGCCGCCTTTTTTGCGGTTCCATGCCGTGAGCCACTCCCATCATCACAAAGGCGCGGGCGATACGCCGCCGGATACGGAGCAGCTGCTCAAGAAAGAGGGCGAGTTCTGGGACCTGCAAGAGCAGAAGATCGAGTCCCTCTACGCCCGGCCTCACGATTGGCGCTTCGTGCCGCATCTCGCGGACATCATCATCAAGCCGCGCGTCAAGACGTTGCTGCGCATCCTCGACTCACACAAGAGTTCGATCCGCAGCATGGTCGACATCGGTTGCGGCAACGGTTGGTTCTGTCACGCGACGGCCAAGCGTGGCATCAAGTCAATCGGCATCGACCTGTCGGAGAAGAAGATCGAGACTGCCAAGCGCATGGCGAAGGAGCAGGGCGTCGATCACATGTGTGAGTTCGTCGCCGGCGACGTCATGAAGTGGCAGCCAAAGGAGAAGGTCGACTGCCTGACGTCCCACGGCAGCCTGCATCACTTCCCCGGGTTCGATGCTGCGATGAAGCACATCGTCGCAAATCACATGCGACCCGATGGCTACTTGTTGTTGGTCGAACCCAACCACGAAGGCATGTCGCCGGAAGTGCGCGACTACCTGATGGACAAGGCCAAGAACTCGTGGCTGAAGAAGCACTTCGACTTCGAGTTCTACTTCGAGGTCACCGGCCAGACGTCGCTCGATGCGCCGGCCAAGGAAGACCCGAACAAGGTCGACATCCGCGATGAGAGTCCCGCCGGCAAGGAGTTCTTCGGCGAGCACATCGACCTCGACAAGTACTTCGAAGAGCACTTCGACGTCATCGAGAAGGAGTTCTACCACTACTTCTCGAGCCACGGCACGAACGCGTTCTACGTGTTCATGAAGTCCAAGCTGGTGCGCGCTGTCTGGCGCATGATGCTGCCGTGGATGGTGCGTCGCGACACCAAGAAGCTGCGTGACCCGAAGTACTCGAAGTGGGCCGAAGACGGTCTGTGGTTCATGCAGCGAAAAGGCGTGCGCAAGTAGCCCAGCTTGCTGAGGCCCAGCGTACTGAACCCTCTCGCGCGGGCTACGTTGACGCGCCTCATGAGCCTTCGTCTTCTGCTCGTCGCCCCGTTGCTTGTACTGACCGCCCGTTCCGCGGCGACGCAACAGCCGGAACCCGATCCGGCGCGCGTGATCGGCAAGACCATCGAGAAGCAACTGCTGCTGGAGGTCGAGTCGCGCCTCAAGTCCAAGGACCTGGCGACGATCGCGTGGGGTGGCTACCTGTCGGCCCAGCATCGGGTGGCCGACTCGGCGCCGGCCGTGCTCCGGGCGCTGCGGAACTTGCCGTTTGGCGAGGATCGGCGCTACGCCGCGCAGGCGCTGCTCGATGCGCTGATCGTGCACGGCCAGAAGGTGACCATCGACGACATGCAAGGCATGGCCGTCGGCATGAACGAAGCTGCGGCCATCGTCTTGTGTGGCATGAACCCGCTGCCTAATCGTGAGTACCTGCTCGGCCTCTACGAGAAGAACCAGCGCAAGCGCCTGTCGCGGTGGCTCGCCGCCGGCAACCTGTTGGCGCGCATCAAGGACCGTGAGTTCGGCCGCCGGCTCGTCGAGGAACTGACCTACGAGCTCAGTATCAACGTGTCGTCACCGGGCCGGCCCATCGGCTTTGGCATGGGCGGCGCGTTTGGTGGCAAGTTCGCCGATGGCCGGTTGACGACGCCAATGGGCTTTCCACCGACGGTCACCTACACAGTGCGCTCCAAGCCGAAGCCGCGCGACGTGATGTTTGCCGAGGGCAAGCGGCCGGTCTACTACCGCCGCGAAGTGCATCACAAGCGCAAGATCGGCATCGGCCACGCCGAGTTGCTCGGCTTGCGTGGCCGGCAACAGACTCGCGTCGACTGGATCAGCGCGATGTTGGGTTGGCCAGCCGGCCAGCTGCCGACCGAGCACTCCGAGTTCTTGGTCTGGAGTGACGCGGCAGCGTTCGAGGAGAAGGTCGCGAAGATGCGCACGGCGATCACCAAGAAGCACGCCCGCGTCGTCGACAAGGCGATCAAGAAGGGTTGGTTTCGCGAGGCCGAGCGCAAAGAACTCGCAGCCAAGGTCGCGATCAAGTTGCGTGACAACCGAACCGACAAGAGCGTCAAGCTGCCGCCAGTCCAGTAGAGAGGCGGCGAATAGCGCTACCAGGAGAACTGCGACAACATCAACATGCGCAGGCGATACCGCTTGGCCGGCGTGACTAGGTCGTTCTCGCCGCGCAGCCAGTGCGCGACCTTGCTGCTGTTGCCCAGCCGTCGAGTGAGGTCTGCCAGGTCACGTTGGTCTTCGTCGGCAAAGCTGAGTCGGTTGCGTTCGGTGTACTTGGCCGTGTCGACTCCCCACAAGCGCACGGTGCCGTCGCCCGAACCGGTGACGATCTGTTCGCCGTCCGGTCGCCACCTTGCCGACCATACGAACGACGAGTGGCCTTGCAGTTCGACGATGCGATCGCCGAGGCGACCGCTGCTCCGGGCGGCATCGCCGAAGGCCCAGAGGCGAACCCCGTCGCGGCCACTGGTGCAAAGACGGGTGCCGTCTGGCGAGCACGTCATCGCGTAGATGCGATCGCTGTGGCCGTCGATCGTCGTCAGGACCTCGCCATTCGTGCCGTCGACTACGAGGACTTGTGAGTGGTCCGTCGCGTCGCGTGCGCACAGCATGGTGGTCTCGGGGATCCACGCGAAGGCGCCGCTGATCGGCGGCGTCTCGATGACGGTCCCGGACGATGTGTCGATGAGAACGAGCGGAGCGCCGCTGTCACTGTTGGCGCGACTGACGGAGCCTTGGTTTGCTTTGGGTTTGGTCAGGATGCAGAAGCGACGGTTGCCGCTGACGCATCGTGAGTCGCTCGCGACGAGATCCGCGACGGTGCACTTGCTCGCTTTGTTGCGCAGGAAGTTCCATCCCGGCATGTGGCCGTCTGCGTGATACTGCGGCAGCAACAGCGTCTGCCCATCGGCGGCAAACGTCGCATTGCGCGGCGAATCGGCCAAGACCTTCATCGACACCGTGGCCAGTCGATGCCCGCCATCGAGGTCCCACGCGACAACCTGGGTGCCGTCGGCGGCCAGCAGGCGATTGCTCGTTGCATTGAATGCCAACTCGAGTGCGGCGCCCAGCGGTGACGGCAGCGTGGCGACCAGTTCGTGGCTCGCGGTCGCCCAGAGACGCACCGTACCGTCGTTGCCGGCCGATGCCATCAGTTGGCCGTCCGGAGAGTAGGCCACTGGGAACACGAACCCGTCGTGTCGCCGGAGCGAGCCAAGGTCACGAATCTGATGAGGACTCCAGATTCGTAACACACCCTTCTCGCCAGAAGAGGCAATCGCTCCTGTTACCGGGTCGACCATGATCTGGCTAAGGCCACGTTCGTGGCCGTGTTTGGTCGACAGTGGCGCGAGCTTGGGGGTTCGCCAGATGCGCAGTGAGCGATCGAGCGAACCCGAGTAGAGGAACTTGCCGTCATTGGAGAACGCAACGGCAGTGACGGCGTGTTGATGGCCGTCGGCGCGCACCAGACGCTCGCGCGTCGTGACGTCCCAGATGCCGATCGTGGTGTCCTGCAAACCGATCGCCAAGCGCGGCTTGGTTGGATGGAAGGCCACGGAACGCGCCGGGCCAAACGTGCTGTCGAGGGGTTGCAGTTTGTCGGAGTCGGCGAGCCAGATCGCGGCGCGACCGGCAACTCCAGCGGCGAATGCAACGTGACCGGAACGCGAGATGCACGCCGTTGCGACCCCGGTCGTGCCGGCATCGACATCGGTGATGGCGACCGTGCCGCGTTCGAGGTCGACCCGTGCTACTTGCTTCGTGTTGTTGACTGCGACGTACCGGCCACCGGGGGCGATCGACATCCATCGCCAGAATGATCGTGCGAAGCCCATGTCGCTGAGGTGTTGCTCGAAGATGACCTCACCGGCTTCCTCGACTACCAGTCGCCTTTCTTTGAGCGACTGTCCCGTGACGTAGATGCTGCGTTGGCTCTCCTCGTCGCGCGACATCGGCGTCGTTGGCTCTTGCAGGATCTGCTCGCCGGTCTGCAGGTCGTATTGGAGCAGTGAGTTGCCCAGCCGAACGCCAACCGTGCGCACGCCGTTGTGGGTGGTGAAGAACGGTGTGCCAAGCCGACCCTCGCCGGATGGTCGCAGGGCGAACAAACTGTCATCGAGCCGCGCCATCAAGTGGCGCCACTCCCAGTTGCGATGTTCTTCGGGGGCGTTCTCAAGGTTGACGCGCGCCTGCGCGACATCGTGCGTGGCCAGAGCGGCGCCAGCAGCCGAGATGCTGGCGCGATACGCGATCCAACGGCTGCGCGCCTCGCCTTGCGCCGAATGGATCGCTTCGCGCACGGCGATTGCCGAACCGACGATCAGCGCGAGCACCGCGAGTGCGCTGCCGAACACGAAGCCACGATGCCTGCGCGTGAACTTGCGCAGCTGATAGACCATCGTCGGCCGGCGCGCGTGGATCGGTTCGTTGTTGAGGAACCGGCGGATGTCGCGCGCGAGTTCGCCGGCGTCCTGGTAACGGCGCTCGCGGTCCTTCTCCAGGCACTTGCCGACGATCGTCTCGACATCGCCACGCAGTTGCGCGCCGTGGTTGCCGAGTGGCGTCGGCGCGACGGTGCCGATCAGATGCGTTGCCTTGGGGATCGAGACGCCGGTCAAGTCGAGCGGCAGTTGTCGCGCCAACAACTCGTAGAGCATCGCACCGAGGGAATAGACGTCGGTGCGCACGTCGATGCCATCTGAGCTGCCGGCTTGTTCGGGGCTCATGTATGGCAGCGTGCCGGCGAGTTGGTAGTAACCGGTCTGCAGCGTCGTGACGTTGGGGTCGTGATCACTGGCGCGCGCGATGCCGAAGTCGATGACCTTGGCGGCGCCGGTGGGGGCGACGAGCACGTTCTCCGGCTTGAGGTCGCAGTGCGAGATGCCGTGTTGGTGGCCGTGCGACACGGCTTCACAGACACCTGCGAACAACTCGAGTCGATCGCGCAGCGTCAGGTGGCGGTGCTCGGCATACGCCGTCAACGTCATCGCGTTCTCGACGTACTCCATGACGAAGAACGGCATCTTGCGATCGCGGTCTTCGTAGACGCCTGCTTCGAACACCTGCGCGATGCCGGCGTGCTGTAGGCGTGCGAGCAGTTGGGCTTCGAACTCGAACTTGCGCACGCGCGCCGGGTCGACGAGCCCTTGCCGCATGACCTTGATTGCGACGAGTCGGCGCGGCCGCAACTGGTGGGCGAGGTAGACGTCGCCGGCACCGCCCGAGCCGATGGCGCGCTCGACTTCGTAGTTGCCGATCTTCTCGCCCTTCTGACGCAGCGGCTGCTGGAACTGCGCGGCGAGCCCCATCGCCGGCTCGAGCCACGGGTCGTCTTCTTCGTCCAGCTCGAGCAGCGACTCCAGTTCGGCACGCAGCTCGATGTCGTCCCCGGCGAGCTCCGCGAGGAACTGCACCTGCTCGGCTGGCTCCAGCTCTGCCGATTGCTCAAACAGTCGGGTCAGCCGTTCGTGGCGCGTTTCCTCGTTGGGGCTGGGGGATGGGGCGGACACGGGCTAGGAGAATACCTCGCAATTGCTGGCTGCCGCTCGGCTAACGGCGGGATGTGTCGGTGCCCCTGGGGCTGGTGTCCTCGTGGTTTTTCGGATCCGCGTCTGCGCACTTCACCCCGGATGAGGCACAATGCGCATCGCCCCCGTGACGGATCCCAAGCCCCAGACCTTCGACCTCATACGCTCCTGCGTAGACCGGCTCGCTGCCGGAGAACAGGAGGCGGAAGCGGAGTTGTGGCCACTCGTCTATGACGAACTGCGCCAGGTCGCCGGTCGCATCCTGTCTAACAACACTCCGGGGATGACGTTACAGCCGACGATCCTCGTGCACGAAGCGTGGCTGCGGCTGCACGACAAGCCCGGCGACTACTGGGAGGGCCACAGCCACTTCGCCGCCGTCGCCGGCAAGGCGATGCGTCAGATCCTGATCAACTACGCCCGCGATCGCAAAGCGGACAAGCGCGGCGGCGACCTGCAACGCATCACGATCGACCGCGTGCTCGAACAGGTCGAAGGTGAGGGCATCGACGTTCTCAAACTCGACGGCACCCTCGAGCGCCTCGCCGAAGTCAGCGAACGCCAGGCCCGCATCGTCGAACTGCGCGTCTTCGGCGGCCTCGGCATCGAAGGCACGGCCAAGCTGATGCAGCTGGGCATGACGACCGTCAAGGCTGAGTGGCGGTTCGCACGGGCTTGGCTGAAGCGCGAACTCGCGGCGCAGTAGGGGTTCGGTACGCCGGCTAACCAGAGGCTGGCGTCAACGAGGATGCGGCGAGCACGAAGTCGCGCGCGATGCGCCGGTAGCTCGTGAGTGGCGTGCGCAAGACGAGGACCAACGTGCGGCCGCTGATCGACATCGCCTTGTAGCGCGCCACCTGGATGCCGTTGTCGACGTAGCCAGTCGCGAGAACGTCGCCCATGACGCCGTCGTCCGTTCGCTTTGGCCTGCTCGAGAACGGCCGCATGCCGATCTGTTCGAGCCATTCATCGAGCCAGTCGGCAACGTTGTCGCGCGCGGCTTCCGGCAAACCAAGAACGTCGATGGTGGTCAACGGCTCTGCCAGCCGAATCGTCAGCAGCGTCGTGGGGCGATCACCGGCCAACGCGCTGGTGGCATCCGGTTGTTCGACCTCGGCATCGAGCGGCACCTGCAGCTGGAGTTGCCAGTCGCCGGGCGCGCCTGGCACTGCGGTCACTTGCCGGTAGCTGCGCTTCAGGGTGGCCGAAGGCAGCTTGTGCGTGCGGGGAAACGGCAGGCGTTCGCCGAACTGCTGTTCGTGCTCCGCGAGCAAGCGGCGCAGGCGCTCGTCGTCGTCGCGGTGGTTGGCGTCCGTTTCGACGACAACGATTTCGGTGGCCTCGGCGGCTTGTCTGGCGGGTTCAGCGATGATGGGACCTGGGCAGGTGCCACCCGATTGTAGACCTGCGCTGCCGGTTGTGGGTGGGATGGGCCCTGAATTGTGCCCAGGTCCAAAGGCTGCATTTCGTATGCTCCTGGCCACCGATGAACACTCCCACGCGCCATGTCACCCGTTGTCTGGTCGGCGGTATCGTCGCGCTGCTGCCGATCGGCGGCACCGTGCTCGGCGTGGCCTACCTGGAAGACGTGCTCACGGAATCCTGGCGCGACGAGGCCGCGTCCTGGTACTTCCCCGGCCTCGGCCTGCTGCTGGCGCTGCTCGTCATCTACTTCGTCGGCCTGTTTGTCACGACGTTCGTCGGCAAGTGGCTCTGGCGCCGCATCGACAGCCTTCTGGAGAAGCTGCCGGTCCTCGGATCGCTGTATCAGTCACTCAAAGAGGTGCTGGGCTACGATTCCAAGCGGGATCGCTTCTTTGAGTCGGTGGTGGCCGTCGCCGTCGATGACGGGTTCGAAATCGGGCTCGTGACCGGTACGGCGCCGGGCCCCGACGGAACGGAGCACACGGTCGTGTTCGTGCCCAGCTCGCCCAATCCGACCAACGGCCGGCTTCTGCTGCTGCCGGAGGACCGCCTCAAGAAGCTCGATCTGCGGGCCGCGGATGCCTTGCGCGGGCTGGTTTCGATGGGGAAGACGCCGCTCAAGGCAGAAGCTGAGTAACCGCTGTAATCACTGGTCGGCGAGAGCTATCTGATCGGTGTTGCAATCGAGTCCGCGGATGCGGATCGTCTCTTTCACCAATGACCTGGCTGTCCTCGTTTTGGCGATCGTCGATCGGCGGCAAGGTAACCATGGCGGTTACCGGGCTTCTGCTATTCGGCTTCGTCGTTTCCCATCTAGTGGGCAACCTGCAATTGCTGCAGGGGCCCGACGCAATCAACGGCTACGCGAAGTGGCTGCATGACTTGGGGCCCATGTTGTGGGTTGCCCGCATCGGTCTGTTGGCCGTGTTCGTGCTGCACATCGTGACCGCGATCCGACTCACGCAAGCCAACAAGGCGGCGCGTCCGGTTGCCTATGCCAAACCCAACACCGTGCAGGCGACCATGGCGTCGCGCTCGATGGTGTTGAGTGGTTTGTCGCTGTTGGTCTTCACCGTCTACCATCTGCTGCACTTCACGTTTGGGGTGACCAACCCTGAGCATCACGCGTTGAAGGCGCAGGCAGCCGAAGGTCACGACGTCTATACGATGGTCATCACGAGCTTCAACGTGCCGGCGATCGCAATCGCCTACGCCGCGTTCCAGGTCGTGTTGTTCCTGCACCTGTGCCACGGCATCCAGAGCATGGCCCAGACGATCGGTCTGCATCACGCGCGTTACACGCCGATGATCCGGACCGTGTCATTCCTCGTGGCGCTGGCCGTTGCCGGCGGCAACGCACTGCTGGCGCTGTCCGTCATGCTTGGCCTCGTAGGGGGTGCCCAATGAATCTCGACTCACGCATTCCGGACGGCCCCATCCAAGACAAGTGGGACAGCCGCAAGTTCGATCTCAAGCTCGTCAACCCCGCCAACAAGCGCAAGTACAAGGTGCTCGTCGTCGGCAGTGGCCTGGCGGGCGCAGCGGCTGCGGCATCGATGGCGGAGCTCGGCTACCAGGTCGAATGCTTCTGCTATCAGGACAGTCCGCGGCGCGCGCACTCGATTGCGGCGCAAGGTGGCATCAACGCCGCCAAGAACTACCGCAACGACGGCGACTCGATCTGGCGTCTGTTCTACGACACGGTCAAGGGCGGCGACTTCCGCGCGCGCGAAGCCAACGTCTACCGACTCGCGCAGTGCAGCGTCAACATCATCGACCAGGCGGTTGCGCAAGGCGTGCCGTTTGCGCGTGACTACTCGGGTCTGCTCGACAACCGTAGCTTTGGTGGCGCGCAGGTCAGTCGCACGTTCTACGCGCGCGGCCAGACCGGCCAGCAACTGTTGCTCGGTGCCTACGCGTCGCTGTCGCGGCAGATCGGCGCCGGCACGGTCAAGATGTACAACCGCACCGAGATGCTCGACGTCGTGCTCGTCGATGGCCACGCCAAGGGCATCATCGTGCGCGACATGGTTACCGGCGAAGTTCGTTCGCATGCAGGTGACGCGGTCGTGCTCGCGACGGGTGGCTACGGCAACGTGTTCTACCTGAGCACCAACGCCAAGGGCTGCAACGTGACGGCGGCGTGGCGCGCGCACAAGAAGGGCGCAGGCTTTGCCAACCCGTGTTACACGCAGATCCATCCGACCTGCATCCCGGTCAGTGGCGATCATCAGTCGAAGCTGACGTTGATGAGTGAGTCGCTGCGCAACGACGGCCGCGTCTGGACGCCCAAGAAGGAAGGCGACAAGCGCCCGGCACATGAGATTCCGGACGACGAGCGCGACTACTACCTGGAGCGCAAATATCCGAGCTTCGGCAACCTCGCACCGCGTGACATCGCGTCACGCGCGGCGAAGGAAGCGTGCGACAAGGGCCTCGGCATCGGTGAGACCGGCCTCGGCGTCTACCTCGACTTCCGCGATTCGATTGCGCGTCTCGGTGAGCCGGCGATCAAGGCGCGCTACGGCAACCTCTTCCACATGTATGCGAAGATCACCGCCGAGAACCCATACAAGCAGCCGATGCGCATCTACCCTGCCGTGCACTACACGATGGGTGGCTTGTGGGTCGACTACGACCTGATGAGTTCGATCCCCGGCATGTTCGTGCTGGGCGAAGCCAACTTCAGTGACCACGGCGCCAACCGCCTCGGCGCGTCGGCCCTGATGCAGGGTCTCGCCGATGGTTACTTCGTGATCCCCAACACGATCGCGGGTTACCTCGCCGGCCAGAAGGCTGGCGCGGTCGATGAGAAGCACGACGCGTTCACGCAGGCTTCGGCCAAGGTCGACGATCGCGTCAAGCGGCTCTTGTCGATCCAAGGCAAGCGCACCGTCGATCACTTTCACAAGGAACTCGGCAAGATCATGTGGGATCGCTGCGGTATGGCGCGCAACGACGCCGGCCTCAAGGAGGCGCTCAAGGAGATCCCCGCATTGCGCGAGGAGTTCTGGAAGGACGTCAAGGTGCTTGGCAGTGGCCAGTCCCTCAACCAGTCACTGGAGAAGGCCGGCCGTGTCGCTGACTTCCTCGAGTTCGGTGAGTTGATGTGCCGCGATGCCTTGGAGCGACGCGAGTCGTGTGGTGGCCACTTCCGCGAGGAATGGCAGGGTGAAGGCGAGGCCAAGCGCGACGACGAGAACTTCGCGCACGCCGCCGTCTGGGAACACAAGGGCGAGGTCAAGGATGCCGTTCGCCATCAAGAAGAGCTGAAGTTCGACAACGTGGCGCTCGCCGTGCGGAGCTACAAATGAAGGTTACTGTCCACATCTGGCGCCAGAGCAAGGCGAGCACCAACGGCGACTTCAAGCAGGACGGCAAGATGGTCCGCTACGACGTGCCGAATGCCTCGCCGGACATGTCGTTCCTCGAGATGCTCGACATCCTCAACGAGAACCTGATCGAGAAGGGCGAAGAGCCGGTTGCGTTCGATCACGATTGTCGCGAAGGCGTCTGCGGTGCTTGTGGCGTTGTCATCGATGGCGTACCGCACGGTCCCGAGAGCGGCACGACGACTTGCCAGCTGCACATGCGCAGCTTCAAGGACGGCGCCGAGATCTACGTCGAGCCGTTCCGCGCGAAGGCGTTCCCGGTCGTCAAGGATCTGGTCGTCGACCGTGGCTCGTTTGATCGGGTCGTGCAGAGCGGGGCGTATGTCTCGGTCAACACCGGCGCCCCGCAGGACGCCAACGCGATTCCGGTGCCGAAGCCCGATGCCGACAAGGCGTTTGATGCGGCGACGTGCATCGGTTGCGGTGCCTGTGTTGCCGCGTGCAAGAACGCGTCGGCGATGCTGTTCGTCGGCGCCAAGGTCTCGCACTTCGTGCACCTGCCGCAAGGCCGCGTCGAGCGCGACAGCCGCGCCCGCAACCTGGTCAAGGCGATGGACGACGAAGGCTTCGGCAACTGCACCAACCAGAACGAGTGCGAAGCGGTGTGCCCGAAGGAAATCCCGGTGCGTGTCATCGCCGACATGAACCGCGAGTACCTGCGCGCCAAGGTCAAGGAAGAGTAGGCCCGCGGCGACATGCCCAACCCCGACCTACCATCACCCGGCATGCCGTCGCTGTTGCAACAGTTGTCGGTCATGCCGCCCGTCGTCAAGGCGGGTGTCGGGGTGGTGATGATCGCGATGGGCATCGTCGCTGTCGTCCTGATGCCCGAGTCCATGTACAGCTGGGTGCTGTTGGTGATCAGTGGCCTTCTCGGCGTGCCGCTTGCCTGGCAGGGAGCCGCGCAGTCCCGGCAACAGAAGCTCGAAGCGGAGGAGCTCGAGCGTGCCGAGATTGAGCTCGAGTCCCTGCGAGTGCAGCTGGAACAAGTGGCCGAAGACAAGCGCGGTGTCGAACGCTTCCTGATGGAGTGCGGCTACACGACGGCCAAGGCGCGTCGCTGGATTGCGTTGGAGTGTGGCGTTGTGCTCCCGATCAGCCGGCTGTTCTGATTCTGGCGTATTATCGGGATACATGCGCTCGCCCGGCGCAGCGTGAACCCATGGCCGCCACGGACAGCGACACCAAAGAAGGCGGCCAGGTCGTCAACCCCGGGTGGCGGCGCGTGCGGTTCGAGGAACAGCCATTGGCACCGTTCGGAGATCCAGCTGGTCGCTTGGTCATCGGCTTCCTCACCTGCGTGCTGCCGTATCCATTCCTCGGTGGCGCCGGCATGGGCCGGGTCATGATCTGGTTGCTGTTGACGAGCTTCTTCGGCCTCATGATGGTAGTGTCGGCGATTTGGCAGCTCCGCAAGAACGCGCTGTTCCAACAGCAGATGGAGCGTGCCATTGCCGAGTGGGACCTGCTGAGCCTGGACGCGTATCGCGCCGAACGTGATGGCTTGAGCCTGAGCCTGTTGTTGCGCGATCGCGGCTACGACGACTACTTCCTGCGGCGCTGGTTGCAGGGGTTGTTGCACGAGCAGGAGTTGTCCGACGAATGGCGCCGCGACGCGGAGGAGCGGTGCCCGCCGTCGGTCGACGAACCGACGGAGCCCCAGCGCCAGGAGTCCACCCGCCAGACGGGACCGGATGAGAAGACCTGGCGCAGCCTGCGCGATCGCGAGCGGCCGTTCGGGTTGATCAGCGACCCCAAGCTACGCATCGCTGCTGGGGTTGTTGTGATCATTGGGTCGGTGGCGATGGGTTGGCGGGCAGCCGTTGATGACGGGTGGTGGCCGCGGTTTCCAACGGGGGAGTCGGTTGCGGTTGTCTCAGGCGTCTTGGGTCTTTGGTTGGTGTGCTCCGGTTTGAGGCAGATGCGGCGGGACGGTCGGATTCGGGCAGAACTGGTGCGCGCCCGCACAGAGTGGCATCGGCTCGAGACCGCTGCGGTAACGGCCCGAGAGCGCGGCGAGAGCTTCGCGCGCGAGCTGCAGGAGCGTGGTTATCGCGAGTACTTCGTCCGCCGCTGGGTGCATGCTCGCCTGCAGCGCGACCCCGTGGACTGACAGCAGGCCTTACGAACTGTTTGCACAGCCGCGTCACCGCCCGGACTAGTCTGGTGACCATGAACTCGCGAACTGTGACCCAACGCATCGGTTCCGTCCTGAGTCTGGCGGTCTCGATGACAGCCCCGGCGGTCTCTGTGATCGCCCCGGCGGTCTCTTTGATCGCCCCGGCGGTCTCTGTGATCGCCCAGGATGCCCCCAAGGCCAACGCCACGGCGTTGCCCGTCAAAGAACTGACGGCGTTCAAGGACGGCCACGCCTACGTGCTGCGCGAAGCGCCGTTGCCGAAGGACGCCAACGGCAAGGTCATGCTCGACAAGTTGCCGGCGCCCGTGCTCGGCACGTTCTGGCCGTTCGCGCACGGTGGTGCGAGTCTTGTCTCGGCGAAGGCTGGCCGCGAAGAGGTGACGGTCAAGGTCAAGGCGGCGTCGCTGCTACATGTAGCCAGGGCCAACATCGGCAAGAAGGTCGCGCTCGATCTCGGCAAGGAAGAGGTCGCAGGTGGCGAGTTGATCGCCGTCGAGGGCAACTCCAACAAGGCCGCGATCCTGTTCTTGCGCGACGGCAATGCCACCCGCGCCGTGCCGCTCGGACGCGTGCGCGACCTCATCGTCATCGGTGAGTTCCAAGACGAGATCGAGCGCAAGCAGCAGCAAGAACGGTTGGAGTTGCGCGTTGACGGTGGCGGTGACGAGGCCAAGGTCGGCGTCATTTACGTGCAGAAGGGCTTCCGTTGGATCCCGTCGTATCGCGTCGAGATCGATGGTGACGGCAAGGCCAAGGTTCGCATGCAAGCGACGTTGGTCAACGATCTGATCGACGTGGAGGACGCACTCGTCAACCTCGTCGTCGGCGTGCCGCAGTTCGCGTTTGCCGGCATGACGGATCCGATTGCACTGCAGAAGCAATCCGCACAGGTCGCCAATGCCCGGCGCTTTGATCAGGCGCAGTTCTTGAGCAACGGGTTGTCCAACTCGCTGACGACCCAGGTTGCCGGCTACACGGTTGCCAACCAACAACAGCAGGCGGATCCCGAAGTGGGCACGGGCGAGTCCGCCGAAGACCTGTTCGTGTTTCCCATCAAGCACGTCACCTTGAAGAAGGGCGAACGACTGGTCGTGCCGATCACGTCGTTCGAAGTCAGCTACCGCGACGTCTACAAGTTCGACAGCGCGATGGCGCCACCGAGCGAATACCAGCAGAGCCTGCAAGACAATCGCGTCTTCGAGCTCGCTCGCCAGTTGGCCGCGCCCAAGGTGCGCCACGTCTTGCGCCTCAAGAACGACAGCAAGACGCCGTTCACGACGGCGCCGGCGCTGGTGCTGAGCAACGGCCGCATCCTGGCGCAAGGCCACATGAAGTACACGTCGCGTGGCGCCTTCACCGATCTCGAGATCAACGCGGCGATCGATGTGCGAGTGACGACGGATCAGCGCGAGACCGGCCGCACGTCGAACGTGCGCCGCAACGGCTACAACTACACCCGCGTCGAGCTGGGTGGCTCGATCAAGCTGACCAACGCCAAGTCCGTTCCAGTCGAGTTGGAAGTGACGCGGCGCGTCTTGGGGGTCGTCGATGACGTCGACAACGACGGCGAGTCCGCGCAGCTCGATCTCGCGCACGCATGGGGTTCGTCAGCGCGGCCCAAGTGGTGGTCGTGGTGGAGTTGGCCGCACTGGTGGTTCCATCACAACGGCTTCGGCGAGTGCCGTTGGAACGTCACCCTCAAGCCCGGGCAGAAGGTCGAACTCGGCGCGAAGTGGCACTACCTGTGGCGCTAGTTGCAGGCATGCGATGGCGCATCGCGTTGCTGCTGATGGTTGTGCTGCACGGTTGTGCACCGGCGATCGAGTCGGTGCCGGCTGGCACACTCGACGCGCTGCGCGACCGTGCGGACTACGCGAAGCTCGATGAGCCAACCGTTCGGTCGCTCGCGCATGCTGCGAGCAAACGATGGCCGCAAGAACTCGCGGGCTTCACGTTCGAAACTGTCGAGCAGTTTGCTGCAGGCGGCCAGGCACACTGGATGTCGATCTGGCGGCACCAGAAGACCGGCCTCGAATTCGTGTTGCTGCCCGGCGGCAGATTCCAGATGGGGTCGCCAGCAACCGAACCCGATCGTCACGAGGATGAGCTGCGGCATTGGGTGACGGTGGATCCGTTCTTGGTGGCGCGCACGGAATGCACCCTCGCGGCGTGGTGCAAGGTCACGGCGTTGCCCGAGTCGACGCCGCACACGGCTGAACAGTCCCGGCAGATTCCCATCGCCGGCATCGGTCCGGTGGATGTCGAGATCTGGTGTCGCGAGGCGCAGCTGACGTTCCCGACCGAGGCGCAGTGGGAATACGCGTGTCGCGCAGGAACGACTTCCCCCTGGGCCACGGGATCGGACAAGCAGGCTCTGATCCGTTTCGCCAACCTCGGCAGCAGCGAGTGCCCGCCGGATTGGCAGAAGATGGCAGGCATCACCGAGGATTGGAGCGATGGGTACGGGAATGCGACGGCCGAGGTCGGCGCCTTTGCGTGCAATGCCTTCGGCTTGCACGACGTGCACGGCAACCTCAACGAATGGTGTCGCGACTACTACGCCGACTACGCAAATCCCGCGGGACCAGGCACAGGCGAACGTGATGGGCCGACGCGAGAACGTGTGGCGCGCGGTGGCGGTTACGGCGGTGGTGCAGCTGCCGCGCGGTCCGCGCGCCGATTGCGATGCGGCACCGGCGTCTCGCCCGGCGGCGGCGGCAACAACGGCTTTGGCTTTCGCGCCTCGGTCGACTTGCCGTTCTAGCTGCGGTGTCATCGACCCCATGTGCATCGACCTGCTGCAATGTGCCGCAGGCGAACTGCCGCACGTTGTGTAGATGGTGCAACGTGCTACCTCACCAGGAATAGCTGGGAACCAACGTCGTCCTAGTGACGTAGTCCGCGCGGCTGCACGGCATCGCAGAGACACGATTCCTTGCTTCGGTAACAGAAGTGCGAAGCGGGGAGTTCATCCGGTCTTCGCGCTTCCTTGGCAGCCAGCGGCTTCGCTGATGGTGAGGAGAACGATGACACACGCGACTGGAAACACACTGCTTGGCTCTGACTTCGCTGCGATCTGTGCGCGCTTCGGCGCGCCGATCCGTTGCGAGCACGAACAAGGCATTCTGCGGTTGGTATACGAGGGCGAGGACGGGGAAAAGTCGCGGGGACAGGTCGAGTTGATGGACGGCGTGGTGACTTCGGTCGCCGGCGAACTGCACGGCAAGGTTCGCCGCGGCGGCGACCAGAACATGGTCGGCTGGCCGGTCGAGTTGGTGTTGCCGAAGCTCGGCAAGCCATTGCGCACGGTGCAACTCGGCGACAACACGCAGTTCGAGTTTGCGCAGTGTGTCGTCACCGCCCACGAAGGCACGGTGGCGTGCGTGGTCCCACTTACGGATCCGTCGGGAGCATCAGCATAACCGTCACGAAGTAGATCAAGACGCCGGTCAAGTCGGCGATCGCCGTGACGGCGGGGGTGCTGATCATCGCGGGGTCACCGCGCAACTTCTTGACGACGATTGGCGTCAGTGCGCCGAGCAGGGCCGCGGTCAGGACGTGGCCGATCATCGCGATGCCGATGGCGATGCTGATGATCGTGATGTCCGAAGCACCATCCGCGGCATCTTCCGGCTTGAGGATGCTGATCGCGACCGTATCGAGCAAGGCGATGGCGCCCAGCATGGCTGCCATGAGCCCGGCGACACGCAGCTCCTTCCACAGCACTCGTTGTATCGTCGCCTTTGCGACATCGCCGATAGTCAGCGCGCGGATGACCAACGCACTGGCTTGCGTGCCGACCATGCCGCCGGTTGCCATCACCATCGGCAGCATCGCGATCAACAACGGGTTGCTCAGTGCTCCGGTGTTTGAATGAATGACCACCGAAGTCACCACCCAGAACACTGCCAGCAAACACAACACGGGAGCCCGCCGCCGCACCTGGCGCAGCACCGGCTCATCCATGTAGTCGTAGTCGCCGACTTCGACACCATGGCCCGTGATACCGGCCATCTTCTCGAAGTCTTCCTGCGCCTCTTCTTCGACGATGTCGACGGCATCATCGTGCGTGACGATGCCAACGAGGTTGCCAACAGAATCGACGACTGGCAACGCGATGAGGTCGTAGTCGCGAATCAAACCCGCGGCTTCTTCCTGGTCAGCGTCGGCAGTGACGGACACGAGGTCCGTCTTCATCAACTCTTCGACTGTCTCGTTGTCGTCGGCGAGGATGAGGTCACGCAGCGAGACGAACCCGAGCAGCTTGCCGCTGCGATCGAGCACGTAGCTGTAGTAGATCGTTTCCTTGCTCGGCGCCTGTCGCCGCAGCGACGCGATGGCACTGCGCGCGGTTGCCTTGCTGCCGAGCACCGCATACTCGGTGATCAGGATCGCGCCGACCTGGTCCTCGCGGAACGTATCGCGCCGCAGCAGATCTTCGCGGGCCGCGGCCGACAGCATCGGCATCAGCCGCTTGCGAACGTTCTCGTCGAGCCGCTCCAGAAACTCAGCCCGGTCGTCGGACAGCATCGTCTGCACGACCTGCTGCACGCGGTCGCGACCGACGCCGTCGACGTAGTGCTCTTGGACTTCCGGTTCGAGGTAGCCAAATACGTCCCGCTCGAAGTCCTGGGGCAAATGGCCCAGGATCGTCGCGATTTCTTCGACTTCGAGGGCGCCGAGGATCGAGGCCGCGTCCCCCGGGTGCATATCCAGCAACACCTCGACGAGATCCCTGTACCGCTCCTCCGCGAGCAGTTCTCGGATCTCGGGGGTTAGCAGGTGGAAGCGCATCTGGTGGGTTCTGGGGCCGCGTGCCAGCGACGTTAGCGAGTGGGGGGCCGACATGCACTTGCGAGAAGTCCCAGGCTGAGTCACATCACGGTCCCCATGGCGTCGGCGGGATGTGAATTGTCGGTCGGAGCGCGCTTGACCGAGGTAGTTGGGGTGGCTAGTGTTCTGCGCTCGATTCGCGGCAGCAATGCCAGCGAGTCTTTGGTCGGGGCGTGGCTCAGCTTGGTAGAGCGCTGCGTTCGGGACGCAGAGGTCGGAGGTTCGAATCCTCTCGCCCCGACCAGTTTCTAACTTCCGTCGATTGCGCTAGATGGCGCTGACCCGTGCCTATCGGCGCGCGCGCGACACTCAAGGCCGAACAGGGCTGTTCATGTCTCTGTTCATGTTCTGCGAGGTGATTGCGATGGTGAAGTCGATTCGTCGGCGCCCGAAAGGGGTGCCGCAACTGCTCAAGCACAAGGTCCGCGGGAAGGTATACGCCTACGCGTTGTTTGATGGTGTGCGGCATTCCTACGGTCAGTTTGACGCCGAAGCACGGCGGTTGTTCGGTGAGGACCTTGAGTCCTGGAAAGCGAACGGATGTCGGTGGTCTGAGGAGCCGGACCCAGGTGGGGATGCAGCACCGGCTTCCATCGAGACTGGACCGGTGACCGTGATCGAGGTAGCGGTTCGCCACTTGGAATGGCTCCGCGTGGAGAACCCGTCGCCTAGGTGGTGGGCGAACAACGGGGCGCGAATCAATCTGGCGTTTCTGGCCGTCGCCGATGAGTTTGCGGATCTCCCTGCTGAGGAGTTCACGAAGACTCAACTGGGAGTGCTGCGCGATTCGCTTCACTCGTTGACCAAGAAGGATGGCAAGACAGCGAGGTTGTCGCGAGCGACCATCACGGAGCGACTTCGCTACGTGCGCAACATGTTCGATTGGGCGGTGACTGAGTGCGTGATCGAAGGACGGAACGTCGCGGGTATCGATACGGCCTTGCGCGAGTTTGCTAAGCGCAAGAAGGGGCGTCCGAAGGCGCGGCGGCATCCAGTCGAGCGTTGGGTTGTGGATGCGACGCTCCCATTCCTGTCTTCGCCGCTAGTTGCCCTCGTTGAGTTGATGTGGTGGACGCCTGCCCGCCCCTCGGAGTTGCTAGGCCTTCGGCCTTGTGACGTCAACAAGGTTGACGAAAGCGTGTGGCTTGTCGATCTCGACGAGCACAAGACCGCTGGGCATCAGGCTGAACGCATCATCAAGTTGGGGCCGAAGTGCATCGCTGTTCTTCGGCCGTTCATGCTGCGGCCTGCCCAGACTCCTCTCTTTCGCCCTTGTGATGCCGTGGCTGAGGTCCAGGTTCGTCGGCGCGCTGAGCGCGCTACCCCGCTTACCCAGTCGAGTCAGGCACGTTGCGATCGAGAGAAGGCCACGCGGCAGCGTCGCCGCGTTGGAGAAACCTACCGCTCCGACACATTTCGCAAGGCGATCCATCGAGCGATCGCGCGCGCGAACCGCGATCGCGCCCTCCGCGGCTTGGATGCGCTTCCGAAGTGGAATCCCTACGATTTGCGGCACGCAGCGATCACTCGTCTTGCCATAGAGCACGGGCGCGACGGTGCGCAGGCGGCAGCAGATCACAAAGAGTCAGCTACGACGGATATCTACTGCCATACTGCGCGCGAAGTTGGAATCCGGGTAGCGAAGATGTCCAGCTAGGTGGTCGCGGGGGCTGAGCCGCCGGGCACCAAGTTCCGGCGGCGGGAGAGGTCGTGTTGAGGCAAAATCCAGAGTCTCGGTCCACCCATAACGAGAGCGAGCGGTCAGGAAAGCCGCGCGAATTCGTGACTGAAGACTCTGCTCTCTCGTGGACGGGATGGCGAACAACGCGGTAGCCTAGTCAACAGGGCTTACAATGAGGAGGAGTGGAGAGTGACCGGCACACGCGAAGGAAAAGGCTACGAGGAGCTGACCAGTTGGGCGAACGACCAAGACCATTGGTTGCGAGGCGTCGTTGCCGAGGTGGTGGAAACGCACAGGCCGCTCGGTGAGGAGCGCGTGGATGTCTACTACCAAGCGCTTCTCCGCGAGAAGGATCTCGAAGAAGGGGACGTCGTCAAGATTCCGACAGTGGACGTGACACCAGGAGCTCTGCCGGGCGAGCCACCTCTGAAGCTTGTCAGCTTGAGTGACGTCGAAAATGTAAACGCACTCAAGACTGGCCAGAGAATCGAATTCAATCCGAGATTGACGGTGCTCTTTGGTGAAAACGGAGCTGGCAAGACAGGCTATGTCCGCGTGCTCAAGATGGTGGGGGCCGTTAGAACAGCGGAGGCCATTCTGCCTGATGTCCGAGATTCTGATGGTGCTGACCAAACGCCGAAGGCAACGATCCGATACCGGCTTGGCGACGAAGAGCCGAGCAGTGTCGCTTGGGAAGGAGAACGAGGCGTTCGGCACCTAGTGCGGGTGGACGCGTTCGACTCTGCGTCGGTCGACGTCCACGTCGATGGCCAACTGGAGTTTGTCTACACCCCAGGCGAGGTGGCGGTCTTCGGTTACGTCCACGAGTGCATCAAGTCCGTCAAGGCCTTGCTCGATGCAAGCACCAAGGAGAAGCGACCAAAGGGAAACCCGTTCCTGGAACGCGTCTCTCGAGAAGGTGCGTTCTACAACACAATCGAAACACTTGGTGAAGCAACGGACCTAGCTCCGTTGGAGTTGGCCGCAAGAATCACCGACGAAGAAGTGGCAGCGAAGTCAAAGCTCGAAGAGCAAGTCCGCGCGTTGTCGCCAGGCGGAGCGGCCGCGAAGCTCGAAGTGGCGCGGACAGAAAAGGAACTCTGGGAGCGGATTGGTGACAACGTGCGTCTCGGAGTGGAGTTCCAGTCAGACGACTACTCGACGAAGAGATCTGCGGTTGCTAGCGCTCGCGACGCGGAGAAGGCGTGGAGCGAGTCTCTTCTGCGCGAGGTCCCGATACCTGGTGTTGGCAAGGAACTTTGGCGAGCGTTCGTCGAAGCTGGCGATTCCTACATTGAGGCAGAGGTCGATAGTCACTATCCGAAGGAGGGGAGTCAATGCGTGTACTGCTTACAGCCGCTAGAGAGCGCGGCAATCGAACTCGTCGGGAAGTTCAGAAAATACGTCCGCGGCGAGAAGAGGGCGGCTGTGCGGGCTGCCGAAGGCGAACTGGCGGCAGTGCGAGAACGATTGGATGGTCTTGACACAGGCCGGCTTGAGTCGGACCTCGCACGCAAACTTGAGACGGCGCTGGATGCCAAGAAAGAGCCTCTTGAGAAGGCGGCGGATTGCGTGCGGCTTCTCGCGGCACTTCACCAAAGTGTTAAGGCCGGTGAGGACATCTCCGAGTCCGTCGATAAGGCTAGACTTGCCGAGGTAGTGCAAGTGGCAGGTGAATACACGCAGACGAACACCGAGCTTGTGGCGTCACTCGAAAGCCAGGTCAAGGAGCGTGAAGCTCTCCTGAAGGAGGCCGAGGACAACTTGCGAGAATTGAATGACCGAGTCGCACTCCGGGAGTTGCTGCCCAGGATTCGCCAGCGCGTAGTGGATGCGAAGTGGGCGTCCAAATCTGCGACCATCGCATCGCGTTTGAAGTCGACTGAGAAGGCACTCACGAACCTCATGAAGACTGTGAGTGCAGAGCTGCTGAACGACGACTTCCAGGCAGCGTTCTCTGCTGAGTGCGAGGCTCTGCGTGCGCCACCCGTCACTCTGAAGTTTCCAGGCAAGGATGCGCAGCCCGCGCGAGCGAAAAGTCTGGCTGCGAAAGTGGGGCTCAGGAAAGTGCTCTCGGAGGGGGAGCAGAAGGTCATCGCGTTGGCGGATTTCCTCGCGGAGGCCGACCTGAGGAAGAGCTCTGCACCGATTGTCTTCGATGACCCTGTGACCAGTCTCGACTACCGAAGAGTGGATCACGTCGTGAAGCGCATCCTTGAGCTAAGCACGACTCGGCAGGTCGTTGTTTTCACGCACAACATCATGTTCACGATGAAGCTGCTTGAGCCGTTCGAGAAGAAGCGCGCGCAGGTTAGCTACTTCGACGTGCGAGATGAGGAAGGCGAGCGTGGCATCGTGTCTCCTGGCGAGTGTCCCCAGGTGGATACTTGGAAGGAGCGCAGTAAGCGCATGAAGGAGCGCATCGCCTGGGCCAAGGACGAGAAGGTGTTCGAGAAGCGGAAGCTCTTCGTGGTCTCAGGCTACGACACCTTGCGCGGTGCTTGCGAGTTGGTGGTCGAGGAGTTCATGCTCAAGAAGGTCGTGCAGAGCTACCGCCCGAACGTGATGGTCGGAAAGCTCACCGAGCTAGACTTGGACAAACTTCAGGCAGAGCGGGCAAAGCTCGCGGAGTTGTTCCACAAGTGCTGTCGCATCACGGAAGCCCACAAGCAACCAGAGGAGACAAGGAACGTCGTGACGAAGTTGGAAGACCTCGAGAGCGACTGGGAGAGCCTCAAAGCTATTCAGAAGCAGTTTGGCTAGAGTGGTACGTGGTGAGGGGCACTCTTCTTCGTGTCACGCGGGAGCAAGACCTCAAGGCCATGCAAGCGGTGGACGCGCTTGTAACCTAGGGCGAAGTGGAAGATCTACGGTCTTCGCTCAACGCGGTGGGCGCTTCTTGCTGATGCAAGTTGGGTCTCAAGGGAGTTGACCGATTGCGACAACTCCTGGACGCGCGTGTCGAGGGATGCGAGGAGGCTTCGGATGCTCGGTTTTCGGGCATGCGTAACAATGGTCAGGCGTGCCTGATGAATGTGACGGGAGGCGGCATCGGGTGGCGCATAACCACTGGCTGAGGAGTGTGTTGTGTCGCGCTCCTTGGCACAGGTCGCAAATTCACCGGCTCATGTTGCCCTCTTGCGGATCTAGTGATCTAATGACTCTGGACGTTAGGGTTGACGGGTCCCCACAATGAGGGGAGCGCATTGAGCCTATTGACGGCATCAAACATGGACTTCGACAAGATTATTGAGCAGAGCGAGAATGCTAGTGGGGACATTCGATTTGTCGGCGAGAGGATTGACTGCGGGAGTCGATCGATAGCCCTTCGCAATATCGCTGACTACGAAGTATTCAAGCACACGAAGGTTCATGAACCTATTCATAGGCATGAGCCATTCGATTATCTGAAGTTCGGTGCAGCAGCAGTGGGGTCAGTCTTGGTGGCGATTTGGGTCGCAAGTTGGTGGTCGCTACTGTTTCTGTTCCTTTCGCTTGGGTTAGCCATTGTCGCGCGAGAGGCTTGGGATGACCGGCAGCGGACAGCATCCTACGAGAGATTTTGGTATTTGCTTCTCTCAATCAGTAGTGGCAAGCGCATTCTGTTTCGGAGCCTTGACGAGCAAGGTTTGCGGAAATTGTATAGCACGATTTCAGAGGCGATTGATCAGGGTGGCCAATTGAAGGGTGTGCATTTTAACGTGTCAGACAACTCTGTCTCAGTAGACGCAAGGGGTGCATCCGGGTTGCAAGTTGGCGACAGCAACTACATGGATCATTCAGGCGGTTGATAAGTCTATTCTCGGAGGTGCTGAAAACATGGCTGACTCATTCTCGGATACAGTTAGGCGTTGCGTGAGAGATCGTGTCGGTGGACGTTGTAGTCGTCCGGGGTGCTCCCAGGGGCGTTCTTTTGCGTCCTCAAATCCTGAGAAGGCGGTTGTGGTTGGCGACGCAGCTCACATATGCGCGGCCTCACCTGGTGGCCCTCGCTTCAACCCGAGTCAGGGTGCCTCCGAGCGGCGCTCCCCCGTCAATGCGATTTGGCTTTGCCCCTCGTGTCATCGGCTCGTGGACTCGGACCCTGCCAGGTATACGGTGGAGATGCTGATAGCTTGGAAAGCAGCTGCAGAGCTGAGAGCCGGCGACGCAGCTTCAGCTAATAGTGAGAAGCCGGTCAAGGCTGTTCAAGTCGATGCCTCCAAAGCCAATGGAGTTCAGGTGGGCGATTACGGAACGATGTCTTTGCGTGTTGATGTTAGGGCTTCAGACTAAGGAGACTCGTTCAGCTGAGTTGATAGCTGTGCAATCGGCGAGGCGCCTTGAACCTCCGACCTACTGGTCCCAAATGCGAGCCACTGTTGCGCGCGCAACTCAAACAGAACAGGCTACTTGCACCTTATCTCAAGCGACAAAGGGAGGCAACACGACTTGAACAGACGCAGTTCTGTCCAGCCTCGTCTCTGCTCGTACGCGCTTGTCGCGAGTTGGAACATGAACACCGTATGAACAGCAGGGCAGTGGAGGGCGTGGGGCGATGCCCGCGAGCATGTTGAAGGGCATGGGGTTTCGGAATGTGGGTGTGGGCACCGCCATGGCAGGCTGCGCTGGTGCAGGTCGGGTCGCCTCCTCGCCTGTGCCGCGCGTCAATTGTGCAAGCACATGCGCAGTCGCGGTTGGCAAGCGGTGCGTCGGATGACGCTGCACTTCTTGCCGAGGCACAGGTGCGGCTTGACGCCTACCCTCCCAGTCGATACTTTGCGGGCAGAGAAGAGGCATGGAGTCAATACCCGATTCAGGTATGGAGTGTTCGGAGTCTGTTATCCGCGGCGTCGAGCGTTTCGCTGCGGCTGGAGCCCGAAGTGTTACATCGCGCCCGGCAGTCGTGCAGGATGCCGTCGAGCTCGCAGTTTGTCGGTGGGAAGTGGCCATCATCTCAGCCAAGGCAATTGCTCGCATGGACGCGTGGGCCTACAGGGTCGGCGCCAATGCGGCACGCAAACTGCTCGAGAAGGCACCGCGATTGTCGGTCGCGTCTCGTGATGCCATGGTTCATGTGCCGGAAGAAGAGGCAGTCGTGCAAAGCCAGCTGGAGTGGCGCACCCCGCGGCAATTGGTGGGGCGGCTATTGCAGTACAAGACCGCGTTGCGCGGCCGCCAGTTCGATGTGCTGAATAAGATGTGCCAAGAGGGGATGACCTTCAGGCGCGCAGCAAAGGAGCTAGAGATGGCGCGCAGTAACTTGCGGCGGTCCTTCAGATCCGGGCTTGCGAGGCTCGTTGCCGCCCGGAAGTGATGGGTCTTCAGGATCTCGTGTGGGTGAGCGGCGGCCAGAGTCTCCCTCGGGCTCAAGGGCTCCAGGGCGGCCCCTACACCCCATCTCCGCCTGCATCGGCCCAAGGCGGGGCACGGGGTGCGACCGATGCCGACGGCGACGGGGGGCCGGGGCCTGACGCGCCCGAATTCGCGTATCTGCTGGCAGATTAGGGGCTTGAGTAGTGGCTGATTCACCCACACAGATTCCTGAAGCGCCGAAGTGATCCCCCCCCCCCTCTTTACTGTGGGGGCTTTCTCGACTCGGGACTTCGCTCTTGGGTTGTCCCATCCTTACTTACTCCAAAACCAAAACAGAGATAGAAACATGAAGGCGATCAATCAACTCGCGCACGCTTTGGTGCCCGTCATCCTGCTCGGAGTGTTCTGTGCGGCAACTTTCGCCCCTCAGGGCCCCGCTCCAGTTCCCTGCAGCAACACGGGCACAAAAGAGACGGCAGACGCCAACCTGCTCACGACAAGTATGTCCACCGACTGCAACGGAGATGGGACGAAGGACTGCGGCTACGAAGAGATACTCTGGCCGAAAATTTTCGCTTGTGACGTTGCTGGATCCCTGGATGGCTACTGCTGCAAGACATTCGTGGCCTTTAGTCAGAAGCGCATCTTCGTTTGTGACGGGGCGGTATGCACAACTGCAGGGTGGGTCAACGATCAGGCGTTCACTCAAGCGACACCCTTGCAGTGCAACGGAACCAACCAGAACAGCGACTGCAATAGGTAGTCGAGACCCCGCGAACGATGCGTAGCTCTAAAAGTATCATAGTCTTGCTCCTGCTCGTGGGGTCCCTGGGGACGGGTTGGCTCCTCTTCCTAGCGGCGACGCCGGAACTCTCCGGCGTCGACCAGCACGCCGGGCCCAGCGAAGCGGCCAAAAGTGGGCTGGCAAAGAGCACAACGAGCACATCGGATCGAATTGTCGTCGAGCAAGCTCGCCAACCCAACAATTGGCGAGCGCTCGCGACTCGATGGCTATTCGACGCAGATGCACGAGGCGCGGGGCGGCTCCTGCACGCGGGGGTCGCGAACGGCACACTAAGCTCGGATGTAGCTGGCCGGATCCTGTTCGACTTGCTCCAGGCAGATGTCTCAATCTCACATGCTCGGCTCTGCCGCGCGACACCAGTGGCCGCGTTTCTGCGATTGAATGAGCGCCCGAGTGCAGATGTCGCGGTACGCGCCTACGCTTACGTGGGGACACTAGCCCAGCAAGACCATCACCGTAGCCTGCAGGCCCAGTTGGCTGCATGGCCATGCTTTGACACGGCGTCCTGCCAAGCGTCGCTTGCAGCGGCTCTCAGTGGTTTGGACGCCGAGTCCGTTTGGGCGTTGTTGCGCGACCGACTTACCAGAGATGGTTCGGCCGCCATCGACCGCATCGTCGAAGCCAGCCTGAAGCTCGCGCAAGCCGATAAGCCGCGTGTGGCGCGGTTGTCTCTGATAATGGAAGCGTTGTTTTCGTTCGCTGGCGATCGAGAGGTCCAAAAAGCATTACACGCAGGAATGACGCTCCTTGGCGAAGCGATTCTTGTCGACGCCGCAAACCGAGAGGCGGTGTCTCGTTTCGGCGTCTGGGCCCCCAGCATGAATGCTTGGGGGGCAGCGTTGCGTGCATTTCTCGGTAGAGAACCCAGTCGGCCTGATTCTCTATCGAGCAGCGCACGACACCAACTTGTTGTTGCGCTGCTCGGCACGCCCTGGCCGAGTGACCTTGCAGAAGCCAACGCTTTCCACCGATTGATGCTCGGATTGGCCGACGGACGCACGAGTCCGCAAGCAATAGGCTATCTCCGGCGGTTGGCTTTGCACGCCCCGCTACCTGGTGTTCGGATCACAGCGCTCAGCAAGCTTGGCGCGACGCAGCCTGTGGAGGCGCTCGAACGCGCTTTTGCCGAGATTGTGGCTGCTGACGCGGCCTCCATTCACGACGAACAGCTTCGCGTCGGGTTCTACGCGGCGGTCGACAACGCACGGATCCTCAACCCAAGCAACCGTGAGGGCGCTATTAGGCTTTTCCGTGAGTGTCTCGCCGAGAGTTCGCCCGGTGCAATCCCGTATCAACTCTTCGTGCTCAAGGCCATTGAGCGAAGTCCTCTAACCGAATTGGCTTGGGCAGTTGAGCAGATTGCGCATCGTCCAGGCTCATCGCAGCTGGCTGACCAGGCTGCACGAACGCTTCTCATATTGAGTCGTTAGTTCTTGGCAAGCATCGATTTGCGATTGGTATGGTGCGTAAATAGGCGGGATTCGCGGTTCAGTAAGACAGGTGCAAAGCCCGCCTGGTCGCGCGCTCTAGGTTGCGGGAAGGTCACCGCGATCCGGTATTCAGGGGTACGCGGTACCGCGTACCGGAGGTCTCGACGGGTGTCTGAGTCTGGCTGCGGGCAGTGTCGGACCTCGAGGCCGCCCGGGAGCAGGTGCGCAAGGAGTTCCCCGCTTGTGGTCGTTCTGTTTCCCGCGAGAAGGCCTGCGAGCAGGTTGAGCGCTTCTTGGATGGCTTTGAACAGTTGCTCAAGATTGCAGACCAGGCGATTGAGCGTTCCCGTCTTCCATTGTCGGCGGAGGCGATCAAGGCCGCACACGGGTTCGCGAAGAAGATAAAACTCGACCGTTTCCCGGGGAAACTCAGTCGTGCACATGACGCGCTCCAGGCGCTTTGCGACGGCATTGAGGTAGTGCAGGCAAAGGGTCAGCTCGGAATCTACCTGTCTACAACAAGAGGTCGCTGGGACCTGGCAGCGGAGTTTCTAGCGGAAGTGCCGTCCGAAGAGTTCTCCAGTCTTGTTAAGCGCGATCAAGCTGCACCAACCGAGGCGCAGGCCATGTTGTCACTCGCCGATGGGTGGTGGGACGCGCAACATGGCTTGGAGCCCGTAGAGCTTCGTGCCGTTTGTCGTGATCGTGCCGAGCACTGGTATGTCGAGGCTCTGCCGAGCTTGCAGGGCCTAGGGAAGTTGAGGGCCAAGCGTCGCCTCGCCTTGATCAAGCCGTCAGCTGCAAGGTCCGAGAACCGTCCGCGTCCGAACTCTGTGCGTGTGCCCATCGGAAAGCAGCAGCTTGTCAATGCAGGCTGTGAAAGCCTGATAGGCAGCCAGGATGGTGGTTGGGTGACTGGTGAGGGCTCCTGGACGCGCAGGGTGGGTGGCGAAGGGCGCAAGAACCCTCCAGCCAAGGGTGGCAGGTTCATCTTCGCTCCGGCTGGGGCAATGAACACTGCGACCCTCTACCAGGACGTGGATCTGTCGAAATACGCTGCTGCAGTAGACGGCGGCAAGATTGAAGCGCTTCTGAAGGGCTTTGTTGCCTGCTTCCGACAGTCTCCGGGAGATCAAGGTCGCATTGGCTTCGAGTTCTACGATGCCAACATGGAGGTCGTCGGGCCTGGCTACACTTCAGACTTGGTTTATTCGCCGACCTGGAAAGGAGCTTTCCGGTCAGCGGCGGCTTCCCAAGGGCACGCGTACCCTTCGCGTCTTTTTGCATGCCAATCGCCGCGGCGAACGCCGCGGCCAGAAGGACAACAACGGGTACTTCGACGACTTGTCTCTGAAGCTTCAGCGAGCACGATAGGCTTTCGGCTGCTTTGCTCGCTTCGGCTCCTGTTGCTCTGGCTACTTCTGTCCACAGGGAGTGGCCGTTAAAGTAGTTATAATATACTTTGTTAAGCAGTTAGGTGCTGGGTAAGCCGTTGATGCCGTTGATGAAAAGCGCCGCCCGTGCGCCCAATAGCCCGAGGGTTTGCGCCTATTCGCCCGTGCCAACTTGCGCTTGATAGCCCGATACCTTGCGCCCAATCGCCCGTGTCTATCCACAGGTCGAAGTGAGTTGGTCGCAAAGGCGATCAATCGTAGCCACGATTCGTCGTATGTGAGGCAATTAGGTGATGCGGCAGTTAGGCCGCTGGTGTGTGCCGTCGGCCTGGAAACCGTGGAGCCTCGTGCTCCGGGTGATCTACGCGCAGAAAGGACCTGTGGACGAAATGGGCGACTTCGTCGCCATGTTCGTTGCGTCGGACGGTGCTGAGGTACTCAGGCAGCTGATTACCGTGGATGACCCGGCGTGCGTCGATGGCGAAGTCGGAGAACCGCGCCGTTGACCCTGACTTCACGTAGAGCTGCCGCATGGTGAAGCTCCAGCCGGTTTGTTGCTTGCCGGCATGCTTGCGTGCGACTCGGTAGAGCCATCGTTCGATGCCGCCCGTGAGAAGGAAGTAGTCCTCATGGATCGTCAACACCCCTCCCCTGCCCACTATGCCCTGGTAGAGCCACTCCGGCAGCGTGATGGTCATCCCCATGGGTTCGCCGGTCGCTTCGTTGATCGTCTCTGTCCAGCTCTCGATCCAGTGGAAGGACGCAAACTTCTTGGCCCCCTGCCCCCTGATGTTCGTTCGAACTGCCGTATGTGTCAGGCGTTCGAGTGCGGCTCGCAAGCGTGCGTAGTCAGTGCCACCCGTGGAGCGTCGAATGGACCGAAGCAGATTGTACGGATGAAACTGGATGACGCGTGCCGCGTCATGGCCACGATCGAGGGCCTCGGTGACCTGTGTCGCCGCCCAAATGAGAATGTCGGCGTCCCAAATGGTCGCCATGCCGAACTGCGGGTTTGCGCTGACCTCGACCCAGACGTCGCCAACCTGGTACTCGATGGGGACAAGGCGCGGTCTCTTGGACAGGCTGAAGAACGGTCGCTCCATGACGTCGCGTTGGTCGCGAATTGGGATGTCGACGAAGCTCGCCGCGAAAAGGTCCGGCTGCCGGTCATTGTTGCTGGGGATGCGGCGGCCCATTGCTAAGGCAGCCAGCAAGTCAATTGGGTCGTGCCGTCGTGTGCACGATTCGTCGTGGTCACGACTCCCCTTCCCTGTTGGTGGGCCGAGTCGGCGGGAATCGTTGTTCAAGCAGCTCCCGCATCACGTCGGCCATGACCAAGTCTTGCAAGGCGCATTGGCTCTTGACTCGTTTGTGTAGACTGACCGGCACGTCAATCGTGAAGCGTTTCTTGGCCTCCCGCGGGGTGGTTTCACGATCTTCGACCCAATGATCTGCATTGGCGCGTGGCTCAGCGGCGCTGGGTCGTGAAGCGTTGAGGGGGACCTTCTTCATGCGCAGGCCTCCAGCGTTGGGATGTCGGTGCTGACGACTTCGTCTGCGAGTGCGTCGATCTCTTGGCTGGCTGGCATGTCGTCATCCAGTTCAAAGACGGTGAGCCCCTGGGCGGCACTTTCTGCGAACGCGACCCGTTGGCAGACTGCACTCTGCAGCACCGGGATTGCGTAGTCGGATAGCGCGTCGGCCACGTCGCGACCAATCGCCGTGTTCACGATTTTGCGATTCACGACGAATGCGCTTCTGATGCGCGGCTTGTATATGGCGGCCTCGGTCAGCAGGTCGACAATCTCTTTCGCCGCCCATACATCGTACGGCGACGGCTGCACCGGTATGAGGACGAGGTCGCTGGCCATGATTGCGGAGCGTGCGACGTCGTACACCCTCGGTGGTCCATCGATTACCACTATGTCGTAGTTCAGAGAGAGGCTGGGCAGCTCCTTGTGGATCGATGACTTTGGGAGTCCGACGACTGGGAAGAGCGGCTTCCCGTGCCGGGCTGCAGCCCAGTCAAGTGCGCTTCCTTGCGGGTCTGCGTCGAGAAGAAGGACGCGTTTTCCGCCCCTCGCGAGCGCCGTGGCGAGGTGCACAGCCAGTGTCGTTTTGCCGGCCCCTCCCTTCTGGTTGAGGATCGAAATGACGTGTGGCATGAGCCCTCCCTTCTTGTCGTGTTTGCGATTCTACGATCCCCTTCTACCTATACCGGATTCGCCATAGTGTCAACAATTGAAGTCCTCGTCGTACGATCGGGCGATTAGGCGCAACGTCGTGTTCACGACGACACGACTCTGGTGTTTTCTTGGGGGAGAGGCAGCCAGTTGCGTGCGTGCTGCGCCCCGGGTAGTCAGCGCACGGATTGTGGCCCTACTTGCGCTCCGTTTGCGTGGTCGTCTTCCCGCATCGCCGGCACCTGTACTCACCTTCCTTCCAGAAGCGGTTGGCGACGAATGCCGCTCCGCCCAGAATTGACATTCCAATAGCAGCCAGCGGATGCCCGCTCGATCGCATTCTCTGTCCTTGAGCCATTCGCATTCCAGGGCTCCCAGGAAGCTTCATGAGTGGGCGGTAGCGGACCAGCTCCATCGAAAGACTGGAGCTGCAAGACGTGCATTCTGGTGCTGCCATGGACGTGGTTCTCCTGCTTCAGTTTGCCTGGGGGGGGCGCTCCCGATTGTCAGGGGCTTGTTGCAAATGCGCAAGCTGGTCGACAGTGGGTGTGGTGTGTAGCTACCTTGATGGGGCCGAGTTGTTCGAGGATCTTTGGCGTGCCTCCTGTCGGTAGCTGTGTAGCGAATAGCCCATTGCGCCAAGCGTGACAGCGGCAAGTGCAAACTCGAGCTTGCGAGTGGCTGTGCTCTGCGGTTTGCGCGTCCATTGCGAGGCGCCATCTGCCGCATGCGGGACCTGCAGGGCTACCCAACCCAGGCCGCTGAATGCGCCGGCAGTCAGGGCCCCACGAGTCTCGGGTGAGTTCGGTGGTGAGTCTGAGCCTGATTCTGGCACAGGGCTGCTCCTTCCATTGGTTGCGTTGTTGCCTCTTACAAGTCTGATTGTACCACGGCTGCGGAAGTTCGAGTGTTACAGAATGGTGAAGATGCGCATGCCCGCGTCCGGTTTCCCGGGGAAAGGTGACCCTTCAGAGTCCTAAGCACTGCTTAGGGGAGACGTCTGATAAAATTTTGGGGCAGCGTTGGCCAATTCGGTTGGGTGACTGACTGATTGTGCGACGTGCTCGGGCAATCAGTTTTTGCTCGCGTCAGGGAGGCTGTGCATTCGGGCGCTGCGGTTCGGCGGTGATCTCTTGTGTTGCGCTGAACGATGCTGCGCGGTTGGTTTGACTGAGGTTGCCAGGCGGATGCGGGACGACTTGCCTGGCTAGGCGCTGCCCGGTGGCGGCGGGTTGAGAGTCATGATGACTCTTGGTAGTCTTCCCACTCTGAGTCGTTGAGACGGTGCTTGCCGTGCGGCTTGGCACTGGCGAAATGTGGAGCAGTTGTGATCGAGTTCAGGATTGGCGGGCGGAAGGTGACGGCGCGCAACATTGGCGATGTGATTCAGGCCGCCATGCTGGAGTCGATTGAGGCGGACTTGCGCAGCAAGATCGGCTCGATTCGTGACCCGGAAACTGGGGAGTTTCCGCTAGTTGTCGTGAGCGGGCGCAGCCTCGAAGAGCTGACAGTGAAGGTCGAGGGCTCGCCACAGCTCATTGAGATTGTAGAGGCGCGCCTCGGCGGAAAGGATGAGGCTGAGGAAGGCAGCATTGTGGATGCGGAACAACCCGTAGCGTTTCTTTGTCACGGATTTGAGGATAAGCAGCTCGTGCGACAACTGGCCAGGGACCTGAGGGCGAATGGTGTCGATGTCTTCTTCGATGAGTGGGAAATCCGTGCAGGCGACAGCCTACGCCAGAAGATCGATGAAGGCCTTATGCGATGCACGCACTTCATCGCAGTGCTTTCACCGGTGAGCATCGGGAAGCCTTGGGTTCAGGCTGAAATGGATGCCGCGTTCATTAGGAAGGTCGGAGGGCTGACGCGGTTCATTGCCTTGCGCTCGCAGTTGGCTGTTGAGAAGCTTCCGCCACTTCTCAGCGGGTCGATGTCGCCCAGCATCGACGACTACGATGTGGCGTCCGCGCAGTTGATTTCCGATATCCTCGGCGTGACTCGGAAGCCACCGCTCGGGCAACCGCCTGCCGTCAAGAGCATGGCCACAGCAGGGGCAAGCGTGTCGCCAGCAGCGGAGGCAGTTTGTCGACTGCTAGTCGATCGGTCGGAGCATGGCGATTCTCGCGATCCAGAGATCGAGGGGGATGAACTGCGGAGAGTCACTGGGCTAAGCGACGATGACTTGGTTGACGCAGTGGATGAGCTTTGCGGGCTGAGCTACGTGGGCAAAGAAGTTCATGCCGGTTGTGGCGCCATTGGGTTCGGTTCCATCTACGCCAAGAGCGAGCTGTTTGTGGCGTTCGATCCAACGTGTCGGCCATGGATTCCCAGCGACGATGCGGTCGTGCTGGCGACCAAGACTATGGAAGCGAAAGGTCAGTGGCTCGCAGTCGCTGGAATGGCAGCCGAGTTGAACTGGAAACCGCGCCGCATGAATCCGGCGCTTCACTTCTTGATCAATCGCGAGCTAGTCGGATACAGCGAAGCGTGCGGGTCCTATCCCTGGGCTACGAACTCGATCGACGGCAAGGCGGCCACTCGCCGATGGCTTCGCAGCAAGTCGTAGCGGTCAGGGCTTCTCGAAGACCATGCACACGTCGTGCAGGCCGGGGATGAACGAGGAGCGGTAGATCTTGCGGCCGCTGCTGGCGCCGTGGCTGAAGCGGATGATGTCGGTGCAGGATTGGCGCAGCCCGCACTCGAAAGCCAGCTGCTTGGTGTGGTAGACCAGCGGGGCGAAGCCGTGCGAGCGATCGCTGTAGTCGCCCATCAAGATGGCAACCCGTCCGCCTGGTTCGATTGCGTTTGCGCAGTTGGCGATGAGGGCTCGGTAGCGGGCTAGGAAAGAATCGAGGTCGTGGCATCGCGATAGGTCGCGCGGATCGCTGGTATAGAGCTTCTGTCTCCAATACGGCGGATGTAGCCAGCAGAAGTCGAAGGCTTCGCTTGGCAGTGTGCCTGGTTCGCATGCATCGGCGCCTTGATGTAGATCATTCGACCAGTAGGCAATCTTCAGCTCGTCGCAGACGTCGCGGCACGTGCCGCTGCCGGTCATCGGATCGAGCACATGTTTGGGCTGAAAGAACAGCAGCAGGTCGCGGATCAGGTTGCCGCCGCAATTGCCTGGATAGCTTCGCTTGCCATAGTCGCCAGCCGCGTCGTTGTGGTAGAGGCTCGTCAGGTGTGGCACGGGGCTAGCGTTGATCGGTCTTCGTGGCAGCTTCGCGTATTCGGGTGAGAAGGTGCTGCGGGCTGGCGCGTTCGGCCTTGTAGGGAAGGGGGCGGCGCGTTTCCGTGCCGCGTAGAAGGGGTTGCTGTGATTGCTCATGGCTTGCTCCCTTGCGTTTCGTCTTCGAATGCAGTGCGCAGGGTGATTCGTCCGTCGAGTGGCACTGCATCAATCTGGAGGTTGAAGCCCTTGCCGTCGGCATGTGCCCAGGCGCTGCCGATGCGTGTCCAAAAGCCGCGTCCGCCATTCTTGTCGTCGCGTACTTGGTAGGCGCTGTGACTCGGCTGCTTGGAAGTTGCGTTCGTGGTGGTTGCTTGTGTCATGGGGATTTCCTTTCTTGGGTTTCGGTCGCGCTCATCGCGACCTGATGGCACGTGAAGCAAGGCCGCCAAGACGGGGCAGCGCTCTACCTGTCAAGCGAAGAGCCGAAGGCTTCCTTTAGGAAAGCGGCTCTGCAGCTTGGCAGGCCCGGCTGCGGACTTAGCGTGCCTCTTCAGGTCCGCATGTCCGCGCGACGAGTGGCAGGGAAATCGTCGTGATGTAAGCAGCGGCGTCCGGCTTGCATTGCCTTGAGTGCCGCCTGCACCAATACGGGACTGGCATATTGCTTGCTTTGGAATGCGCGAGTCCTAATTGGCACAACACACGGGGTCCGTACCAATGGAATGGCGATGCTACGAATCATCCAAAACAGCACGGCTGCGGGTGCCAAGTCCTACTACAGCACAGCGGACTACTACACGGAGGGTCAAGAGCTGGAAGGCAAGTGGCGCGGCTGCGGTGCGCAGCGTCTTGGGCTATCGGGCGTGATTGAGAAGGGTGACTGGGATGCGCTTTGTGACAACCGCGACCCGCAAACAGGCGAGACGTTGACCGTGCGTCAAAAAGCTAACCGCCGGGTTGGCTATGACTGCAACTTTCACGCGCCGAAGAGCTTGAGCGTGCTCTACGCTATGACGCAGGATGAGCGGATCGAGGGTGCGTTTCGTGATGCTGTGGGCGCGACCATGAATGACATGGAATCGGAGCTGCAGGCTCGGGTGCGTATCGGTGGGCGCAACGAAGATCGCACGGTCGGCAATGCCGTCTGGGGCGAGTTCGTGCACACGACTGCGCGCCCAGTTGATGGGGTGCCGGATCCGCACCTTCACGCACACTGTTTTATTTTCAACTCAGCATTCGATGAGCATGAGGGGCGGTGGAAAGCGATTCAGCTTGCCGGCATCAAGCGAGATGCGCCGTACTTCGAGGCGATGTTCCATTCTCGCCTGTCGCGGAACCTCGCTGAGCTTGGCGTGCCGATACGGCGCACGCAGCATGGTTGGGAGATTGATGGCATTGATCAGGCCGTGCTGGGCAAGTTCTCGCGGCGCACCGCGCAGATTGAGGCGGAGGCCGAAGCCAAAGGGATCACTGATCCCGAGGTAAAGGGCGAGCTGGGCGCCAAAACGCGCAGCAAGAAGGCCGCTCAGATGAGTATGGGTCAGCTGCAAGATGCTTGGCGCGATCGCATGGAGCCAGAGGAGCAGGCATCATTTGATTCACTCGTGGGGCGCGTCGGCGAGCAGCGTATCGATGAAGAACCAGGGCACGCGTCGCACGCCGTTGCGCAGGCGCTGGACCATTGCTTTGAGCGGCAGTCTGTGGTGCCGGAGCGCACCTTGCTGGCCAGAGCGCTGAAGAACGGCTACGGCGCGGTGGCGCCTGAGCAGGTGGCGACGGAGTTTGCGGCGAAGCCATTGCTGCGCGCGCAGCACAAAGGGCGGGCGTGTGTGACGACGCCTAAGCTACTGGCTGAAGAGCGGGCCATGTTGGCCTTCGCCCGCGAGGGCAGGGGCACATGTGCTCCGCTGGCTTCGGGAGAGCACAGCTTCAAATGCGACTGGCTGAGTGAGGATCAGAAGCAAGCGACGCGCGAGATCCTTGGCTCGCATGATGTGATCACCGTGCTGCGTGGCCGCGCAGGAACCGGCAAAACGACGATGATGACAGAGGCCGTGAACGCGATAGAGGGCGCAGGACGGCAAGTGTTCACCTTCGCACCGTCGGCTGGCGCAAGTCGCGGCGTCTTGCGCGATGAGGGCTTTGCTGGTGCCGACACCGTGGCGAGGCTACTGGTTGACGAGAAGATGCAGCAGCGTACCCGTGGGGGCGTGTTGTGGATCGACGAGGCGGGGCTGCTCGATCAGCGGACCATGGGTCGGCTATTCGAATTGGCAGGGCAGATGGAGGCGCGGATCGTGCTGTCAGGGGACCGTGCGCAACATGGCAGTGTTGCGGCGGGCGCGCCTCTTCGGTTGCTCGAAGAGGAGGCAGGTTTGGTGCCGGCACAGCTGCGCGAGATTCGCCGCCAAAAAAGCGACTACAAGCGCGCGGTGAAGCTGCTCAGTGAGGGGGATGTTGCCGGTGGTTTCCGGCAGTTGGACCAGCTGGGCTGGATTCGTGAGGTCGGGGCGGATGAGCGCTACCGCATGCTCGCTGCTGACTATGTGGATGCAGTTGCAGCGGGCGATACGGCGCTCTGTGTGGCGCCCACCCACAAGGAGGCAGCGATGGTGACGAATGCCGTGCGCGAGCAGCTCAAGGCGACCGGCCGGCTGGAAAGGGAGGAGTGGGACGTGACCGTGCTGCGCAGCCTGAATCTGACGGAGGCCGAGCGGCGCGACCCGGTGAATGCGCAGCCGGGCGATGTGTGCGTGTTTCACCAGAACGCGAAGGGCTTCGCCAAAGGTGACCGCTTCGTTGTCGGAGAAGGGGATTTCCCGGGGCAAGAGGCGGCGAGGTTTCAGGTCTATCGTCCTCAGGAGCTTGCCATCGCCGCTGGCGACCAGTTACGCATCACCGCCGGAGGCAGGACGGCTGATGGCAAGCACGCACTCAATAACGGAGCCATCTATCGTGTGCGTGGCTTTGACGAGGATGGCAACATCCAGCTGGCGAATGGCTGGGCAGTCGGGCGCGAGTTTGGCCATCTTACGCATGGCTATTGCACGACCTCGCACGCGTCGCAGGGGCGCACCGTGGATCGTGTGTTCATCGCGCAGTCAGAAATGTCGATTCCGGCGTCGAGTCGTCAGCAAGCGTACGTAAGCCTCTCAAGAGGCAGGCGCTCAGCCGTGATTTTTACCTCAGACAAGGAGGCGTTGATGGAAGCGGTGGAGCGCTCGGATGAGCGGCTGTCGGCGACGGAGCTGGCGCGGCAGCAAGAAGCACAGCGGGGCGTGAGAGCGGCCCCACTACGAACCCAGCAAAGGGAGCGTAACCATGGATGATGACGTGTTGAATCGCTATGCCTCGCGACTCGGAGCGAGGGCTGGAGAGCCGGCGGCGGCCGATCTTGATGTCGGCGATGACCTGGGGTGTTTCGGCTGGCTTCGCGGAGGGCGCGACCGAGCCGTCAGCCTTGTGCTGCACAAGAAGTCAGGTAACTCACTTGCCCTGAGCTACGGGTTCATCGAGCGCATGGAATTTGATCCCTCCGACGGCATCACCATCACTGCCGGGCGTGCGACGGTGAGAATCCTGGGGCAGAACCTGGACACGGAGATTCGGCCGACGGTGCGGCTGTTCGAGGGCCTCACACGGAGTCGAGTGCCGTGGGTTCGTGAGTCAAGTGGGTCAGCAGTATGGCAGGGGGCATCGGATACTTGTCTGATTGAGGCGATCTCTTGGTCCTAGACGGCCGCTGCGGTGTCTGCAGTATCTGGTCACCGGTGATTTCCTAGGCTACCAGTTGAGGCAGATGCCGATGCGGCTCAGCAGCACTTGCACGCGGTATAGGTGCACGTTGGTGTCGCCAGATCCCTTCTCATCTTCCGGCACAGAAATCAGGGACAGTATTGGTCGGAAGTCAAAGAAACCCGGTGGATTTTGCCGTGCCCCGCGATCCAGCGACAACGCTTCGGCGAGGTCCTCTCGCTGAAGCTCCATGACTTTCTTGATTCCGCGGGCGTTGGCTGCGGACATTGATTGAAAAAAGCGAGCAAGAGTACGTGCTGCGAATGACTCCCCCGACAATGAAGGGTCTTCCAGGTTAGCACCAATCATCGTTTCTAAGGCCAATAGCTCCATGTCCGTCACGAACGCTGCGGCCGGAACATCCACGGCTGCCTGCGACTCATTTATGCAGGCTCGGGCGAGTCGGATGATGCGCAAGAGTTCTGCGCGGCGGCGAGAGCTTTCAGAGAGAGGGTCAGTCGTGCGGGTGAAATACGCCGGCCAGTTTTTCGCAACTTCAAGTTTTGCTAGCTCAACTTCAAGCTTGGCGCGAACCAAGTGCCACATTGCCAGGTTGTTGAAGCAAATCGACCGCGTTAGTGCGGGTGTGTTTCCAGGAGGGACGCTTGTGAGTGATTGCCGGAGAAGGCGTACTCCGTCCTTGTACTGCTGGTCGGCATCTCTGCGCAGTTTAGTTGGATCGTCGGTGAATCTAGCTTGGACTGACTTGAACGTGCGCTCAAAGTCGTATCCTAAGATGACGGCGTGATTGCTATAAGCAATCGACAGGTTTGGATCGCCACCATCGTATCGCGTGGCCTTGGCGAAGAGTTTTGCACAGTGCGCTAGGAGTTCTTCGTCGGATTCATTGTACGATTTCTGGAAGGTCTGCTGATCGGCGAGTTCATGCCTCTGCCTGACCTCGTGGAGAAAAATGACCCCGAGTGCATTTGCTATGTAGGCCCCAATATTGATGTTGCGGATCGGTCGCGAACTGGCGTTGTCGCTATCGATTTCTGAGAGAAAGCGACAGTGGCGGGGGCGAGTCGTGCGTGACTGAGCGTCGATCTCCGCCCAGGCGACAGCCAGTGGTTCCCATGCGGCTCGAGCCTTTCCAAGTAATACGCGCCGCTGACTTGAGGTTGTGGGCAGTTCCGATGCTACGGGTGCCCCGAGCTTTTGGAGTTCGTTGAAGTGTAGAAGGCCGCTGAGGAGCCGTCTTACGAAGTCCATTTCATCTGAGCGGGGGATGTAGTCGTCCGGAGTCGTGTCTTGTTCACTTGGGCGGGGGCCGTGTATCTCGGGTAGAAGCTCTTGCAGCATTCGCACTTGAAAGATGAGCGAGTCAGCAGTTTCCGGCGTAATGAACGAAATTGAAACTTTCCGGAGAATGCGGCGCGTATCGACGGCGATAGCGCTGAGGACGTAGTTTTCGTACGCGTTTGCAACGCGTAGGTGGCGATCCATGCTTCTGAACTGAGAGTCCAGAATGTCGCGCAGGGAGGCGTTCGTGTTGTCCAGAGGGTGGTCCACGAGGCTGAAGTGTGCGTCTCGTATCGACGCGACTAGCTTCTCCATTGCCTGGTCCTCACCCAAGGGAGTGTCGAGACGTCTCTTGAGTTCATCAAAGCTTGTTGACAGCTCGTCTCGCAGCTTCGCGATTGCAACTTCTCGGTCGGCCTTCTCGCGCATCAGACCGGTGAGGGCGTCTGATTTGGCGTCCCTAATGTCGCTCCCTTGTGCTGCGAAAGTTTGGAAGAACGTGAGGACGACAGACGCGATGAATGCGCCCGCGGCTACGATGAGGACGGTGGCTACAGCCTTGTAAAGCATGCTTGTTCTCTTGGGCGTCGTCGTCTTGGGTGGTGATGTGTTAGTCTCTGCGCCGGTCTGTTCATTCGCTGCTTGTGTTGCGTCTGGCAGGTCGGCTGTCGTTAAGTCGAGGGGTGGTAGTTCGCTCACGTTCTTCCTTCTCGTGGGGGTGGCAGTCGTTCTCGCTCGCTTGCGCTCACGTTGGCGTTGGCGTCGGCTCTTCTTCCTAGGCATGGTGTGAAAGTTGGGACTCTCGACTTGTCGCGTTCCGTGCTGGGGGCGCCGGGTGGTGACTTTTTCCTCTTGGTAGTGTACGTAGCGTCGTCCCGTGTCGATGCAAGGCTCGAGTCGTCAGATCTTCATCTGACTGGGGGGCAGTTCTCGTCAGCGACGCTCCGACCAAGTTTGGAACATCTGACTTGGCAGCAGTTTACAGTTGGAGTCAGCCTTGGGCAAGGTGTTGGCAAGGTGTTGGCAAGGTGTTGGCGGGGCGGTGGAGTTTTTCGCGATGTGCGGACGCGCTGTCTGTCGAGAGGTCGTAAGCGGAGTTGTTCAGCCTCAGAAAATCCTTGTGGCTGTTCTCGTAGTCGCTACCATGCTACCTGCTTTTTTTGGAGTTTGCGCGTTCCGCGCACGCTCTGCTTCTTGTGAGCAACAACCTAGAAGGAGTCTGTTATGCACGCGTCCAAGTTTGTCTCAGTCGTCACCTTGTTTCTTTGCTTCGCGAGTGTGATGTGGCATTAAGGGTTCGGGCGTTCGCATTGCACCGCGCTCTTGTTTGAGCGCTCCTCGGTCCATCTGGCCATGTTTCGATTTGGCGGGTGGGCCGGTGCATGTACGGGCAGGTTGTGCCTATCGGCCTGCTCTCCAATTAGGGCTTCCAACATAGACGGACACTAGGTAGTCGGGCGCATCATCTAGCTTCCCTTGCTTGGCTTCTTCGTGCAGTCTCATTCGATGCCATTCTTGCACATAAGGTGGGCAGCCGCGAACAAAGCGCTCTGGCGCCAAGGCTATTAGTTGTCGTTGTTTGTCCGCTGGCCACATGGACGTGTAATTCTTGGTGAGGTCCGTTGGTCCGTGAAGGCTTTCCCATTTCTCGCGAAAGCCTTCAATTGCCCGGCGTGTTTCGGGGGCGGCAAAGGGGACTAGAAGATCTGTGATAGTGCGAATTGTTGTGGCGCGTTGCTTGTCTATAGTGCTGGTCCTCTTGGGTGTTGTTTGGAGTGTGGTGTTTACATCGCACAGCTGGTGGCGGGTTGTCAATGATAATTATACAGGTCGCCGCGGTGGAGTCTCCAATGCCACGGATAGTTGTTTGGTCAGTGGAGCCGACGCATCCGGAGGCCGGAAAGCCCTGAGGCGCAGCGCTCCACTCGTCGGCCGGTCATTTACACGAGTAGTCGGCTCCTTGCTGGCACCTTGATCGTCACAGTGTTGGATTTAGGCTACCTATACCTGACGCCCCGCTCTGTGGGTGAGCGGCTTCAGGATAGGGCGGCGTCCAGAATTGTCTGGCAGTTACGCGGCCGGTCTTAGAGTCTAGCCTGACATTTGAAGCACGACGCGTCGTGGATGCGGCGAGTCGCATCAGGCAAAGGCAAGTCATTGATAAAGGACATTATCACTGGCTAATGCTGTAAGTTGGAGGGTGTGGTTGTACTTAGTTGCGAACTATGCTATTGTGTGGTTGCAGGTGGCAATGATAGGAGGTTTGCATGGGTACGACGCAGGGAGTTAAACTAGATGAAGAGACGCGCAACCGATTGGCGGCTTTGGGGCAGGCGCGCGACCGCGCGCCGCATTGGCTGATGCGTGAAGCGATTCGTGAGTATTTGGAGCGTGAAGAGCGATACGAAGAACAGAAGCGCACGGATATGGAGCGCTGGGAGCAATACGAGATGACGGGCAAGGCGGTGCCGCATGCCGAGGCAGCCAAATGGCTGGGCGAACTCGCTGCTGGACGTGACGCGCCGTGTCCGAAGTAGAGTGGCACGCAGGGGCTTTGAGCGATCTTGAGCGGCTGCACGGTTTCTTAAGAGGTAAAGACGTTGACGCGGCGCGAGCTGCCGCGGCAGCCGTCTTGAGGGCGACGGATGGCTTGGGCGAGTTTCCGTATGTTGGCCGGCCGACGAATGACCGCACGGATCGGCGCGAGCTGGTGGTGCCATTCGGGTCAGCCGGTTACGTAGTTTGCTATCGAGTATCACCGGAGGGCGTCGTGGTGATATTGAGCGTGTGGCATACCAGGGAGGGTGTTCATTGACTTGTCTTAGGGAGATTGGGCGCGGTTCGCGGAGGGCGCAGTGGCCGTGACTCTGCCGGCGAAAGCGAGCTTCTTTGAGTGTCCTGGAATGCCGGCGCTAATCCGTGTCGAGAGCGAGCGAACTCAGGTGCGATTCGTCGAGTTCTTCGCCTCGAACATCCGCAATGCCCATACGCGCCGCGCGTATCTGCGCTCGGCCGCCGCCTTCCTGGAGTGGTGCGAGGCAGCCGGGGTGACGTCGCTTGGCGCGGTGCAGTCACTGCATGTGGCAGCCTGGATTGAGCTGCAAGGCCAACGCGTCAGTCCTCCAACGGTGAAGCAGAATCTGGCGGCGATCCGTAGCTTGTTCGATTGGCTAGTCGTAGGCCAAGTCGTGCCGGCGAACCCCGCGGCTTCCGTTCGTGGCCCGCGTCATGCGGTGCGAAGTGGCAAGACGCCGGTGCTGGATCCGGGGGAGGCTAGGGAGCTGCTTGACAGCATCGATGTAGCCACGCCGGTTGGGCTTCGTGACCGCGCGCTGATCGGCCTGATGGTCTACAGCTTCGCTCGGGTGGGCGCGGCGCTGGCGATGCAGGTCGGTGACGTCTACACCCAGAACCGAAGGCTTTGGGTCCGGCTAAAGGAGAAGAACGGCAAGGAGCATGACATGCCGTGCCATCACAATCTGGAGCAGTATCTATTGGCCTACCTAGATCAGGCGGGTCTTGCAAGCGAGCCGGGGCGAGTGCTGTTTCCGACTTGCGACCGCCATTTGCGCCGGCTTACAGATCGTCCTCTCCGTCAGGCCGATGCGCACGCCATGATCCGCAGGCGTGCGCGGGCGGCGGGCATCGCCACCAAGGTCGGAAACCACAGCTTCCGCGCGACCGGCATCACGGCCTACCTCAAGAATGGTGGCACGCTGGAGACTGCGGCGGCGATGGCCGGCCATGCCAGCACGCGCACGACGCAGCTCTACGATCGCAGGTGTGACGAGTTGACGCTCGATGAGGTTGAGCGAATCCTCATCTAGGCGCGTGACAAGCTCGGTATCTGCCAACCCGTTGAATCTGGCTTGATGTGGAGTAGGTTTTAGTAGATTCCACACCATGGCAACCAAGAAGAATTCGGCGGCATTTGATTTTCTGGTCGAGTCTCTAAAAGCCGACAAGGCCTCGGCCTATGCGGACTTGAAAGCAAAGGCGGAGAAGAAGGGGCTGCTGGTGTACCCCGTGATGTTTGGGCGTGCCAAGACGTTGCTTGGGCTGGTGAAGTCAGCGAAGCGTGGGCGGGGTAAGGCGGCAAAGGCCAAGGCGGTGACGAAGGCGAAGCGCCGGAGTCCGAAGTCGAAGGCCACGGCAAAGAAGCGAGGCCGCCCGGTTGGAGGCGGCTCCAAGTCCGGTCAAGTGCGTGCATTGCTTGCTCGCGGTATGACGGCTGCCGAGATCGCTGCAAAGGTGGGCTGCACGGTGGGTCTGGTCTACAACGTGAAATCGAAGGCGGGCGCGAGCGGTGGGGCGATTAGGCGTGGGGCGGGCCGGTCGAAGAAGGCTGCGTCGGCATTGCAATCTGTGAATGACGGCTCGCTTGAAGCAATCGTGCAGGCGGTCAAATCCAGCGGCGTGGAGACGGCGCGCTTGCGCAAAGCCCTTGAACGGATTCGGGATGTGCTTGAAAGCGTTCTCTGAGTGCTTCGGCTGAAAACAAGATCTGTCGTCATGCGGTGAGTGTGGTCGACAGGTTTGGCCCATTGGACTATCACCTGGGCCAATGACGCAGGATCACCCGGAGGCGCTTAGGCGGATTCTTGAACTCGTGCCCAGCGAGCATGTGTTGCTCTCGGCTGCTTTGACCCAAGGGTCGTTCGACCATCGTGCGGGCACCTTGAAGCAGTTTGAAGCGCGGTGGGCGATTGAGACGTATGGACCCGTTCCCGATACTCCTGGGTTCACGAGCGAGGGTGAGTGGTCTGATGATCCGGTCTGGAAGGGTGTTGTGCGCTGGGTCGCAACGATGGATGACGCAGGCAAGCTTGAGCTGGGCTGCGAGAGTGCGGATCTTTGCGAAGAAGCGTAGCCGCCCATGCCTGAGCTGGTTCGGCCCAGGCAGGCACCGCATCTGCTGCGTTAGTTTGCCATGTCGCAGGCGCTGCGGCAGGTGGCGTTAGTTCCCGGTGTAGCCGTGTCGCCGCGCGTTGGCGACGCAATCTAGCCGGTTCTTGTAGCCCTCTGACGAGGCGCCGACGATTTGGCCGTTCACGGCTGTGCGACGCCAGCGCCATTCGGATGCGTTGTCCTTATAGAATTCCCATTTGTCGGTACTGCTCATGCGTGTGCTCCAATTGGATACTGTTGGGTTGGCGGTTTCGGCCTTCACGAAAAGCTCGTGGGGCGCATTGCCGCTACTGCTTCCATAATGTTGAATGGCACAAATCCGAAAGGCCCTGGTGCTCGAATTCCCCTGGTTTCTATTGCAAATCCTCGTAAGCCTCGTAAGCTCCGCGGTGAGCAGCGCCTGCTCAACGCGGAGCAGTTGTAGAAACGGCGACTTACGCAAGTGTCGCAGACCTGTATGTTCTGCTTGTGACGGCAATTCCGATTGGTTGGGATGCCTGCGCGATCGGGCCACTGCTCAACCGCGTAGCGATCGATGTGATGGAGGTCTTTGAGCTTCCGGCTCGTGAGGTGAACGGCCGGCATTAGTGTTTGTGCGCCCTGCGGAAGCTCCAGAGGGTCGTCTGGACGTCGCCTGTATGCGGTGTTGTGCGGCCATGGAGCACATCGGTGTATCCCTCCAAGGCGGCGGCGCGTAGGGCTCTTGCTGCCAAACTAGCAGCAAGCGCCCCTGCCTCTAGCGTGCTGCTCAGATGGCAGCAAGAGCCCAGCACAAACCGGCGTATCGAAAGCTCTGTCGCATTCTGCGCCGGCTTCGTGAGGCCGCCGGAATGACCCAACGGGATCTGGCCAAGGTCCTGAAGATGCACAACAGCATGGTGCATCGCTCTGAGATCGGTGATCGGCGCATTGATCCTGTTGAGTTCGTAGCCTGGTGCAGGGCGTGCGGTGCCGATGCGAAAGACATTATAGGCGAACTGGAGTAGGGGCGTGTTCGGCGTTGAGCAGCGGCCCTGGGTCATGCGGGCGTAGTTAATCGCGCTTCATTGGGGCCTACTCGATCGATTTGAGCCGGAACGCGAAGCTGGTGCCGCCATCAAGGCCTAGGCAGAGCTGGGTGCCGACCAGATCCCAGCGGAAGACGGCCGTGTTTGTGCCCCAGAGCAGGCCTTCCATCTCGATTTCGATGCGCTTCTCGGGGAGCAGCTTGTAGGTGCCTTTGTTGCTGCTAAGAGGAGCCAGCTCCAGCACGGTGCCGTCTGTGCGAAACTCAATGCTGCCCGGGCCAAGGGGGCGTTCGTAGCGCCCAGCGATGCGCCGGTAGTCGATGAGGGTCTTGGCGTAGTCAAATCCGCCGAGTTCGCGGACGGCTAGGCCAATCACGGCCAAGATCGCGAGCGTGAGGATGAAGAGCAGCGTCTTGCCGATGCCGGAGGCAACCTGATCTCCAAGTGGTGCCCCGTTGCTTTGGGTCGTCATCGGCCGTCCCTCCGCTGGGCTTCGCTGCTCTGCTCCCATTGCCCTTCACTAGCTCCTGATACCGCTCCTGGCGTAGTGGGGTGGGCGAGTCCGGGCATCCACTGCACCTGTAGGCTTTGCTGGTCTGGAAACGTGTAGCCAGGGTCGGCTTGCCAGGCGTCTCGCTGCTGTGCCGATCGGATATGTGGATAGGAGGGGTGCTTCTGGCCGGGAGTCCAGCGAACGGTGAGGTTGGGCGGCCGAACGAAGGTGTAGCCGGGGTCGGGAATCCAGCGTCCGCGTTCGGTCGCGGCGGTGATGTTCGGTCGTTGCGGGTGACGAGCCCCTTGTGTCCAGGATTGGAAATCCGACGCATGCGGCTCCGGGGACCAAATTGCACCAATCGGGTTGCGGCCTGTTAGCACCGCATCTACGACGAGTAGGCCGATGACATAGCAGAGGGTGATCCCGACTACTGCCCAGTTCGACGCGGCTTTGGCGCTGCGCTCGCGGGCTGCCTTGGCGGTGGGCGCTTGTTTGTCTGCGAGCTGCATGGCGATTGCGCAGCCCAGGATGGGCACCATCGCAAAGCCCGTTGTTTGCAGTTCTTCGCTGGTGCCGAGAACGAATACGAGCGCGCAGAACACGGGGATGGCAACGAACCAGGTGCGCCGAGCTTTTGAGGTTCGTCCGAGGGTTCGCCAATTCGCTGCGACCAGGTGTGCGCCCGCGAGCACAGAGCCAAACAGCGCGGCGGCGGTGATTTGGCGGGTCGAGAACAGGTGTGCATTCGCAAAGGAGTTGTGAGCGTCAGTGGAGAGGGCGGCGGCGTTCCCATTGCCCGGCTGGTCGGCGGCTGTGGCGGAGGGTGGCGAGTTGTCCGTCTGGTTGTGGTTGGTGGGGTGCATGGTTTGTCGGTTGCGTGGTTCCGGTGGCATGGCTGCTGCGAAATTAGCAGCAGGATCGACTTTAGCGTGCTGCGGAAATAGCAGCAAGCCCCGCAGTCTCGTCCTTCGCCTTTGTGCGCTTGCTTGGGACCCTTCGGCCCTCGGGGGTTCGCCCGAACCACCCCCGAGGGTTCCGTAGGTCGCGGCAGACTTGAATGACGTGCCTCGCACGACCATGACCTTCGCCTCGCTCTGCTTTGGATAGCTGAGGTCCTTGGGGGTTCCGGCCGCAGTGCCGGAGGCGGGTTACGAAAGAAGCGTGACTGAGCGGAGCGAAGGCACAGGCCTACGGCCTGGCGCGCTTGTTTCGTCCGCCTTCAAGTGGCGGCCAGAGGTGACGCGTGCGGGTTTTGGCCCGCACGGCCGAGCAAGTTCAGCGCGTCCCAGCGTGCTCGCACTGATCTGGCTTTCGGCGCTTGTACTTCGCGGCAAAGTCTGCTATGGCTGCCAGGTGAGAGAGCGGGAGCAAGATGATGGGCGCGACCCCAGAGTGAAGGCTGGCAAGTTCGAGCTTGGACGGATGCTGATGACCCCTGGGGTTCAGGATGCCGTGCCACCAAGCGAGATGATGCGGGCGCTGCGCAGGCATGCGCGTGGCGATTGGGGTGAGCTGGATGCCGAGGACATCGCCGCGAACGACCGCGCGGTGAAGGATGGCGACCGTCTGCTGTCGTCGTATCGATCCGAGGCTGGGACGAAATTCTGGGTCATCACCGAGGCCGATCGATCAGCGACGACGGTGTTGTTGCCCGAGGAGTATTGACAACAGAGCGAGGCAGAAAATGAGCGAAGAAGACGAGGGGGCCACTGCGTTACTGGCTGCAGTGAGTATGAACGATCTTGATCGTGGCAAGAGGTTGATGCGTAACGTCAATGTGAACGACATCGTGCATAGCGAGGCCTCGTTGCACGCTGAGCCGTTGTTCTTCAAGGCCGCCTTGTGTGATGGGGCGCCAGTGTGGATGAGAGCGATGCTCGAGGTTGGCGCAGACCCAATGGCTCGCGCCAACGATGATGACACCCTGCTCCACAAGATGGCCGGGTCGGGCGTGCAGAGTCTAGATCGGTTCGCCGTGATCCGATCGTTAGTGGAGGCTGGCGCCGAGGTCAATGCGAAGGATGACAAGGGGCAGACTCCGTTGGATCGTGCCATCGCTATGACGGCTCGGATGTTTCGGAATGCGCGAGACTCGCGCAATCATGACAGCCCAGAGCTGCTCGTATCCATGGCGGTCATCGACTTCTTAGAAGCGAATGGCGCCACGATGGCGAAGCGCGAGTCGCGGGAGCTGGTGAGGGAGGTGCGGCAACGCGCCAAGCAAGAGTTGTCTGTGGGCCGCTCAGGTGGAGCAAGTCCGGCTAGATGATCTTTGGCGCTGATGGGCAGAGGTCTGCGACTTGTCGCAGGACTAGTTGTTCGATTGGAGTCATGCCTTCGTGCGTTTCAAGGTTCATGACCCGTTCCCATAGCCCGACGCCGGTTTCTGGGCATTGCGTCGCTAGTGCGCGAAAGCCCTGGGCAGCCATGCGGGCGCGGTTCTCGGGCGTGCCTTCTGGCGCTAGTAACCGGTACACAGTTTCGCGATGGGGGTTCATGCGGGTAAGTGCGCCGAGTTGCGCCGCAATGGCCATCATCATGGTTCGCGTAGGTTCGCTTCGGTGATTGACGAAGGTTGGATTCTCTGCCACCGCTTCTAGCACGATGTGATTCGAAGGTACGGATAGGTCAGATGATGTGACGCGTGAGGTGCGCTTCACTCCCGTGCGAACCTGCTCGTATGCCTTGGCCGAGAGCGGCAGGGCGATGCTCACGCCGTGGTGACTTCGTGGTCCAGCGTGCGCCCCCGTCACAATCCAGGGGTTGAACTCTGCCCACCGCGTGACCTGTTGGACGTAAGCGTCGTAGCTCATGCTGAAGATGGGCTCGGCCGCCTGCTTGCATTGGTCGGGGGTCATGTCTTGTCCGTTCTTGTGTCGCAGCTGCGCGATGCGGACGAAGATCCAGCTAACCGCTTCACCGACGCTGGCTTGGTGTGCGCGTCCCAGGACATGGCTGCGTACGAAGTTGCCAACGGACAAGTCAGCCAGTGCCTTCAGGCCGTGCTTGATCCAATCTCTGGGCGTCTTCTTCTTTTGGGTTTCGCTGCGGTCGTCCGTGTATTCGGGCTCGCACAAGTGAGACAGAATGGAGTCGATCGGCACGCCTTCGGTTGACTCGAATCCGCGATCTCGAAGGAAGTCCTTGGTGGCTCGCTCAGCTTGTGCGAAGTGACGGTCGGGGGGATCAAGGAAGAGCGATACCAGATTGAAGCAGTAGTAGTGCGGCGCACCACGGCCGCCGCGCAGTGCGGACAGGCTGTCAGTCTTGGCGGGCTTGTCGGAACTACGAAGCGCGTCAACGAGATGTGCATCGTCCGGCCATCCTCCACGTTCGAGCATGTGATCGACGAAGGCATGGCGAAAACAGCGCGTCGGAGACTTCTTCTTGGGCATGGGTTGCGTGATGTCGTGGGAATCGTGAGGCCAACACCGTAGTGCCGCAATTCGGTTGGGGCGCAGGGGCAAACGGATCTCCTTTCCCTCTCTAACGACCGCCACGGATCTCCTATCGCTCCCTTATCTATTCGTGGCGAGGAGCGCGTATGGAAGGGTGCATCGCGACGCGGCTGGTGCTGCTTGCGCATGCCGCCGAGTTGGCCAAACCCATCTACACATGTTCGATATCCTCTCGTTCTTCAGGCGCGTCTTGCTGTCCGCAAGCGGCTTGTTCGTTCTCCTATTCCTGCTTCTGTCGCTACCAGATTCTCTCTTGTGTACTGCGACGGTGCGGTGGACCAAGTTTGCTGTCGCGGTCTTGCTCCTGCTGCTGCCTCGTTCGCCGGTTGACCTTGCGCCGGATGTGGTGCCCGGCATTTGTCACCTGGACGATGCTGGTGATGTCGTAGCTAGCCGGCTGACTTTCGGGTCGGCCCGTCACGATGGACGGCACCTGCAGCTCGAAGGGGGGGCAGTGTGAGCGGCCGCAAGTATCTTGAGGTGTTGCTCGCCCAAATTGTGTGCGAGCGACAGGTTCGTGAGTCGTTCGAAGGAGCCGCCGCTGCCGAGCTGGACCGATCGATTGAGCGGCACGGCATTCTGCAACCCCTTTTGGTGGTAGCGGAGGGAACCGACCGCTTTCGGCTTGTTGATGGGGAGTCGCGGTTGCGCGCGGCAAAGCGCCTTGGGTTAGCGACCGTGCCGATCGTACTGGATACGGATGCGCTGGATGGGGCTCGGACGATTGAGCGACAGCTTCTGCTGAACTCAATCCGCACCGATCACTCCCCGTTGGAGAGGTCACGTGGAGTGAACCGGTGGATCGAAGAGCATGATGGCACGCCCGCGCAGGCGGCTGAAGCGCTCGGCGTGACCGAGAGTGCAGTGGCGAAGCTGCGCGTGCTGAGCCGGTTGCCTGATCCCGTTCAGCGTCTACTTGCATCGGGGAAGCTGGCGGCTGCGACCGCATACGAGCTGTCTCGGTTGAGTGATTCCGACGCTCAGGAATCGGTCGCAATAGAAGCTGCGCGGAGGGGGCTCAGCCGTGACGCTGTTGCGCGGCGGGTGCGCGCATTTGGGGCGAAGCAGAAGGACCAGCCGAGAGCTAGGCCGGCGAAGGCTCGCCGCGTCGAGTTACATTTGTCCGGCGCAAGGCGGTTGGTCTTCTCCGGGGACGGGATTGACTCGATCGAAGACGTGATCGCATGGATGGACGAGCTTGCTGGCAAAGCTCGCAAGGCGAAGTCGAGCATGTCGTTGGCCACGTTTGTGCGATTGTTGGACGACCAAGCCAAGGCCTCGTCTAGCAATGCGGAGGGAGAGGCGTAGTGGCTTGGTTGCAACTACCTTGGCGGCGGCGACGCCGACCGACGAAGCATCCTTGGGACCTATCGGCTCCCGTGCTGAGTTGGTCAGCGCGTGACATCTGGACCGTCCGCGACGCGGTGGCCGGCACGCTCGTGGTCGGAGCAACAGGATCGGGCAAGTCGAGTGGCAGCGGTTGGTGCATCGCCAGGTCGCTGCTGGCGTCTGGATTCGGAGGCTTGGTTTTGACCGCAAAGCCCGATGAGCGCGCGCAATGGGAGGCATACGCCGCGGCTGCTGGCAGGCGAGACGACGTAGTCGTGTTCGACGCGAGTGCCGTGATGCGCTTCAACTTCCTGGACCACGAACTACAGTTTGGGGGCACGGGCGCGGGGCTCACCGAGAACATCGTGTCGCTGTTCTCTGAAGTGCTGGAGATTGCCGCGCGCGGCGCGGGTAGCGGCAGTGGTCGCGAAGACGAAAGCTACTGGCAGCGAGCCTGTGAGCAGCTAATTCGCAACATGGTCGACCTTCTGGCCATGGCGACTGGGCGTGTCTCTGTGCCGGATCTTTATCGCGCCGTGGTCTCGGCACCGACTTCACTTGAGATGCTGCGTTCGGAGAAGTGGCGCAGCGAGTCGTTCTGCTACGACCTTCTGCAGCGAGCGGATCGCGCAAGTAAGACCGAGCAGCAAGCATCGGACTTCCAGATGGTCACCGACTATCTGTGCCTGGAGTTCCCGGCGCTTTCGGAGAAGACACGCAGCGTGATCGTGTCGACCTTCACCTCGATGGTCGACAGGCTGAATCGCGGCGTACTGCGCCAGCTATTCTGCGTGGATTCCAACATCGGGCCGGAGGTGATCGAGGACGGAAAGATCCTCATCATTGATCTTCCCGTCCTTGGCTACGCCGAAATTGGCCAGTTCGCGCAGGTGCTGTGGAAGCACGCTTTCCAGCGCTCGATTGAGCGACGTGTGGTCGGGGAGCACACGCGTCCCGTGTTCTTGTGGGCCGACGAGGCACAGTACTTTGTGACTTCGAACGACATGAAGTTCGCGACGACGTGTCGCGGCGCACGCGTGGCGTTGGTTCTGCTGACGCAGAATGTCAGCAACTTCGAGGCGGCGCTGGGGGGCAGTGAGAAGGGTAAGGCGGAGACCGCGTCGCTGTTCGCGAATCTCAACACCAAGATCTTCCACGCCAATGGCGATCCGGTGACGAATCAGTGGGCATCGACATTGATCGGTCGGACGCGGCAGCACTTTGCCAATAGCAGTGCTAGCAACAGCGGAAAGGACTGGGCAGCCGCGGCGCTAGGCATGGCCGAGTTGGGGCAGCAGAGCGCGGGCTTCAGCGAGTCCTACGAGTTTGACGTGCAGCCGACGGCCTTTGCCGAGCTACGCACGGGCGGCCCAGACAATGACTGGTGCGTCGATGCGATCGTGTTTCAGAACGGCAAGCAGTTCGCGGCCACGGGTCGCAATTGGACGCCGGTGACGTTCGAGCAGGAGGGAGGAAAGCGATGAACCAGCAACAGCAAGATCTGTCACAGTCACCGAGTCTGCGCGATCAGTACGCGGCGGGGTTCAGTTGGTTCGCGTTGCTTTGCCAAGTGCTTGAGACGAGCGTGATCGTGTTCTTGCGGCGTGGATTCGGGTGCCGCTATCTGGGCGGGCAGGCGGCAGCCGTGATTCCGGTCGTGTTCGTCTATTACCTGTTCTGCAAAGGCCAAGATATCCGCCCGCTCTTCTGCTTCTTGGGGTTGTTCCTGCTGGCATGCCTCAAGGCGCGTATTGGCACGCTGTTGGCCGAGCGACGCGGAGACGTCGTGCATAGCTACTACAGCGGTACCCCGAGTGTGATGCAGTGGCCCGTGTTTCGGGGCAGGCTCAGTGAGAGCACGGCAAAGCGGCTTGTTGATCCGCTGAGCGTTCTGCTACTCGGGATCGCATGCCTGCCTTACAGCGAGCCGCTTGGCTCCTACCTCATGGTCGCAGCGGGCGCGTGTTGGATCTCCGTGATGCTGGCGACCGGCTATCAGAAGGAGCGCGTGCTCAACGCGCGCGATGCATACATCAGCCAGCGTGACGATGCGGAACAGTTCCGCCGCGGCAACTGGCGTTAACCAAGGAAGTGATCGTTATGGCGAGTGAAATCGACAACGCAAAGATTGGTGCGGGTCACGCATCAGCAATGGCTCGGCAGGGTTTGCACGAACTGCGTGCAGCCATCTATCCAGAGTCGAACGTAGCGCAGCAGCCGGAGATGGGGACCTACGGGACCCTGACTCCCGGCGAGGTTGCCGATTCGCGCAAGGCCGAAGGGCAAGAGCGCGAGGAGGGAACCACTTACGACTATGGCGAAGAGTCGGGCTCTGTGCTCGGTGAGCGCCTTCAGCAAGCAGAGGCGCGAGAGGCGGAGCCGACTCGCGAAGAACCGTCAATGGAGAGGGAGTAATGGTAGTTCATCATCTTGGGATGCATCTTGCGCGTACTCTGGCCAAGGCTGGCGCGGGCGCCGTTTTGGGCGGCGCGCTGAGCCGGCTGTTCAAGGGCAAGCCGACTCTGCCAGAGAACGTGGAGGCCGGCCCCGATGGCGGGTTGCGACCATTGCCTGGCTTCCGTTGGGCAAATGATCGCCCTGGAGAGTTCTCGGTTGTTTGGGTGGCGGGCGCTGAGATTACTGATCGGCACATCATTGCCGGGCAAGCGCCTGGCCAGTGGTATCCGATGCCGGGCTACGAGTGGGTTAATCCGGGACAGCAAGACTCCGTTGCGGTGCGGTGGGTTCCCGGCTCGGCGCATGGCGAGGCTCCGCATGTCATTGCTGCCCAGGCCGAAGGGAAGTGGCGGGCGGCTATTGGCTACCGCTGGGTGTCAGGCGAGCTTGGTGATCTGCGCGTGGAGCCGGTGGGCGCCGGAGGCGGCGCCGAGAACGAGTCGCCTTCTGGCGCGCGCATTCAGCAGATCAAGGACCTCGCAATGCTCGGGCTGGATGAGGATGCGGCGATGAATCAGGTGGAAGAGGCCTTCCGCAGGCTCGCAAAGCTGCATCATCCCGATCGATTCGTTCGCAGCGGTGCGCAGGCGATCGCCGAGGCGACGCGTGCCTTTGGCCTGCTACGCAAGGCTTACGAACGCGTCAAGAGCGCCCGCCCCTGCAGTCAGTAGGGGCATGGTGTTTGCGTGTTGGTTGGCGGCCTGGGCCGCCCGCTATGTTTGTCTGTGCAGCAGTGGTGGAGGCGATGATGAATGCCGTGAGTGACATGCTGAGGCAGTTCGATGAACGCGAACATGATGCCCTGTTCCCGTTGCGCGACAGGGGGCCGAGCCTTTACGAGCGGTTGTTTGGCAAGCGGCCACATCGGTCGATGCTCTACCGCCTCGCGCAGGTGGGCCGCTACGGCGTGAAGCTGGTAACGGTGGAGGATGGGAGTGGCCGACTGCTCACCTCGATTCGATGGCTCTGTGAATGGGCCGTTGCTGTCAGCGCGGCTCGCGGTCGTGGCAAGGCACGCGTTGTTCCGGGGCGGTCGCCCGCGCGTCGGAGGCATCGTGCGGTGCGTCGTTCTGCGCGCGACTAATGGCGCGGTTGTCGCGGTGCGTTGGGACATGTAGTGCGTTCATGTACTGTTCATGTTCCAATCTGAAACAAGGCGAGACAACCAGAGACGGCAGGGGGCATGTTCATGCGCTCTTGCCCTGCGCGAAGTGTATTGCTACCCTCTAAGTCTTGTTGCCTTGTTGGCTTTGAGTATCGCGCGCGCAGGAGTGTGAGCTGCATTCGGGACGCAGAGGTCGGAGGTTCGAATCCTCTCGCCCCGACCAGTTTTTATCTCGGACGCGCAAGGTCTGGTCCCGGACAGTCTGGCGCCGCCGATGTTTGCCAGCAGCGCGATGCCGTTGTTGATGGGTGCTCCAAGCGAACGGATCACCGCGGGTTGTTGCCCGCCGCCCTGATGTTTGCCGGGCCGTGGTCCAGGTTGCACCACGCATGCCCTTGCGCCGACGAGCCTCCGGCGCGAGTCCGCTGGCCGAGGGCCCGGTTTCGGTCACGGCCGACTCTCCCTGAATCGCGACACAGCCTCGCACTGTTCGGCTCGGGCGGAGGTGTTCGACGCGATGCTGCGTCAGAGAGCGTTTTTCCGGAATCGCGCTGCCCCCGTTGCCCCTGGATTCTGTCACTACCGGTGAGGCCGCACTGGCCCGCCGAGAATCCGAGGAGCAAACGAGCCATGCCCGCCAACAATCAGCACTTCTCAGACTGCATCCTCGCTGACTCCCCGGAGCTGTTGGAGACGGCGTTCCGCCTGCGTCACGCCGCCTACACCGCGGCAGGATACATTCACCCGGAACCCAGCGGCATGGTCTCGGACCAGTTCGATGCTGCTCCGGTGGCGCGAACGCTGTTGTTTCGCAAGGATGGCCGGGCGCTCGGGACGGTGCGGCTGTTGCCAGATTCGCAGGCTGGTCTGTGGGCGAGCGATCAGGGCTTTGGCGCGGAGATCGCGCAACTCCGCAGTTCTGGGCGGCGCCTTCTCGAAGCCGGCAAGCTGGCATTCCCGGCACAGTCGTCGCCGCGCCGAGCGGTCCGAGAACTGGTTGAGCAACTGATCCGGAGTTCGCTCGAACTGGGCGCGGACGACATCATCATCACGGTGCAGCCGAAATGCGTGGCGCTCTACGAACGGCGACTCGGATTCCAACGGGTGTCCGACCGCGCCGTCACCTACGCAACGTATCCGCCGGTTGTGTTGATGCGGTTGGACGTCCGCGCCATCGCGAACCAGAGTGTCGGCGAACGGCAAACTGCTTGATCCGCTGCAAGAAGGCGGTCGCCGCCTCCTCTTGAGGAATCCACTCGGTGCGGGGATTTTGTTGCCCCCGAAATGGGGGCCTGCGGTCTTGGGCATGAGCCGGCACATCGCCGGGCACGAATCACCTCACCCCAGAACCATGACTACTGCCTCCTCCTTTGCGAATTGTCCTGCGACCCTGCTGATCTCCATCCTGGCGGCATTTGCGACGACCACCGTCGCGACAGCCCAGGAAACCCAGGGGCATTCGGACCCGGTCACCGCGACGGTTTCGTTTCCCGCATCACAGACCTCGGTCGCCAACAGCCGCATCGACAGTCGCACCGAATCGTTCACGTTGCCACAGTTCGACCCGGCACTCGGCACCCTGGTCTCGGTCCAGGTTCGTCACACGACCAATGCTGCTGCATCGGTGACGCTTAGCCAGGAGATCGCGAACACGTTCCACCAAGCGGCGAACGCCACCCTGACGGTTGCCACGTCGATGGCGGTGCCGGGCGGCTCGACGAGCAACGCATTGGCCAGCCGTTCTGGCACGCAGTCGGTGCCGGGCACCGGTTCGGTGCAGTTGCACATGCCGGCCGTTCCCGCCAATAGCCCGACGCAGACGATCATCGGTGCGAACATGGCTGGCTACGTCGGCACCGGCACGGTCGGCTTCACGATGTCGCAGGACTACTCGCAGAGCGTGGCTGGCAATGTTGACTTCCACTATCAATTCCAGGGGTCGGTGACCTCAACCATGCACGTGACCTACGTCTATGTGTCAGCTGCCGGCGCCAGCACGTGGCACGAGTCCGCCACGAAATCGGTGAGCTACGGACTGCCGACCTACCTGGCGACGGTGATCGAGAACAGCACCGACACCCGCCAATTCACGATCGACCTGCCCAAGTTCGACCCGCAGAACGGCACGCTGACTGCGGTCGAGTTGCACTTCACCGGCTCGGCCGGCGCCACCTGCTACTACACGCCGGTGACCTTCATCTTCGGCACCTCGTACGCCAACCTCGACATGGACTACACGTTCGAACTCGAGCTGCCCGGTAGCCCGAACCTCACCGAGACGGGTTCCAGCAACCGGACGACCTCGTTCGTGAACTCGTCGAGCTCGGCGATCATGCCGGGCTGGAACTACACCAGCGCGACACGCACGGTGACCGGGTCGGCGTTGAGTTCCTTCATCGGCACAGCCAACTTGCAGCTGACGATGACTCAGGTGTTCGATCAGGGCTTCAACACCAACCGTCCCGTCAGCTGGCATTACGGGACCGGCTCGCAAACGACGGTCCACGCGGTCTACCACTACTACAACGGCGTGCCGGCAACGCAGGTCGTGCGCCAAGGTTCGCCGGCCAACACGCTGCAACTGCGTCCGGGCCCAACGCGTCCGATTCTCGGCACGACCTGGGAGCCGTTCATCGACCACACGACGCTGTCGACCAATCCGATGGTCGATGTCGCGATGTTCGGCGACTCGCCTGCCAACGTGCCGTTGCCCGGTCTCGGCACCGTCCTGATCGACCAGGTGTTTGCGAGCTACCTGACGGCGACGCCGACCGAATCGTTCTCGTTGCAGATCGTCAGCAACCCGGCTTTGATCGGGTTGCAGGTGAATGTGCAAGGCGTGTCCGTCGGCGCCAACTTCACCTATACGCTGACCAACGCGCTCGACATCACGTTAGGGGAGTGGTAGGTCGCGACGATGGCCTCTCGCCTATCGGTACTTCGCGCGCCGCATGCGATGTAGGACGCTCGGCATCGGTGCCACGGCGCCGAGGCAGAATCGCAGAGGTGTCAGCTCGTGGGTTGACTTGGGGAAGGGGCGATGGAGTCGGTTGGTTTGGGGCGTAAGGCTTCGGTGTGACCCCATCCACCGCGCCCGCCACCGTTCCCCGGTGGTACTATGTCACTCCCTCGGGCACCGTTGTTGCTAACGGGTGGATGCGCGGTGACAGCAGGCCTTTGCGGCCTGAGCCCCCTCCGTAGTTGTTCCGACTGCGAAACGCCGCGGCCACGACGAACCCCGAGAGTCCTAGCCATGAACCGGCCCATCCGAGCACTCCCCTTGCTTGCCCTGCTGATTGCTGCGCCGCTGGCTGCGCAGGAACTGCGACAGGTCGGGTTCCGCGGCTTCTTCGGCGGCGTCTACGACCCCGTTCGAGAACGTGTGATCGTTCCTGACCCGGGTGGCTACAGCCACGAGTGGGATGGAACCTCGTGGTCTCGCGTTCCGGATGCCGGTGCGCGGCCGGGCTTCTGCTATCGCGAGGCGGGTGATGGGCGATTGGTGACCGTGAATCAGAGCTACTGGGGCACGGGGCCCGTGTTCGAGATGTTCGAGCGAATCGGTCACGAGTGGCAGCCCAAGGTTGTTGCGGGTGGGCCGATGGATCGATGGGGGGTGGCGGCCGCCTACGACATGCAACGCGGGGAGTTGGTTGCCTTTGGTGGCTACGATCCTACGACGGGGTTGTCACTAGCCGAGACGTGGACGTTCGATGGCACGAGTTGGCAGCAACACAGTGTTCCGGCACCACCGGCGCGGCACTTTGCGTCCGCGGCCTACGACAGTGCGCGCCAGCGAGTCGTGATGTTTGGTGGCGGTGACTCCAACTTCATGACGGACACTTGGGAGTGGGATGGGGCGAGCTGGACGCAAGTGGCGACGTCTGTGTCGCCGCCAGGAAGGGACCACGCGCAGATGTGTTTCGATAGCACGCGCGGAGTCGTGATCATGGCAGGTGGCACCGCCACCGGTGGCGCTTCGCTTGACGTGTGGGAATACGACGGCACGTCTTGGACGCTGCAGCCGTCGCCGACGATTCCGGCAGGCAACTGGTTTGGCAGCCTTGTCCATGACGAGGCGCGCGGCGAAACGTTGATGCTCGGCGTGACGGACACTGCGACTCTCCGCACTGGGATCGTGCAAGCGTGGGATGGCGTGCAGTGGAGTGCGAAGCCGGGGTTTGGCATGCATCCCACGCTGGGGTACTTCGAGTCGTCTTCCGCGGATCATACCGGCACCCTGGTGCTGCGGCTCAGTAGTTCGAACGTGTTCAATCCTGGCATCAGCCCGCCCCTGCTCGCATGGGACGGAAGTCAGTGGCATACGTTGAGCACCTCTGGGCCATCTCCGCGTGGGTCTACGGTCATGTGGCCAATGTCGACCGCGACGTACGTGTTCGGTGGTGCCGATGCTGGCCAGGTCTTCGCCGAAACGTGGCGATGGGATGGTGCGAACTGGGCGCAGCTGTCGCCGGCCGTGAGTCCGCCGGCGCGCGTAGATGCAGCCGCTGTCTATCATCCGACCGCGGGTGTTGGGATCGTCTTTGGCGGGTCGGCGAGCGGTGCCCAGTACGGCGCGCTCGGCGATACGTGGTCCTTTGATGGCAGCAACTGGCAGCAGTTGACGAACGGTCCGCAGCCGGGGGCACGCAGGTTCCCGGCGATGGCCTACGATCCCATTCGCGATCGCGTCGTGATGAGTGGTGGTGAGTTCCTGTCGCCGTTCCCCGGTGGTAGCACCATCTACGACGATACGTGGGAACACGATGGCACGAGTTGGACCCAGGTCATGGTGACCGGTGGCCCAGTCGTGAACCTCAACAGCCGAATGACGATGGCCTTCGATGCCAGTCGCCAGAAGGTCGTTGCCGTCGTCCAGGAGTGGTTCGGCTACGTGCTGTGGGAATACGATGGCGCTTCCTGGACGCAGTTCTCGGTGGCTGGGGATGTCTACTCGCAGCACCCGTTGACGGCGAGCCAACCGTTGGCGTGCACAGGGCCCAACGGCAATCTCGTCGTGACGGACATTCAAGGAGTATTGGAACTGCTGCCGAACCCGTCGAGCGCGGAGTCATATGGCTCGGCGTGCACGACTGCTGCGCCGCAGTTGCTGGCCTCAGAACTGCCGGACATCGGTCGCGCGGGCTTTGCTGTCGAAGCGACGCTTGCACCGGCCAATGGCCTGGTCGCGATCGCAGCCGGTAACCAGTCGGCGAATCAGCCCGTGCTCGGTTGCACGTTGCTGGTGCAGCCGATCACGACGGCGTTGCTGGTTGCGGATCCGCAGGGGTTCGTTGCGCAGTCGTTGCCGTTGCCCGCCAACCCGGCGTTGCTTGGTGGCGAGTTCTTCTTCCAGGCGGCGGTGTTGGATGGAACGGCGCCTGCGGGCATCTCGCTGAGTCGTGGCTTGCGCATCGCCCTTGGTCAGTAAGTCCGAGGAACACCTATGAACTCCACCACGTTTGCGGCCACGCTCTTGGCGATCGGCTCAGCGGCATCGTTGCCCGCGCAAGAGCTTCGCCACGTCGGGTATCGCGCCTACGGTGGCGCGGTCTACGACCCCGTTCGCCAGCGCGTCATCGTTCCCGACAGCTCGGGCTATAGCCGTGAGTGGGATGGCACGGCATGGCACCGCGGGACAGATGCCGGGTCGGATCGCGGGTATTGCTATATGGATACTGCGGCGAATCGTTTGGTTCTCGCGCAGGAATACGGCTACGGCTCTGGGCCCGCCTTCATATTCCGCGAGCGGTTCGGCAACGAGTGGCAATCGATGGCCGTGGCCGGTGGCCCGACCAATCGTTGGGGCACGAGCCTCGCCTATGACCAGCAGCGTGGCGAACTGGTTGCGTTTGGTGGCTACGATGGCATGGCGGGGGCGGCGGTTGGCGAGACTTGGCTGTTTGATGGCTCCTCGTGGCAACAGCGCGACGTTCTGGGGCCGACGGCTGGCAGCTACTCGGCGATGACCTACGACAGCGGGCGGCAACGCGTCGTGTTGTTCGGCGGTCATGACGGTACTGGTGTGTTGGGTGGTACGTGGGAGTGGGATGGTGCCGCGTGGTCCCAGGTGGCTACGGCGAATGCACCGCCAGCACGATGGTTCGGCGCGATGACATACGACTCTGCGCGTGGCGTCGTCGTCATGGGCTGTGGTTCGGCGACGATTCCGTTCGCGGACTTGTGGGAATACGACGGCATCGATTGGCAGCAGCGAGCAACTCCTCCAATTCCGATAGGTGCGAACAGCAGCAGGATGGTCTACGACGCTGCTCGCGCCGAGACGTTGTTGCTCGGTTGGCGCGACTCGCACGGCTGGTACGGTGACGTGCTCGCGTGGGATGGAGCGCAGTGGAGCAATCGTCCGGGGCTTGGTTTGCTACCCTGGCGTCTGAGCGGGGCTGCAGGTTGCACGGACCACAATGGGGCCTTCGTGCTGCGTTTTGGCGGCACGAGCGGCGGCTCGTTCTACGCGGCCCAGTCCCTGTTTGGGTGGGACGGCGCCAACTGGACGATGCTGAACAGTGGCGGCCCTGGCCCGTTGCAATCGGCGGTCATGTGGCCAATGGCGAATGCGACCTTCTTGTTTGGTGGCAGCGACTCGACCGGGGCGTTGCTTGCGGACACGTGGCGGTGGGACTCTGGCGGGTGGGTGCAACTTGCACCTGCAGCTAGTCCGCCGGCGCGCTCGAATACGGCCGCTGCCTTTCACTCGAGTCAGGGACACGCCTTGATGTTTGGTGGCGCCACGACAACTGCCCTGTACGGCGGCGCAGGTGACACCTGGAAGTTTGACGGCACTTCGTGGCAGCAGTTGACGGTTGGCCCGGCACCCGGCGCGCGACGTCATCATACGATGGCCTACGATCCGGTTCGCGATCGGGTGGTCATGTGTGGCGGCATCAACCAGGCGCCGTGGCCCAGCCCCAGCATGGTCTTCTCCGACACGTGGGAACACGATGGCACCAGTTGGACCCAGGTGCTTGCAAGCGGTGGCCCGCACCGGCACTTGGGCAACGACAGCAGCATGAGCATGGCTTTCGACGAAACTCGGCAGCGAATCGTCGCGGTTGCCACGTCCTCGCTTGGCTACCGACTCTGGGAATATGATGGAGTTACATGGAGTCAGCTTGCCGTGGCCGGAGATCAGAACTCTGCTCATCCATTGCTTGCCTACAGTGCGCGCGCGGATACCAGCCCTGGTGGCAACCTGGTTGTGACGGACATCTTTGGGGTGATGGAGTTGTTGCCACATCCGTCGAGCGCCGAGTCCTACGGCTCGGCTTGCACGGCTGCGGCGCCACTCCTCGGCGCCTCGCAAATGCCCGACATCGGTCAGGCGAGCTTCGCCGTCGAGGCGACGTTGGCACCGGCAAACGGCCCGATTGTGATCGTCGCAGGTGACCAGTCCGCTAATCAGCAAGCGTTGGGTTGCACGTTGTTGGTGCAGCCAACCACGACGATGCTGATGGTTGCGGATGCGCAGGGATTCGCCGCGCAACCACTGACGTTGCCCGCCAACCCGGCGTTGCTTGGCGGCGAGTTCTTCTTCCAGGCCGCGGTGTTGGATGCGACGGCGCCTGCAGGCATCTCGTTGAGCCGCGGCTTGCGCATCACGCTGGGCGAGTAGCTACTTCTCGTTCACCGCAGCTGTTGCCTCGAGTTCGAGCAAGCAACCGAAGTGCAAGCCGCCGCATGGAATGATCGCGCGTGCGGGCCGGTGTTCCCCGAACCATCCCTTGTAGGTCGTGTTGATGCGATCCCACAGGTCGATGTCGCTGACGTAGATGCGAACCTGCAACACGTGGTTGCGGTCGCTACCGGCGGCGAGCAACAGGTTCTCAAGGTTGCTGAGGGCCTGCAGGGTCTGCTCTTCGATGTTGTCGGGCACCTGCTTGTTGGCATCCATCGGGAGCTGGCCCGAGATGAACAACATGCCGTTGTGCTCAATGACCGGTGAGTAGTGGCCGGCGGGGGTGGGGATGCGATCGTCTTGGGGGATGTGCATGGGTCGTTAGTGGTACTTGCCTGAGGCCATGTCGCGCTGCATCTCGTCGTGCAACTTCACGATGCCGTGCATGGCGATGTAGATGCCGTGGTCGCAGATGTTGGCTGCGGCAATGGCGCAGCCGACGTTGAGTGGCGCGTCGGAATCCGAGAACCGTTCCGGACGCATCGAACCGGTGATGACGACGAGTTTGTTCTCAAGGTGCTGCGCCAGGAACTGCGCTGTCTCGAACATCGTGTCCGTGCCGTGCGTGACGATGACCTTGTCGTTGCCGTCCGCGCGGATCAACTCAAGCAGCTGTTGCCGATCACGGTCGGTGATGTCGGTGCTGTCCTTCTGGAACGCCGTCTTGATGTCGTAATCAAACGACGGGTTCAGGCACGCGAGCAGCCGTTCGGTGGCGGGCTCGCCAAACTCGAACGCGTAGCCGCCGCTGCTGCGCGGGTAATCCTTGTCGATGGTGCCACCGGTCTGGATGAACGTGATCCGCATCCAACCATGTTGCCACCAAACGACCGGGCAGTGCAGCGTGCACTGCGACGGAATGAGTGGGACTGCCATGGTTCTTTCATTGCTGTCTCCATGATGGCGTGCTCTTGTTGATCAGGTCATGGAGGATCGTTCCGCGAGGCTGGCTACCATCGGCGTGGTTGCCGTGTTGGTTGGGGCTGTGGTGTGGTTGCTCCGGCCCGCCTCGGATCCTGCACCCAGAGCAAACACCAGGTCTGACGGTGTCAGTGAAGAGCTGCCCCCTGAGGTCGCGCCCAAGCCGGAAGTGGTGCCGCAGGTAGACGAAGCGGCGGAGCCGACCGACAGGGTCCAACCGCTATCGCCCAGCAAGGGCGTGGCGGCAACGGCACCGGCGGAGTCCCCGAAGGTCTTGATCCCGAGCACGAGGGCGGAGCGCATGCTCTTCTGCCGCACGGTGTTGGCGCGGCACTCGCGAAACGTCGTGTCTGAAGTGTCGCAGGCGGTCCGCGAGCGGTTGCAGAAGAAGATGCGCGCTGATCTCTCGCCGGATGAGCAGAGGGTGGTGAGTCAACTGATCGAGTCGGCGGTCTCGTTGGATCTCACCAGGCGCATCAACATGTATGAAGCGATCGCCGACTACGTCCAGACTGCGGATGACCTGGCCAAACCTGCCAGGCCGACTGCCACGAGTCCTGGCAAGTCCGGCACCCTTTCGCACGGTGTCACTCAGAGTGAATCCGAGTCGTGGGAAGGCGCCCAAGAAGTCACCGTTCGCTACTTCCTCAGCTACGACAAATACCCAGCTCTGGCCAAGAGCACTGTTCAGTTGCGAGAAGTGAAGCGCCAGCTCTCGAAGTACTTCGAGTGAGCGGGATCCACCTGTTGTTGGGCGGCGATCTTGATCGCTAGAGTCCCAGTCATAGACACTGCGCGAATCGGCCAAGCCGCACGACGGCGGACAACCAATCAGCCCGCGCTATGCTACGACCATGAACAAGGCGTCAGGACTCGCCCTGCTGATTGTGCTCGTCGGTTGCGGTGAGCCACGCGACCCGACGGGTGGTCGCAAGCTCACGATCACGAAACACGAGAACGGTAAGACTGCTTCGAGGGGCTATGTCCTCACCGGCCACATCAAGGTCGGTGATTGGGTCTACTACTACGAGAACGGTCAGAAGGAGAAGGAGGGCAGCTACGTCGAAGACCAGATGCACGGGACATGGACCGGCTGGCACGACAACGGGAAGAAGTCCTGCGAGATCACCTACCAGGACGGTAGGACGCAAGGTGTCGCAACCAACTGGAACGCCAACGGCCAGAAAACCGTCGAGACCACCTACAAGAACGGAGAGCTGGAAGGCATCAACACCTCCTGGTACGACAACGGTCGCAAAGAGTGCGAATGCACCTTCAAGAACGGCGAGATCGAAGGCGTCTATACCCGCTGGCACGAGAACGGCCAGAAGGCGGAAGAGCAGATATGGAAGAACGGCAGGCCGGTAGGTGACTCCGCCTACTGGGACGAGCAAGGCAACGTCACGCGTTTGGAGGAAATCACCGTCACGCAGATCGGCGAGGACGGCGAGCCGGTCAAGTAGCTCTCTGGCCAGGCTTCTCAGAAGGCGTTAGACATGCCAGCACCATTCTTCAGGATCAGTCCCCCGGCGCGCACTCTGACGTTCATCGGAGTCGGCGCAGTTCTCGGGCTGTTGATCGCGATGTGCATTGTCGAAGTCGTGTGTCGAGGATCTGACTTCAACAATGCCTCTTGGTGGGAGGCCCTCGGGCCAGACGGCCTGCGCACTCTTCATAGGCTCCCCTGGATACCGCTTATCGGCGCAGTAGCTGGGGGAGTGCTTTCGATGACCCCACTGTGGCGCAAACCTGACTAGGTTGCCGAGTCGGCGCCCTCCGGCTACTGCACGAAGAGCATCGTGCGGTTCGACTCCGCGCCGATCAGGCCGGCCCATTCGAAGCCACCGGTCATCAGGATCGTGCCATCGTGCAACTGTGCAGCAGCCGTCGTGCCGGCGGCGAAGTCGGGTTGCGCCAGTGTCGGGTGGGTGCCCATCGTCGCCAGTACGGTGGCGGCGGTGCCGTCGTGGCGAACGACTTGCGTCGTGCCCTGCAGGTTGGTGAAGCCGCCGATGAAGCCGCCCATGATGATCGCTTCGCCGGTGGCGTAGTCGCGGACCTGATCGTGGAACGCCACGCCGGTCGGCAGTGCCGGAGCCGGAGCCCAGCCGGTGCCAGAGTTCCAGACGGCGCACGTGTTGGTGGCGACGGCATCGCCGTATTGACCGATGCTGGCAGCGCCGCCGGTGATCAGCACGTCGCCGTTCGCGAGGATGCTGGCGCCGTGGAAGCCGCGGGCGAGCGCGAGAACGGGCGCGGCCGTGAACGTGTTCGTGACGGGATCGAAGATCTCGCACGTGTTCGTGAACGTCGGCACGTAGATGTATTGGAAGCCGCTGGCCAGGATCTGGGCGCCGCCGTCGACGCCGCCGGTGATCAGGACGCGACCGTCGTTGAGCAGCGTTTGGCTGTGGCCACCGCGTTTGCTCGACATCGTCGGACCAGCGGACCACGAGCCCGTTGCCGGGTCGTAGATCTCGGTGCTGTCCTGGGCGGTGTTGAGTTGCGTGACGAAGTTGACGCCGTTGAGGGCGCCGGCGTCCGTCCAGTCGGCGAAGCCACCGGTCACGAGGATGCGGCCGTCGTTGAGGCGCGTCATGCCGTGGCCCATGCGACCCGACAACATGTTCGGGAACGGGATGATCGTGTTGCCGGAGGGTACGTAGAGGTCGACCGAATCGGTCGCCGGGCCACCGGTGCCGACCGCGGCGTTCGTCATGCCGCCGGCGATCAGGTAGGTGCCATCCTGAAGGTCGACGACTGCCTGGCGGCAGCGCGGCACGCTCATCTGCGGGCCGGCGCTCCAGGTGCGCGTGACCGAGTCATACACTTCGATCGTGTCGAGCGCCGTGGGCGTGATCAGGTTGCCGGTGGCACCACCTGCAACGAACGCACCGGTGACGTTGTCCGCCGGATTCTTGCTCAGCGACGTGCACGTGTGCAGCGAGCGAGCGCCGGTGAGTGTCGGCAGCTCGCGGTGTGAGTTCGCGTATTCCGTCTGCACGCGCACGGTCTTGCCGAGGCTCCACTGATTCCATTCCCAGACCAGTGGCTTGGCATAGACGCGCGAGTCGAATGCCGCCGGCACGACGTTGAGATTGAACGTCGTATTGCCGGATGCATCGAGTACACCGAGCAGGCTGATGAAGAACTGGTTGGTGCCGAGGCAGAACGGGATCGTGGGCGCGCCGTCATCACCGAACAGGAGCAGGCCGATGCTGTTGGCAGCGGCCGGTGAGCCCATGTTGATCACGGAGCTGCCACCGACGATCGCTGGCGTCATGGTGACGTAGGCCGAGCCAACGCCATCACCTTCACAAGGGTTCTGGGCGGTTAGCGGGTTGAGGCCACACAGGACTGTGAGGCCACCAAGAAGACGGGTGATCGACGAAGCTCGGAGCATGAACGGTTCCTCTGGCGACGATGCAGCAGACTCTCAAAAGACAAGAGCAGGTGGGGGACCTACTCGTGGAAGACGAAGGTGGTAGCGAGCGGGCCAACGGCGTCGGAGCCGCCGACGACCAGCCACATGCCATCCTGAAGCAGGGCGGCGGCCGAAGCGCCGGTTACTTGTGGCAGGGCCGCAGGGATGCCCGGGTTGGTGCCGATGGGATTGCCTGCGGTGAAGGTCGTGCCGTCGTGGCGGCCGGCGTCGGAGACGGGCAGCAACGTCGGGAACGAACCGGTGAGGCCGCCGAAGATCAGCGCGTCGCCGTTCTTGGCGCGCACTTGCACGTGGTTGGTCACAGGAGTCGGCAGTGCCGGCACGGCCGACCAGGTGCTGCCGTCGAAGAGCTCGCACGCGCCGGTTGCGTTGACGGTGCCGACAAACGTGTTGGAGACGCTGCCGCCGGAAGCGAGCACGTCGCCGTTGGCGAGGACGCTGACGCCGAGGAAACCGCGCGGCGACGTCATCGAGCCGGTGCTCGTCATGCTGTTGGCGACGGGATCGTAGATAGTGCACGAGCCGGTGTAGACGGGCACTGGCAGACCGAGCAGCACGCTGAGCGTCGCGCCTTCGATGCCGCCGACGATCAGCACGTTGCCGTTGTCGAGCGTGACCTGCGAGTGGCCCGAACGCTTGCTCACCATCGTGCCGGGCACGGCCGTCCACGTGTCGGTCGCCGGGTCATAGAGCTCCGCGGTGTCTTGCGCGGTGTTCATGACCTGGATGAAGTTGTTGTTCGGGTCGACGTAGTCGGCGAGGCCGCCGGTGACGAATACCTTGCCGCTCGGCAGCAACGTGGCTGCGTGGCCGGCGCGCGGCGTCGTCATCGTGCCGGCGGCGCTGAGCATGTTGGTTGCAGGATCGTAGATCTCGCAGGTGTCGGTGACTGCGCCGAGTGAATCGGCACCGCCCATGATCAACACCTTGCCGTTGTCGAGGCGCACTGCACGATGCAGTGTGCGTTCGAGTGCCATCTGCGGGCCCGGCACGAACGTGCGCGTCAGTGGTTGGTAGATCTCGGTCGTATCGGTCGCGAGTGGCACGAGGATCGTGCCGCCGCCGCCACCGGTGATCAGCAGGCGGGACTCGTTGTCGCGCGCATCGGCGTAGAGCGGCGTGACCGTGTGCAGCGCGCGCGGCGCGGCCATTACCCCGACGGCTTGGTACGAACCCGCGTTCTCGTAGGGAATGCGAACGGTCTTGCTGATCGACCAGCCGTTGTTCTCACAGACAACGACGCAGCCGAAGATGGGGGCGTTGCCAACGAGCGAGATCGTGTTCGGGACGGGCAGGCTCGCGCTGGCTTCGCCTTGCGCGTCGAGACCGAAGAAGTCGAAGTAGAAGGCCGGCGAGTTGAAGTCCATGCAGACCGAGCCGACGCCGGGGAAGGTCATCGGGCCGTAGCCATCACTCGAGCAGAACAAGGACAGGCCGTTTGGCTCGTTGGGCGACCCCCAGGTTACGTCGTAGTTGCCGCCGATCGTGGCGACGCCGGATTCGATGTAGGCGGTGCCAAAGCCATTGCCGGCGTGCGGGGACTGGGCCCGGAGCGGGGCGAGGACGGCAAGCGCGGTGGCGATTGCAAACAGGGGCGAGGGTGTCCGCATGGCTGGCGAGTCTATCCGCATTCGAGATGCGCCGCTCTAGCAACGGCCGTTCCCAAGCGCTGCAAATGGGCAAGGTCCGCAGGGGACTGTGGCGTCTTGCCTCGGATGCGCCAACGTGCCGTCGGTGGCCCGTCGACCGATGGACGGCGGACCGTCAGTCAGCCAGGTTCTCGACCCACAGCCGGACCAGTTGCGCATCGATGACGGGGCACTGTGGCGTGCTTTTGCCGAGGACAGCGGCAGTCTGCGCGTTGCCGAACCGCGGCTCCGTGCCGGCGGGCAAGGTCATAGCAGTCCGCAAGAACGGCAGGAGTCCGACGGCTGGGTGGTCGCGGTGTTGGCTCAAGAAGTGCATCGCCGCGCTGCAGAATTCTGGCCATGTAGTTGCACGCAACGTCCATCCGGCGGCCCGCAGGAACTCGAGCAGTTCGGCGACGGTTGGAGGCGCGGAGTGCACGAGGTGGAACGTGTGGCCGAGCGACGCTTCGGTGCGACAGAGTTGGGCCAGTTCGCGGGCGGCATGATCAACGGGCGTCACGTCGATGCGCAGCTTGTTCATCAGCGGCAGCTGCGGGATGCGTTGCAGGTCGCGGCACAGGCGAAGGATCGCCGTGACGAAGTCGTGGTCGTTGCTGTGGCCACGTTCGGTGTCCGCGACGAGGCGGCCTGGGCGATAGATCGTTGCCTTCAGGCCGCGCGCCATCGCTTGCTGCACCAGGCGCTCGGCAACCCACTTGCTTTGTGCGTAGCCGCCGGATGGGTGGTCGTAATCCGTGAGGTCGACCGACTCATCGATCTCACTCCGTGTTGCGACGCGCGGGTCGGAGAACACGCCGACCGATGAGACGTGGTGCAATGGCAGGTCGCGGTCCGCGCAGTACTGCAGCACGTTGCGCGTGCCGAGGACGTTCGCTTCGCGTAGTTGCGCGTATGGCCGCAGGAAGTCGACCGCGGCGGCGACATGCGCGACGCTGGTCACGTCATGCAGTGGCGTGCTGAGACCGAAGTTGTCGGTTGCGACGTCGCCGCAGACGGCTTGCACCCTGTCGCTGTTGGGTGTGTTCGTTTGGGCGAGCAGCGTGGCGAGGCGTTGCGCTGCCATCGCGTCGTTATCTGCGCGCACGAGGCAGGTGACGCGGCACGTTGCATCTTGCAGGAGTTGGCGCAAGACGTGTCGACCGAAGAACCCCGTGGCTCCGGTCAGCAACACATGCGTTGCGTCTGCCTTGTGACTTGGCGTGACCCGGAAGTCCGCCGGCAGCTGCGCGTCTGCTTGCATCGCAGCCCAGACAGCGGATGCGGTTTGGGTTGGCGCGCGAACAGCTGCAGCAATGCCGAGCGGGGACGGGTCGGCAAACAACACTTCCATCGACAGTTCGATGTCGAACTGGTCGTGGATCGCATCGGCGAGTTGCACGGCAACGAGCGACGAGCCACCGAGGTCGAAGAAGTCGTCATCGTCTGCGACGTCGTGGCCGAACAGGTTCGCGAAGATGCTTTGCACAGTGACGACGTCCGGATCGTCGCTGCGGGTTGTCGTGGATCGTCGCGTCGCAGGAACGGTCAGGGCGTCCGCGTCGACCTTGCCTGAGACGAGGCGTGGCAGTTCGGCGAGGGTGACGATCTGTTGGGGCACCGCTGCGTTGGCGAGCCGCGCTCGCAAGAACTGCTGCAGCTCCGTCGCCGACAACCCGGGGTTGTTGGTCTCGACGAACGCAACCAGTCGCTGGCCGCCGTTGGCATGCAGCTTGACCAAGGCTTCGGTCACTTCCGAGTGTTGTTGCAGCAACGCTTCGATTGCTTCCGGCTCGATGCGCACGCCGCTGATCTTGAGCTGGCGATCGAGGCGGCCGAGGAACTCCAGCTGCCCGTCGCGGCCGAGTCGGGCGCGGTCACCGGTGCGGAAGATGCGTTGGCCGTCCGGCAGCGTCACGAAGCGCGCGTCGGTTGCGGCCGCATCGATGTAGCCGCGGGCCAGGCCGGCACCAGCGAGGCATAGCTCACCGGCCATGCCGACCGGCAGTGGACGTTGGTAGGTGTCGCGGACCTGCGCCACGGTTCCCGGTACCGGGGTGCCAATGGGCACGAACTGGTGGCCTTCGTGCAACGTGCACCATGTAGCCACGATCGTTGCCTCGCTCGGCCCGTAGGTGTTGATCAGGCGAACGGACCTGGCTCGCGCGGCGAATGCCTGCGTCGCAAGCAACTCGGCTGCCTGGCCGCCGACGATGCAGAGCCGTAGCGAATCCGGCACGTCGTGATCAAGTGCTGCGAGTTGGTGGAAGAACGCAGTTGGCAGATCCCACACGCTGATGTTCTGTTCGCTGCTCTGGCGCACGAACGCCGCGCTGCTCGCAGCTTGTGCCTCGGTGCGCATGACCAACGTGGCACCAGCACACAGTGTGGGCCAGATCTCCTCGGCAGCGGTGTCGAACGCGAGGCTGGCAAACTGCAGCACGCGATCGCCTGTGGTCAATGCAAACTCATGCATCGCTGCGTCGACGTAGTTGGCGAGCGACGCATGTTCGAGCAGAACGATCTTGGGTGTGCCGGTTGTTCCCGATGTTGCGATGGCATATGCCAGCGAGGAAGGCGCGATCGGGGACGGCGGTTCCTTGCTCTCACCCGACTGAGGTTCGTAGCTTGCATCGAGCACGAGCGCCGGTTGGCACGCGTCGACTATGTCCTGCACCTTCTGCTCCGGCCAGGCAGGATCCAACGGCAGGTAGGCAGCGCCACTCCACCAGATGCCGAGCAGCGTGGCGATCGCGCTAGCGTCGCGCGGGCCACGATAGGCGATCAACGAGTCGCGAGTGGCACCCCGCTGCTGCAGGTCTGCGGCAACGTGTGCGGCGCGCTGCGCAAGTTGCGCGTAGGTGGTGACATGTTCTTGGTCGTCATGCCATTCGAGGATCGCGTCGGCGTCAGGGCGCGACCTGGCCATTGCGAGCACACGCGACAAGACCAGGTCGTGTGATGTGGGAGTGGGGCCGGCAGCCAACTGTGACAGGCGCTGCTCTTGTTGCTCCGGCAACCAACGTAGTTGGCGCACGACCGGTGCCGCAGTGGTTGCCAGCTGCTGCAGAAGCGTCGCAAGCATCTCCAACAGTTGCTCGGCGAACGGACGCGAGTAGCGGTCCGCTTGATAGAGCAGTCGTAGGCAAAGCTCATCGCCAGGGATGACGACGAGTGTCAGCGGATAGCTCGTGCGTTCGAACGCCGCGGTGTTGGTGACGCGCAGGCCGTCGGGCAGGTCGCGCATCGCGTCGGCGAGCGGGTAGTTCTCAAACACGAGCAACGACCCGAATGGATCGGTGCCGGCCGGCACGTCGGTTTGCGCCTGGCTCAACGGCAACGGCGTGTGTTGGTGTGCCAGCATCGCGAGCACCGTCGCCTGCACGGTGCCAAGCAACGCTTCGGCCCCTGCGCTTTCGTCAACCTGCACGCGCAGTGGCAGCGTGTTGATGAACAGGCCGATACGACCTTCGACGCCTTCGAGCTCGGTGGCGCGTCCGGCGACCGTAACGCCGAACAGCACATCCGCTTGCCCCGACCAACGTGCCAGCAGCACCGCCCACGCGGACTGCACGAGTGTGCTCATCGTCACGTTGCGCTGGGTGCGCAATGTCGCCGTCATCTCGGCCGACATCGTGCGTTCGCATTCGTCGTAGTGATGGCCGCGTTGCGGGGCAGTGCCTCGCTCGAGGTCGCCGAGGAGCTGGGTTGGTTCTGAGAAGCCCGATAGGTGTTCGTGCCAGAACCTGCGCATCGCGTCGGCATCGAGGCTGCGCAAGAAGTCGACGTGTTGCGCAAACGGCTTGGCCGCGGGCAGTGGTGGCAGAACCTCGCCGCACTCCTGTCGGTAGCAGCGCACGAGCTCGCCGAGCAGCAGCGGCATCGACCAGCCGTCGAGCACAACGTGATGGTAGGTGACGAGCAGGGCGTGTCGTTCGGGGGCGAGCTGCAACAGCTCGATGCGCAGCAGCGGTTGTTCGCCGAATGTGAACGGTATCTGACGCAGGTGCTCGAGCCGCTGCTGCACGGCTTGTTCGCTGTCACCTGGTCCCTGATGTTGGGCCACCGACACGTTGGCCTGCGTCGGGATCAACCAGTGCGGCTCCTGCAAGCCGCGCCAGTGTACTTCCCCGCGCAGTAGTTCGTGGCGGTTGGCGACCGTGGCAAATGCAGCAGTCATCGCGGCAGCTTGCAGCGGACCCTCGAGCACGACGGCAACTTGTTCGCGGTAGATCGGAGCGTTGGGCCGTTCGAGTGCCGCGAACAGCATGCCCTGCTGCGTCGGGGTCAGCGGGTAGATGTCGGCAACGTCCGGGCGGCCGTTGAGCAAGCTGGTGACCTGCTCCGCGGGCAAGCTGGCCAACGGGAAGTCGACGTGGCTCGGCTCGGGAGCGGTGTCGCTGCAAGCCTTGAGCAGTAGTCGTAGTTCGCGGCGGAAGGCCGCCGCAAACTGCGCGGCGCTTGCCTCGTCGGGACCGATGCACGTCGCGTGCAGTTCGCCGTCGCGATCCGCGGCACGCAACTCGAATGCATGCGTGCGATGGTTGTTCGGATGCCGGAGTTGCCCAGCGTCTTGGTCGAGCACCGTCAGGGGTTGCTGCGCGTCGGTTGCCTCTTGGTAGATCGCGCCGAGGTAGTTGACCAACAGTGGCGCTGCGTTCGCGGCTGTTGCTTGTTGCGCGGTGCGCACCTGTTCCTTGGTTGCGCGCAGTAGCGTTGGCAGTGCACCAAGTGTCGGCAGCGCGAGAGTCTGCATCGACGTGAACCACGCGACGGTGCGCGCCACGCCCGCAGCAAAGTTGCCGTCGCGGCCGTGGCCCTCCACGTCGATGAAGCAACTCTCGCGCGGTTCCTTGTTGGGCACGGCACGAGCGGCCGCTGCGAGCAGCAACTCGAGTGGCTGCACACGATGCCTGCCTGTGCGGGCTGCCTGCAGCTCGGCGAACTCTTCGCCGTTGAGCACGACGGGAACGGAGCCTGCCGTCGCCTCCGTTCCCGTGTGGGTCGTGGTTGTGCCCGAATCAGGCGCGACGGCGGCGCATTGCAGTGCGTGGGCGATTGGCGGCGTCGGCGCTGGGGGCAGGGTTTCGCCCGCGAGCAGTTGGCTCAGCTCGGTGCCGAGAAGGTGCCAGCTGACGGCGTCGACGGCGAGGTGGTGGGCGCGCAGGTAGAGCCAGTTGGTGTGTTCGGCGACGCGAACCAACGTGGCGGCGAAGCAGCGACCGGTCGACGGGTCGAAGTCCGATTGGCGGGTCAGCTCGTCCAGCTTGCGTGTTCGCGCAGCCGTGTCGAGAGAACGCGCATCGATCGTCGCCTGTTGCCAGTGGCCAGGCGTCACGATCTCTTGCTGCATGCCATCGGCAGTCGGCACGTAGCGAGTGCGCAACGATGGATGGCGCGCGACCAGCGTCGCGAGCGCGTCCGCCAAGGTGTCGGTGTCGAGCGTCTTAGCCAGAGACAGCCAGACCGCCTGGTCATAGTGCTCCGGGTGCGCGAAGTTCTGCGCGAAGAACCACTGCTGCATCGGCAACAACGGCCCAGTTTTCGGCGCCGCGGCGACGGTTGTCTCGCGGCGCGCAACGCGAGCGAGGCCAGCAACCGTTGGGTGGGCGAACACATCCTGGATCTCGAAGTGCAGGCCGACGTCCGCGGCTCGTGCCACCAACTGCAGTGCCAGAATCGAATCGCCACCTGCGTCGAAGAAGTTCTCGGTGCGGCTGAGGTCCGGAATGCGCAGGAGATCGCTAGCGAGGCGCAGAAGGGGTTCGCTGTTGGGGGCGGTCGCCGGCGCTGGCGGTTGCGTCGTCTGCGTCCAGGGCGATGCGAGTGCGTCCGTGTTGCACTTGCCGTGTGCATCCATCGGCAGGCTTGGCAGCACGAGAACGTGGGACGGCACCGCATAAGGCGGCAACGACGAACGCAGCTTCTCGTGCACGTCGCCCGCCAAGGTTGCGCTGGAGCCGACGACGTAGGCAAGCAACTGGTCGCTGCCCGATGGTGCCTGGCGCACGATGACCGCAGCTTCGCGAACGTCACTGTGCTCGAGGATGATGGCACGGACTTCGCCCAACTCGACGCGATGGCCACGCAGTTTGACCTGTTCGTCGCGCCGGCCGAGAAAGCGCAGCTTGCCGTCCCCGTTCCAGCACGCATGGTCGCCGCTGCGATACATGCGCGCCCGCGGCGTGTCGTCGCCGGCGAACGGATCGTCGACGAAGCTCTGCGCGGTCAGGTCGTCGCGACCGAAGTAGCCGTCAGCAAGCCCGTCGCCGGCGATCCACAACTCACCGATTACGCCGGGTGGCAGCAGGCGACGTTGCGCATCGAGAACGTAGAGGCGGGTGTTGGCGATCGGCGTGCCGATTGCCGCGGGACCGTTGGCGGGATCCGCCGTCGTGATCTCGTGGCACGCGCAACCGACGGTGGCTTCCGTCGGCCCATACTCGTTCCACAACCGGACGCCGTCGCGGCGCAGTTGCGACAGTTGTTCCAGGTGCAGGGCTTCCCCGCCGAGCACGAGCCCGTCGGCTAGACGAAGATTCTCGTGGCTTGCCTGCCAGGCGGCGAGGTGCGATGGCGTCAGCTTGGCGAGTGCGAACGGCCCGGCGGCTTGCTGCAACGAAGTGAGCGTGATTGTGCCGCCCGATAGGAGCACCGGCCAGATGCTGGTCAGCGTCAGGTCGAAGCCGAGTTGTGTGTGTAGCGCGGTCGACTGGGGCTGGTCGTAGTGTTCGCGTGCCCAGAAGGCGTAGTTGGCGAGCGCTCGATGGGAGACGGCGACACCTTTGGGTTCCCCGGTCGAGCCGGACGTGAACAACACGTAGGCGAGGTCAGTTGGTGCCGGTGGTGGTGGTGGCGAGATGGACTCGCCAGGCGTGTCGGTGGCCGAACACCAGCGCACGCGTTCGTTGGCGAACGGCGGGGCTGCACCGTTCGCGCAGATCGCGAGCGTGACTCCAGCTTGTTGCAGCAGGCGCTGCGCGCGCGCCGCCGGCAGCTGAGGATCGACCACGACGTAGGCGCAACCTGTTTGCAGGATGGCCAGCATGACGAGCAGTTGCTCGGCCGGTTGCTGCATGCAGATGGCGATCCGGTCACCACGTTGCGGTGCATGTCGGTGCAGGCACGCGATCCAGGCGGTGATCCGTTCTTGTGCTTGCCGGTATGTGTAGTGCTCGGCACCATCCTTGATCGCCACGCGATCTGGTGTCGCCTCGACTTGCGCGAGCCATGCGGCGACGACGTTGCTGTGCGGCCACTGCTTCGTCGGGCCAGTGCCGAGCGACAGCAGTCGTTGTTGGTCGGTCTCTGCCAACCACGGCAGTTGCGAAGTTACACGATCGGGAGCTCCTAGCGCCTGCGCCAACACCGCCTCGAACGAGCGCCACCATGCTTGCACTGTCGTCGCAGCAAACAGATCGCTGCGATACTCGAGGTAGCCCGCAAAGGGCTCGGTGTTGGTGACGACGAGGCTCAGCTCGAACTTGCTCGTGTGCGTCGAACGTTGTCGTTCGTGCGCGATTAGCCCCGGAAGCTCCGGCGACGTCGCGGGATGGTTGAGCCAATCGAGCGTTGCCTGGATCAGTGGCGTGCGGTTGAGCAGGCGCGGCGGCGCGACGGCATCGAGCAGTTCTTGGAACGGCAGCGACTGGTGCTCGGAGCAGCGCAGGAACGTGGCCTTCGTCTGCGCCAGCAGTTGGGCGAAGCTCTGCGCGCCGTCGAGTTGCGCCCGCAGCGGCAGGGTCTGCAAGAAGCAGCCCATCGTGTTCTCGAGCGGTCGGTGGTCGCGGTTGGCGACCGTTGTGCCGACGATGAGATCCTGTTGGCCGCTGAGTCGGGCCAGCCACAGCTGGTAGGCGGTCAGCATCACCAAGAAGGTGGTCGCGCCTTGCAGCTTCGCGAACTCGGCCGCTTGCTGCATGAGTTGTTCGTCGAGCTGCACGTCGATGCGTTCGCCCTGCTCGCGCAACTGCGTTGGATGCGGTCGTTCTGTGGGCAGTTGCAGAATACTTTGCGCGCCGTTGCATTCGTCTTGCCAGAACGCTCGGGCCTTGCTCTGGTCCGCCTCGCTCTGCCAGTGCACGAAGTCCAGATACTGGATCGGCAGGGGTGGCCAATCAGGACAACGCTCCTCGAGGCGGGCGGTGTAGGCGATGGCGAGGTCCCGCCGTAGCACGGCCAGGGACCAGCCGTCGGCGAACGCATGGTGCAGGACAAACGCGATCCGGCGCGTCGTTGGCGACAGCGCCACGTGCAATACTTGCAGCGGCAACAGCGCGTCGCCGGTCATCGTGTCCAGCGTGTGTTCGAACGTATCTTCGTCGACGAGGTCGCGCACCACCGGTGGGCTCGAGTCACGGCGCAGAACCGCTTTGCCGTCCCGCTCTGCGAGGCGTAGCTGCAGCACTTCGTGACGTTCGACCACGTCGGCCAAGGCACGTTCGAACACGTCCAAGCGCAAGGAACCGACCATGTCGACGACACCCATCATCAGGTAGGCGCGCGACCCCTTGTTGAGCCGTTGCAGGAACCACAGGCGCTCCATGGTCGGCCCCGGCACCAAAGGCGCATTGGCCGGTCGCGGCAATAACTGGTTTGGTTGCGAACGGGTTTGCGCCTGCACGGCCTGCGCGAGTTCGTGCACGGTTGGCGTGGCAAACACCTGACGCAGGGGTAGGTCGACCGACAGTGCCTCGCGAATGCGTGCCAGCAGTCGTGCGGCAGCCAGGCTGTGGCCACCGAGGGCGAAGAAGTCGTCGTTGCGGCCGACGTGCGTCTGCGCCAACACTTCGCCGAAGATGCCTGCGAGCTGTTGTTCGACCTCACCGCGTGGTGCAGCGAAGGTCGCTGTTGCCTGTGGCGCACTCGTCAGTCGCAACTGCTTGCGGTCGATCTTGCCGCTCGGCAGGCGCGGCAGCTTCGGGTGCCAGTAGATGCGATTCGGCACCACGGCGGTTGGCAGGTGCCTGGCCAGATGCGTGCGCAGCTCCTGCAACAGTTCTGCGGTTGCATGCTGCGGGATGTTCGCGAACCGCTGTAGGGATGCGGCGATCGGCAGCGGGCCGACGTGTGCGGCTGCCGGCGTACGGGTCATCGCCGCCGGGTGCTGCGTCGGTGCTGCGTCGTGCGCCGCCTGCTTGGCAGCGTCGCGCAGATCCGCCACGGTTGCGATGGTGGGGTCGTGGCGCAGCTCGAACGCATGGTGCGCGGTGGCCGCGCGCGAACTCGGCGTGCCTGGCCAAGATGAACGCTCGTCGAACCTTGAGTCGAGGGTCAACACGACGTCCGCACGGAAGCGATCCATCTCGGTGTCGTCGTCGCCGGCCTTCGCGGCGATCCAGCGATCGGCGAAGGCGCCGCACGCGATGAGTTCCTCGAACAGGGCCGGGTCGAGCAGCAGTTCCGGCTCGTTGCGGATGCCAGCATCGCAGCGGGTCGCAAACGTGGCTCGCGGTGTCGATGGCTCGCAGGCTGCGAGTTCGCGCCAGGCAACAAACGCGCCGTGCAGCGGCAGCAAGCGCACGTCACCCAAGAAGATCGTGCCGACCGGCGCCAGCAAACTGCGTGCGGCCGCGAGCACGGTGAGCAGGTAGTCGAGGTTTGGGAAGTACTGCGCGACCGAGTTGATGACGACGCAGTCGAATGTGCTCGGTGTCAGTTGTGACAACTCGTCGGCGCGCAGTTGCCGAACGGCAACATGTGCGAGCTCGGGGCGTTGGCGCATGGCCTCGATGGCGGCAACAGCCGCCGGCGTTGGGTCCGTGGCGAGCCACGCATCGCACTTGCCCGCTAGTTGGGCGACCAACATGCCCGTGCCACAACCAACTTCGAGCACTCGTTGGGGAGCCAGCGCGGAAATGCGATCGCACGTGTGCCGCACGAACCGCTGCATGACATCACGTGCCAGCGGCGCGCCCGTTCTGCTGTCGCGCCAGCCGCGGTGATCAAGCAGTGGGTCGACGTCTTGAACGTCATCGTAGGCTTCTTGCCAGATGGCGCGCCATGAGTCGACGCGTGCGTCGGTTGCCACCGTGTGCTTCGGCACGACGTGGGCGAGCAACTCCGTGTCACCTTGCCCGTCGGTCGCCAGCACGGCACACTCGGCGACGCCGTCGTGTTCTGCCAACCACGCCTCAACGGCACCTGGCTCGATGCGATGACCGCGCACCTTGACCTGTTCGTCGATCCGGCCGAGGAACTCGAGTTGGCCGTGATGGTCGAAACGCACCCGATCGCCGGTGCGGTAGATACGTTCGCCGTTGGGGCCGGTGACAAACCGCGCGGCCGTGACATCGGGCAGCGCGTCATACCCGAGTGCGAGTCCGGCACCGCCGATCCACAGCTCCCCAGGACACCCGACGGCTACCTGTTGGCCGCGGTCATCGACGACATACACCGTCGTGCCGGGGATCGGCCTGCCAATGCGCACCTCGCCGGTGCCCACCTCGTGCACCGTCGACCAGATCGTCGTCTCGGTCGGGCCGTAGACGTTCCAGAGTCGCTTGCAGCGCGGTCGCAGTTGCTCAGCCAGTTCGTCGTGTAGCGCTTCGCCACCACACAGAAGGTGCAAGGCGTCGTCGCCGCGCCAGCCTGACGCGACCAGCAGGCGATACGTCGACGGCGTCGCTTGTAGGTAGGTAGCGTGGGTCTCCCCGAGCTGGCGCGCGAGAGCTGCACCGTCACGCACGCTCGCGTCGGTCGCGATGTGCACCTTGCCACCAGCGCAGAGTGGCAACAGCCATTCGAGCCACGCGATGTCGAACGACGGTGACGTGATCGACAAAAGGGTGTCGTCCTGCGTGATCGGCAGCGTCTGCAACATGGCGCGCAGGAACGCGGCAAGGGCAGCGTGCGGCACGACGACGCCCTTCGGCTTGCCAGTCGACCCCGAGGTGTAGAGCAGGTAGGCCGGGTCGGACGGCGCGAGTGTCGCTTGCGGCTGGTCCGGTCTCGGATGATCGAGCAGTTCCTGCAGGTTGGTTGCAGAAACGCAGTAGGTCGGTCGCGCGGCAGCGAGCACCGCCTCGCGTCGAGCGCTTGGTGCCGCTGGATCGATGGGGACAGCTGTGGCGCCGGCTCGCCAGATGGCGAGCGCAATGAGCGGCAGCCAGCGACTACGGGGCAGTTCGAACGCGACACGATCGCCGCGCTGCACACCGTTGGCGCACAAGCCTGCATGCAACTGCGCGACCATCGGCAGCAGCTCGTCGTTGCCTATGGTCGCATGCTCGTCGGCAACTGCGGCCTGCGGCGAACCTGTGATGCCGGCCATTGCCGTGGCCAACGCGTCGTCTGCTCCGTCGGCGAGCGGCGCACCGTTCTGCCAGCGCGCCAGCAACTGCTGCTCGTTGTGGGGCAACAGCGGCAATTGGCCTAGTGGTGTCGCCGCATCCATCGTCGCCGCGTGCAGCAGCGTGTGCAGTTCGTGCAGGCGCAGCGCGATCGTCTGCTCGGCAAACAGCGACTGGTCGTATTCGGCTTCGAGCACGAACGCCGTGCCGTGCTTGCGCACATACAGCGTGAAGTCGAACAAGGTGCCGGCTGGCGCTTCCTGGTAGCGCCACTGCATGGGGCCGACGCGGGAATCGACGTCGGCGAAGTCGACGAAGTTGAACATCACCTGGAACAGCGGGTTGCGATCCAGGTGCCGTTCGGGCGCGAGCTGCTGCACAAGACGTTCGAACGGCACGTCGCCGTGTGCGAACGTCGTGCGCACTACGTCGCGGACGTGGCCGAGCAGCTCGCGGAAGGGCATCGCCGCAGTGGGGCGGCACCGCAGTACTAGGCTGTTGACGAACAAGCCCACGACGTCTTGTAGACCCGGTTGGCTGCGGTTGGCGAACGGTGTGCCGAGCACGACGTCGTCCTCGCCGGTCCACCGGTGCAGGGCAGCGACGAACGCCGTCAGCATCGTGACAAACGGCGTGCAGGCTCCGTCCTTGCTGAGTTGCAGCAGTGCGGCACTGACTTCGCCATCAACGGGTTGTTGCAGCCGGCCGCCGCGCGCGTGCGTCGTCGTGCTGCGATGGTCGGGTCGCAGTCGTGTTGTCGGCAGATCGTTCAGTTGCTCTGCGAAGAAGGTCAGGCCACCGGCGAACGCGCCGTCGCGATCGCGCTTCGCCGTCCACTGCGCAAAGTCGTGATAGCCGTGCGGGGCGGGCTCGCTGGTGGTCGTCGAGTCGGTGACCAGTGCGGAGTAGAACTGTCCGAGGTCGTTGACCATCCGCAGCATCGACAGTCCATCCGCCGCGATGTGGTGCACGCACCAGACCAACTGCCACTGCTCATCTGCTTCCCGTAGCAGGGTCGCGCGCATCAGCGGTGGTCGCTCGAGGTCGAACGCGTCCGTCGTGCAGGCCGTGACGTGTGTGGCGATCGCGGTTGCCCGTTGCTCAGGAGGCAGCGCTCGCAGGTCTTCTACCAACAGCTCGAATGCACTGCTTGGCTGCGGCGTTGCCACAGGCTGCTCGTCAGCTGTGGTGAATGTCGTCCGCAACGTCGCATGCCGCGTGATGACCTGATCGATCGCCTGTTGCAAGGCGGGAAGGTCGAGTGGACCGCGCAACAACAGCAGTCCCGACAGGTGGTGAGCGGGCTCGCCGGGGTGCAGTTGCTCGAGCAGCCAGAAGCGCTGCTGCGCGAACGACAGCGCGTAGCTGGATGGCAGGCCAGTTGCCGGCAGCGGTGCGGGTTCGTCGCCGTCCGCCTGGCGCAGCTTCAGGAACAGTTCGCGCTGCGCCGGAGTGAGTGCCTCGAGCTGTCGTTGCAGGTGCTCATCCATGCATTCACACAGGTGTGCTAGCGCTCGCCGTCCTGTTCGCGCAGTTGCTGCCGCGCCTCTTCGTCGGACAGCGATTGGATGCGACGCAACAACTCCGCGTCACTCTCAGCGGTGGTCGTGCCGTTGAAGCGGCGGTCGATCGCTGTCGCGACATTGCGAATGGTGGCACCATCGATCAAATCCGAGAACGGCATCGCCTGGCCGAGTTCCTGTTCGAGGCGGGTGGCCAGTTCGACCGCCCGCATCGAATCGAAACCATACGCGAGCAACGGCTCATCGCAGCTCAGTTCGCCCGGTTGCAGTTGCAGGATTGCCGCGCATGCTTGCTGTACGACTTGGGTCAACGCGGCGGGGCGCTGCTCAGGTGCAAGTGCCGCGATGGCTTCGCGTGTTGCTGCTGGGTCGGAGGGAGCGCCTTGTTCCTGGTCGATGGTGGGCAGGGATACCTCGCGGATCGGCACGCGGAAGTCCTGCCGTTGGAAGGCGTAGGTCGGCAGTGCCAGGCGGCGAAAGTCGGTGGCGACATGCTCGTGCCATGCGACGTCGGTGCCCGCAACGAACGTTCGTGCGAGCTCAGACGTTGCGGCGTCGTCTTTGCTGATGGCGCCGTCCGCCAGTTGCAGCAGGAGTTGGGCGGCAGTGCTGCCGTCCGATGCCGTGATTGCCGCGCGCTCCTTGTAGTGCGTGCGACCAAGTGCGGCGGTCGCGGCAACATCGGCAAATGGCAAGTCCCGGTGGCTCGCCAAGAACGTTGCCCAGCGTCGGCATTGCGCCCGCAGAGCGGCATCGCTCTTGCCGCTGATCGGCAGCGTGTAGGTGCCTTCGCTTGCTGTCGAGGTGGTCGCGTCGTCTCCGCTCGAGATGACGACGTGCGCATTCGTGCCCGTAAACGAAAACGAACTGATGCCGGCGACCTGGCGCTCACCATCGGGGTAGTCGCGGCAGCTGAGTGGCACGCGCAAGACGGCATCCGCCCACGGACCATGTGGGTTCGGTTCGCGGCAGTTGAGGTGCGGCGCCAGCGTCTGATGTTCGATCTGCAGCGTTGCCTTGATCAGCGATAGCAGGCCGGCCGCGGCTTCGAGGTGGCCGAAGTTGGTCTTGGCCGAAGCGACGTGCAGTGGCTGCTCCGGTTTGCGATCCCCGGCGAACACGTTGTGCAGCGCTTGCAGTTCGATCGGGTCCCCGAGCAGCGTGCCCGTGCCGTGGGCTTCGATGCAGTGCACGTCCGCTGGGGCGAGGCCGGCATCGGCGAGCGCTGCGCGCACGACCCGTTCTTGGGCTGCGCCACTTGGCACCGTCAGGCCCGCGGTGGCACCGTCTTGATTGATCGCACTCCCGAGAACGTCAGCGTGACGACGTAGCTTGCGGTCGGTCACCGCACTCTCGTTGGCGAGCAGGATGCCGAGTGCGCCTTCGCCGCGCGCGTAGCCATCGGCGTCGGCGGCGAACGTCTTGCAGCGGCCGTCCTTGGCCAGCATGCCGGCACGTTGGAACGTCGCACTCGTCAGCGGCGACAACATCGCGTTGACGCCGAGCACAAGGGCCATCTCGCACTCGCCGTTGCGCAGGGCCTGCATGGCCAGGTGCAGGGCTACGAGCGACGACGAGCATGCCGTGTTGACCGAGAGGCTTGGGCCAACAAGGCCGAGGGCAAACGACACGCGCCCAGCAGCGCCGCAGTTGTTGGTGCCAGGGCCGGCCGCGCCATCGATCTGTTGGTTGGGCAGGTGCTGCGTCAGGTGCGCGAAGTAGTCCTGCGTGCTGATGCCGACGAATACGCCGACCTTCTGATCGCGCAGCGAATCCGGCGCGATGCCAGCGTGTTCGATCGTGTTGTGCGCGACCTCGAGCAGCAGTCGCTGTTGCGGGTCGACGAGCTTGGCTTCGCGGGGAGCAACCCGGAAGAACGATGCGTCGAAGCCAAACGGGTTGTCGAGCCAGGCACCGTTGGGAATGACATCCTTGATGCCCAGCGGCGCGAAGCGACCTTCGGGTGGTGGCGTGCTGGCGCAGCGGCCTTCGACGAAGAACTGCCACAACGCTTCGGGATCTTCGATGCCGCACGGCAGGTGGCAACCGAGGCCGACGATCGCGGCCTTGCCGTGACGGTTGCGTTCGGCGCGCTCCAACGTCGCGATGCGTTCTTTGGCCTTGCGCAGCTCGCGCACGGCTTCCTGCATCAGTTCGCGGTACTGCTCGCTCACGCGTCCGTCTCCCGTTCGGACCCGCCGAGTTCATCAGCGAGCAACTGCGCGATGTCGTCAGTCGCCATCGAGTCGAGTCCGTCGTCTTGCGTCGTCGCCGATTCGGGGCAGATACACCCGAGCAAGTGGGCGACGAGTCGTTTGACGTCGGGTTGATCGAACAACAGCGTCGCGGGCAACGTCGTGTCGAGGATCGTCTCCAGGCGGTCCTTGGCATCAACCGCCATCAGCGAGTCGAGACCTTGCTCCTGGAACGTGCGTTCGACGTCGACGTTGTCGGCACCGGCAAAGCCGAGCACTTGCGCGACCTGCTGCAACACAGCTGTGCACAGTTGTGGTTCACGTTCTTCGGCGGGGAGCGCGGCGACATCCAGGCGAACGGCGGCGCTGGTTGGTGCCGCAGCGGATTGTTGCATCTCCTGCAGCATTGTCGGCAGGTGCGCACCAAACGTCTTGAGCCAATCGCGCCAACGGATCGACATCGCCAGGACGTTGTTGGGATGATCACGCAGATCCCGCACGGTGGCGCTTGCCGTGGTCGCCGGCAGGAAGTCGATGCCGAGCGATGCGAGGCGGTTCTTGAGCGAGTCGTCGAGGCGCGCCGCCATGCCCTTGCCGTGCCACGGCCCATAGGCAAGCGACGTCGCGGGTAGGCCACGTTGGCGTCGCCAGTTGGCAAACGCATCGAGGAACGAGTTGGACGCTGCATACGCCGCCTGGCCAGCGTTGCCGAGCGCACCGGCCATCGACGACATCAAGACGAAGAACTGCAGTGGCGCGTCGCGCGTCAGTTCATCGAGCAGGATGGCGCCTTGCACCTTGGGCAACAAGGCTGCTTGCGCGTCGCGCCATTCGAGTCCGCTGATCAGACCGTCAGCAAGGCTGCCCGCGGCGTGCACGATGCCGCCGAGAGGTGGGGCGGACGTGCGCAACTGCTCGAGTGCGTCCTGCAAAGGCGCGCGTTGGCCACAGTCTGCTCGCAGGGAGTGCACGGTCGCGCCGATTCCTTGCAGTTCCGCAACGCTCTCCGCGGGCACCTCGCCACGCGCGAGCAACGCGATGTGGCGAGCACCACCGGCGACGAGCGTCGCTGCGATCGAATGGGCAATGCCGCCGCTGCCACCGGTGATCAGATACGTGCGATCGTCGCGCAGGCTGTTGTCGTGGTTGAGCTTGACGATGAGCTTGCCGACGTGGCGGCCTTGGGCGAGCAACTGGAAGGCGTCGCGCGTTTCTTGCAGGCTCGCAAACGTTGGCGGAACCGGGGTGACGATCTTGGCGGCGAGCAGACGGTGCAGCTCGGCCATGAGCCGCGGCTGCAGTTCGGGATCGGCAGCAAACGCTTCGCCCATGTCGAAGGCATGGAACGCGACGTCTGGTCGGCGTTCGGCTACTTGCTCCTTGGTCCATACCCCGAGCTTGCCGAGTTCGATGAAGCGGCCGCCCTGACGCAGGGCCGCGAAGCTCGCGGGCACCGTGTCGCCACTGAGGGTGTTGAGGACCACGTCGACGCCGCGGCCACCGGTAGCTGCCTTGGCGGCCTCAGTGAAGTCGGCCGTGCGCGAGTTGCCGATGACCTCGGCACCAAGTTGCGCGACGAGGCCATGCTTGTTCGGGCTCGCGGTTGCCAAGACGCGGCAGCCGACGTGCCGCAGCAGTTGGATGGCAGCCTGGCCGACACCGCCGGCGGCAGCATGGACGAGAACGACGTCGTCCTTCTGCACTTCGGCCAGATCCTGCAAGCCGTGCAGCACCGTGGCGAAGACGGTAGGCAAGCCAGCAGCGGCCCCCAGATCGACGTGTGGTGGCAGTGCGAGACAAGCGGTGGCGTCGAGCGTGACGTGGCTTTGTAGGCACGATGGCGCGTTGACGACGACGCGGTCGCCGACCTGCAAGTCGGTCACGTCCTCGCCGACGGCGAGCACGATGCCGCTGCCCTCGAAGCCGAGTGGTTGTTCGCTCGCGGAGTGGATGCCGAGCTTCTCCGAGTGTTCGCGCAGCATGCCCAAGACGTGCAGCGCATCCTTGAAGTTGAGCGCAGCTGCGTGCATTGCCACTTCGACCTGGCCGCGTTGCGGCGCCTGCCGAGTAAGCGGTTCAATGCCGAGGTGGTCGAATTGGCCGTAGGCCTTGGCGCGCACCCGGTAGGGGCCATCGCCTTGTGGCAGCAGGCTGGTCTTGGGAAGCGCCGTCCGGCGCAGTCGCGGAACGCGGCGCAGTCCGGCGCGCAAGGCGACTTCTGGTTCGTTGGCCGGATCGAACAGTGCTTCGAACAGTTGCCCAGCATGTGCGTCGACATTGCCGGTCGGGATGACCGGGTCGAGGTCGATGCTGCTCGCAAGCAGTGCTGGGTGTTCGATCGCCAAGGTCCGGCGCAACCCGAGCAAGGTGGCGGCGTGCGGCGCGTCGCCCGACGGGGCCAACGAGGCTGGCTGCACGCCGTGTGTGACGAAGCACAGCCGCGGTGGCCCGGGGGCCTTTGCCGTCAGTTGCGCGATCTGTAGTGCGTCGCCAAACAGGGCGTGTTGGTGCGACATGGCATCGTCGCCGGCATGCGCCACGGTCGCCAATACCGTGACCCGGTCGATGCGGTGCTTGGCGAGAACGGCCGGCAGTTCGTCGGCCGAACACACATGGGCACAGTCTGCAGGTAGGCGCTCGGCCAAAGCGTGTGCCAGCTGCGAGTCGCCGACGATCGCCATGGCTTTGCACGTCGTCGCTTGTTGGCTTGGCGGCGCCTGATCCCAGCCGACGTGATAGAGAAGGTCGCGTTGGCGCGACGCAGAAGCGCGAATCGTGGCGAGGTCCGCTGGCACAAGCTGCAGCCCGGCGACGGATGCGCATAGCTCGCCGTGTTCGTCAAACAGTTGCAGGTCGGCGGTGCGGCTCTTGCCGCCGGCACTACGGGTACGCGTGTGGCACCAGACGCGTCGCATGCCGGCGCGGGCAACGGTCAGTTGCTCGATCCCTATTGGCAAGAAGGTGCCTTCGCGCGGCGGCAGCACGGCAAACAACGTGTGGAAGCACGCGTCGAGCAGTGCCGGATGCAGCACGAATGAATCGGTGCTCAGAACTTCTGGCAAGACGACTTCGGCGAGCGCTTCGTCAGCGTCGGCAGAGATCGCAAGGCTGCGCACACCGCGGAACCGTTCGCCGTAGTCGAGGTGGGCTTTCTGGCAGCGGGCGTAGAGTTCGGCGGGGGCGACGTCGGTCGTGAAGCGTTGCGCCAGTTCTTTGAGGGGCGTGGCCGCAGCAAGCTGTGCTGTCGGGCCCGACGCCGTGCTTGCTTCGAGATGCGTGCGCCACGTGTCGGTCGACGGCTCGAGGCTCTTGAGGGCGAACGTATTGGTGTTGTCGTTCTTGGTCGACTGGGCTTCGACTTGCAGCGGTTCGTCGTCGAGCATCAGCGGCGCGCGCAACGCCGCTTGGGAAACCTGGATCGGTAGCTGGCCCGTGCGCAGGTGCTCGCTCTTGAGCGCACACTCGAGCATGCCCGCGGCGGGGAACAGCACTTCGCCGAACGCCACGTGGTCCGCGAGCCAGGCTGGTTGCTCCTTGCTCAGTTGTTGGCCGAACAACTGCTGGCCGGGCGCCAGCAACGAGGAGGCAATGGGGCTGCCGAGCAACGGGTGCTGCGCCGGCGTCAACGTGCGGGTGACCGGCTTGCGGGTCAGCCAGAAGCGTTGTCGGTCAAACGGGTAGCTCGGCAGTTGGCTGCGCAGTTGCGGCGCAACATGTGTCTGGTGGTTGGCGGCGGCGAGGTCGACCTTCACGCCGCGTGTCCACAGCTGCAGCAGCGACCGCAAGAACGTCGCGCGTGCCGGTTGCTTGGCACGTTGTAGCGGCAGGACGGTTGCGTCCTTGATGTTGTTGCTGGCGCAGAGCGCACTGAGCATCGCCGTTGGCCCGAGCTCGAGCCAGAGGTCGCAGTCTTCGGCGGCGAGGCCGCGCAAGCCCTTCTGGAAGTCGACGGGTTCGCGAACGTGCCGGACCCAGAAGTCCGTGGTGGCGACTGCAGGACCGGCTGGTTCGCCGGTCGCGCAGTCGATCATCGCGCGTTCTGCGGTACGCAGATTGACGCCGTCGAACTGTTGCGCAAACGGCTGGAGCATCGCATCGGTGCTCGCCGTGTGGAACGCGTGGCTCACCGCGAGTCGGCGCATCCGAATGCCCGCTGCTTCGAGATCCTGTTGCAGCGCATCGAGCGCCGCTGGTTCGCCGCCGACCGCGTGGTTGGCTGGCGCGTTGTGCACGGCAATGCTGACGTCGGGATGTTGCGCGAGCAGGTGTTCGAACTTCGTCAGTGGTGCAAGCACGGCGAGCAAGCCACCGCGGCCACAGCGTTCGACCATGAGTCGTCCGCGCGCTGCACACAGGCGCAACGCGTCGCTGCCGTCCAGCACGGATGCGGCGACGGCGGCAGCGTAATCCCCAACACTGTGGCCGAGCACGGCATCGGGGACGACGCCGACGCTGCGCAGCAAGGCGAGCATCGCCAGTTGGTAGGCACAGAGGGCCGGTTGGGTTGCGTCGGTGCGTTGCAGCAGCGAACCGTCCCCGTTCCAGAGCAGCGTGTGCAAGGGCGCCGGCATTGCGACGTCGTCGAGGCGTTCGGCGGCGGCGGTGAGCGCATCGCGGAACACCGGCTCATCGGCGGCGAGTTCCTTGCCCATGCCGGGCTGCTGCGAGCCCTGACCGGGGAAGAGGAACGCGACCTTTGGCGGTACGGCGGCGGCGTGTGCGTGCGCGCTAGCAGCGTTGTCGTCGCCATCGGCGAAGGCGAGCAGCGCCTGGATCAGTTCGTCGCGATCGGTCGCCACGAAGCCGGCGCGGTGGGGCAGGTCTTGGCGCGAGCTGGCCGCCGCAGCACACCATTCGTGCAGGTCGGTCGTGTGCACCTGCAAACGTTCGGCGTGTTCGCGAGCGAGTTGCCGCAGCGACTCGTTGGCGGCTGCTTGCAAGCCAAGTGCGCAGGCGGTGTCGGTTGTCGCCGGAGGCACTTCTTGTCGGCAGCCCGTGACCTGTGGCGGCGACGACAGGATCACGTGGCAGTTGGTGCCAGAGAATCCGAACGAACTGATGCCGGCGAAGTGCGTGCTCTTGCTCGCGTCGAGTGCCGTGTTGTCACGAACGATCGAGACGACGCTGCTGTCCCAGTCGATGTGCGGGTTGGGCGTCGTCAGGTGAACGGTCTTCGGTAGCTCACGATGCTGCAGCGCCAGCAGGGTCTTGATCAGGCCCGAGATGCCGGCGGCGGCTTCGAGGTGGCCGATGTTGGTCTTGACCGTGCCGACCGGGAGTGGCTGTTGGCGATCGGCGAACACGTCGTCGAGGGCCGCAACTTCGATCGGGTCCCCGAGGGCAGTACCGGTGCCGTGCGCTTCGACGTAGTCGATGTCATCGGCCTGCAGTTGGGCATCGGCCAGCGCCGCTTGGATCACGGCAACTTGCGAGGGGCCGTGCGGCACAGTCAGGCCACTGCTGCGACCATCTTGGTTGCTGGCAGAACCGCGCACGACCGCGAGGATGCGGTCGCCGTTCTCCTGGGCGTCGCGCAGTCGCTTGAGCACGATCATGCCGCAGCCTTCGCCGCGGCCGTAACCATCGGCGCGCGCGTCGAACGACTTGCAGCGGCCATCCTTGGCGAGCATGCGAGCGCGGCACAGGCCGGTCATCGGCACGGGGTCGATGATGGCGTTGACGCCGCCGGCCAGAGCGACTTCGCACTCGCCCGAACGCAGGGCTCGCACCGCGTTGTGCACGGCGACCAGCGAACCTGAGCACGCGGTGTCGAGCGCGTAGCAGGGACCGCGGAAGCCAAACGTGAAGCTGATGCGACCGGCAGCCGTGCTGATCGCGTTGCCGGTGGCGTAGTAGCTGTCGGCGTCCTCGGCAGTGCGGTTACTCTGCGAGTCGAAGTATTCACTCGCCCGCGTGCCGACGTAGACGCCGACCGTTTGCTCGGTCAAGGATTGCGGTGGCTGACCGGCGTGTTCGAGCGCGTGGTAGCTCGTCTCCAACAACAGTCGCTGTTGCGGGTCGAGCATCGTTGCCTCGCGCGGACTGATGCCGAACATGGCGGCGTCGAAGCCCTGCAGGTCATCGAGCAAGCCAGCCTCGCGAACGTAGAGTTTGCCTTCGGCGTTGGGGTCGGGATCGAAGTAGGCGTCGATGTCGAAGCGGTCGGTGCCGATGGGGCCGACGGCGTCGCCGCCTTGTTGCAGGAGTTGCCAGAACTGGTCGAGGCCATCGCCACCGGGGAAGCGGCACGCGGCGCCGACGATGGCGATTGCGTCGCTGCTCGGCAGTGGGTTGGTGGCGCAGGCGGCCTGTGCTGCATCCGGCGCCGCAGCGGGTTCGGGGGCCGCGTCGGCGAACGGCAACTGCGCCAACAGATGATCGGTCAACGCCTGGGGCGTCGGTTGATCGAACAGCAACGTCGAACGCAAGCGCAGCGACAGCGCACTCTCGAGTTCGCTGCGGAAGTCGACGGCGCGCAGCGAATCGAAGCCGAGGTCGACCCACGACGTCGTCGGCGTGACGTCGCTAGCGTCGCGGCCCAAGAACGCGGCGCTGCGTTCGCAGATCGTTCGCAACAGGGCCGAGGCGCGACTTGCCCGCGGTAGTGCTGACAATTCTGCCAGCAGGTGCTGCGGGCCCGTGCTCATGCGGAAGGCCAGTCGACGAGCGCGATCGATACCTGCGCTTCGTTCTTGTCGTTGCCGTCGTCGGTCGCGGCGCAGCGGGTCTTGAGCAACAGGAGGTTGCGCTTGGGGCGGGCCTGCACGGACTCGATCATCAGCCAGCTGGAGTAGCGGGCCGACATCATCGGGCGGCGGAAGCGCGCCTGGTAGTCGACGATCAGGACGTGGGGCAGTTGCGCCTTGAAGAAGTCTTCGAGGCTCCAAGCTGGTTGCGGGAACAAGCGCAGACGCAGTGCCTCGGCGAGGCACAGGTAGATCATCTGGTTGTAGGTGATGTTGAGTTCGACTGCATTGAAGTGGCCGGTGGCTTCGATGTAGCACGGCGCATCGATGGCGCACTGCACGTCGAGGCGCAGCCACGAATCCGGATCGTCGCTCTGTGGTAGGCGAGCGTGGCGCGGTCGATCGAGTCGCGCACTCTGCACAAAACGGCTCGCCGGCAGATACGGCTGCAGCACGCGTTCGATCAGTTCACTGGACAGCGAACTGACGAGCCGATTCGGCTGCGACAGGGTTTCTGGCGCCTCTCCGGTCATGGTTGCTCGTCTCCGGTGATCGGGAGTCCGGGGTAGAACGGCAGTTGGTCGTAGACCCCGCAGCGGTAGCTGCGCGATGGGCCACCTTCGAGTGTTCCAGATGAACGGTGCATGACCTGGCGGTTGTCCCAGAACAGCAGCTTGCCGTCGGCCCACTTCTCGGTGGCGGGTTCGCACTCGGCCTCCAACCACGCGAACGTCTCTTTGAGAATCTGCTGACTCTCTTCGAAACTGAGACCGAGCACCTTCGTCGTGAAGCCGCTGCTGAGGTAGAGCGCCTTGCGATCGAGTATCGGATGTTGGATGAACGCGGGATGCTTGGCGCCGGGAGCTTCGCGATGAAACTGTTCCATCAACTCGCCGATGCCCTTGTCGATGTCGAACGGCTGCACCTTGTAGTAGTGCACCGCGTCGTGGAAGCACGTCGCGTTCTCGAGTGCGGCACGCAGTGGTTCCGGTAGACGAGCCCCCGCATCGACCATGTCGATGAACAGCGTGCCGCGGCCGCCATCGGGCGGCACGATCTGCGGGTAGACGAACGTCGTGCCGAGCGGCTCCGGAAAGAACTGGTAGTCCGAGTGCCACATGCGACCCGTGCCGGCGACGCCAACGCGTTGGCCGTCGATCGGCACGTTGTTGTTGACGAAGATCTCGGGGAACTCGGGATGGTGGTAGTGCTTCTGGAAGTAGCGCTGCGGCGTGCCGAATTTGCGGCCCATGGCGACGTACTCGGCTTCGGAGACTTCGACGTCGTGAATGGCCAGCAGCTTGTGTTCGTAGACAGCCTGGCGAAGTTCCGCGACGTCGTTCGCGTCGAGGTTGCGCATGTCGGCGCCGTGCACATCGGCACCAAATGGAGTGCGGGGAACGATCTTCATGGAGCGAGAGTCGACGGTGGGCCGACGGTGGCCGACGGGATGCAGACGGGCGAGGGGCGATTCATGAGTGCCGGGGGGCGATCATCGTAGCGCGCCGCCGTTTTGGGTGGGGATGGTGCCACCTAAGCAATCGTGGTGCCGCCCAGATGCGTGACACTTGCCAGATGTCGTGGATGACGCTCTTGTTTGCGATGTCATGGAGGATTTGCCTTTCACGTTGCCAGCTATCCTCGCCCGGCAGGCGGAGAAGCGACCGCAGCAGGTGGCGCTGCAGGACGGTAAGCATTCCGTCACGTACGCCGAACTGGCCGAAGAGTCCGATCGCATCGGGCTTCGGCTGCGGGCGATGGGGCTGCGCAAAGGCACGCGCATTGCGATTCTCGATCACGACAGCGCGCGGTTGTTCGCCATCGTCTTCGGGATCGCCAAGGCCGGTGGGGTGATCGTCGGCATGAACTGGCGGCTCGGCCCGAGCGAGATCGCGTTCCAGTTGCAGGACGCGGAGGTGGAGTTGTTGTTCGTCGGCAGTCGCTTTGTCGCGACGGGCTGCGCCGCGAAGTCTGGTTGTGATCGCCTCGCGACGCTTGTGCAGATTGACGAGGCGGCGATCACCAACGACGAAGTGGTGCCGTTTGCCGTTTGGTTGGCGAGTGGCGTAGGTCCGCCTGGTGCAGACGTGGTCATCGATCGGGAAGACATCGCCGTGCAGATGTATACGTCGGGCACAACCGGCAAGCCGAAGGGGGTGATGCTCGCTCACCGCAGCTTTGTCGCGGTCATCGAGTCGATGCGTTCGGTTGGGGATCCTTGGATTGGTTGGAGCGAACGGGACGTCAGCCTGATGGCGATTCCGAGCTTCCACATCGGTGGCATGTGGTGGGCGATGACCGGCTTCAACGCCGGGGCGACCAACGTGGTCGTGCCGGCGTTCTCCGGTTGGTTCGCGCTCGAGGCGATTGCCGAGCATCGAGTGACCCGCGCGTGCATGGTGCCGGCGATGATCCAGGTGTGCTTGTCCGAACCGGACGTCGAACGCACCGACTTCTCGTCGCTACAGACGATCGTCTACGGTGGCTCGCCGATTCCGCGGCCCAACCTGCAGCAGGCGATGCGCACGTTTGGTTGTGGCTTTGCCCAGATCTATGGCCTGACGGAGACCGGCAACACCGCGGTGTGCCTGCGCCCCGCCGATCACAATCGCGACGAACTGCTCGAAGCGGCGGGCAAGCCGTATCCAGGTGTGCACATCAAGATCATCAACGAGGCGGGCGAGTCCTTGCCGGCGAACGCGGTCGGCGAAGTGTGCATCAAGTCGCCGGCCAACATGCTCGGCTATTGGAACCGACCCGAGGCGACGGCGGCGACGTTGCAGAATGGCTACGTGCACACGGGCGACGCCGGCTTCCTCGATGTCGAGGGCTACGTGCACGTCTGCGATCGCAAGAAGGACATGATCTGCAGCGCCGGGGAGAACCTCTATCCCGCCGAGATCGAGAGCGTGCTAAGTGGCCACGCGGCGGTGGCGGAAGCTGCCGTGATCGGGATCCCCGACGAGCGCTGGGGCGAACAGGCGATTGCGCTGGTGGTTCTGCAAGCTGGCCACGACGCGAAGCCAAGCGAGATCATCGATCACGTGCGCGGCGAGCTGGCCGACTTCAAGGTGCCGCGTCGCATCGACTTCGTCGACGCGTTGCCGCGCACGCCGAGCGGCAAGATCCAGAAGCACATCCTGCGCGAGCCCTATTGGCAAGGCCGCTCGCGCCGCGTCAATTGACGCGCGGCTACTTCTTGCGGCGGCGGCGGTTGGTCGGTGCGGCGCCGTTCGACGTCGTGGTCGTCAAGGAGCCGATGACGCGCAGGGTCTTGTTGGCTTCCTTGAGCCGGTCCATGCCGCGCTGGGTCGCCTTCGTCTCGTAGAGGTAGATCCGCTCGAGCTTCTTGAGGTCGACGAGTGCGTTGAGGGCGTAGTCACCTGTGTCCGTGTCGAACAGGTTGAGAACGCGCAGCTCCTTGCAGGCCGCCAGTTCCTTGACGCCGGCGTTGCCGACCTTGGACTGACGCAGGTCGAGCTTGCACAACCGCTTCATCTTGGCGATCTCGGCGCAGGCACCGTCGCCGACGCGGCTGCGCGCCAGGTCGAGTTCGTAGATGTTGCCGGCGATCGGGGCGAGCAGCGCAAGGTCTTGGTCGCCGACGTCCTCGGTCTTGCCGCAGCACGTCACCGTCAGCAGCGGGTTGCCGTCGCCGACGCTCGTGACCCGGAACGGCGAGTTGGCAAACGAGGCCAAGGTCTTCGCATCGATCGGACTCAGGCCCTTGCTGAGCGTGACGAGTGGATGCTTGCCCTTGCGGCCGGTCGGCTTCTTCGCCTTGGTCGAACCACTCGTGCGGCTCGGCTTCTTGGGCTTCTTCGTCGTGCTCTTGGCTTCGCCAGTCCAGCCCCCGAAGTCAGCGCCTTGCTTGATCCAGTTCGTGATGAGATCGACGTCGCGCTTGGAGAGCGGCGGCCCTGCCTTGGCAGGCGGCATGCGGTCTTCGTCGTCCGCCGGCAGCAGGATCCCGTCGAGGACCAGCGAGTCTTCGGGCTTCTTCGCCACGAACAACTTGCCGCGCTTGCTCTTCTTGATGTTGGCAAGCGTGTCGAGCATCACTCGTCCCTTCGGACGTTGGCGGCGGCCGTTCTTGTCGACGTAGGGCTCGCGATGGCACTCGATGCAGTTGCGCTTGAAGATCGGCAGCACGTGCCGTTCCCACAGGATCTTGCTCTTGCCTTGCGCTGCCAGTGGCGACGCGAAGGCGGTGAGGCCAAGCGTGAGAAGAAGGATCAGCGATCGGGTCTGCATGGGGGCTATCCGAAGATCTCGGTGACGGGCATGCCCTTGTCGGCGACCCGGAACGGGCGGCCGGACGGCGACGTCAGCACGTGGTCGGTCGGCACGCCGCAGGCGTACGCGATGGTCGCGTTGAGGTCCTGGATCGATACGGGGTCCGCGATGACCTCGCGACCTTCCTTGTCGGTCCTGCCGAACTTCGTGCCACCTTGCACACCACCGCCAGCCAGCAGCGCGCTGAACGCCTTCGGGTAGTGGTTGCGGCCGTTGTCTTCATCGATGTCCGGGGTTCGCCCGAACTCACTCGTGAGGACGACCATCGTGTCTTCGAGCAGGCCGCGTGCTTCGAGGTCGGCCAGCAGGGCGCTGATGCCTTGGTCGAGCGACGGAGTCAGCGTCTCGAGGCGATCGAAGTTCTCGGAGTGGGTGTCCCAGCCACCGCTCATGACCTCGACGTAGCGCACGCCGTGTTCGACGAGGCGTCGCGCCAGCAGGCAACCGCTGCCGAACTTGGACTCGCCGTAGGCCTTGCGGACGCTGTCCGGTTCTTGATCGATATCAAACGCGGCGAGGTCGGCGCTGTTCATCAGCTTGACCGCGTCGAGGTAGGCCTGGCTGTAGGAGTTGACCGAGACCTGCTTGTGCTTCTGGCCGAACTCGGAGTCGAGCTTCTTGAGCATCTCGAGGCGCTTGTTGAAGCGTCGCTCGGAGACACCGGATGGGCGGGTGGCGTTCTTGAGGCCGTCATCAGGGTCGCCGATCGGCACGGGCGTGTACTCCGCCGGGAAGAAACCGCCGCCGGGTGCATCTGCGCCGCCACCGACAATGACGTGGCCTGGCAACGTTGCGTTGCGGCGGCCGGCCATGCGTTGGCACCATGCGCCCGTGCTCGGGTGCTGGATCGTGCCGCGCAGTTCGTAGCTCGTGCGCATCAGGTATTGGGCCTGAGCGTGAGCACCTTGGTTGCTTGACAGCGAGTTGATGATGCACGCGTTGTGCATGTGCTTGGCGAGGTTCGGCAGGTATTGGCCGAGCATGATGCCGTCAGCACTCGTCTTGATCGGCTCGTTGGGGCCTTGCGTCTTCTGGCCGGGCTTCGGATCGAGCGTGTCGATGTGGCTCATGCCGCCGGACATGAACAGGTAGATGACGTGCTTGGCGGTGGCGGGGCCGAGCACGATTGGCTTCTGGCCAGCGGCGGTCTTCTTGGGGTCTTGGCCCAAGCTGTTGGCGACCAGTTGCGGCCCGAAGGTCGCGGCTGCGCCGACCCCGAGCATCGATTGGGCCATGCCCGACAGGAAGGTGCGACGGGTGCTGTCGTCTGCGCCGCGAATGGTTTTGCGAAGTGACATAGGTTTGCTCTTCGGTAGGTGGTTGCGGCGGGTTAGCGGATGAAGCGGAACTCGTTGGTGTTGCACAACACCCAGACGAGATCGTTGAGAGCGCGGCGGCCGTCGACGACGACCTGGCGGCGCCAGTCCTTGAGCTCTTCGGCGGTCGGCTCGCGGTTGAGCGTCGTCAAGAACGCGACGCGGATACGGCGGGCGCCGTCGGTTGCGAACTGCAGGTCGCGGCGCAAGGCCGATTGGCCGTTGAGCACACGTTGGTCGAGGAAGCCGTTCATCAGCGTCAGCACCTGAGGCACCGTCGCGACTTCGGCCGAAGCATCGATCGTCTCGCGATCGGACTGGCCGAACTCACGCAGCAGGTGGCCGAGGCGAGCAGGTTGCTCGAGGTCACTGGCGCGCAAGAGATCGCGTTCGGCACCCTTCGCGGCGCGTTGGCCGAGGTTGACGCCCATCTGTTCGAGTTGCTGGCGGATCTTGGCGACGAGCGGCAGGTCGCCATCACGACGGGCATCCTCGAGCTTGCGCAGCAACGGGCGAGCCCTCTTGCGGGCAGCGCGGTCCTTGGCGGCTTGGGCGCGGGCATCCTTCTTCCGTTGTTGCGCCATGCTCTGCATCATGCTGCCGCGCCGGCCCTTGGCGATCTCGAGCAGCTTCGCCTTGTCGGCGTCCTTGATCTCGTCAAACGACGCGTAGACCGCCATCGCCCGGTCATTCGGGGCGCGCAGGCGATCGTCGATGTCGTCAAAGACGAGCGTGAGCAGCGAGTCCCAGACTTGCTGCGAACTCATGCGTCGCAGAATCGGGCCGGTGAACAACGGCGCGGTTCCGGGGCTGGGGTCGACCGGGTCGGCCTGGCGCTGGAACAGCTTCGTATGCAGCAGCACGCGTTCGAACTGGCGCAGGTTGAAGTCGACTCGCACCATCAGCTTCTCGAGCTCACGCATGAGCTCGGGATGCACGGCGCGGGTCTTCTTCTTCCAGTCGTCCTTAGGTTCTACGAGGCCGCGGCCAAACGTGCGCGCCCACATGCGGTTGGCGATCACCTTGGCGAACTGCGGGTTCTTCTTGTCGGTCATCCAGTCCGCGAGTGCGTCACGCGAACTGATGCCAGGAACGTTGTTGCGGTTGCGTCGAGCCGCGCGCTGGGCGCGCTTCGACATCGAGCGCGAACGCGTCTTCGGGTACTTCAGCTTGACGTTGCTGCCGAAGATCGTGTTGGCCTTGATCGCCGTCAGCGGCCGTGCATCGTCGTACTGGTAGTCCTTCGGCAGCTTCTCGACACCGCTGCCACTGCCTTGGATGCCTTGTGTCAGGCGTCGCACGAGTTGCAGCACGCGTTGGCGGGTGCGCTGTTCTTCGGTCGCGAGTTCTTTGCGCAGCTCGCGGTAGTTGCCGATGGCGCGCATGTCGCGATAGCGCATGTTGCCGAAGAACGCAGCCATCTCGAAGAACTGCTTCTGCGTCCAGTGGTCGAACGGGTGGTTGTGGCACTGCGCGCATTCGAGGCGCGTGCCGAGGAACAACCGGACCGTGTTGGCCATCGAGTCATGCGGCATCCCGTTGTCGCGCATGAGGTGGCCGGTGCTGCCGTTGTCCGCCTTGTGGGCGGCGCCGTCGGCGACGATCATCTGCCGCACGAACTCGTCGTACGGCATGTCATCGATGACCGATTGACGAATGAAGTGGGCAAACGGCTCGCCGCTCAGTTGCCGTTGGCGCGACTTGACCCGCATCAGGTCGAACCAGAAGTTGCTGAAGTGGCTCGTGCGGCCGGGGGAGTTCAGCAGCAAGTCGCACAGCTTCGTGCGCTTGTCTGGATCCTGGTCGGCGAGGAAGCGCTCGGTCTCCTTGAGGGTCGGGATGCGACCGACAACGGAGAGGTAGGTGCGGCGCGCGAAGGTCGCGTCGTCGACCGGCGGTTGCGACTCGGCCTGGTGGCGCTTCAGGCCCCGTTCCAGCAGGGCGTCGATCTTGGCGGCGTCGCGCAGGACCTCCTTCTGGGTTCTGCCATCTTCGACACGGGTGTCGGGTCGTTGCGGGTTGCGCACTGCGGTTTGCGCGTGGGCGACTCCAACAAAAGCCAGGGCGATGCCAAGGGCACTTGAGCGGGTAATTCGACTCATAGGTTGATCCAGTCCGGCGCAGAGGGCTGCCGCAACTGGGCTGCCCGCGCTTAGCGTCTATTGAACGCTCTATTGCTCGGATCGGCCACCGGGGGGACGGGCGTAAAGTCCATTGACCGTACAGAATGTGTCCCGCCGCTACCTGGGGCCCGGGCTTCGCGAGGCAGTTCGCTCGCCGTGCGACGCCGTAGCACCGCGAGGATCCGGCCGCCGCCTTGCTGGGCCGTGACCGGCACGCCGCGGCCGGGCCGCCGTTCGAGGCGCGGATGGCGGCCGTCGTCCTCTGGGGAAAGGTTGGGGAAAGCGGCCGCGAACTGCCGGCTGGCGGCGTCGAGGCGGGCTTCCGCAAGCGCCCTGGCCGCGACGCGAGTGCGTCGTAAAGACTCTCGTGGATTGCGGTTACCGCGTTGGTTGCGGGTGTGGTCGAGCGCCTCGAGCAGTTCGCCCAGGTGGCGGTCGAGTTTCGCCAGTTCGTCCTGGCGCAGCAGGGCGTCGTGGCCGCGGCCGGCGGCGTAGAGCGCCATGACCTCCGCCGCGAGCGGCGGCCGCCGGGCCTCCAACTCGGCGTGCTTGGCCTCGAGGCGATCGAGAGCGGCATCGAGAACGTCCGCCGCTGGGTTGGCCAGTTCGTGGGCGTGCTGCTGGTCCGCCCGGCCCATTTCATGCGCGAGTACGATCGTCAGCGACTCGTCGGCGCGCACCGCGGCGATCATCTCGTCGAGGTTCTGTTGCGCGGCTTCGTCAGCGGTGGTTGGCAACGGCGACCCGGCGGCGAAGGTCAACTCGGCCGTGATCGCTGGGACTTCGCCCTGGCTACCGAGCAGGCCACCGGTGCCGGTGCTGAGCACACGACCGGCGACGCCCGAGGTGGCGTCGGTGATCAGTTTGATCAGAGCCTCGACCGCGAGGCTGGTGATCGCGCTCTGGCTGATGCCGTCGGCTGGGATGCGTAGGCTGATCGGGATCCGTTGTTGGTCGTCGCTGTTGCGCAGCAAGAACAACACGGTCTGTAGCGGCGCGGGCAGGCGCAGGTAGGTCGCGATCGGGCCATCTGGTGGTTCGTCGAGGACCAGATAGGTGAACACGTTCTGGCACTGCACGGTCATGCCGTCATAGCCGAGCATGTTGCATCGCACGCGCATGTCGAACAAGCCGTCGGCGAGGTCGACGCCGGCAGTCTTCGCCAGGCCGCGGAATGCTGCAAGTTCGAGTTCGTTGAGGGCGAGGTTGACCTGGCCCTTCGGTTTGGGGAACAGCTGCAGCTGGCCGTCGACCTTCATCTCATCGAGCATCGCCCGCTGTTCCATCTCGTGCTTGTTGCCGTCGCCGACCAGGGCGTTGGCGCCGGACGTCAGGAGGCCGGCAACCACCGAACTGCGCACGATGCGTTCTTCGAGTTCGACGTCGCCGCCGCGCACGGCGACGGTGAACGACATCGGTAGCGGTTCGTGGAAGGCGCGCGTCGAGAAGCGTTTCAGCTCGGCGTCGGTGTCTTGCAGGCTCAGGTGCGTCGGCGGGTCGGTCGTTGCGTCGCGGTAGTCGGCACGCAGCGACAGCAGTTCGAAGCGGTCGATAGCGAACTCGCCGTTGGGGGCGGCGGCCGGAGGCTTTGGCGTCTCCGCGGTGGTTGCTTTGGCCGCGGCTTGGGGGGCGGTGTCTTCCCGGGGTGGGTCTTCCCCGGGTGGAGCTCCCTCGGTTGGGCCTTCTTCGGGTGGCGGCGGCGGCAGCAAGAAGCCGAACGCGTGCGTGCCCGCTGCGTCCTTCTCGACGCGGACGACGGGCTCATCGATCGTGATCGAGCGCACGAGCACACTGCCGGTGCGCGCATCGACGGCGCGCACGATCGTATCGATGCTGGCGATGCTGAGGTACGGCTCGTCACTGCTCGCGTCCGTGACGACGAGGTTCTCGAGGATCACCTCGGCGCCAAACGGTCGCGAGAGGTCGAGCACGGCCGGATCGCGGCGGCGCAGGTTCAGTTCTGCGTGCAGCCTGGCCTTCGCGGACAACGACTTCGCTTCGCCAATCAGCTGCTCCTTGAGCTCCGGAGCCACGCGCGCAAGCTGCGTTGTGTCGAACCCGGTCAGCGAGAAGTCGACGGCGATCGTCGGCCGCAGATCGAACGGAGAGATGATCGTGTCGGCGCGCCACTGCGCCCCGAGTGGCTGCACTTCGCCCGTGAAGGCAAAATGCATCGGGGTAGGTTCGACCGCGTCAGGATCCCCGAGCCACGGTTTGCTCAGTTCGAAGCCGGTGCTCAAGATGAGCGGTTCGGCGTCGCCGCCGCGGCGGTCGCGCAGCTCGAAGCGGTCGAGCTTGAGCGCGAGCGTGTCGATCTGCAGCTTGGGCAGTTGCAGTGGAGTCGGCTTGGAGGCTGGGGCCGGTGTCGATTTGTTGGGCTCGGCTGGAGGCGCGGCTGGTGGTCGCGCCGCTGCTGGAGGCGCTGCTGCCGCGGCAACCTTGAAGCCCGGCATGTGCATCGCATCTTCGGTCAGCGTGACCATCGCGCGCACCCCAGAGACGTGCGCATCGGCGACGTGCACGAGTTCGTCCGTGATGGTCGGCACCTTGACGACGATCTCGTCGATGGCGAACAGCTCGACGTCACGTTCTTGCAGGCGGGTGTTGCGCAGCGAAGAGTCGACCGACGCACGGACGCCGTGTTGCAGCACCGCTTCGAATGCCGTTTGGAACTTGCCCTGCGTCAACGTGCACGTCGTGCCTTCCGGCAGCAGCATGGCGAGCTCTTCGCCGCGGATACCTTGTGCTTCCAGCGTGCCGGTCAGCGTCGTGCGTTCCGGTGCGCGACTGAGGTCGGCGTGCAACTCGCAGAACGGCACGGCGCGGTCGAGGCGCAGGTTGGCCTTGATCGGCAGGACTTTGCCCGTGCCGTCGTCGGCACCGACCGTCAGATCGAGGCCGATCGAGAACAACCGATCCGGATAGCGCGCGTCGCTGAATGCGAGCGTCGTGCTGTTGATGGTGACCTTGCCGTGCTGCAGCTGCACCGGTTGGGTTGGTGCCGTGGTGGTTGGCTTCGCGGTTGCAGTCGTAGCCGGAGTGGTTTGGTTCGCAGCAGGCGTACCGAGCTTCAAACCGAACGCGTGCAGAACCTGCTCGGCGTCGCGGTGGGCGCGCACATACGGGTCCTGCACACTCCACGTGCCGGCGTCGATGTGCTTGTGACCGACGACGATGCCATCGCCGCGCAGACTGCGAATCGACAACCAGCGGGTGTCACCATCGGCGAACTGCAGCTGCGCGAGCTGCGTGTTGGCATGGATGCCGTCTTCGGCAAACGTCGCATCCGCCGACAGTGACGTGCCGAACGTGCCGCTCGTGAGTTCGGATTCGATGCCGAGTGGTTCGAGCCAAGGCTTGAGGGCGGCCAGGGTCACGTCGCCTGCCGTTACTTCCAGGGCCGCGCCGATGCCGTCGTCCCGCGAGCGAATCGTCAGGTCCGCTGTGCATTTCGTGGCAACGTTCGGCAGCGCAAAGGAGATCGTGGCGTGACCCGGTGGGGCCGCTTCGCCGATCGTGATCGCGTTGGCGTCGATGACCACTTCTTGCACGAGCAGTTCGGCTGCCGGTTCGAATGACGTGTCGGTGTAGGCGAGTTGCGCACCCGACCAGTGGAACGAGCCGAGGCGGATCTTCGGCAGCGCAATGGGAGCTGGGGTGGTTGCTGGCTTGGCCGGCTGTGCAACCGGGGTGCTTGGCGCATCCCCTGCTGCGACCGGGGTGAGCCGCAGGCCGGCGATGTGCATGGCGCCATCACCGTCGCGTCGCACCGGCAAGACCGGCCCGATGATCTCGACGCTGCCGATTGCGAGCGTGTCGTCAACCGAACGCAGATCGCGAACGGCGCAACGGTCGAACTTGAGCTTCTCGCCGTCGTCGCCGTCGGCACTGCCGATCTCGATGCGCGCGAGATCGATCGAGGTCGCATCGCCGAAGTCGGCGTCGAGACCGGCGCGCAGGTTGATGCCGCACTCAGGCAACGTGACTCCGGCGGCGGCGAGCAGCGGCGCGATCCGATTGCACGTGAGTTTGTCGACGATCACACCGGCGGTCACTGCGGTGCCGTTGTCGGACAGTTCGAGGCGCCCTTCTTCGAGGCGCACGGAGTCCGCGAGGTTGTCGACCTGCAGGGTCAGGGCAAACGGCGTGACGAGGGTCTCGTCCTCGGAGCCAGTGCCGGTTGTCGTCGTCGGACCAAGGTCGGCTGTCACGGTGCTGCGTTCGATGCCGTCGAGCGACAGCCCGAACTGCAGGTCGCCGCGCAGAGCTGGTTGTCGCGGCGCGCTTGCCAAGACCTCTGCATCGACTTCGCCAGCGAGGCGCACGTCGACGACGTGTGCGTTGTCGAGCACCTTCAGGATCTGTTCGGGCAGGTCGAAGCGTTGCGGCCGGAAGCCGCGCACGGCCGCCTGGAACTGGCACTTGGCCAGCGTCGCTGCCGCTTGCACCTGCGTGTGCACGAACAGTTCGTCGCACAGTTGCGGCGCGTGCATGCGCAACATGACCGAACCGTTGCGGTCCGGGAAGCCGAGGTCGGCGACGTCGACGTCGAGCTTGGCGGTGTGGTGTTGTTCTGGCGTGACGGAGTGGTCGACGAAGTCGAACTGCAGGTCGTGCAGCCGCGCCGAATTGATCCAGCACGGCAGCTCGAAGTTGAGTGGGCTGTCGTCGGGCTCGGCTTCCGGTTCGGGGATCGCAACGGCGGCGGGTTCGAGCCACGCCTTCGGCAAGCGCAGGGTGCCATCCGCTTGTCGGTGCACGGTCACACGCGCGCCGGCGATGCCGGCGTCGACGACGGACAGTTGGCCGCCGAGCAACTGCCGCATCGACAGATCGGCGACGATGTCTTGCGCCGTCAACAGTGGTGGCGCGTCTTTGTCTTCGGCATCGCGCACGACGAGGTCTTCGATGTGCAACGACAGGCCGCTGAGAGACAGCGACGCGCTGCGCCACTCGACGGACAGTCCGGCGAAGCCGGCACCGAAGTTGGCGAGTTGCTCGAAGAACAACCACAGCAACAGGCGGGCAACCATCGTCGTGATGACGAGACGTTTGCTCCATCGCACCCACCAACGCGACTTGCGTTTGCCGGTGCCCTTCTTCTTCTTCTTCGGCTTCTCGGACTTGGGGGCGGCAGCCGGCTGCGGTTGGTTCGCCGCCTTCGGGTTTGTCTTGGGCGCGGAACTCATCGCTTCACCTCCTGCGTCCGCAAGAACCGTCGCACGGCGGCGCGGCGGTCGCCCTTGCTCGCCATCGGGTCATAGTCCTTCACGGTCACTGATCGTTCCGCCAGCCAGCGAACCGCGCGCACGCGCACGGCTGCACTGCGGTCGTTGAGGGCGGCGAGGTTCTCGTCGACCATGGCGCGTTCGAATGCAGCGCCGTCGGCGCTGCTCTCGAGCAACAGGCGCAACGTCGAACCGTCGTCGGCGACGCCACCGAGGTGACGCGCAAACGCGGCGCGCAGCGGCGGCGACAGTTCTTCACGTTCGGCACGGGGCACGACGGCCCGCCACGCCGATGCTTCGACGAGCCATGGCAGGTTCTTCTTGGTCTCGCCTTCGCTCAGATCGAGTTTGCCGAGTTCTTCGCTGATGGCGATCAGGGCACGCTCGTCGGCGGCGAGCACCAGATCGCTGATGCGGGGCAGGTCCAGCGGCGCGACGAGGGCGAGCAGGGCCGGGCGGCGGTTGCGTTCGCCGACTGCCTGGCGCACGACCTGCCAGCTACGCGGGGCCGTCGGCTCGGTTGCGGGGGCCTTGGTCTTGGCGGCGGCTATCGCGCGGGCGGCCGCCAGGTCGGTGGCGCTCGGTGCGTTGGCTGGCAAAAGGACCAGCAGGACGCCACCCAGGCCGGTGCGGGTGTCGGGCACGAACAGTCCGGCGGCGCTGCCCGGGGTGAGCGGTTCGTCGACGAGTAGGACTTCGAGGTCGGGATCGTCGTCGTCTCCGCTCCGCAATTGCGCTCGGAAGCCATCGGTCGCCGGGTGGATCTTGATCGTAGGCAGCGGGCAGTTGCCTTCGGTTTCGTGGATAACCGTCACCAGCGTCGGCGCCAGGATCGCCGCCGCCGTGCCCAGCTGTTGTTGCTGACTTGGCTTGCGTTCGTCCTTGCCGCTGAGCCAGGTTTGCACATCGTCGCCGTCGAGCCAGCGGCTGCCGATCGGCAACCGCGACCTACCGCGGAATGGCACGCCGCGATCGCGAACGATGGCGGCGGCTGCCTGCTGCACCGCCGTTCCGGTTGGCGCCTCGGCAACCGCATACAGCTCGATCGCGAGCTGTGCGGGGGCTTGTTCAGACGCGTTGCTGGCCACTGCCGTGTTGTAGTCCACGGCCAATATGGCCGGTGGCAGTTGCAGCGGTGGCGGTGGGGTCGTGCAGCCGCTGGCCATCAGGCAAGCGAGGGCCGCGACGTTGGCAATGTGGATAGTTCTGCAGCCGGACACAAGGCTACCGTACGGCAGGAGGGGTCTCGTGCAACCGTACTGCTTTGGTGCTTTCTAGAACGCGCCGCGTTAGCCTGCCAACGGCGGTGTCAGGTGCCGCTGACTGACTATTTTTCCCGGAGGTATCTTTGTCATCTGCAGCACGCGTCGCGGCGATCCGATTGATCGCAAGCAAGTCCCCAATTGCCAACGAATCGCGCTCGGCGGACGTTCCGGAGCTCTTCGGCTCCAATGTGTTCGGGCTCGAGCAGATGCGTACGCGCCTGCCCGAAGGTGCCTACCAGTCGCTGAAGTCGTGCATGGAACAGGGCCAGCAGCTCGGCGAAGACCTCGCCGATCTCGTTGCCAATGAGATGAAGCAGTGGGCCGTCACGCGCGGCGCGACGCACTTCACGCACTGGTTCCAACCGATGACGGGTTCAACGGCCGAGAAGCACGACAGCTTCGTCGACTTCGAGAACGGCAAGTTGATCATGGACTTCAACGGCAAGGCGCTCATCAAGGGCGAGCCGGATGCAAGTTCGTTCCCGAGTGGTGGCTTGCGCGCAACGTTTGAAGCGCGTGGTTACACCGCGTGGGATCCGACGTCGCCCGCATTCATTCGCGAGACGACGAGCGGTGCGACGCTGTGCATTCCGACGGCGTTCTGCTCGTGGACCGGCGAAGCCCTCGATGAAAAGACGCCACTGTTGCGCAGTGCCGAGGCCCTCAACAAGTCGGCGCTCAAGTTGCTGCGTCTGCTCGGTGATGATCGCGTCAGCCACGTCTACCCGACGCTCGGTTGTGAGCAGGAATACTTCTTGGTCGACCGTGACCTGTATGTGCTGCGTCCGGACCTGGTATCGACTGGCCGCACACTGTTCGGCGCCAAGCCGCCGAAGGGGCAAGAGCTCGAAGATCACTACTTCGGTTCGATTCCGCGTCGCGTGTTGTCGTTCATGCAGGACGTCGAGCAAGAACTATGGAAGCTCGGGGTGCCGGCCAAGACGCGCCATAACGAAGTCGCGCCGAGTCAGTATGAACTCGCGCCGATCTTCGAGCGCACGTCGATCGCGTCGGACCACAACATGCTGACGATGGAAGTGCTGAAGCAAGTCGGCCAACGGCACGGCTTCTACTGCACGATGCATGAGAAGCCCTACGCCGGCATCAACGGCAGCGGCAAGCACAACAACTTCTCGATGTCGACGGACACCGGCGAGAACCTGCTCGAGCCGGGCAAGTCACCGGAAGAGAACATGCGCTTCATCGTGGTTCTCGCGGCGGTGCTACGCGCCGTCGACGAATACGCCGACCTGCTGCGCGCGTCGATTGCGCACGCCGGCAACGACCACCGTCTCGGCGCCAACGAAGCGCCGCCGGCGATCCTGTCGATCTACCTCGGCGACCAGCTCACCGAGGTCATGGAAGGCATGATCAGCGGCGAGAAGGGTGCATCCCGCAAGGGCGGCACGATGCAGCTCGGTGTCAGTTCGTTGCCGGATCTGCCGCGTGACGCGACCGACCGCAACCGCACGTCGCCGTTCGCCTTCACGGGCAACAAGTTCGAGTTCCGCGCCGTTGGTTCGAGCCAGTCGCCGACGAAGCCGATGGTCGTGCTCAACACGATCATGGCCGACTCGCTCGACTACTTGTGCAGCGAGATCGAAGCCCGCAAGGAAGGCGGCCTCGAGACGGCTATCAACCAGGTCGTCGCCGAGGTGTTCAAGAAGCACCGCCGCATCGTCTTCAACGGCAACGGCTACTCCGAAGAGTGGCACGCCGAAGCTGCGAAGCGCGGCCTGCCCAACGTGCCGAACGCCGTCGACGCGCTTGCCTGCCTCAACGAGGAGAAGAACGTCGACCTGTTCTCGCGCCTGGGTGTGCTGTCGCCGGCCGAATCCGAGTCGCGCATGAACATCCAGTTCGAGGCCTACTCGAAGGCGATTGCGATCGAAGGCCAGAGCGCCCTGTCGATCGCCCGCACGATGATCCTGCCGGCGGCGCAGAAGACGCAACGTGATGTTGCCGACAGTTTGTCCTCGGCCAAGATCCACGGCCTCGCGATCGAGAACCAGTCCGAGCGTTTGCGCGACATGACGATGCGACTCGAGTCGCTTGTCGCGTGCATCAATGAGCTCGCGAGCGAGTTCGAGAAGGCCGAGGCGCATGTCGGCACGGAATACGAGCACGCCAAGGTCTACCGCGACAAGGTTGTTCCGGCGATGGATCGCCTGCGCGTTGAGGCGGACCAACTCGAGACGATGACGGACGATGAGTACTGGCCGTTGCCGAAGTACCGCGAGCTGTTGTTCCTGCATTAGCACGTGCGACTCCTGTCCCCTGTCGCACTGCTGCTGGTGCTGTGCATCTGCACTGCGTGTGCAGACAGCATGTTCTACCGGCCGGGGGACCGGCGCGTGCCGTCGCCGACCCAGCTGGGGCTGTTCGCCGAAGACGTGACGTTCGCGGCGCCGAACGGCCCCGAGCTGCACGGGTGGTGGTTGCCCGCCGCCGGCAAGGTCGAGGGCACGGTGGTCTACTGTCACGGCAACACCGGCCACATCGGCAACCACGTGGAGTGGATCAAGTGGCTGCCGGCGCACGGCTTTCAGGTGCTGACCTTCGACTACCGCGGCTACGGCCGGAGTCAGGGCGCGCCCGAGCGCCGCGGCACGATTGACGATGCGATCGCGGCCATCGACTTCGCGTTGGCGCGGGATCCGGACGGCGTCGTCGTCTTCGGCCACAGCCTTGGTGGTGCGATTGGTATCCAGGCAACCGCGGCGCGTCCGGCAGTGCGGGCGGTCGTCGCCGAAAGCAGCTTCCCGAGCTATCGCGAAGCGGCGCGCGGTTCGATCACCGGCTTGGGCTGGCTGCTGCAGTTCTTGGTCAGCGACGGCCACGATCCGGACGACGTGCTCGACAAGATCCCGCCGCGGCCACTGCTCGTCATCCACGGCGACTGCGACCACATCGTGCCGCTGGAAGTCGGCATGCAATTGTTCGAACGTGCGAGCGCCCCCAAGACGCTGCACGTCGTTGCCGGCTGCCGCCACCGCACGCCGTGGGCTAAAGAGGGCGCGAAGTTCGAGCGGCTGCTCGTGAAGTTCTTCCGCGATGCTGTCCGCGGCCGCTGAACTGTCCGTACCGAGCCAGGTACATTCCTGACAGTTCGCCGCGCATGCTCGGCGAACTGTCAGGAATGTACCTGGCTCGGTACGGTCAGTTGGTAGTGGTTGGGGTGGACTTCGATGGTGAGTTCTTGAACGGGGGCGGTGCCCAGGGGGTCGCCGTCTACTTGGCAGAGGAAGCCGCGGGAGGTGGCCTTCAGGTGGAAGGTCTTGGCGCGGCCGGTGCGGCTCAAGATCTGCAGGGGTCTGCCGGCGACGCCGGCGAAGGCGTAGCCGATCGTTCGGGCGGGGCGGGCGGCGTTGAAGTCGAGGATGCCGTCGCCGGGGTCGGCTGCTGGGCAGAACGAACCGGTCTTGGCGTACTGGCGGGCGTTGGCGATCGCGAGTGAGCGGGCCGTGAACGGTTCGTGGTCGTCGGCCGTAACTGTGAGTTTGGCGCTTGGGATCAGGAACTTGACCAGGCCGATCAGTGTGTAGAGCACATCGCCGAGCGTTGTGTAGAGCCAGCGGGTGCTGCTGCTGCGGCGCATGGCCGCGACCTTGTGCACGATGTAGGCGAAGTAGCCGACGTCGAGCATCAGCAAGAACGTTGGTTTGCCGTCGATCATGCCGACGTCCATCGGGCGCGCGGTGCCGGTGACTGCGGTCTCGATGGCTTTGTCCTCGTCGTTGCACGGGATGCCGACTTCGCGGGCGAGCACGTTGGCGTTGCCCATCGGCACGAAGGCGATGGTGGTGCGGGCGCGCTGTTCGTCGTTCATGGCGAGCACCGTTTCGCGAACGGTGCCGTCGCCGCCGACGGCGACGATCTTGTCGGCATCGGTCGCGTGCTGCTGCACGATGCCGGCCTCGCGCAAGCCGTCACGCGCAGTGAAGTGCTTGCGGACCTCGCAGCCCTTCTGCTCGAAGGCGCTCGCGAGTTTGTCCGCGACCCGGCGCACGGCCACCTCGCCGCGCTTGGCGACGGGGTTGGCGAGGATCACGACGACGTTGGCCATAGGCCACGGCGACTATAGGCGTCTACTTCGTGCGTTGCAGCTGCAAGAGCGGCAGCACGATCGCGATCACGATGCCAGCGACCACGCCTGCGAGCAGGACGATGATCAACGGTTCGAGGATCGACGTCAGTTTCTGGGTCGCCAGGTCGACTTCTTCGTCGTAGGTGGCCGAGATCCGTTCGAGCATCTCCTCGAGGTTGCCGGCCTGTTCGCCGACGCCAACCATGTAGGAGATCGTGGGGGGGAAGACCCCGGACATCTTCATCGGCGTTGAGATGTCGGTGCCCTCGACGACGCGGTCGTGCACGGTTTGCAGGGCGTTCTGGAGCACTACGTTGTCGAGCACCTTCTTCGTCACCTGGATCGCCTGCAGCGCCGGCACGCCCGAACGCAGCAGCGTCGCGAGCGTGATCGAGAAGCGGGCCATCGCCTGCTTGCGGCCGAGGTCGCCGAACACCGGCAGCTTCAGCTTGAAGCTGTCGAAGGCGAGTCTGCCCTTCGTCGAGTTGATGAACAGCTGGAAGGCCACGACGAGCGCCAGGATGCCGACCATCACCAGCAGCCAGTAGTTGACCAGGAACTCCGAGCAGTTGATCAGGATCTTGGTCGGAGTCGGCAGCTCTTGGCCGCGGCCCTTGATGAGCTGCGTGACCTTCGGCACGACCATCGTCATCAGGATCGCGACGACGATGACTCCGACGATGACCATGATCATCGGGTAGATCATCGCGGCGCCGACCTTGTTCTTGAGCTTGGTCTGGGCCTGCAGGAACTGCGCGAGGCGTACGAGCACCTTGTCGAGTGCGCCGGACGATTCACCGGCGCGGACCATGTTGCTGTAGAGGTCGGTGAAGTAGGCCGGGTGCTGCATCACGGCGTCGCCGAGCGGCATACCCTGCGTGACCTTCTCGCGGATGTCGCGGAACACACTCTCGACCTTCTTGTCGGGAGCCTGCTCGATGATCATGCGCAGCGCTTCGGCGAGCGGGATGCCGGCCGACAACAGCGAGGCCATCTGGCGCGTGACCGCCGCAACCTGCTCATTGCGCAGCTTGTTGGGGGCTTCGACGCCGGTGACGCCGCGAATCGCGATCGCCGACTTCTTCTTGCCACGCGACTCCTTGATGTCGGTGACGAAGAGCGCGTCCTTCTTCAGCTTGACGCGGGCATCACGCGGCGTATCCGCATCGATGATGCCCTTCTTGACCTTGTTGTCACCATCGATGGCCTTGTATTCGAAGATCGGCATGTCGGGCTAGGTGATGTCGAGCTGGGTCACGCGCAGAACTTCTTCGGACGTCGTTTGGCCACTGAGCAGCTTGGATACGCCGTTCATCCGCAGGGTGCGCAGACCACGTTCGAGAGCGCCACGCTTGATCGCACTGGCGGTCGATTTGTTGATGATCTGTTCTTGCACGACGGTGTCGATTGGCATGACCTCGTAGATGGCGGTCCGGCCGGCGAAGCCGGATCGGAAGCACTCGTCACAGCCCTTGCCGATGGCGATCTTGCCCTCGGGGAACTGGTCGGGCGACAGCTTCAAGTCTTCGAGGAAGAAGCGTTGTTGCTGGTTGGGCTCGACGAGTTCTTTGCAGTTCGGGCAGAGCGTGCGGAGCAGGCGCTGCGCGATGATGCAAAGCATCGACGACGACACGAGATACGGCTCGACGCCGATGTCGATCAGACGCGACACGGTGGAGGCCGAGTCGTTGGTGTGCACCGTCGAGAACACCAGGTGGCCCGTCAGCGCCGCGCGAATGGCGATGTCGGCGGTCTCGTTGTCACGAACCTCACCAACCATCATCACGTCCGGGTCCTGACGCAAGAACGAGCGCAGGCCGGCGGCGAAGGTCAGGCCCTTCTTGGTGTTGACCTGCACCTGCGAGATGCCGTCGAGGTTGTATTCGACGGGGTCTTCGATGGTCAGGATGTTGAGGTCCGGCGCGTTGATCGCGTCCAGCGCGGCATACAGCGTCGTCGTCTTGCCGGAACCGGTTGGGCCGGTGACGAAGATGATGCCGTGGCTGTAGTTGATGTAGCGCCGGATCGTGCGCTCGGCGTCCTCTTCGAGGCCGATGTCGTCGAGCGAGTAGATCTTCGTCGTCTTGTCGAGGATCCGGAACACGATGCGTTCGCCGCCAGCGACCGGCACGGTGCTGATACGAACGTCGACGTCACCGTCACCGATGCGGATCGACGCGCGGCCATCCTGCGGCAGGCGGCGTTCGGCGATGTCCATCTGGCCCATGACCTTGACGCGGGAGACGATGGCTTCCTGCGCGCGGCGCGGGACCGACTCCATGTCGTAGAGCACACCGTCGATGCGCATGCGAACTTGCAGGCGGTCGGCGTAGGGCTGCAGGTGGATATCCGAGGCGCGCAGCTTGAGCGCCTGGAACAGGAGCATGTTGACCAGCTTGATGACCGGCGCCTTGTTGGCGTCGAGCAGGTCTTCTGACTCCTGGATGTTCTCGGCGATGCTGACGATGTCGGTGTCTTTGACATCCTGCAGCGCTTCGTCGACGCCGTCGGCCTTGTGGCGGTAGGCGCGGTTGATCAGGTTGGCGATCTGCGAACGCGGCGCGAGCACCGCTTCGACATCGCGATGCATCAACGTCGACAGGTCGTCCATCGGCTGCACGTCGAGCGGCCGGTGGGTGGCGACGCGGATGATGTCGTCTTCGTCGCTGATCGCGATCAGGCCGTGCGTCCGCGCGAACTGCACGGGCACGTCCTGGATGAACGCATCCGGCACGCCGACGCCTTCGAGGGTCTCGACGAACTCGAGACCGAGCATGTCGCCGAACATCTCCAGCGTCTTGCTCTCGCTGAGGAAGTTCTTCGCGACCAGGATCTGGTCGAGTTGCTGGTCGGTTTCGTGCTCTTCGAGCAGCGCCTCTTCGATCTGAGCCGGCGTCAGACCGGCCTTGCGCAAGAGACTCTCGCGCAAGTGGTCCTTCGGCGGGGCTTTCGCAAGCGTCGCGCTCTCGGCCGGCACGGTGTCTTCGGGCGGCATGTCTTCGGGCGGCAATGTGTCGGTCATCGTGTTCTCTGCGCCCTACTTGAGCGGTTGCTCCGGAAGCTCCGGCGACGCCGGGCCAGCCGACGGACGGTTGCGTCGGTAGGTCGGCATCTCGTATTCGCCCTGCGCGTCGAGGTCCTCGATCGTCGAGCCCATGTCCTCGAGCGTGCGCGTCTGACCCGACGGCATGCCCGACCAGCGACGGTCGATGATGCGCAGGCGGCGCGTGCCGATGTATTGCTCGGCCTCGAGCTTCTTGTTGAGGCTGACGTGGTAGAGGTCCTGGAAGCTGTCCTCGTCGAGGATCGTCGGCGTGACGAAGAAGTAGAGGTTCGTCTTGTTGGACGTGTTCTCACTGCGACGGAACAGAATGCCGAGGAGCGGGATGTCCTTGAGGAACGGGATACCGCCGTCGCTCTCCGACTCCGAGTCTTCGATGATGCCACCGATGATCATCGTGGCGTCGCTGGGCATCGTCACCTGCGTCTGGATGTAGCGGGTGAGCTTCGTGCCACCACCCGTCACCGAGTTCGGATCGAACGCGCCGACGAAGCGACTGACGTCCAAGCTGATGTTGAGGCGCAGGTAGTTGTTGGGGGAGATCGTCGGCGAGATCGACAGCGTGATGCCGGCCTCACGGTCTTCGCCAACACCGCTCGACGTCGTCGCCGTGCCTTGGTTCTGCGTCTGCGTCGGACGTGCTTCGGACGTGCGCACGACGGCGGTCTCGTTGTTGTTCACGAGCACGCTCGGCAGCGACAGGATGTTGGCCTTGTCGTCGGTCGACAGCGCGTTGATCAACAGCGGCACGGCGAAGCCGTCACCACTGATGATGCCGCCCGTGACACCCTGAAGCGGGTTGTCGAAGTCGGGCAGACGCGTGTCCGGCAGGCTGTCGTCGTCGGTGTCCTGGAACGTCGACTGGCCGAAGCTCGTGAAGCCGAAGCCGCGCGAGTATTCGTTGGTGCCCGACGTGTCCGACGGCAAATCTAGCAGTCCGAGTTCGATGCCGAAGCGGTCGAGGTCGCCGGTCGTCAGTTCGACGACGGCAGCTTCGATGAGCACCTGCGGTTGGCGTTGGTCGAGGCTCTCGACGAGCGCGCGAACCTGCTTCCACTTGGTGCCCGCCGCGGAGATCAGCAGCGAGTTGCTCTCCTTGTGCGAGTTGATCACCGTCTTGCGCGTGCGGCGCGCCGCAGCGGCGCCGGCGGTGCCACCAGCACTGTTGGCGGCGGTCTCGGCGCTGTTGTCCTCCTGCATGAACGTCTTCAGCGTCTGCTCGAGGTCATCGGCGAGCACGTTCTTGAGGCGGATGACGTTGGCCGAACCATCGATGGGCTGACCGGGAACGTCGAGGCGGGCGACCAGGTCGAGCGCTTCGGTGACCTGGCTCTGCGTGCCGCTGAGCACGAGCGCCTTCTGGCTGCTGTGCACGACGACCTTGAGGTTGGGGCGCGAACCGGCCGACGAACCGGCGTTGTTGGAGTTCTGCTCCTGCAACACCTGTTGGCGGATCTGGCTGCGGCTCTCGAGAACCTCGGTCAGGATCGGCTCGATCTCCTCGGGCGCTTGGTGCTCGAGTGGCACGACCTGCACGACGAGGTTGGGTTCTTCGGCTGGCTCATCGACGAGCTTCAGCAGCTCGACCGCGGAGTAGACCTGCGGGCCGAAGCCTTGCAGCAGGAGTGCCGACTTGTTGCCAACGTTACCGATCTGCACCGAACCGCCGGCTTGCGTGCCGCCGGTCGTCGCGAAGAACGGTCGCAGCGCGTTGTTGGCGAGCTGCGCGTTGATGTGCTTGAGCTGCCAGGTCGTGAGGATCGGCACGCCCGTCTGGAAGCGGTATTGCTGCAGGTCGTCCGGACTGACGTACTGCGCGCCGTTGGTCACTTCGCGACCACGGGTGCCGGTCATCATGACGATCTCGAGCAGTTCGAGGTCGCCGTCGCCACGCGGGACGATGGCGTAGCCCTTGATGTAGAGCATCGTCTGGAAGAACGAGAAGAAGTCCTCCTGGAACCGATCGCGCTTGATCCGGAACGTGCCGAGGAAGCTGATCGTGCTGCCGGCCGAGCTGCCGCCGGTGAGTTCCTGCGGGTTGAACGTGAATCGCTTGCCGGTCACTTCCTGGGCCCACTTCACGAAGTGGGTCAGTTCCATGCCGTTGGTCTCGTTCATCGAGAACGCGATCGTGTCCGTATCCTCATCCACGACCATCCGCGGGGTCGGCGGCGGGTCGGTCTGGGCTGATGCAAAACTGCACAGCAGGACGAGAACGGGAAAGAGCGCTGCCAAGGGCGAGATAGCTCGCTTGGGCTGCGTACTTGTGAGCTGAGGGACGTGGTCGACCATCATCGTGTTAGAGCTTCGGACCCCGAATACAGTTGGGGACTCGGATTGCGACTCGGACTGTCGTGGCACGGTTTTTATTTCCCCCGTGTGCTACGAACCAGAACGAACCCGAAGGATGCGCAGGTCTTGCGACAATTCCTGCCTGCCGTGATTCGCTGGGCGGCGGGTTCTTGACCTCGGAACGACAACCTTCGGACTTTCCGATTGCGCTGCTCCCCCGTGGCCGGTTGCATTCGTGGGACACCGATTCGAGGTGACTCGAGCCGCTGTTGTCCCCCCGGGCCATGAAGCTCTCAGAACTGATCAACGAAAACCTCGTCGAGGTGCCAATGCAGGCGCCCGATAAATGGCAGGCTCTCGCCCAGATTGCCCGGGTGCCCGTGCGCGCCGGCTGCTACCCCGAATCGATGGTTGCGGCCGTCGAGGAGGCCCTCGTCGTGCGCGAACGCAGCATGACGACGGGAATGGAGCACGGCATCGCCATTCCGCACGCTGCCATCGATGGCATCGAGGATCTGGTGCCGGTGCTGGGCCTCAATCCGACCGGGATCCCGTTCGAGACCCTCGACGGTGAGCCGGCCCGGATCATCATTGGCCTGATCATCCCGCGCAGCAAGAAGTTGGCGCACATCAAGACGCTGGCCGAGATCGCCAAGCTCTTGTCGAAGGCCGATGTCCGCGAACGCCTGCTCGCTTGCCACACGCCCGAAATGGCGGTGCAGGCCCTGGCGGAATTGCAGGGCGCACCGCGCTAGCAGCTGGCGATACCCCGTTGGCGAATCGTCCGTCCCATCGGGAGCCGTCTGGCTCCACGTCGCCGGATTCCCGGGGTGTCCTGACTGGCTCGTTCCGGCACGTGTCCGGGGCCCATTGCCGTCTGGCTGAGCCGGGTATCCTGTTGGACATGGTTGGCCACGATCCCATCGGACCCGAAGTCCCGGCGCGCGAGCAGGATAGCTCGGGCCGCGGCGACTTCGTGCGCGCCGTGGTCGGGATCCTGGCCGGCGCGATCGCGATCGGCGCGTTCTTCGCCAGCCTCGCGATCAGCCATCAGGTTGCGCTCGAGTTCGGCCTCGCCGCGCCCTCGGTCAGTTGGCTGCGTTCGTGTCGCGATTGGCTGCCATGGTTGTGCATCGGCCTCGGTCTGTCGCGCCTTGGCGCCACGCACCTCGGAGGTCGAACGGCGCTGCGCGGTCTCGCGATCGGGTCGGTCTTTGCACTTACGTTGGCGCAGGCCGTGCTCGACGTGCTCTTGCCGTGGCTGCCGTCGGCGATCGCCTGCTTGATCGGGCTCGTGCTCGGCTTGCAGAACGAAGCCGCACGCCGCACCCGATTCGTTGGCGTTGCCATCGGCGGCGCCGGTGCCGCTGTCGCCGCATTCGCCATCACGTGGTTGCCGCCGACGGTCGCGACCGGCAGCGACCTCGCGGCACTGGCCCTGGCGGTCGCGATGTTGGCCGCACTCATTGCCCTCGTTGTCGAGGCGCCTGCCGCAAGCACGCCGCACGCGCCAATGACGCGGCCGGCGCTCGTGATCACCGGCTGGCTCGTCGTCGTGACGGGCGTCGCGTTCGCGGCTGCCCAGACCAACGTCGACGATTGGGTTCTCTTCAGTGCTTTCGTGGCGATAGTGGCGTTCGCAGCTTTGGCCGGACGGCTGGCGCTGGCGTTTGGCGCGGCGGCCGCAACCGTGCTGTTGACGACCGGCATTCTCGGCGACACCTTCGCCGCTGGCGGCACGGACACGGAAGTATTCGCGAGCGGCCAAGAGCTGCGCCGCTGCGGCGACGCCGAAGCGGTCTACCTGCGCCAGAGCCAAGAACTGCAACTGCGGCTCGCCGGTGAGGTCGTGGCCGCCGCCGGTCCGGATCGCATGGAGGAGCCGTTGCTGACCGCGTTGCTGCACGCGCTCATCTACGACGGCGACCGGGTGTTGATGCTCGGCTCCGGCACGGGCCGAACCGAAGCGTCGGTGCGCGCCACCAACCGCTGCCAACTCGAGTCCGCGCCGGCGTGGCCACAACTGACCGCATTGCAGAAGACCGTGCAGGCCGACGGTCCCGTACTGCAGCCGGCTGACAACGACCCCGATCCCGCGCCAGCGTGGTCGAGCGGTCTGCACCAACTGCCGGGCGGTTCGCGCCAGTTGCTCGCGCTCGGGGAGTTGCCGGGAGCACCGACGGCGCACCGCGCGACGGCATCGTTCCAGCGCCAGCTGCGCCGCATCGTCGGCGCGGGCTACACCTGCCAACCGATCGCCCTCGATCGCATCGGCGTGCCGCTGCTGCACGATTGGTTCCGCGCGGCAAGTGCGGCGCATCCATGGAACGGCATCTACGCGGTCGGCAACGCAGCAGTGCTCGTCAGTGGTTCGCAACGGCCTTCGTGGCGGCCGTCGTTCCGCGATTGGTCCGACGAAGCGCGTTGGGCGATGCACGCCGCGCACCTCGGTGGCCCGAGTGATCTCGATGTCGCGTTCCTCGGTTCGCTGCGCGTGAACCATGCCAGCACCGGCGCGGTGCCCGACGTCGCACGTCTGCTGATGGGGTGGCTGACGATCCCGACCGTGTTGCCCACCGCCATCACCAATGGCACAGCGGCACTTGCCGCCCGTTCGGAAGTTGCGTTGTTGCGGCAGTGGCAACGCCAGCAATCCGACATGTTGCGCGCCAAGGGCCGCCTGCTGGCGCTCGCCAACACGCCCGATGGCCGCCGCGATGCACAGGCGATTGCCGCGCGCTTCTTGGCAGTGGGGGCGCCGGCGCCGTGGCTCCAGGCAGCGCTCGGCCTCGCCGGTCCCGACGGCGTCGCGCTGCGCGATCCGGGCCTCGCCAGTCGCTGTGCCTTTGCGATGGACCCGACGTTCTTCGTCGCCCCGGCACCGGTCTACGCAACGTTACCGTTGCCCAATCAAGAACGCGGCGACCTCGAAGATCTGCACCGCATCGGCGAAGGCGCGCGCCTCGTGCAACTCTGCTCCGGCACGAGTCCGCGGGCCGTCTCGCTGCGTCTGCGGTTCGCGAGTCGCTGTGCGCGCGTGCTGCTGCAAGAACTCGCCAAGGGTCCGCTGGCCGACGATCCGGCGCTCGCCCTGCGCGAACTGTCCGACTCGTTTGTGCTCGCGGAAGCCGCTCGGGTCCTGGTCCCGGCCGGCCGCTGGCGCGAACTGCTGACGCTGTGGCGCGCCGACCTGCCGTGCCCACAAGCGCTCGTCGGCATTGCGAAACATTCTTCGCTCGCCGACCGGATGCGGTTGGCGTCGGCGCTGCGCGGCCGGCGCGAACCGAGCTGCTACCCCGTGATTGCCGGGTTCCTGCTCGCCGACGAACTCGAATTGCGAAAAGTGGCCGGCGAGGCCCTGCGCATGGCGGTCGGCGATCGGGTTCCGTTTGATGCGAACTGGTCGCGATCTCGCAGACTCGATGCGGCAACCAGCCTGCGCGTTCTGCATAATCGCAAGCCATGACTGAAGCCTCCGTTGCCACCCTCGCCGAACTCGTCGCAGGTCGACTGGTCGGGGATGGTGATCGCCCTCTGGTCGGACTCGCCGACCTGCGCACCGCGCGTCCGGACCAGATCGGATTCGTGCGGCACCCGCGTTACTACGAGATGGCGGCGCAGACCGAAGCCGGTGCGTTGCTTGCAGCCGAGGAGTTTCCGACCAAGGCCAGCCTGATCGTCGTCAAGGACGTCGACGTCGCCTACGCGAAGGTCGCGATGTTCTTCCACCCGCTGCCGCTGGCGAAGACGCACGACATCCACCCGACGGCGTTCGTGCATCCCGAAGCGCAACTCGAAGAACCGGTCAGGGTCGGCCCCAACGCGAGTGTCGGCAAGTGCAAGATCGGCGCGGGCACGCACGTGATGGCTGGTGCTTCGATCGGCGATGGTGCGGTCGTCGGCAAGGACTGCTTGTTCCATCCCAACTCGAGCCTCGGCCACGACTGCGTGACTGGCGATCGCTGCATCCTGCAACCCAACGCCGTCGTCGGCAGTGATGGCTTCGGCTACGCCCGCGAAGGGGCAACGTGGCACAAGGTGCCGCAGCTCGGCAACGTCGTGCTCAAGGACGACGTCGAAGTCGGTTCGAACACGGCCATCGATCGCGGCACGCTCGGCGTGACGACGATCGGTCGCGGCACCAAGCTCGACAACATCGTGCACATCGCGCACAACTGCACGATCGGCGAAGACGTCGTGATGGCAGCCGGCGCGATGGTTGCCGGCTCGACGGTGCTCGGTGATCGCTGCGTGCTCGCGGGCCAGGTTGGCATCGCCGGCCACCTCAAGATCCCGAGCGACTGTCGCTTTGCCGGCGACACGGTCGTGCTCAAGAATATCGAGAAGAGCGGCGACTACATGGGCCACCCGGTCATGGAGAAGCGCAAGTACCTGCGGCTGATGCGCGAGATGCGCAAGCTCGGTGGTGGCAAGTAGCCGCTGCTTCTGCGCGGGCCTGTTGCTGTTCGCGGCGAGTTGCGTCGCACCATCAGACCGCGCTTCCGACGAGCAGGCGTTGCACGAGTTGTGGCGCCAGTTCGAACAGGCCTTCAACGCTGGCGACGCCAAAGCTGCCGCCAACCTCTATGCGCCCGATGCCGACCGCATCAGCTCACGCGGCGATCGCGTCTCCGGTCGCGCCGCGATCGAAAAGGGCTACGCCGCCCTTCTCGCACGCCGTCAGGCGGATCCGACGAGCAAACCGTTCCACGCGACGATGCAGGTGCGTCTGTTGACCGATGACGTCGGCATCCTGGACGGCGAATGGCAAGGCATGCGTGACGGCAAGCCGGTGCGTGGGCAGTTCACGCTGATGGCGACCAGGCAGGACGGCGTCTGGCGGCTCGCGGCTGGCCGCGACCGCGGCGTGATCGAGCCCTGATTACTTCGCAGTAGGTGCGTCCGGCGCCGTCGCGCGCACCGTCGCATCGTGGTCGAGCGCGGCCTCGTAGGCGAGCCATGCACTTGGCCACAGCTTGCGGTCGCGGGTGGCGAGAACCGCGTAGGCTTCCCGGCGAACGCTCGCGTCGGTGTGGGTCGTCAACCGGACTACGCTTCGTCGGTGGTAGTGTTCCGATGGTGGGAGCTGTCCGACTCGACGTAGCGCCGCGCGAAGCAGGGGGGCGGAGCCAGACGTGAACGCTGCGTGCAGTGATGCCGTGTCACCCGGCAACGCGGCGCCGCCGAAGAGGGTTCGGGCGGCGGCTTGCGTGCCCTTGTGGCAATGCTGCAGTGCATCCTGCCAGTGTTCGGGAGCAACCTCTTCACGAAATGCGAAGCGCATGGCCTGCTGGCAGACCTGCGGATCGGCGCTCTGCAGAAGCGCCTCGAGCAACGGCCGCGGGATCGGGGTGCCGGGGGAACGGTTGGCCAGCTTCGCGACCGCCAGCTTGCCTTGCTCGTCGTCGGTCTCGCTCAGTACTCGAATCAGATAGCTGGGGTCCTTGCATGGTCGAGATCGGCCAATCAAGTCAGCCGCGTCGGTGCCGAGGTGGTCACGCAGGGCAGCGATCGTTGTCAGCGGCAAGGACGTTTGAGAATTGCGCGTCACTGCGTCTCGGATCAGGGTCTGTGGCAGAGCTTCGATCTCTTCGGTTGTCACGTGATCCGCTTGCAGCATGGCGTCGATCGCTGCCTCTGCCAGTCGCCGGTCGGTTTCGCTCCCGTCGAACAAGCGCTTCATGCGGTCGGCGTCGGTGGCGAGTATGGCGGCGGAACGGCCGCGTGTTGGTCGATACTTGGCGATCAAAGCGGCTAGCGGCGCGCGCGGCAGCTCGTGTCGCATGTTGACTAACGTCGCCCAGAACCACTCTTCCTGGCTGTCGGCCAGTGACGCAAGGTGCGGCAAGACGTGAGCCGGGTGCTTGCCGAGCAGTCGCGTTATCAGATCACGGGTGTCGCGACTCGATTGGAACGAGGCGACGATCTTGCTCACCCGGCCTGCCTGCTCAGCAGTGGTGTGGTTTGCAAGTCGGCTGAGGCAGCGCACGAAGAACAAGCGCCGCGTGTTGCCCGGGCTCGTCGGCAGCCGAGCAAGCAGCGGCTCGATCAGTTCGGCCTCACCGAGTCGCGCTGCGGTCAAGACGATCTGCGCTCGTGTATCGCCGGTCATGCTGTAGATGGGGTCGGCGATTACCCTGGATTCGCAGTAGTCAAACAGCGTTGGTCGCCCAAGGGCCAGGACCTTGGCGACGGCGTCATCGGCGAGGTACGACAACGCCGAGCGGACGAGACTGCCTTCGTAGTCCGTGATCGGGCGATCGCTGATCACTCGGTCGAGGATGCGGGCGGCAGCGAGCCGGTTGCTTGCGGACTCGGAGGTCAGCAGCCGCTCGGCGAGCGGGCCGAGACCTTCTGGCAGGCACGGATGCGGAGACAGGGGCAGAGAATGCAGGACCCTCTGAGCCGCGAGCAGTGCCCGGGTCTGGATGGCGATCTGATTGGTGTTGCCGGCCAGCGCCATGATCCACTTCATCGCCTCCCGGTCGCAATGAATGGCCGCGTCGAACAGCGCGCTGGCGCGGTCGTTGTCGGCGGCGATGGCAGCGCGGAACAGTTGGTTGGCTGCGGTGCGCCGTCGCGGCGGCGAGATGCCGCCGAGGTCGGCTCGAATGATCCTCAGCATCGATTCGGCAGTCGGTTGCTGGAGAGCCCGCGCAAACTGGTCTTCGCTTAGCCGCGCGGTGGCCGCCGATCGTCGAAGCTCGGGGTTGGGATGGTTTGCAAGTGCCCGGACGGTGGTCTTCGGGATCTTGTGCTCGCCCAACCAGTCGCGCAGCAGGCGGGCTGCAGCGGCGCGAACGTGTGGTCGTGGATCGCGAATGTATTGGCCGTAGGCGAACGGGCTGCAGACGGGGCGCTGGCAGGGGACGCTGCCAGCGCAGAACGCATCAAGCGATGGATGCAGGCGCCCGCCCTGTGCTTGAGCGTTGGCGGTGACGACGGCTCGTGCATGTAGATCGATCCGACCACCGATCGCGTCGACCCACGACTTGACCCGAATCGTGCCTTCCCGCGCCGCCAGTTCGATCGCTGCGTGCTGGGACTTGTCGGCTCGGTAGTGCACCGCGAGCCAGTTGATGTCCAGCCCTGCGAGCAGGCGGCGCGACGAGGCTCGGAGTTCTGGCGTCGCGAGCCACGCTGCGATCAGCTTGTCTTGATGGTCCCTCAGGATCGGGATCAGGCTGGCGAAGGTCGGTTCTTGGAGTAGCGGGGAGTCGTTGCGAAGCGCCGCCAGCAGTTCGCCTCCGGTGCCTTGCTTGGCCCACTCACGGGCCAAGTTGGTATCCCACTTCTGGGCGAGCTTGATCGCCAGTGGGGTTGCATCGGTCTGCTGCGCCGGAACCAACCCGACAAGGAGCAGGGCGGCGAAGATCGACTGCATGGTTTGGGTCGGCACGGTATGGCTCCTGGCAGGTTTGGGTTTCGTGTGCGTAACAAGAGCCCCGGTGTCGCGGCCCGATTTGCGGTGGTTTCATGCATGAGGCAATCCGTGTGCCGCCGCGGCGTGCACTCTTGGTGCATGGAGTGGCGGCAGCCGGCTGGCCTTGGCGGCGGAATGCACTACCGTTTTGCCTCAGCCTCAACCCACTCTGACGCGTAGATCCATGCCCAAAAGCACTCGCAGGAACTTCCTCGTGACGTCGTCGTCTGCCCTTGTTGGCACTGGCCTCGCAGCCTCGACGATTCCCACCAACGTTCACATCAGCGGTCGCGATGAGATTCGCGTCGCCCTGGTCGGTTGTGGTGGTCGCGGCACCGGCGCCGTGGCGCAGATCTTCAACACGAAGGGTGCGACCAAGCTCGTTGCCGTTGCCGACGCGTTCCGCCACAAGGCAGAGGGTGCGGTCAACAGTCTGCGCAATCACGCAGCCGAGAAGGTCGAGGTCAACGGCGACCGCATCTTCAGTGGTCTCGATGCGTTCAAGCACGCGATCGACAGCGATGCCAACCTGATCGTGATTGCGACGCCGCCCGGCTTCAAGCCGCCGCAGTTTGAGTACGCAGTCAAGCAAGGCAAGCACGTCTTCATGGAGAAGCCGGTCGCGACCGACGCTCCTGGTATTCGTCGCGTGCTCGCTGCCGTGCGCGAGTCGGAGAAGAAGAACCTGATGGTCGGCATCGGCCTGCAGCGTCGTCACGAGCCGAAGTACATGGAGACGATGAAGCGCGTGCACGATGGCGCGATCGGCGACGTGATCCTGTCGCGCGTCTACTGGAACGGCGGTGGCATCTGGTACCGCAAGCGCAAGCCGGACATGACCGAGATGGAGTTCCAGTGCAACAACTGGTACCACTTCAACTGGATCTGCGGCGACCAGATCGTCGAGCAACACATCCACAACCTCGACGTCGGTTGCTGGGCGAAGGACGCCTACCCGGTCAAGTGCAATGGCATGGGCGGCCGCGAGATGCGCCTCAATGGCGACGCGACCAAGTCGCAGATCAACGACCACACGTTCTGTGAATACACGTTCGCCGATGGCTCGAAGATGTACAGCCAAGGCCGACACCTCTCGAACAGCTGGACGAACGTTTCCGAAGCGCTGCACGGCACGCTCGGCAACGCGCGCCCGTCGGGTCTCATCCAAGGTCCCAACGCGTGGCGCTTCAAGGGCAAGAGCCCCGGCGGCCACCAGCAGGAACAACACGACCTCATCGATGCGCTGTCGCGCGGCGAGATCTACAACGAAGGTGAGTACGGCGCGAAGTCGACGTTCACCGCGATCCTCGGCCGCGAAGCCTGCTACTCCGGCAAGGAGTTGAAGTGGGACGACTTGCTCGCGAAGGGCCGTGACCTGTGCCCGGGTATCGACACCTACAAGATGGACTCGGTGCCGCCGGTGAAGCCGGGCGAGGATGGCAAGTACCCGGTGCCGCGTCCGGGCAAATACAACCCGTTCGCGTAACGGCTTGGCCATTCGCTGCATGCCAGCATCACGAGGACGACCGATCTTCCGGAGCCGGCAATGGTCGGCTGCGGCGATGCTTGTCCTCGCTTCTTGCACAGCGGTTGCGCCAACCGAGCCACCGCCGAAGTTGGCGCCAGGGGAAGTTGTTGGCACCGGCCTGGTAATCGGGCTCAGTCGTACTGGCGCAAGTGGCATCGCCAACCGCAAGGCGATTGCCGACTTCGTAACGCGGAACGAGCTCCACGCGACGCCTGCTGATCTCGCGGACGGATCCGCTTCGCTGGTGACGTTGACCAGCAAGGTTGCCGCGATGGCATCGGTCGGACAGAAGGTGAATGTCACCGCCGTCATCCAGGACGACGGATCTTCGCTTCGCGGTGGGTGCCTGATGCGCGCCACACTCAAGGGGGCCGATGGTCGTACCTACGTTGTGGCCCAAGGCGCTCTCATCGTCGGGACGGTAGGGCCTGCGCCGCGCGCGAAGGCGTTGCACGGTGGCATGGTGATCCGCGGTCGCAGCCACTAAGCCCGGCACGCCACCGTGGCAGCCTTGGGACAGCCTCCGTCGCCGGATCGGCTATCATGCTGCCATGATTCGCGCCCTGATCCGCACCACCTCACTCATGGTTCTCGGTTGCCTGCTTGCAGGTTGCCAGTCCGCACCGGTCGTCACTTCCGCTGGTACCGCCATCGTCGAAACGATGGACTCGGGCGGCTACAGCTACGTCAAGGTCATGACGAATGGCGCGCCGACGTGGTACGCCGTTCCCGAGTGCGAGGTCGCGGTTGGTGACCTCGTCGAAATCGAGCCGGGTGCAATGGCGATGAAGGACTTCGAGAGCCGCACCCTGAAGCGCAAGTTTGCGTTGATCTACTTCGCGTCGGGCTTGGAGAAGGTCGGCAAAGCCAACGGCTGATTGGCGGCGACCTCCGCCGGAGACCGCCGGCTTCGGTCGATGGGGCCACACAGGTAGGTCGTGCTCAGAACACAAATGATGCGGCGCATCTCTTTGGCGTTGTTGGCGGCGCCACTGATTCTATCGGCAGTGCAATGCACGTCCTCGGACGTGGCGGTCGCGCCTGTAGCGAGCAAAGGCAGTACCCTGCCAGGCCAGCCTTGGGGTGACTACTTCATGTTGCCGCTCGAGTTCGGCGGCGATTCGAAGCGCACGCTGCACTTCTTGTTTGATACCGGCGCCAACATCACGGTCCTGGATCCCGATGCACTTCGATCGGTCTCCGGGTGGGAGGGGGAAGTAGGCAGCAACGTTCGCTTGACCGATGTGGACTGTGGTGTCGTTCACTTCTCCAAGTTGCCTGCGAAAGTTGTCGAGCTGGATCACCTGAGCCGCGCTCTCGGGTGGCCTATCGATGGGATCCTCGGGTTTCCCGCATTCGCGGACCTGCTCGTGACTCTCGACTATGAAACCATGCGGATGCATGTCGCCAGTGGGGCGCTGCCCCCGCCGGATGGGCAGTCGGTGTTCGAGCTCAAGAAGACCAGCAATCGTCGGCCGTGGGTCGATCTGGAGGTCGGGCGACGGCGACGCACCGTGCTCTTGGACTCTGGTTCGGGCGGGCTCTTGTCGCTCAAACGAACCACCACGGACGAGTGGGCTGTGCCACCGCGTGAGGTGGGGACGGCGATGGGCATCCAAGGACTCGAGTATCGGCGAGTAGGACGAATGGCTGGCCCGATGCGCTTGTTCGGGCTCGAGTTCGACCGTCCCGCAGTGCAGGCAGTCTCTCGTGGCTCGGACCTGATCGGAACGCGTTACCTCAAGCACTTCGTTCTGACGTTCGATCAGCGCCACGGCCGCGTCCGGGTGCGACCTGCCAACGTGGAGTTGGAGCGTTCGAAGGTGGTCGAGGGGACGGGCGTGTTGACGGAACCTCGTCCGGACGGGTTGCTGGTGCGAGCGTTGACCCCAGGCTCACCCGCGGTTGCGGCTGGGATACAGGTTGGCGACCTGATCCAGACGGTATCGGGGACCCGCTTCGATCGTTGGCCGGCCGGCGGCTTCGAGCGTCTCCGTGATGGTGACCGCACGTTCCATCGTTACCAGCTCATCCGAGGTGGTCGGGAGTCGGTTGTCGAAGTCGACTGGGTGGACCTGCTCGAACTGCCGGCGCAGAAGTAGCGCAGCCGCCTGGGAACGTCTGGGGGGGGGCGTGTGTTCGCGAGGCTCAGTGTTGCCAGGCCGGGGGTAGGTGGATGGTCTGCGCGGGGCCGGTGTTGCCGGTGACTGTGACTTCGGTGACCGGGAGCCAGGCCTTCTCGATGCTGCCGAAGCCATCTCTAGCGAGCAGTTGCCGTTGCGCCTCACGAGTGGACAGGCGCTGTGGCAGAACGGACAGGTTGTAGGTGCCTTGTCCGAGTGCCACGCTCAGGCTGCCGCTCTCGTCGGCCTCGTATTGCGTGGCCGGGACGAACGGCGAATACGCCAAGCGCATCACGGCGCCTTGCGTGGGCTTGCCGGTGGCGTCGACGCATTGGATGTTCAGCGTGCCTGTGCGAACGTCGACGAGCAGTTCGTTGGTTGGTTCTTGCGGGACGCGGACGCCCGCGCGCAACGTATGCCACGTGCCAGCGGCATCGCGCCATGGCAACTCGAATAGCAGTTCGCCCGGCCACGTGGTGATCGTTGCGCGACCGGCGGCGCCCTTCTTGATCTTGCCGTTGCTGCGGAAGTGTTTGCCGCGAACGTCCTGCTCGTGCACTCCGTAGTAGCGTGCGTTGGTTGGCAGTGGCGCGCCATCAAGGGTCAGTCGCAGCTTGGCAGTGACTGGCACCAACACACTGGCATCGAATGCTCGATGCACTGATTCGCCTTCTTGCAGCGCGATCGTCGCCAACGCAAAGGTCACCTTGCCCGAATACACGAGGTCCCACGTGCCGGCCGGCACGCCAGCGAACACGAAGGTGCCGTCCTCGTTGATGGTGTGCGTCGTCGCGAAGTTCTGGTCGAGGGGCGTGCCGTCGGGTTGGCGCAGTTCGAGGCCGGACCGCGCGTGCGAGCCATGTACTTCCTTCTGTTGACGCTGCCACAGCTTCTTGACGACCGACAGTGGTTTGATCGTGCCGTGAATCATCGCGCCGCGTGCTGCGTGCACGACGAGGTCGCCCGGCTCGTCGAGTCGAATGGGCTGCACGTATTGTCGCGCGAGTCCTGCTCCCGTTATGCGCAGGCACAGCGGCCCCGCCGGGCCGCGTAGTTGCAACGTGCCATCCGTAGCGGTCGTGCCAGTCTGCAGCAGACAGCCGACCTGAGTGCCGTAGACGCGGCACTTGCCGAGTGGCCAGACTTCGGTTTTGAGGCTCGGGGCAACCCCGCCACAGTCCACTAATTCGACGGTGGCGTCCGCGATGGGTTTGCCGTCGGCGAGAACGATGAGCTGTCGCTCCAGTTCTTTCGTGAGTCGGACCGTGAGCTGTGCGTTGCCCTTCTTGGGGATCGTGACAGGCACCATCTGTGAGCGTGTGTGACGCGTGTCCGTTGGATCGACGACGACGAAGAACTGGCCGGCGTCGGATGAGAGAATCGCCGTGCCGCCAGGGTGTTCGCCGGCCTTGATCGAAGGCACGTTGCTCTGGCTGGTTGGACGTAGCAACCAGCCTGCGTAGCCAGTCACTGGCTGGTTGGATTCGGCATCGACGACCTGAAGGCGCATGCCCGGCATGCGAGTCAGAACGATGCGTAGGGGCTGCTCGGAATCGGGCGACCAGTCGGCTCTGTTGCCGCGATAGCCACTCGCGCTGGCATCGATGTAGTAAGGCGTGACCTGGTGGGGGTCGGGTCGTATCGAAAAGCGACCATTGCTGTCGGCCTCGGCGAACGGGGAGTAGCGGCCGCCCGATAGGGAAACGCCTGCGCCCGCGATTGCGGTGCCGTGTTCATCGACGACGGTGCCGCGACACGGCGCGGGTGGGGCTGATACTTGCAGCTCGAGGGTGCGGTGACGTTGTTCTAGAGAGATCGTGAACTTCAAGTCGGTGCCGCTCAGTTCTTTCCGATTGAGCAGCCACGCCGTGTACTTGCCTGGCGGCAGCACTCCCTCCATGGTGAATCGGCCATCGAGCCCGGAGCTCATGCGGCGGTGGCCAACGACAGGTCTGACCAATGCATCGACGCTGTCGATCGGTCGCAGCTCAAGCAACACATTGGATTGAGGCTCGCCGGAACGGTCGACGACAGACCCGTGCACTGCGCACGCCGTCGGAATGACAATGTCACCCAGCTCGATGCGATCCGCCTTCTTCGCGCGGAAGAACGTTCCCTCCACGTCACAGTGATCGACCAGCGTGAGCTTCAGCCCGTGACCGTGATGTTCGAGGATCGGCAACGCAACCTCGAACGATCCATCTTCGCCGCTCGTAGCCGTCAGCGTCTCGGTCACCCCTTCGCCATTGAGTCCGTAGACCTGACCTTCGGCCAGCACGCCACCGAGCGGTTTGCCCGCGTGATCGACGCACCGTCCGACGACCGTTACACCTTCACTAGCCGGCAACCTCTTCGCGGTCGGTGCAGCTGCAACCTCCGCGGGTTGCCGCGGCGTTTCGGTCGACGCGACTGGGGCCGATGTCGCCGCCACAACACCTGACTCTTCGACCGCAGAAGCGTTCGACGTCGGCGTGATCGGGTCGGGCCACAGGAACCACAACAGCAGCGTCGTCGCCGCAGTTGCACCGAGGAGCTTCAGGATCGTCATCGTCGTCAGAATCGCGACTGCCGGAGCCGCTGTGGTTGTCGTCTTGCCGAGACCGAATGCCGCAACAAGGCCGCCGCGCCAGTCGGGGCCGCTCGACGATTCGAGTTGGCCGCGCAGTTGTTCGTGGCCGCGACGCAGGCGACTCTTCACCGTGGCCACCGAGGTGTTCATGCGAACTGCGATGTCGGTTGGCGTCAGGTCCTCGAAGTAGCGAGCGAACAACGTGTCCTGGTAGGGCGACGGCAGCGCGAGCAACGCCGAGTGCAAGCGGCTGATGGTTTCGCGGTGCGCGGCGACGTCGATGGCGGCCGGCGCCGAGTCCTTGGCCGCGCGTTCGTGCGCCGTCTGTTCGCGACCTTGTCGGCGCGTGTCGCCACGATGCTTCTTGTAGGCCTTGTTGCGCAGGACGGCGCGCAGCCACGAACCAACCGCCGAATGATCGCGCGGGCCCTGTTCGAGTGCCGTCAGCGAGACCTCTTGCACGAGGTCGCCTGCGTCGTTGGCTCCAACCAGGTTGACCGCCAGGCCGCGCAGGGCGCCAGCGTGTCGGGTCAGGTCTTCATCGAGCGGAGTTGCCATGCACGGGGTAATCCCCGCCGGTGGCGCTGGGGATGCATGATTTCTAGTCCGGCTGACGCGACGGGTTGCGCCAGAGGCTTACGGCCACCAATCGCCCATACGCGCCTTGACCGCGGCGAGCATCTCGTCGCGCGCGCGCTGGTAGACCTTGAGGTCGCCGCCGAACGGATCGGCGATGTCGAGCCCGTCGGGTCGCAGCAGCTGGATCTTGTCAGCGGCCTCTGGAGCTTCGGCGAGCAGGGCGCGGCGGTGGCTGTCGCTGAGGCAGTAGATCGACAGCGCGCGTTGCCACAGGTTGGGGTCGATCGGTTGGCTGATGTGGGCGCTCAGATCGAGGCCGATCTCGGCGCCGGCTTCGCGGCTGCCTTCGCTTGCGGCCATACCCGGAACGGTCGCCGTGCCGGCGCTGGCGAAGCGGATGCCGCGGGCGAGCACCAGTTCTTCGGCGACGCCCATCGCTTCGCCCGTGAGCTTGCGCGCCATTGCTTCGGCGAGTGGCGAACGGCACGTGTTGCCCGTGCAGACGAACAGGATCAGATCGGCGGCGGTCGCGAGCACTTCGTCACGCGACAGGATGCCTTCGCGCAGCACTTCGAGCGGTGCCTTGATGGCGCGAACGATGGTGGAGGCGACGCCGATCGGCGAGGCGCCGTCGTCGACGAGGTAGGCGACGTCGTCGTTGGTGCAGGCGGCCGCGATCGCCTCGGGTTCGGTGAGCGGTGGTTCGCCGGTCGCGTTGACCGACGTCATCCACAGCGGCTCGCCACACGCGCGGATCACCGAACGGGTGAACTCGTTGGCGGGCATGCGCACCCCGATCGTCTCGTCGTTACCGGTCTTGCCACCGTTGTCGACGGGCAGGATCAGCGTCAGCGGTCCCGGCCAATAGCGTTCCATCAGCCGAACGGCAGGCAGCGGAATCTTGGCGCCGAGCTTCTTGACGTCCTCGATGTCGGCGACGTGCCAGGTGAACGGCTGCTTCTGGTCGCGGCCCTTCCAAGCAGCGGCGCGCGCGGCGGCGTCCGTGTGACTCGGCAGTGCGGTGAGCCCGTAGACCGTCTCGGTCGGTAACACGGACAGTTCGCCGCGCTTCAAGGAGTCGACGACGTTGCTACGAAGTGTGTCGGGGTCGGCGTCGCCCAGCCGCTCGTGGCGCAATGGCATGCACGGACAGTAGCTCGACGTGGAAAGCATGGCGAGGGGGAGCTTTCCGCAATGCGGCGCTCTATTGTGTTCGTGCCGAATGTCGAACCCAGAGCGCGAACAACGGATGCAGCAGATCCGCATGCAGCGATTGGCCCAGCTGGGCACGTTGCTGGCTGGATTCGCCCATGAAGTGCGCAATCCGCTGAGCACTATCGGCCTCAACCTGCAGCTCGTGCTCGAGGACTTCCGCGACGCCGAGACGACTCGCGACAAGCGCACGCAAAAGCGCCTTTCGACGGTCGAGGGCGAAGTCCGGCGGCTGCAGACGATCCTCGAGGAGTTCCTGACGCATGCCCGCGCGCCGGAGCCGAAGCTCGCGCCGTGCCAGCTCAACGACAAGCTGCAGGCGCTCGTCGACTTCCACGATCCGGAAATGAAGGACGCCAACTTGTCGTGCCGGTTCTATCCGGCGAGCGAGGTGGGGGAGGTGGTCTGCGACTGGGATCAGATGCAGGCCGCGGTGCAGAACCTGCTGCGCAACGCACGCGAGGCCACGCCGGCCGGCGGCCAGGTGTTTGTGTCGACGATGCTCGAAGAGGACTCGGTCGTGATCAACGTCACCGACACGGGCGCCGGCATCGATCAACACCAGATCGAGCGTGTGCTCGAACCATACTTCAGCACCAAGAAGGGCGGGACCGGTCTCGGTCTGCCGACGGTGCGACGCGTCGCCGAAGACCACGGCGGCTCTTTGACGATGCAATCGGAGCCGGGCAAGGGCACGCAGTTTCTGCTGCGCATTCCTATCCGCCTCGGCGACGCGACTGGCAAAGCTTGATCATGAGAACGAACCCGATTCTGGTCGTCGACGACGACGATGCCCTGCGCGAAGCCCTCGTTGCTGCGCTCGAAGTGTTGCCCGTGGAGATTACGGTGGCAGCCGGCGGCAAGGAAGCGGTCGACATCGTGGCCGAGCGGCGCTTTGCGGTGATCGTGACCGACCTGGTCATGAAGGACACCGATGGCTTCGCCGTGCTCAAGGCCGCGAAGGATAGTTATCCCAACTGCCGCGTCGTGATGTTGACGGGTCATGGTGGCCGCGAGATCGCGGTGCAGGCGATGGAGCAGGGCGCGACCTACTACGTCGAGAAGCCGGTCGATCTCGCCGACCTGCGCGCCAAGGTCAAGAAGTCGCTCGAGGACCACGACAAGGACGTCGCCTATGACGACCTCAAGGGTCAGATGGAGCGGGCCTACGGCATCGAAGGCATCGTCGGCCAGGACCCGAAGATGCAGCGCACGATGTCGTTGGTGCGGCAGATCTCGTCGACAGCGGCGTCGGTCTTGATCCTCGGTTCGTCTGGCACGGGCAAAGAACTGATCGCGCGTGCGATCCACAACCTGTCGCCGCGCGCGCAGCGGCCGTTCGTCGCGATCAACTGCGGCGGCATGTCCGAAGGCACGATCGAGAGCGAACTGTTCGGCCACATCAAGGGTGCGTTCACCGGCGCCGTCGCCGATCGCGAAGGCAAGTTCGAATACGCGGCCGGCGGCACGCTGCTGCTCGACGAAGTCGGTGAGATGCCGGTGCCGACGCAGATCAAGCTGCTGCGTGTGCTCGAAGAGCGCGCCGTCACGCGCCTCGGCGACAACAAGACGCGGCCAGTCGATGTGCGCGTGCTCGCCGCGACCAACGCAGACCTGATCCAGAAGGTCAAGGACGGCACGTTCCGCCAGGACCTCTACTTCCGCCTCAAGGTCGTGACGATCGATCTGCCGGCGCTCAACGAACGCCGCAGTGACATCAAGCTGCTCGTCGAACACTTCCTCGGGCACTTCAGCAAGTTGCACAGCAAGGATGTCGAGTCGATCGACCGCGATGCGTTGGTGGCCCTCGTGCAATACGACTGGCCCGGCAACGTCCGCGAACTGCGCAACGCCATCGAGTCGATGGTCGTGCGCGCCAAGGGCAACATTCTGACCCGCAGCGATCTGCCGCCAGAGATCTGGGCACCGCTACCGACGGATCAAGATTCGTGGCAGTTCCTCGCCGGCCGCCAATGGCAAGAAGTCGAGCAGAACCACATCAGGGTTTCCCTTGAGCTCTGCGGTGGCAATCGTCAAAAGGCGGCGAAGGCGATGGGGCTCAGCGAGCGCACTCTCTATCGCAAGATCAAAGAGTACGACCTGTAGGCCGTCGCGAACGGGTTGTCCGTACTGTGCCAGGTACATTCCGGACAACTGCCCGTACGGTGCCTGGAACAGAGTCGGCCAAACGCAGCGAACGGTGCCGCAGCGAACTGTCCGGAACGTACCTGGCACGGTACGGACACGGCATGTGGCGATGCGTCAGGTTGCTAGCGAACAGCTCGGCCTCGGATGTCTCGTCGATGTGTCTTCCATTAGCGCAGCGCCATAACGAGGACGATTGCGTCTCTGTCATGTTGCGTTGCGCGATTGTGTCGCGATGAGCGATGCCTACCATCGGCTCACAAAGGAGGGGTGGTGACTCGCACCACCTATGAAGCTCATGACCTCGAACACAACTCGTTTTCTTTCCATCTCCGTAGGTCTGCTAGCCGCGACAGGTTTGCGCGCTCAGTTCGCTGAGGGATTCGACAACCAAGCGTCGGCCAACGTCACGATCGTGCAGGAGCCGGACGTCACCCTGCAGTTTGTCGACTACTCGAACATGACGGTCGGCGCGACCAACTGGTCGATCCCCGAATCGCCGCGCCAACTCCCCGGTTCGGCCTCAACGAGCGGTGTGCTGATCCAGTGCAACACCACCGCGGGTGCGGCAACGGGTGCCAACATCATCGCCGGCACCGTGCCGATGTCGTTCAGCGGTCGCTACCGCCTGTCGTTTGACGCCTGGATCAACGTCCCGATCCCGCTGCCTTCTGGCGGCACCGAGCAGCTGCTCTGGGGTGTTGGCACCGACAACGTCGCGCCGATCGAAGCCCGCAACAACCGTGGGGCCGGCACGTCCGGCATCTGGGGTTGGCTCGCTGGCGAGAACGGCTACGGCACCGAGGACGCGGCCATCAACGATGGCGACCTCGAGCTTGCCGACCTTGGTGACCAGGTGACCGGTGAGGGCGTGCCGTTCAACGCGGCGTTCGACAGCAACGCCGTCGGCGGCGTCAACGGCGCCCCGGCCAACACGTGGGTGCGCGTCGACATCGAAGTCGATGCCAATGGCACGCGCGTCTTCTACAACGGAGTCGAGTTCTTCAACGAGACGGCGATCCCGCAAGCTGGCTTCGCGATGATCGGCTACGAGGATCCCTTCAGCTCGATCAGCGCCTCGCCGGACGGCCAGTGGTGCCTGCTGGACAACTTCCGCGTGACCTCGCCGCTGCTGTGTGGCGTTCCGGGAACGGCGACGCCGCAGGGCACGTCGATGGCCGGTGAGCTCCTCAACGGTAGCGCCCCGCCGACCGTCGGTTGCCCGATGACGCTGCGCTTGCGCGGTGGCCCGCCGAGCTCGCCGCTGGTCTTCCTGTTCGCAGGCACGCCGGCGCCAGTCTCGATCCCGATCCCGCTCGGCCCCGGCTGCACGGTTTCCGGCGAACTCATCACGCTGGATGCCACCATCAACACGCCAACCAACGCCGATGGCGGTGCTCAGGTCTCCTTTGAGGTGCCCAATACCTTTGCGTTCTGTGGCTACATTCTTGGCTGGCAGCAGATGTGGCTCGACCCGGCCAACCCGGCGTGCCCGTTCGTTGTCACGAACGGCCTGACGACGTTCATCGGCTCCTAGAGCTGACCGTACGGTGCCTGGAACGAAGTCAACTTATTCGTCCGGGCACCGTCTAGCCGAGCTGCCGCTTGCCGCGGCGAACTGTCCGTACCGAGCCAGGTACATGTCGGACAGTTGAGGTGCCGACGAACGATTCGGGCACCGTGCCGGCGGCTGATGCTAGCCGCGGCGAACTGTCCGGAACGTACCTGGCACGGTACGGACAGTTCAGGCATCGCACCGGCCGCTAGTTGATCGTGATCGTGAAGGGATCCGAGAAGTGGTAGCCCGAGAGGTTCAACGCGTTGAACGTGATGTTGACGGCGTAGAACTGGAAGCCGCTCATCAGGGGCGAGTTCGGGACGCTGAACGGCACGCACAGTGAGTTGCCGGCGCCGCCGAGGCCGAAGTTGCCGAGGCCGTACGCGCCTGCGATCGGCAGGCCGATCGGGACCGTGATGCCGCCGGCGACACTCGGGCCGGGCGTCGGCGAAACCCAGAGGCACGCGTGGCAGCCGTAACCGCCGGTCACGCACAGTTCGAAGGTGGAGCCGGGGGCCGTCGGGCCGTTGACGTAGATCGCCGTGCGGCACTCATCGTTGGCGCCGACGAAGCCACTCTCTTGGCCGCCGAGGCCGGCGCCTTGGAACTTCATGCCCACCGTCGTGGCTTGCGAACCGCCTTGCGAGATCGTCGACAGGATGGACTCGGCGGTGATGCCCGCCGTGCCGGGGCCGGTCAGTTGGATGGTAAGCGTGACGGGACCGGTGACCGGGTTGGGCGTCGACACGTTGGTGGCCAATGGGTTGGCGATCGCGCCCATCGAGCCGTTGCCCGAGTCGAGGCAGAGGTTGAAGTTGCCGAGGCAGGCCGTCGAGTTCGGGTTGGGGGCTACTGCCGTGTCGCCGTCAAAGCTCATCGAGAAGTTGGGCGTCGCGCCGCCGGAACCGACCTGGTTACCGAGCGTCGCACCCGTGACCGAGCCGGCCGGGAGGTTGAGGTAGATCTCGGTGATCGTGGCCGTGGCTTCGCCAGCGACGATCGGCGTGTCATTGGCGATCGTGAGCTGCAGTTCGCCCGTGGCCGAGTTGTAGTCGACCGTCGCGGTCGCACCGACGGCGACGTCGCCGGTCAGCAGGCCGGGCGTTGCCTGGCAGCCGATGCTGGTGATGTCGATGGTGGTGGTGGCGCTGGTGTTTTGCGCGGCGAGCGTGCTGACGGTCAGGAGCGTGGCGAGTGTGGCTGGAACGTTCATGGGAGTGGCGAGTTCGGGGGTGCTAAGAAGGGAAACAAGTATCGCTGATGGCGAGAAACCGGCAATTGGGCTAACTGCCTAGCCGATCTCGGGGAATTGGTCGCGGGCTCATCGCTTGCTGCCGGCGAGGTCCGGCGCGCGCCGGTGCCATGGAGGGTTTGGCAACGATTGGCCACGCCACGTTGTTTGAGCGTTCCGCTGGGGGCCGCATCACGCTTTTTTTGGTGGCCAGATCGCATCTGGTCGCACGTGCCGCCCGTTCTCGATGCCTAAGGCATGGTTGCCAAGGGGCTAAGGCGATCTTTTCGGCAGTCCGCTGGTTGCGGTGGATGATCCCCACTCGGGTGATTACATTGCCCGCGCCCATGAGCGACTCATCCACCAAGCCGGCTGTGCAAGACGGCCTCGCCTTTGAGCGTCCCCTGAACGATCTGCAGACCAAGATCGACGAACTGCGCAACCTCAACACCGGTTCGCACCTCGAACTGCAGGGCGAGATCGAACTGCTCGAGGACCGCCTCAAGCGCCAGACCGCCGAAGTCTACGAAGGCCTGTCACCGTGGGAGCGTGTCAACGTTGCGCGTCACTCCGATCGTCCGCTGACGAGTGACTACGTTTCGATGATGCTCGACGACTTCGTCGAGTTGCACGGCGATCGCGTCTACGGCGATGACCGCGCGATCATCACCGGCCTCGCGACGATGGGGGAGCACCGCTTCCTGTTGGTCGGTCATCGCAAGGGCAAGACCGTCAAGGATCGCCTCGCGTGCAACTTCGGTTGCGCGCACCCGGAGGGCTACCGCAAGGCGCTGCAGAAGATGCAGCTCGCGCAGAAGCTCAAGATCCCGATCATCTCGTTCATCAACACGCCCGGCGCCTACCCCGGCATCGGTGCGGAAGAACGCGGCCAGGCGTCTGCGATTGCGCGCAACATCCTCGAGATGTTCGCGATCGAAGTGCCGATCATCGCACTCGTCATCGGTGAAGGCGGTTCGGGCGGTGCGCTCGGCATCGGCGTCGGCGACCGCGTTGGCATTCTCGAGAACAGTTACTACTCGGTCATCTCGCCAGAGGGTTGCGCCGCGATCCTGTGGAAGAGCGGCGAGAAGGCACCCGAAGCTGCCGACGCGTTGAAGCTGACGAGCAAGGACCTGAAGCGCCTCGGTCTCGTCGACGAAATCGTTCCGGAGCCGCTCGGTGGCGCGCACCGCGATCAGAAGGGCGCGATCGCCAACGTGCGTGCGCAGCTCGAGACCTGGCTCACCGAACTCGGCGCGATCGACACTGCCGAACTGATGGAGCAGCGCTACCAGAAGTTCCGCAACATGGGCGTCCCGGTCGAACTGTAGCGCGAACTGCTGGCCCCAACCCCGGCGTACCGAACCCGCTTCGGACCGCCGGCGAAGCATCCGGCGAGGCGCAAGTTTCGCCGGCGGTCTGAAGCGGGTTCGGTACGCAGGCTTAGTCAGCCGCCTTGTCGGCGTTGGCGATGACGTCGTCGATGAAGTGGCGCAGTTCGTACATGTCGTCACTGCCGAGGCCTTGGCCGATGAACGCTGCGCCATACGTGAACGCGGCGAGTGCGATCGCGATCGGCACGCCGATGAACGCCCACGGTTCCTCGTCGAGGATCATCTGGGCGCCGCCGTAGCTGCCGCAACCGATGGCGATGCACGCGAGCGACAGGTAGATCGCGATGAACGCCGTCCAGACGGGCGAGCTCGGCGAGAACTTGCCGTGCAACGTGTGGGTGCCGTCGTCATCCGTCGCGATGTGCAGATGCAGGGCCGGGCTCCAGAAGTGCTGGTCCTTCGGTGGCCGCCGCAGGATGGCGCCGCCGTCCTTGGCCGTGCCGAACGACGATCCTGTGCAGGCGGGGTTGTCGCTCTGAAGCGCCGCGTTCAGCGCCTCGTAGAAGCCCTCGGGTCGGCTCGTGAGCGTCTGGGCAAACGTCGGGCGCATGCGAGGGGAGGCCATCCCGACATCATGCGGATCGGGAGAATCTGCGCGATGCGAGGTTGTTCGTAGGTCCGGCGAGGTCGGGCAAATCGACGCGACCGGTGCAACTGCCGTGGTTTAGGTGCGCCGCAATCAGGGAGTTTTGCATTGGCGCCCGCACTGAGGGGCGTCGGTCCGTAGACTGATCCCAGCGAATGGAAGCCAACAGTTCCTTTTCCCCCCGCTACGCCAAGGCGCGCGCCGGTTCGACCGACGCGTGGTCGGGCCTGCCGGGGCGTCTGCCGGAGGCCGTGCACCAGCTGGCCAGCGACGGTGCCGTCACCGACGCCGAACTCGTGCGTCAGAGCCTTGACGGCGAGAACGACGCGTTCGCCGCGCTCGTCGCCCGCTACCAGAAGCGCGCCTTCTGGATCGCCTTCCACGTGGTCGGCCGCGTCGAGGATGCGCGCGACATCAGTCAGGAAGCGTTCGTGCGGTTGTATCGATCGCTGGCGCGCTACGACTACGCGCGCAGCTTCTACACATGGTTCTATCGCATCGTCATGAACCTCGCGATCGACCAGCTGCGCAAGCACAAGAGTGCCCGCGCCAGCAGCCTCGACGACATGGTCGTGCCGATGGCCGACGAACGGGAAGGCGAGGCGACGGCGCCGCTCGAACGCGCCGAAGAAAACGCACACGTCTGGGAAGTGCTCGAGCAACTCGACACCAAGTTCCGGGCCGTTCTGGTCATGCGCGACATCCACGGCCTCAGCTGCCGCGAGATCGCGCCGATCCTCAAAGTGACCCACGCGACGGCGCGTTGGCGTCTGCATCGCGGCCGCCAGATGTTCCGTGCCCATTGGGATCGCCGCTTTGGCGAAGAGAGCACGGAGGGGCAACGATGATTCCCCAACCGACGCCGTTGACCTGTGAATACATCACGCCGCTCCTGCCTGGCTACGTCGGCGGGGATCTGGCCGAGGATCAGTTGCAGCGGGTCAAGACGCACCTGCGCGATTGCTGTTCGTGTCGGCGCGAAGCTGGCGACTACATGCAAGCGAACAAGGCGCTGCAGCGCGCGGCCACGTCGGCGGTGCGCGAGCAGGACGTCGACTTCGATGCGATGCACGCCGAGATCATGCAGCGCGTCTACGACGAAGAAGTCGCGGCGCACGCGAGCCAGTACGCGGTCGGTGCCGTGTGGCCCAACCGGTTGATGATGGTTGCTGCCGCGGTGCTGTTGTGCTCGTTCGGCTTCTGGCTGGGCGCCGACGTCGAGCCGGAGTCCATCTGGGTGCGGACGCCGATCGTGGCGGTCGGTGATCGCGGATACGACGTCTTGCCATATGCCGGTTCGCGGGCTGACATTCGACCGGTGGGCCAAAGGCGCAGCGGGGATACCGACGATGCAGATGCGGACGGCACTGGCGTCGGCAGCGGCATGGGCGGTCGCGGCAAGCTGCGCGCCGATGTCGAGGACTTGCCCAAAGTGCGCTCAGCGGTCAGGTTTGCCACGAAGCCGCCGGTCTTGCACCCGCGCTAGGCAGTCCCGGTGTCGTCCCGTGGCGTCGCCGCCGCGGGGGAGTATTCTGGCGGTTGCCCCGTTGCACCCCGTTCGTGAAGAACACCGATGATGAACGATATGCGTACCCTGTTGTTGGCTACGGCGTTCCTGACTACCTCCGGCGTTGCTCAGGATCCCGGCCAGTCTCAACCTCCCGTCGTGCACTCCGCTCCGGCTGGCGTGCAGAAGTGGATCCGGCAGCTCGGCAGCGATAGCTACCGCGAGCGCTTGGATGCCGAGAACAAACTGCGCGCCAAGGGCAAGCTCGCCAAGAAGGCGCTCGAAGCTGCGGCCGCGGACGAGCGCGATAGCGAAGTGCAGTGGCGCGCGCGTCGTCTCCTGCGCCAGCTCGAGAAGAAGCAGAGCGAGAGCAATCCCGGCCTCACCGAGCGTGGGCTGACGGAAAGGGGCCGCCAGCAGGACCGTGCCAAGGAACGCGAGATCGTGCGCCGCCGGTCTGGCAGCAATGGCGACGTCGACGATGTGCGCGCCGAGTTCGATCGCATCTTCCGCGAACTCGAACGGGATCACGGCATCGAGGTGCCGCGCGTCCGGTTCTTCGACGACACGTTCTTCGATGACATCCGCAAGCAGATGCAGCGCGGCATGAATCGTGGCCTGCTGCGCGGAGGTGCGACGCAGGGCCAGTCGCAGGGCATGAGCGTCCAGGTCACGCCCAAGGGTGTGCGTGTCGAGGTGACCGAGACCGGTAAGGACGGCAAGTCCGATACCAAGGTCTACGAAGCGCCCGACATGGAGACGTTCCACAAGAAGCATCCGGGCGTGCTCGACAAGGGCTCTACCAACGGGCGGCGCGGCGACATCGGCCTGAAGGGCCTCGGTCTGACCGACCCTCGCGAACAGATCGATCGTCTCAAGCTCGAGATGGGCAAGGCTGACCGAGGCTTCGGGTGGCAGCTCTTGAAGCCGCGGGTCGTGCCGTTCGACAAGGCCTTCCGGCCGCCGGCTGTTGGCCTTCCGCAGCTCGAGGTGCCGGCCGTGCCCGCCAAGGGCCGCCGCCTCGGTATCCAGATCAAGGCGATCCCGGACTCGCTGCGTGGCTACCTCGAACTGGAGTCGGGCAGTGGTCTGATGATCGACCTCGTGCAGTAGGACACGTTGGCCGCCGCGTTGCGGTTGCAGGCCACCGACATCGTCGTTGCGATCAACGGCGACAAGATCGGTAGCGCCGAGGACGTGCAGAAGGCGCTCGGTGCGGTTGCCAAGGGCGATGACGTCAAGGTCACGTTCATCCGTCGTGGCGAGCGTCGTGAGGCGACCACCACGAAGCGGCACGATGCGGTGAAGGCGCGCGAGCAGATCGTGCCGAAGCCGCGACGTGGCTTGCGCGAGAGGATCCGTTAGTGAGGCCGGTTGGCTGGTTTGCCTGCGGGCAGGCTAGCTGAGCTCTTGCATCCGCAGCTGCCCGCAAGCGGCGCTGCGGTCCGCGCCGCGCTGGCGGCGCACGGTCACGTTGAGGCCGCCCTGGCGAAGCGTGTCCGCGAACGCGTCGACGCGCGCTGCGTTGGGCCGATCGAAGCCGTGCAGTTTGACGATCTCGTCGACCGGGTTCCACGGGATCAGGTTGACCGTGCACGGCATGCCGCGCAGCGCCTCGATCATCTTGTTGGCGTCGATGCGGCGGTCGTTCTTGCCAGCGAGCAACACGACTTCGTAGGTGACTTCGCGGCTCTTCTTGCCGAAGTAGGCATCGGCGGCGGCGACGATCTCGGCGACCGAGTGGGTGGCCGTCGGCACGAGTTCTTTGCGTAGGTTGTCGTCGGCCGCGTGCAGGGAGACGGCGAGGTTGTAGCTCGGGTCGGCTTCGGCGAAGCGCTCCATCTGCTTCGGATAGCCCGAGGTGCTGACGGTGATGCGGCGGGCGCCGAGGTTGATGCCGTCCGGGTCGTGGATGCGTTGTAGGGCCGGCAGCAGGCCGTCGAGGTTGAGCATCGGTTCGCCCATGCCCATGACGACGAGGTTGGTCAGGCGGCGGCCTTCGGGCAGGCGCGCGCGAGCGGTTAGAACCTGCTCGGCGATCTCGCCGGCGCTGAGGTTGCGGCGCACCCCGAACATGCCTGAGGCGCAGAACTGGCAACCGACGGGGCAGCCGACCTGCGTCGATATGCACAGCGTCGTGCGTTCGCCATCGGGGATGATGACGCACTCCACGGTGTCGTCGTCGTGAAGCTTGAGCAGCAGCTTCTCGGTGCCGTCGGCAGCGAGGTCGGCTTTGTGGAGCGTGGTCGTCTGCGGTGGCAGTTGCTCGGCGAGGCCGTCGCGCAGGCGCTGCGGCACGTTGCGCATCTGCTCGAAACTCGTGACGCCGTGCTTCCACAGCCAGTGGGAGACCTGCCGGGCTTGGAACGGTTTGCCGCCGAGGGCGGCGATCCGGCCAGTCAGGTCTGCGTCCGAGAGGTCTGTCAGCGCGGTGGCGCTCACGCCGAATCGCGCTTCCGCGGCATCGGGCCCTTCTCGGGCGAGGCTTCTGGCGCTGGTTCTTCGGCCGGTTCTTCGGTGACCTTCTTGGTCGGCTCGATCGACGTGGCCAGCAGGCTTTGCGGGCCGCGTTTGAGTGCTGCGATCACGTAGTCTTCGTCGATCGTGACCTGACCGCCCTTGTGCTTGCCGATCTCGTAGCGCAGGTCCAGCAGGACCTCTTCGAACATCGAACGCAGGGAGCGAACGCCGGTCTCGCGCTTCATCGCCTCGGCGGCGAGCACGCTGAGCGCTTCGTCGGTGAACTCGAGCTTGACGCTGTCGAGCTCGAACATCGCCTTGTACTGACGGACCAGCGCGTTCTTCGGCTGGGTCATCACGTTGAGGATCTCGGCGTGCGTCAGCGAGCGCATCGGCACGGTGACCGGCAGGCGGCCGACGAACTCGGGGATCATGCCGAAGTCGATCAGGTCCTTCTGGTCGAGGTAGGGGATCAGGCGGTCGCGTTCGGCCTGGCTCGTGACGAGCGGGTTGCCGTCCAAGTCCGTCGGACCGACGTCCTTGTCCTCATCGCCTTCACCGAAGCCGATGACCTTCTGGCCGAGGCGGCGTGCGATGAATTGCTCGATGCCGTGGAACGTGCCACCACACAGGAACAGGATGTGCTCCGTGTTGACCTGGATGTAGCTCTGTTCCGGATGCTTGCGGCCACCTTGCGGCGGCACGTTGGCGGTGGTGCCTTCGAGGATCTTGAGCAGGGCCTGTTGCACACCTTCGCCGCTGACGTCGCGCGTGATCGAGACGTTGCTGGTGGTGCGGCCGATCTTGTCGATCTCGTCGATGTAGATGATGCCCTGCTGGGCGCGCTCGACGTCGAAGTTGGCTTCCTGCAGCAGACGCAGCAGGATGTTCTCGACGTCTTCACCGACGTAGCCGGCTTCGGTCAGTGTCGTAGCGTCGGCGATGGCCAGCGGCACATCGAGGATGCGAGCGAGCGTGCGCGCGAGCAGCGTCTTGCCGGAACCGGTGGGGCCGACGAGCAGGATGTTGCTCTTCTCGAGCTCGAGGTCCGGGTTGTGGTAACGCGCGTGCAGACGGCGGTAGTGGCCGTAGACGGCGACCGACAGGACCTTCTTGGCGCGGTCTTGGCCGATGACGTATTCACCGAGGCGCTCGACCATGAAGTCGGGCGTCGGCACCTTGTCCTTGAGGACGAGGTCCTTGACGAACGTCGGCGGGGCGGTGTCGCCCTTCTGCTTACGGTCCTCTTCTTTGAGGATCGTATTGCAGATCTCGATGCACTCATTGCAGATGTAGATGCCGGGCGGGCCGGAGATCAATGACTGCACGTGATGCCGCGATTTCTCGCAGAACGTACAGCGCTCTACCGACTTGCCCTTACCTGCCATTTACTACCTGCTTGCCTTGTGCTGCCGATTGCTGTGCTGCCGATTGCTGTGCTGCCGACTGGTCGTCCTGCGGATTGGTCGGGGGCGCACTGCGCACCCCGCGCACCAAGAACGGTTACCGCTGCCCAACTGTAACGCAGATGGGCTGCGGCTACACGGCTCACTTGGCGGTCTCGACGATCTCGTCGATGAGACCGTAATCCTTCGCTTCCTGACCACCCATGAAGAAGTCGCGGTCGCTGTCCTTGGCGACTTCCTCGACCGACTTGCCTGAGTGCTTGGCAAGAATGCCGTTAAGCGTGCCCTTGAGGCGCAGGATCTCGTCCGCCTGGATCGAGATGTCGAGGGCCGTGCCGCCGACACCACCCCACGGCTGGTGGATCATGATGCGCGAGTTCGGCAGGGTGTGGCGCTTGCCCTTGGTGCCAGCTGCGAGCAGCACGGCGCCCATCGAGGCGGCCTGGCCGATGCAGTAGGTCGCGATCGGGCAACGCACGAATTGCATCGTGTCGTAGATCGCGAGGCCAGCGGTGACGCTGCCACCCGGGGAGTTCAAGAACAGGTTGATGTCCTGGTTCTTGTTCTCCTTCTGCAGGAACAGCAGCTGTGCGATGACGGCGTTCGCGACGCCGTCGTCGATCGGGGTTCCGATGAAGACGATTCGGTCTTCCAGCAGGCGGCTATAGATGTCGTAGACACGCTCCCCGCGACCGGTCTTTTCGATGACGTTGGGGATGGTGTACATGTTGGCGTTGCTCATTTGAGATTTGGCTCCATACGACGCGATCCCGGCGATGTCACCGGGCTCACATCAACTGCCAGTCTTATCGACGATCTTGGCGTTCTCTCTGAGGAAATCGCGAACCTTGCGTTCGAGCAAGGCAAGTCGCAGTTCTCCGAGGCGGTTTTCCGACTCCAGATGCTGGTACACCTGAGCTGCCGTGATCTCTTGTTCGGGGCTGCTGTTGGCTGCGGCAATGTTCGTCAGTTCGGTCTCCATGTCCGATTGTTCGACAGACAGCTGTTGCTGGGCTGCGATCGCTTCGATCATGAAGAACAGTTTCACGCGCTTCTCTGCGTCCTGATGGGCCTCACCCTTGGTCTCCTCCAGCTTCTTCTGGATTTCTTCTTCGGGCATGCCCTGCTCCTTCATCCGCTGGGCGAAGGTGCCAAGTGACGCCTGCGTCTGCTCTTCCACCAACGACGGCGGCAGTGCGATGTCGACCTTCTCGCTGATGAAGTCGAGCGCAGCTTCTTCCTGACGCTGTTGGCCGAGGCGTTCCTTCTCGCCGGCAATGCGGGCGCGGAGGTCTTCCTTCATCTTGTCGAGCGACTCGAACTCCATGCCCTTGGCGAGTTCGTCGTCGACCGGCGGCGGCGAGACGCGGAGCACCTCGTGCATCGTGACCTTGACCGAGCCGTCCTTGCCCCGGACTTCTTCCTTCTCGAAGTTGTCGGGGAACTTGATCGGCATTTCGCGGACATCGCCGGTCTTGCCGCCGACGAGCGCCTCGGAGTAGGCCTCGGGCTCGACACCGTTGATCGGGATGTTGGTGTTCAGCTGGACGCCGGTGCGCGTGTGCACCTCGTTGTCGCCTTCCACGAACGTGTAGTCACACTTGATGAAGTCGCCGGCCTCGACCGCTTCTTCGGTCGGCTGGATCTTGCGCTTCTGATGCGCGATCTCCTTGAGCGCGTTGTCGACGTCCTCTTCGCTGGCCTCATCCTCGTAGCTCGGGACTTCGATGCCCTTCGCGTCCGGGATCTCGAACTCCGGCTTCACGTCGATCTGCACCGTGAACTCGAGCGCGGTCTTCGGCTTGACCTCGAGGTTCTCGACGTCGTCGACCTTGATGCTGCCGATCGGCTGGATCTCGTTCTCGCGGCAGGCTTCGCCGAAGAAGCGGTTGAGCAGCTGCTCCTTCGCCTCCGCCAGGATCGCAGGGCCGTGCAGCTTCTCGATCATCGCGCGCGGGACCTTGCCGGGCCGGAAGCCCTTGATCTGCACTTGTTGCGACGCCGACGCGTACATCTGATTCAGGTGTTCCTGGACCTTGTCAGACGGGATCGTGATTTGCAGGGATCGGCTGCAGGGGCCGGTTTCGGCTACCTGGACTTCCATATTGGCTCGGTGCGGGCAGAGGGAGTGTCTGCGGGCCTGATCGACCCACGAAAAGGGCGAACATCATCCCCGCCCCGGCTACCGGGGTCAAGGCGACAACGCCCCAAGGGCAGGTCGAGGCCCGGAATCCCAGCCCGGAGCTGGGCCTTCTTCGCAGAGCTGGGCCTCCTTCGCGGAGCTGGGCCTACTTCGGGCGCCGATCCTTGATCAGCTGGCGCATGAACGACTTCGTCCGGTCGTGCGTCAGGGCCTGCTTGAAGACCTCGTCCTTGGCCGCGAGATTCTGGAACTCCTCGGGGCTCATGCCCGAGGTCTTCATCTCGCGGATCATCGTCTGGATCTTCTTGCGCCGGGCACTGCACCTGAGCAGGCCCTCGAAGGCGCGGCGGGTCATGGCGGCACCCTCGGAGTATTCGAGGATCTTGTCGTAGTCGCTGTGGGCCTTGGAATACTCGCCGATGGCGAATAGCAGGCTGGCGCGCTGCTCGTAGAGGCCAGCCTCGCGCTTTCGCTTGCGGATCTTGTCGTCGAGCTGGCGGTTGAGGCGCGTGACGCCCGACTTGTCGCCCAGGGTGCGCATGGTAACGGCGGCCTGCACTTCCAGCGAACCGGCCTCACTGTTGTCGATCAACTCGGCGAGCTTGCGGAGCGTGGCGCCGTGGCCCTTGGGCGAGACCGTCGCCAGCGCGATGACCAGGTTCTTGGTGTCCTGAAAGTCGATGCGTTCGCGGCTGAGCAGCGGCAAGAGGGCGGTCGTGGCTCCGATGTGGTTCTTGACGCACACGCGGAAGTAATCGATGTAGTACGGGAGGTTGCGGTCTTCGCTTTCCGTCGTCAGTGCCTGCACGACGGTGTCGGCAACCGCGTCGGCGCGCGCCGCGACCAGGTAGCGCAGCACGTTCTCGCGCAGGCGGCGGTCGTTGGCGCCGAGTAGCTTGACGATCTTGGGGGCGGCTTGCGGGGCGCCGAGGTTGCGCAGCGCCAGGATGATCATCGTGCGATCGCTCTCGTCGACGACGTCGAGCAGGTCGGCGAGCACGGTCGCGGCTTGCGGCACGTCGGCGTAGCCGAGCAACTTGATCGCTTCGGTGCGGCCGATCGGGTGCTTGCCGCGCGCCATTTCCGCCAGGGCATCGACGAACGAGCCTGGGTCCATGCGGCGCAACACACGGCCACAGTTGGCGGCGAGGTTGCGCGACACCGAGCCGCCCTGAGCCGGCTGCAGCTTCTCGAGCAGGAGCGGCACAACACTGTCGCCGAGCTGCGCGGCCTTCTCGACCGAGTCGTCGATCACGGACGCGTTGTGCCGGTAGTCGAGCGCAAAGTCCGCCCAGAAGGGTTCGAGCGCCGCGATCTGCCGCGGCCGCAGCCGTTCCGCCCGCTGTCGGGCCAATTCGGGCAGATCCTTCAAGGACACTTGAGCAGTCACTGCCGTCGCCGCCATCAGGCTGGCAAGAACGGCGAGCAGAGGGGTCGGACGCACGCGCATGACCTGAGTCTAGCCTTGCGAAGACCCAGGGTACCGTGCCAGGCACCGTGCTTTTGAGAAAATCGCCTCTTCGCCGAAGAGGCGATTTTCTCCAAGGCACGGCGCCTGGCACGGTACCGGGGGTCTTCAGTCGGTGTCTGGAATGGTCGATGGGAGGGGTATGTGGAACTACGTGCTTCGTCATCGCATCCTGCTGCGAGCCATCTACGCGCGCTCGGAAGCGGCGTAATGCTAGGCCGAGCGGTGAGGCTCGGGTATGCAATGCCGCGTGACCCGCGACTTTGATGTGATCATCGTCGGCGGTGGCCACGCCGGAGTCGAAGCCGCGACTGCAGCCGCCCGCACCGGCGCGCAGACGGCCATGATCGTCTTGGACCCGGCCGCCATCGGCCGCATGTCCTGCAACCCCGCCATCGGCGGTCTGGCCAAGGGGCAACTCGTGCGCGAAGTCGACGCGCTCGGTGGCGAGATGGGCGTCGTGACTGACGCGACCGGCATCCAGTTCCGCATGCTCAACACGAGCAAGGGACCGGCAGTGCGTTCGCCGCGCGCGCAGTGTGATCGCGACCTCTACAACCAGGTCATGGCCAAGCGCGTGCTTGGCTACGAGAACGTCACGGTGCTCGGTGCCGAGGTTGTGGATCTTGTGGCTTCGGCCGATGGCGCGTCGGTCACCGGCGTCGAGTTGGCGGACGGTAGCAAGCTGCACGCGCCGGCAGTGGTGTTGACGACGGGCACGTTCCTCGGCGGCAAGTTGTTCGCCGGGCGCGTTGAAAAGGCAGGTGGTCGTCACGGCGAACCGGCGGCGTCGCGCATCAGTTCCTCGCTGGCGAAGCTCGGCATTCGGCTCGGGCGGCACAAGACGGGCACGCCGCCGCGGCTGCGCATGTCGACCATCGACTTCACCGGTCTCGAAGAACAACTTGGCGACGATCCGCCGGTGCCGTTCTCATTCCGAACGAAGCGACTCGACGTCGAACAGATGCCGTGTTGGATGACGCGCACGACCGACAAGACGCACGAGATCATTCGCGCACATGCATCGGAGTCGCCGATGTTCCGGGGCGCGATCCAAGGTGTCGGGGCGCGGTACTGTCCGAGCGTCGAAGACAAGGTCGTGCGCTTCGCGGATCAGGAATCGCATCCGGTGTTTCTCGAACCCGAAGGGCGAGAGTCGGATGAGGTCTATCCCAACGGCATCAGCACGTCGTTGCCACCGAACGTGCAGATGGAGTTTCTGCGCACGATCCCCGGCCTCGAAGAAGTCGAATTGCTGCGACCTGGCTATGCGGTCGAATACGACTACATCCTGACGGAGCAGATTCGCGGTGACCTGCACGTCGCGACGCTGCGTGGTTTGTTCGCCGCTGGCCAGATCAACGGCACGAGTGGTTACGAAGAAGCTGCCGGTCAGGGGCTGATCGCAGGGCTCAACGCGGCGCGCTTCTCACGCGGCGAAGACCCCGTCGTCATCGATCGCGCCACTGGCTACCTGGGCGTGATGATCGACGACCTGTGTCGCGTCAACCCGGTCGAGCCCTACCGCATGTTCACGAGTCGCGCGGAGTTCCGGTTGCTGCTGCGCAGTGACAACGCCGACCGCCGCTTGACGCCACTCGGCGAACAGTGGGGGATCGTGAGCAAGGACCAGGCCGACGAGGCGAAGCAGAAGGAAGCCAACATCCGCGCCGCGCTCAAGTGGCTCGAGTTGACGCGGCGTGAGCACAAGACGTTGGCCGAATGGTTGCGGCGGCCCGAGGTGACGACGAAAGACATCCTCGCGTGGGATGAGACGTTCGCCAACATGGGGCTGACGCCGACCGAACTTGCCGAAGTCGAAGCCGAGGTCAAATACGAGGGCTACATCAAACGGCAGGCGATGGAGGTCGAACGGCTCAAGCGGCTCGAGCAGCGGCGCATTCCGGAGCAGTTCGATTACGACAAGGTCAGTGGCCTCAGCAGTGAAGCACGGGAGCGGTTGGTGCAGCGACGGCCGTTGACGCTCGGGGAAGCGTCGCGCGTCGCTGGTGTGCGCCAGGCCGACGTGCAGTTGCTGCTGGTTGTTTTGAGTCGCTGACGGCGCGCGTTCGGATCGGCGCCGCGTATAGTCCGCCGATCGACCACGCCTCCGAGCCGCCTGCCGCCGACTTGTCCCCAGGACCTGGTGCGCGCCTGCCAGTCGTATTCCTTTGGGCTGCGGCGTTGGCCGCGGTGACGTTGTTCTCGTGGTTCGTCTGGGCACCCGACCATTGGCTCGTCTACGTCGAGCGCTCCGGCACGCACTGGCTGCGCGAGTCCGTGATCCTCGCCGTCGGTTGCCTTTGGTTGGCTGCGTGTGTGTCGGTTGCCGCAAGCGACGCACCGGTGCGGCGTCGGTGGTTGGCGGTGTGCGGCTTCGCCGTCGCGGTCGGCATAGGCGTAGCGTTTGGTCGCATCGAGATGCTGCAATCGCTGTGGGGGCGCAACGACGAACACCGTGCGTTTGCCGTTCTCGCTGCGGCAGCTGCTACCGGGGTCGGGTTGGTGCGCGGTGCCGGTTGGTTGGGGTACGCAGTGGCACCGTGGTTGTGGCAGGTCGCCGGCTGGTTGGTGGTCGGCACGCTTGTGACCCTCGCCGGTGCGTGGCTGCAGTTGACGGCGGTGTTGTGGCTGCTGTTGCTGGCGTCTGCCATCGGCGCGCGCATTGTCGAACGGCCGCACCGCACGGTGCCGTTCGTCGTCTGCGTTGCCGTTGGCTTCTGCGTGATGTCCCTCGCGACGTTGGGGCTCGGCATGGTCGGCCTCGTGTCGCCGTGGGGGCTGACGACTGCGTTGGTGGTGGCGTCGCTGGCCTTGCATCGCAGTCTCGGCGGCAAGGCGCGGCAGTGCATCGCTGCGATCGCGAACGTGACGCCGCCGACGACCTGGCTGTCTGCCGCGATGCGGGCCGCAGTCGTCGCGTTGTTTGCGGTGTACTTCGTCGCGGCCCTGGGACCAGAAACAGGCACCGACGCGCTGGGGTTCCGGTTGGCTGCTCCGGTGCATTGGTCGGCGAGTGGCTCGATCACCGCGTTGCCGCAGATGATCTCGAGCTATGGCGTGTTTGCGGCGGAGACGCTCGACCTCTTGGGACTGCCGCTGGCTGGCTCGTGCATCGTCAGGTTGCTGCAGTGGGCGTGTGCCGTCTTGCTGTTGGTCAGCGCTGTGCGCGATGTGCTCGGCCGTTGCGCCGGCGAGTCGGTGCACCTCTGGCTGTATCCGTTCTTTGCGAGCACGCTGGTCTGGTGGCAGTTTGCGTCTGGCTTCAACGACACCGTGCAGTTGCTCTTCGCGCACAGTGCGTTGCTCTGTCTGTTGCGTTGGCGAGAACATCCGAACGTCGCGTGGCTGTTTCTGCTTGGTGCTTGTTGTGGCGGGGCCGCGGCGACCAAGGTCAACGGGGCGCTGTGCCTCGTATTGGTGTTGGTGCTGCTCGTGTTTGCGGGTTGGTCGCGTGGCCTGCGCCATTGCTGTCTGGCGGCTGCAAAGGTTGGCGTTGGCTTCGCGGCCATCTTCGCACCATGGTCGCTGCGTGCGTTGTGGTTGACGGGCAACCCGGTGTTTCCATTTGCCAACGGGGTGTTCGGCAGTGCACTCACCCTGACGAAGACGAGTGAGGTTGCGTATGGTCTGGGCACGTCGCCAACGGACCTCGCGAAGTTGCCGTTTGCTCTGTTTGTCGAACCGCAGCGCTTCGGCGAGCTGGGCACCTTGCATCCATCCCTGATGCTCCTGATGCCGTTCGCAGTGCTCGGCATCATCTTTGGCGGTGGCCGCGGTCGCTTCTGGGCGGTTGCCGCGCTCGTCGCGTTCGGCTTGTGGGCGTTGTCGCTGCAGAACCTGCGCTACGGCTTGCTGTTCGTCTGGTGCGCTGCGTTGGCCATGAGTCTTGGACTCGACGCGACCGCGAATCGTTTGCAGCAGCGTGGGCGGCGTTGGTTGGTGATTGCCGCGGTCCTGCTCGTGTTCGCCGGCGGTGTCTTGCAGCACCTGCGACCGGTGGCGTGGATGTGGGCGCGCAACGATGCCGCGCCGTTGCCGACGAGTGTCGTATTCGGAACTGAGTCGGAGGCGGATTACCTCACGAAGCACGTGCGCTCCTATCCGGCGGCGCAGTTCCTCAACGAGCGCACGGATCAAGGCACGCGGGTCTGGCAGTTGCCGCGACATCTCAGCGATCACACCTACTTCCGAGCTCCGGTTACGGCGCATCCGCATGGCGTGCAACCGCTACTCGCACCGATGCGCACGTTGTTGTTCGATCGCGAAGTCCGTGAAGACCTGCCGGAGATTCACGCGCGGCTCGTGCAGATGGGCTACAGCCACGTCATGTATTGGGCGCCGGCTCTGACCGACAAGGGCGTGTACTCGGAAGCGTTCGCCGATCGATACCTGACGCTGGTGCATGCACACAACGACGTGCGGCTGTTCGAGGTTCTGGCGCAACCGCGCGAAGACGTGACGGGGCGAGCGGAGTTGGTTGCAACGTTAGCCAACGATGGCACGGCGCTCCTGGCAGCGCCGGACGCGTTGTACCTGCTGCGCATGAAGTTGCCGGAAGGGGTTGCCGGCACGAGGAAGGTCGGCGTGCGCTGGCTTGGCGGGCCTGCGGATGGTGGCGAACGGGAATTGCTGCTGAGCAACCTCGTCGAGGTCGGTGTCGACGGACGCGACTTCTACCAAACGGCGCCGGCAGGCACGCAGGGGGTCGCCCTGCTCCTGCGACATGGCTTCGAACCTGGCCTGCAAGTAGAGTTGCGGCGCATCAGGACCCGGCCATGACACGCGCAGCAACGACATCGAAAGGCCATCAGGCGGCCGCCGAACTGCCGCGCATCGCGGTGGTCATTCCGGCGTATCGGGCGAGTCAGCACATCACTGCCGTGATCGCGGGCATCCCGTCGTTCGTGCAAGCCATCGTCATCGTCGATGATGCGTGTCCCGAACGATCCGGCGACGTTGCTGCTGCCACCAACGATCCACGCCTCTCGATTGTGCGCCATGAGCACAACCGCGGCGTCGGCGGTGCCATGGTCAGCGGCTACGGCCGCGCGTTCGGCGATGGCGCGGATGTCGCCGTCAAGATGGACGCCGATGACCAGATGGATCCGCAACACCTGGCAGCGTTGCTCGAACCGGTGCTCGCGGGCAAAGCGGACTACAGCAAGGCCAACCGATTCTTGCATCTCGTCGAACTCAATCAGATGCCGCTCAGGCGTCGCATCGGCAACGTCGGCTTGTCGTTCTTCAGCAAGCTAGCCTCCGGTTATTGGCACGTCTTCGATCCGACCAACGGCTTCACTGCGTTGCATCGCATCGCGTTCGAACGTTTGCAGAAGCCGATGCTGGCGCGCGGTTACTACTTCGAGTCGAGCATGCTCGTCGAACTCGGTATCGCCAACGCCGTCGTTCGCGATGTGGCGTTGCCCGCGCGTTACGGCCTCGAGAGCAGCAACCTGTCGATCGCCCGGACGTTGCTTGCGTTCCCGTTCAGTCTGACGCGCAGCTTCTTGCGGCGTGTCTGGATCCAACACTTTGTGCGCGACTTCGGACTGTGTGCGACGTTCGGCATGCTGGCGTTCGTGCTGCTGACGTTCGGCGTGTCGTTCGGCATCTACAACTGGATCTACTTCACGCGGGTCGAACCGGGTGGGGCGCCGCTCGGCACGATCATGCTGTCCGTGCTGAGCATCATCCTCGGTGTGCAAGCGGCATTGCAGGCGTTGACGATGGATGTCAGTAGCGGCCCGACGACAGCGTTGCAGGAGATCGATCATCGCTTGCAGGCAATGGCGATGCGGCTCGAACGGCACGAACCGGACGTCATCATTTCGCGGCCTGACGCCGTTGCGCGCAGCAACGGACACCGTGCCGAGACCGGCAACGCCAGCGGGCGGCCGGCGACGGGCGCGGCCGTTCGCGAGAACAAGCACTGATGGCCTGCCCGGTGATCGACGACGTCCTGACGATCGACGTCGAGGACTGGTACCACCTCAACTACGAGTCGACGCCCGATGTCGATGCGAGCAACGTCGAGGACCGCGTCGAACGCAACACGTATCGCCTGCTTGAGATCATGGCGGAACACGGCGCGCGGGCGACGTTCTTCTATCTCGGGTCGGTTGCAGAGCGGCACCCGAAACTCGTGCGCGCCACGCACGAGGCGGGTCACGAAATCGCGTCGCATGGATTCGCTCACGAACTCGTCTACAAGCAGGACGAGGCGGCGTTTCGCGCCGATGTGCAGCGTTCGATCGACGTGATCGGCGAGGCGACTGGCGAGTCCGTGCGCGGCTATCGCGCGCCGTCGTGGTCGGTGTCCAAGGACACGCCGTGGTTCTACGATGTTCTTGGCGAACTCGGCTTCGCCTACTCGTCGAGTGTGTTCCCGTTCCGCACGTATCTATACGGCGACTCCAAAGCGCCAACCGGCTGGTATCGGCCGCCCGGCCAAGAGCAGGGCCTCGTCGAGATCCCGGCGACGGTTGCGCAGTTCGTCGGTCGGCGGTTGCCGTTCTCGGGAGGGTTCTACATGCGCGCGCTGCCACTGTGGGCGATCCGTTGGGCGCAGCGACGTGTGCAGCGCAGTGGCCGCGCGACGATCTACTACCTGCATCCGCGCGAGATCGATCCCGAGCAGCCGCGCCTGCAGTTGGCGCGCATCGATCGGTTGGTGACCTACTGGGGGCTCAAGGGCACGGAGCGCAAGCTGCACGGCTTGCTGCGGCAGCGGCCGACGACGACGCTTGCGCAACACCTCGGCGAACTCGGCGCGATCTACGTGAAGTGACGCGCCAGGCGCGGGCCGATGCGATTGGTCAGCGCCATCGGCAGGCGTTTGTAGATGTTGGTCAGGAGCCGGTTGGCGCGGCTGTTGGGGTTCTTGTCGGGCAGGCTCTGCGTGCGCAACAAGCGGAACTGGTAGTGCAACGGCACCGGCGCGAAGCCCCAGTTCTTCTTGAATGCCCAACTGCCGGTGCCTTTGACGCTGCGGCCAAAGTCGAAGCACGTCTTGCCGGCGTGGCCCGAACGACACATCAGGTCGTAGTAGAGGCGGTCGTAGGCGCCGAGTCCGCGTGCCTCGCGCACGGCGCCGGCGTAGTAGGGGAGGACCTTGTCGCCGAAGAAGAACGTCATGACGGCGACAACATCACGGCCCTGATGTTCGACGACTGCGACTTCGCATTCGTCGCCGAACGTGTCGAGCAGGTCGGCGAAGTACTGGCGCGAATACGTCGGTGAGCCGAGCTCGCGCACGCTGTGCGCATACAGCCGAAACATGCGGTCCGGATCGTTGGCGATCGTGACCTTCAGCGGTCGCGCCAGCGCCTGTCGAATCACCGCACGCTGTTTGCGTGGCACGGCGAGCAGGTTCTTCTCGTCGTCGGCGAAGAGTTCCCGCTCGAACAACGCGTAATGGTCGACCTCAGGCCAGTCGGGTTGCGTGCGGGTTGCGCTGCGTAGTTCGAGGTGCCGGACGCGCAGTTGTTCTGCCAGTTGCACCGCGGCGTCCTCGAGTGCGGAGATGGCCTCCGGTGCATCGGCTGCTGCCAATGCGCCGCCGACGACGCAGAACGGCGTGGAAACGAGCGAATCGCCAAACAGCAAACTGCGCAGTCGTGCGAGCGGCAACACACCAACGACCTGTCCCCCGCGTTTGGCGGTGAGGAAGCGTGGCTCGACGGCCGCGTTCGTGAGCACCTTCTGCCATGCGGCGAGATGGAAGAACGTGCCGCCGTCGGTGCTGCGCACCAACTCGTTCCAGGCACGTTCGTCGCCTGGCGCGAAGGCGGCAACACGGATATCGGTGGAAGTTGGCAAGGCGGTTCTGGTTCGGAATCATAGCGCTGGCTCACGCGCCTACCGGCTGCATAATCGTGAGCCTTGAACGACAACGCACGCATCCTGATCGTTGGCGCCGGCGTCGCGGGCCTGACCGCGGCGATCTGGCTCGGCCGCCGCGGCATCCGCCCCGTCGTGGTCGAACGTGCCAAGCAGATTCGCGCCGACGGCTTCATCATCTCGCTGTCGCACGAGAGCTATCGCTTTGCCGAAGAGCTCGATTTGTTGCCCGCGTTGCGCGCCGTCGATGCCCGCATCCAAGGCTCGAGCTATCACAGCCACTCGGGGCGCGCGCTGCTCGAACTCGACTACGGACGACTGTTCGACGGCGTCGACGTGATCCAGGTCATGCGCGACGACCTCGAAGAGGTTCTCTACGAAGCGGCCAAGCCGGTCTCCGAGTTCCGCTTCGGCACGACGATCGATCGCATCGAGCAACAAGACGATGGGGTGCGCGTGCGCTTCCCCGATGGCTCGGAAGAGACGTTCGACGTCGTGCTAGGTGCCGATGGTCTGCGTTCGACGGTGCGTCGCCTTGCGTTCGACGTTGGCCAGTGGCACGAACGCCAACTCGGCCTCTGCTGCGCCGCGTTCCGCCTCAAGGACAACGTCGGCCTCAACGCCAAGTTCGAAACCCACATGGAGCGCGATCGCTACATGGCGATCTACGCATCGGGCAACGGCGAAGCAGCGGCAGTCTTTGTCTGGCAGTCCGACGAGCAGCGGCCGCCGCCGCAAGCCGAACGACTCGACTACATCCGTAAGAACTTCGCGGGTGCTCCCAAGCTCACCATGCGCGCGCTGGATTCGTGCGTGCCCGACTCGCCGGTCTACATGGATACGCTGACGCAGATCGAGATGCCCAAATGGCACCAGGGTCGCGTTGCGTTGCTCGGCGATGCCGCACACTGCATGACGCTGCTGTCGGGCCAAGGCGCCTCCGCCGCCTTCACCGGCGCCTGCCACCTCGGTCGCGCGCTATGCGACCACGAACCACAACGCGCCTTCGATCTCTACGAAGCCGCGATGCGCCCGATGGTAGCCGAAGTGCAGCCGATGGCTCGCCGCAGCGCCCGTTGGTATGTGCCGCGCAGCACGTGGCGCCACGTCGCACGCAACACCGCGATGTGGGCCCTGCCGAGCGCGTGGTTCTACCGCCACTTCAAGGTCAAGTACTCGAAGGGGTAGTCCGTACGGAGCCAGGTACAAACCGGACAACTCACCGCGCGCGCGCGGTGAGTTGTCCGGTTTGTACCTGGCACGGTACGGACTTCTCGAGCACGGCTACCCATGAGGCACCCCAGGTGCTGCGGGCGAAGCGGGATTGGCTGGATGCTGACCAGCGCAGCAGGGGGAGGCTGACTTCGCCGCGCGTCAGTTGCAGGCCGTGACGTTCGGCCTCCGCTGCAACGACGTCGAGTGGGTGGTTGACGTTGGCGAAGGTGGGGCGGCGCACGACCTTGTCGACGAGGGTTAGCAGGGTGTGGGCGATGCGGTGGATCCACGCATCGCCGTTGCGCCAGACGAGCACGGCGTGGCCGCCGGGGCGCAGGCAACGGGCGATCTCGGCGACGCATTTGTGCACGCCTTCGGGGCTCTGCTGGTTGAAGAACTGGCAGCTGATGGCGACGTCGATCGAGTTGTCGCGGAACGGCATGCCGAACGCATCGCCGCGGATCACCGTGAGGCCGGCGCGGGTCGCGGCGTGGCACGCGTCGACGTTGAAGTCGACGCCAATGAGTGGGCGTTTGCCGACGAGCGGTTGCAGCATGAGGCCCGAGCCGCAGCCGACGTCGACGACGACGCCATCACCTTCGCCGACTGCGTGGAGCACCAGTTCTTGTTCGCGGCGAAACCACGCTTGCGAGCGATAGCCGTTGGCCTTGGCGTTGTCCGCGGCGTAGCGGCCGCGGAGGCCTACGTACATCGCATCGGTGTCCCTATCGCCAGTTACGTCGTTCATGCCGTTGCCTCTGACGCGCGCCCCGCGGTGAGCAAGCGAACCCAAAGCCAGAACAGTGGTGGTGCGATCAAGAGCACGAGGCGAACCAGGATAGCTGCGCTCGCGGCGGTTTCGACCGTCTGGCCTTGCAGCACCAGGAGTCCCGCGAGACCAGCTTCGCCGATGCCGATGCCGCCGACCGTTTGCAGCGGCACGACGGACAGGCAGTTGAACGCGGCGCCGAGCAGCATTGCTTCGCCAAGCGACACCGGCAGGTGCAATGCGCGCAAGACCAGCGCGAATGCGACGAGGTGGGTGGCCCACTTGCTCAACGTCCACGTGAGTCCCTTGCGGACTCGCTGGGGGTCGAGCCCGCGGCGGTGCCAGGTGCGTGCTTCCAGCAGCATGTGCGTCAACTTGCGCAGCCGACCGGTGCGACCAAAACGAAGTAGGGCACTCGCGCACCAGCCAAGCGGCAGCCACAACCATCGCAGTGCGACAACCAGACCGACGATCAGCAACGCGCCGAAGCCGGCGCCGAGTGGCGACGTCCAACTGCGTTCCTGCAGCACGGCGCCGAGCACGAATACGACGGCGAGTACCGTGACGTCGAACAAGCGCTGCACGAACAGATTGATCGTCGCCGGTGCTGCACGCAGTCCGGTGCCACGACACAAAAGGCCGATGCCCGCAACTTCGCCGAGGCGCGCTGGCAGAACGGCCAACATCACGACGTAGTCGGCGGTGATTTGCAGGTAGCGGCTGACCGCCAGTGGCGAGCGCGAACCCATGCGGGCTTCGGTGAAGACTCGCAGCCGTAGCGCTGTGCTGATGCCTTCTGCTTGCAGCGCGACGAGGGCAAGGAGCAACAACCACGGGTCCGCATTGCGCGCCGTGTCGAGCATGGTCCGGCCATCAACCTGCGTGATCACGATCACAAGCAGGCCGGCGCTGATCAGGATGGCGATGAGCCACCGCCATCTTGTCGAAACGGCCATGAGGTCGGGAGCGGATCCGGGCAAGGTGCCCTCGCCTGTGATGGTAGTCACGGCAATGCATGACCGGAAGCGTGGCCCGGGCAACGTTCCGCGCGCAGGCTGCACGCGAGCGACGTAACAGCGCAGCGCGAATCTGCGCGACCCACTGACACCCCAACTGCTGAGGCTCTATGACCCGTCTACTGCTTGCGTCGTCCGTGTCCATTCTTCTCCTGTGCTCGGCCGCGACTGCGCAGGAAGGGGAGCAGAAACCCAACCCGTCCAAGGCTGCGAACGCCGCCTGGAACAGTCAGAATTGGCAGGCGGCTTCGGCTGCCTACAAGCTGGTCGTCGAGAAGCAGCCGAAGAACGGGCAGGCGTGGCACCGTCTCGGCTACTCGCTGCATGCCCTGGGCGAACTCGATGCTGCGATGAAGGCGCACGCGCAAACGCTCACGTTCCCGCAGTTCGCGCCGACGGGTGCCTACAACACGGCGTGTGTGCACGCGCTGCGCGGCAACAAGGAGGAGGCGTTCCAGTGGTTGGCCAAGTCGGTCAAGCTCGGCATGAACAACGCGCAGCAGTTCGAGGGTGACTCGGATCTGGATAGCCTGCGCGATGACGAGCGCTACGCGAAGATCATCGAGATGGTCAAGGCGAGTGCGAGCAAGCCGCGGCTCCAGGTGTTTGCGCAAACCACCGAACGCAAGCGCAACCGCATCGCGTGGTTTGGCCGCAACGGTTCGCCCGGGCAGTTGTCGATCGAATACGGCGCGGTCCCGTGGCAGAAGAAGTTCGCCAAGATGGTTGGCTCGGAGTCCTCGATGAACAGGAAGTGGCGCCTTGGTGCTGATTTCTGGACGTCCCTCGATACGTCGGTGGCGATGAAGGCCGCCGGTGTGAAGGTCCCGGCTGGCTACTACTACCTGACGCTCGAGCAACGTGAAGCTGGCTTCGTGCTCGCGCTGCACGACGCCGCCGCGGTCAAGAAGCAGAAGCTTGACGGCTTCGTCGCCCATCGTCTGAAGGGCGGCATCGAGATCCCGATGCAGCACAAGGATGACGCCGAAGTCGCAGCCAACCTGCACATCGAAGTGGCGCTGACCGAAGGCCAAGATCAAGGCCAGTGGCGCATCGCGTTCGGTCCGCACCTCCTTACCGCCAAGACCAAGATCGATCTCGGCAACTAGCGCTCGTACTGTGCCTGGACCGTTTTCACCTTATTCGCCGCGCTCGCGCGGCGAATAAGGTGAAAACGGTCCAGGCACCGTACGGTCAGGCACCGTACGGTCAGGCACCGTACGGTCAGGCACCGTACGGTCAGGCACCGTACGGTCACTACATCTGGAGGACGGCTTTGACGATCGACTCGGTGTCGGCGTCGGTGCCTTGCTTGGTGCGGGCTTTGTCGACCTTGTTGCGGGCGTCGTTTTCCTTGAAGCCGAGGGTGACGAGGGCCGCGATGGCGTCGTCGTCGGCGGCGCCGAGGGTGGGCTTGCCGTCCGGGACCGTTGGCATGCCGAGGTCGAGTTTGGTGACGACTTCGCGCAGTTCGAGGCAGATGCGTTCGGCGGTCTTCTGGCCGACGCCCTTTACTGCCTTGAGGGATGGGGCATCGTCAGCGGCGATGCGGCCCGCCAGGTCGGCGGGGGAGTAGACGCTCAGAAGCGCGAGTGCGATCGCAGGGCCGACGTTGGTCACGGCGAGCAGGCGGCGGGCGAGTTCGCGTTCGGCTTGCGTCGAGAAGCCGAGCATCGATGGCATGCCATCGACGACGTTGAGCACCGTGAACACCTTCTGCGTCTGGCCGACCGTGAGGTCGGCGGCGGAGTTCAGGCTGATGCGGACGTCGTAGCCGACGCCGGCGCATCGAACGACCACGCGCGAAGCGTGCTTCTCGACAATCTCGCCGAGTAGGTGGTCGTACATCTTGTGCGCGCGGGCTTAGCCGCGCAGCGACAGGCCGAACTCGTCGAGCTTCGTCTTGATCTCGTTGAGCGAGGTCTGGCCGAAGTTCGGGCACGCGAGCAGTTCTGCTTCGGTCTTCGACGACAGGTCGCCGATCGTGCGCAGCTTGAGCAGGTCGACGATACGACGGCTACGAACCGACAGGTCGAGCTCGGCGATCGGGCGACGTGCCGGATCGGGGCTGTTCGGATCGGCGGTCTCTTCGACGGCGACCGGTGCTTCCGAGGCTTCGCCAAGGTCGCGATGCATCAGCTCGTCGTTGGTCATGCCGAGGCGCAGGCCCTTGTTCTTCAAGATCTCCTTTATTTCGGTCAGGGAGGTCTCGCCGAAGTTCTTGTAGCTCAGCAGTTCGGCCTCGGTCTTCTTGACCAGGTCGCCGAGCGTGCGGATGTTCATCTTCGCGAGGCAGTTGCGCGAACGCACCGACAGCTCGAAGTCGTTGATCGGGGTGCGCAGGAGCTTGTTGCGCTTGTCGTCGCGTCGCTCCTGGTCCTCGTCGTAGTACATGTTGAGGGCAGCAGCCGCATCACGACGGAACATGCGCGCGCGCGCGTTGTCCGGGTGGGCGTGCAGGGCAAGGTCGAAGCACTGCATCGCGCGACGGTAGTTGCCCATGTCCTCGTAGAGGATGCCGAGGTTGACGACGCAAGCGATGTTGACCGGCGGGGCCATCAGCGCGCGTTCGTAAAGCTCGCGAGCCTCTTCGTCTTCGCCGCGCAAGTCGACGTTGAGCGCGAGGCGGAACAGCGCATGCTTGTGGTTCTCGTCCTGGGCGAGCACCTCGTCGTATGCGGCGATCGAGCCGTCGACGTCGCGTTGCAGTTCGAGCACGCGACCCTTGAAGTAAGCCTGGTCGGGGCCCGGCAGCATGTGGCCGAGCTTGCCTGCATCTTCGATCAGTTGCTCGGCCGCGTTGGTCGCATCGAGCGCCCGCAGCCAGGCGAGGGCCTGCGCCGGATCGCTGTCGCGCTTGCTGAGCCCGTCCTTGACGTTGTCGAGTTGGCCGAGGGCGGCGTAACTCTCGGCGAGGCACAGAGCGATGACGTCGTTGCCGGACTCGCTGGCGAGCAGCTGGACGGCTTCGTCGTGACGGCCGAGGGCCCACAGCGCGATGCCGCGGGCGGTGCCCTGGGCGCGCGGGTCCATCAGCCAATCGCGGAGGTGTTGGAACGAATCGACCGACTTGAACGCTGCCTGCCGGAAGGAGGCGAGGCGGTCAGGAGTCAGGTCACCTTGCAGGAAGGTGGTGGGGTCGATCGTGGGTTCGCTCGGGACCAGATCCGTTTCGGTCATCGTCGTGTTGCCAGGAGGTCATCGCGCGGGCGTGCGCGAAAAGGCACGGAGCAAACGTCGCTGTCGTGCCGGGCCCATTCTGTTCTGGTAGTCGCGCAAGTTGCGCACCCTCCAGATCCTCTGGGCCATAGAAAAGGCCACCCAGACTAGCTATCTGCCCCCGGCCCGGTCAAGAACGGCCTGGGCCGGGAGCAACATCTCCGTAGATATTGGCAAGATCGGCGGCCATCGCGGCGAATCCGCGGGCGCGGCCGCCCGTGTCCGGGGCCCTGGTCGCGGTCACGTATTGGCGCACCAACTGGCGGTCTTCGGCCAGTTCGCGGATGGCGGCGGCCCAGCTATCGACGTCACCGGGCTCGAGCACCCGGCCCTGTACGCGGTCCTCGACGGCGTCCTGCAGGCCGCCGACGCGGCTGACCAGCACCGGCCGCGCTGCGGACAGCGCTTCGCGCACGGTCAGACCGAACGCTTCGTGCCACAGCGCCGGTGCCGCGAGCACGTCGATCGTCGCCATGCGATGGGGCATTTCGTCGAGGCTGTAGGGACCGTGGTAGGTCACGCCGCTGCCCGGCGCCAATTGCATGAAGCAGCGCGTCAGGTAGGTCTCGTCGCCGTGATAGGGGACCGAATTGCCGTGGATGTGTAGTTCGACGAGGCCCTGCGGCAGCTTCATCACGGCTTGCAGCAACACGTCGAGTCCCTTGCTCGGCATCAGCGTGCCGAAGTAGCCGAGGCGCAGTGGGCCCGGGCCGCAGCTCGGCGCCGGCAGCGCCTCGAGCCGTTCGGTGTCGACGCCGTTTTCGACGACCGCGAACCGTTCCTGCGGCACGCCCAACTGCACGAATGGCGGGATTGCCCGCGCGCTCGGCACGACCAGGCGGTCCGGCAATGCCAACGCCGTCAGGGCACGTTGCTGCAGTTCGGTGACTTGCTGCTCGGGCGCATCCTTGAGCCACCACGGGAAGGTCTTGGTCAGGCAGTCGCTGCAGCGCTCGATGCTGGCCGTTTCGCACACGTCGCCGCTGTGGTGGAACATCTGGCCGCGGGGGCAGAACAGCCAGTAGTCGTGCAGCGTCATCACCGTCGGCACGCCCGCATCGCGCAGCTTCTGCAGCGAATCGGTCGACATCCCGGTCAGGTGGTGGACGTGGGCGACGTCGTAGCTGACTCCGTCCTGCTTCCTGTCAGCGAGGAACGCAGCGATGGCATCGGCCATCGGCTCGCTCGCATACATCGCCCTCAGCGAGTCGCACTTCTCCCAGCGATAGGCGACGCGCCAGATCCGCGGGTTGTCGGTCGGCCCGTTCGCGGCGGCGAAGCTGCCCTGCGGCTCACCGGGCGCGTTGGCCCGGGCGAAGATCTCGACCTGGTGCCCGGCGGCCACCAGCGCGGTGGCCAGGCCGCTGACGTGCTGCTCGACACCTCCGACGCTATCGGGAGGCAATCCGTGGCTGACCAACAGGATGCGCATGCCCGCACGATGCCCGCGGCTACCGCTCAACGCAAATGCCCGGGGGGCCGGTGGCACGAAAGCCTGGTTTCTGTGTTTGACGAACCCACCTGTCGCCGCTAGCCTGCTTCGCCCTTCAACCCGACCCAGCCATGAAACTCAAGGTTACGAACTCCAAGTCCAAGCGCCTGAAGAAGGTCGGCTTCCGTACCCGCAGCAAGACTGCTGGAGGCCGCAAGATCATCAAGCGCAAGATCGCGCGCTCTGGCAAGTTCCGCGTCGGCTAAGCAGTAGCTGCTGCGACGCTGCTCCACACCGAGCACTCGAAACACCGAGCACTCGAAACACCGAGCACTCGAAGCACCGAGCAACGCGTCGCGCCCTGCACAGCCTGGCCCGAGCTCCACAAAGCACCGGGCCCAAACTCCGTTCCCGCTAAAAGGGGAGCCCCTCCGTCCACCCTCAGGACGAGACCCCTCCCACAAAGAGAGCGGTAAGAATTTGCCCCGGCACTGTACGGGAACCCTCAAACAAGTGAGGAGCTGCGCGCAAAGCGCGCGCCTTGTTCGCCCGCCTCCGGCGGGCACCGTCGGTGCGTGCGCGAGTCGTTCGCGCAATTGCGTGGCGTATGCCTTCGAGCAGCACCGACGACAACGACTGAAGACTCAGCTGCCGGGCAACTAGCCCGGCTCCGCCGGGCTAGTTGCCCGGCAGCTGAGTCTTCAGAAACGCCATGTCATTCGCGAACTGCCCAAGGGCGTCGCGGTCGGCGTCACTGATCTTGCTGTATTTCACGGTCACGCGAACTGTGTCATCGTCACCAGCGGGCTCGACGCCAGCGCCGGCGGCCGTGATCTCGAAGAAGCTCTTCTTGATCATCTTGACCTGGAACTTCATCACGAGCTCGCCGCCGTCGAAGAACAGCGCCTTGGCCTGATCGGCGTTGAAGCCGGCCTTCGAGCCGTTCCAGAGGAACTGCATCTTGTTGCCGTCGAGGTTGGCGATCTTGCCAACGAGCACCTTCTTGCCGCCGAGCATCTGGTTGCGCGTGTCGTCCGGGAACGTCACGAGCACCTTCTCTTGGTCGACCGGGGCTTCGCCCGTCAGTTCGCGCTTGTTGAGGTGCTTGATGATCGCCTTGGTGGCGGCGGCTTCATCCTCGTGCAGGATGATCAGCTTGTCGATGCCGACCTTCGTCATCACATCGCGCACGAACGGCGACGGCTGGGCGACGACCAGTTCGCCATCTTCGGCGCGGCACCGCTTGTGGGCCTTGATCACCGCGCCGAGCGCCGTCGAGTTGATGAACTTGACGAGGCGCATGTCGAGGATCAGGTGGTTGACGCCGCGATCCAGCAGGTCTTCGACCTCCTCCATCAGCGCCGGGCAGTAGAACGTGTCGAACTCACCCTTGAGGGTCAGCGTTGCGTAGTCGTCGTGCAGGGACTTGTCGATCTTCATGGCATCCGGGGGGACTGTGGGAGAAATCAGTCCCAAAGGGGTGGCGGGATTCTGGCCGTTCGGGGGGCTCGGCGCAACTTGGCGGATCGCAATCCGTGTCGCAAGCTCGCGATGGTATGGCGTTGCCCGCTCCGCCCTTCTAGAGTGCCAGCCGGCAAATGAAGTGGCCTTGGACCAAGAAGACGGATGCGAGCCCCAGCGGGGGGCGCGGCGGCGATGACGATGCGATGTCCGCATCGACGATCCTGACCGGGGATGCGACCCAGGATTCCCGATCCCTGGAGATCCTGCTGGATACGATTGCCGCCGTCACGGCGAATATCGACCTGGATTCGGTGCTGAGTGACATCGTTGACCGCTCGCTGCAGGTCACGAGCGCCGAACGCGCCATCCTGCTGCTCGGGGACAAGCCCGACGGGCTCAAGGTCCGGGTGGCGCAGGACAAGGAAGGTCAGACCCTCACCGGCGAGCTGCAGTGGAGCCGGAGTCTCGTGCGGCGCTGCCTCGAAGAGGGGGTCGCGGTGCGTTCCGTGGTGCAATCGGACCAGGAGGCGCTCGAGATTGGCCGTTCGGTCTACGATCTCAAGCTGCGCGCGGTGATGTGTGCGCCGATGCGTTCGAAGGACCAGACGGTCGGCGTCATCTACGTCGATTCGCGCGCGGTGCGGCGCGAGTTCTCGGCCCGCGACCTGGCGCTGTTCGGGGCCATCTCGGCGCAGCTCGCGATCTCGGTTGAGAACGCCCGGTTGCACGCCGACTCGCTCGAGAAGGTCAAGCTGCAGAAAGACGTCGAGATTGCGCGCCGCATTCAGCAGCACCTGTTGCCGGACGTGCCGGGCGATTGGGGCGGCTTCGAAGTCGGGCTGCGCTACGAGGCGGCCGAGCAGGCCTCGGGCGACACCTACGATTGCGTCGAACTGCCGGGTGGTCGCTACGCCATCATGATCGGCGACGTCACCGGCCACGGCGTGGGGGCGGCGCTGCTGACGCACGCGGTGCAAGCGGCGTTGCGCAGCTACCTCGAACTGATCGATGACGCGGCGACGGTCATTACCAAGGTCAACCAGCGACTCGTCGAGAGCGTCGAGACCGGCAACTTCATGTCGTTGTTGCTGATTATCCTCGACCCCGAGAAGCGCACACTCGAATACGTCAATGCGGGCCATCCGGGTCTCGTCGTCTGCCACAACGATCGCATCCAGGTGCTCGAGAAGACCGGTATGGTGCTCGGCGTCGTCGGCGATCAGGAATACGAGGCGAGTCCGACGGTCCAGCTCGAGCCGGGGGACGTGTTGTTCCTGCACACGGATGGCGTTGATGAGGCGATGTCGCCCGACCGCGCCGTGTTCGGCATCGAGCGCCTGCACCAGATCGTCGGGGACCAGCGCAACGCCGGTGCTTCGGCCAACGACGTGCTGAAAGAAGTCGAACAACAGATTCGCGCGCACTCTTGCAGCGATGTGTTCGAAGACGACTTCACGATGATCGCGGTCAAGCTTACCTAGCAACCGGCCCGTGCACCTGCGTTTACGAGGCGGTGCTCGGTCTCAGGCCAAAACAACCAGAGGCCAACCTCTACCTTGGCCTCACGTTGATCGAGAACGGTCCGTTCGACCTGGCGACGCAGCGCCTGGAAGTGTTCCGCACCTAGGCTCCGCAGCACATTCCTGGGCTGCTCGCGTTGTCGGCTGCGCAATATGAAAGTGGTCGGAAGCAACGGGCCCGCGACGTGCTGAAGCTCGCTGTGGACCTCGAACCGGAGAATGTCCACGCACTCCGGTTGAAGGCCAAGTTCGGCATGTGAGAGTTCATGATGGCACGGCTCGCGGTGCTGCAGTACTTGTCTCCACAGCAGCTCTCGGCAACCCCGTGAAAGTCGCGGGCACCCAGAGCCGTCCAACAGTTGTGAGCAAGTCCAAGAGCACAGGCCAACCCGGCAAGCCGGGCAAGAAGGCGTCCCCGTTAGCCGACCGTCGCGTGATCGTCCTGGCCGTCGTGATCGTGGCGATCGCCGGCTACTACATCTTCGGGTGGTGGAGCGACAACGCAGCCCGCGCCGCTGCGCGCGCCAAACTCCTGACCGATACGGTGGCAGAACTGGAGAAGGACGTTCCGTCCAATGATGTGCTGTCGCGCTTGATGGCTGGCATGTCGCGCCTGCCGGATGGCTCGACCGCCACCGACCTGCTCGCTGCCCAGGCCAAGATCGAACTGTACCGTGGCCGGGCTGAACGCGCGGACAACCTGTTCGGTGCGATTGCGGCCAGCCCGACTGCGTCTGCCGAACACATGAGCCTCGGCTCGCGCATCTTGATCAAGAAGCACGAAGGCTTCGGCGGTGACAAGGTCGAGGCGAAGACGATGCTCGAGCGGGTGTTGACGATGGCCGAGCGGGCCTACGCGGAGACGCGCGACGTCGACGACCTGTTTCGCGCGTGGCAAGCGGCAACGCGCCTGTGGGATCCGCGCGCCGGCGATCTCGCCAGCCAGCTGCAAGCCAATCATCAAGAGACCCCGCACAGCGGGTTGGCGAAGTTGAACAAGAACTTCGAACCGATTCGCGATCGCCAGGCGGTGGCGGAGTTGATCGTCGATTTCGGTGTGGCCCCGGCCGAACTGCAAGCGATGCATACGATCGTCACGGCGCACAACGAAGACGTGCCGGGCGCCTTGAAGGCGGCGGAGCAACACCTGCTCGTGTCGCCGGGCACTCCGTGTGTGCGCATCGCGTTGGCCTACGTGCTGCACGTCTGCGCGACTGGCAGCACGGCGGAATCCGTGGATCGCGCGGCCTTCGTCAACCGCCGCAATATCCACCTCGATTGGTTGGATGCGCGCGCACCCGAGGACAAGCGGGCGCGTTGGACGCCCATGCGTCAACTGCGTTAGCGCGAAGACCTGTTAGTTGGCCACGAACGGCCAGCCTTGTCGGATCGCGACGAATGCCAGGGCTGCGGCAACAACCGCAAACAGCGGCGCGACGTAGACCTTCTTCAAGCCGAGGTTGTTGACGATGTGCGTCAAGTGGCGGCGGTCGCCGACCCACGGTGGGTGGGCGAGCCAGATGCGCGCGCAGACCACTTGCACGAAGTCGATAAGCGGCACGGCAACCGCCAGCAGCAGCAGCGGTTCTGCGTCCATCGTCTGCACGATCGCGTAGCTCGCGCACAGGCCGAGCGCATAGGCGCCGCCATCGCCGAGGAACAGGCGCGCGCGCGGCCAGTTCCAGAACAGGAAACCGAGCGCCGCGTAGCCCGATGCTGGGACCCAACTCGCCGCCGGTCGACCGAGGCCGAGGAACAACAACGTCGACGCAGCGAGGCTCGTCGCGACGCCGTCCATGTTGTCGAGGAAGTTGATCGCGTTGGTCAGCACGAAGGTCAGCATGAACGCGATCGCGAACTGCCACGGCGCGGTGAGCGGGTCGTGCACGGTCGCAGCGATCAGGCCGGCGCCGACCGCGAGGCCGACCGCCTTGATGCGCCAGTCGAGGCCGCCGTCATCGAGAGGCCCACTGTGTTCTTTGCGGCGGTCATCTTCGAAGCCGAGGGCCGCGACGACGACGATCGCCGCGAGCGGCAACCATGCGTGATCGGCGATGCACCAGGCCAGGATCGTCGGCACGATCAGAACGCCGGCGAGCGGGATCGGCCGGGCGTGCAGCTTGCGGCCCGGCCGCGGTGGATCATCCGGCAACCAGCCGATGATCCGCCGGTTGCAGAACTCGCCAGCCGCGATCGTTGCCGCGGCGATTCCAGCTGCCCAATGCGCGTCGATCATCGATAGAGGTCGTGGGCCTCCATGTAGTCGCGCACGGCGTCCGGCAGTTCGGCGAGCGATCGTTCGCCGCGCTGCCAGCGGGTGCGCAGGTCGGTCGCTGAGACGTCGTCAGCGGGCATCTCCAGGCGGTTGGCTAGTAGCGACTGCCGTTCGGCAGCATTCAGGTCGAGCCCGTCGAGGTCCGCAGGGCTGACGACGTAGCCTTTTCGCGGGAACGTCACCACGGTCGCCAGTTCGAGCAGGCGGTGGTGCTGATGCCAGGTCGGCAGGAGCGGTAAATTGTCGCTGCCGATCAGAAAGAACAGGGGCGTGCCCGGGGCCTCGTTGGCGAGTTCTTGCAGGGTGTCCGTCGTGAACGAGCGCCCGGAGCGCCGGATCTCACGGTCATCTACGGCCACACCGGGGATCTCGGCGAAGGCCAGGCGGGCCATTTCGAGCCGGTGGGCGGCCGACGCCATCTCTTTCTGGCCCTTGTGGGGGTGATCTCCGGACGGAATTGCGCGCAACTCGTGAATTGGCAGGCGGGCCAGAGCCTGTCGGGCCAGGGTTACGTGTGTGCGGTGGGGAGGATTGAAGGATCCGCCCAGCACGGCGATTCCCCTGGGAGAATGCGCGTTGTCGGTGTCGCCCGGTGCCCTGACCATGTCCAGCGGAGCGTAGGGGGCGAGGCCGATCTGGCCAAGCATGTGACCCCGGATGGCGAGGTCGCGGAATTGACGGTTGCGCGGCCTTTTCCCGCTCGCTAGTTTTCCCCCCTCGCGCTTTCTCCCGGCGCGTTTGAGACCCCTATCGCTACTTCCTCAAGCGGGCCCTGCCCAACTGAGCTACCCAACCTAACTGGGCTATCCAATGCGTAAGTTCGCACTCGTCCTTGCTCTACTCCCCATGGCTGCTTGCTCGACCTTCGGCTGGGAAGGCCAAGGCGCCGGCGTCACCAAGGAGCAGCAACAGCGTGGCATCAAGGATGTCGCCGCCCTCGCCAACAGCTACGAAACGCAATCGTTCTTCCGGAGCGTGCGCCGCCGCAGCGATGGCCGTAACAACGCGTTCGGTCGTGATCTGCAAAGCATCACGACGTTCCTCGATCGTCACCTCTGGAACTACGACGAGAACGACCCGTACATCAACTTCCCGTCCAACACGACGAAGTTCGAGCACATCGGTCGCTTCGGCCTCAACACGGCGGCTTCGCTGCCGTTCGTCGACGAGCTGACGACCCGCTAGGTCGTTGGGCGGCATTCGCCGCCTCGCCTGAGCAAACATCTGGGCTCGCCCACGTGGCGGGCCCGAGTTGTGTACGCAGCGCGGCTGCGAGGACACGCTGCCGGGAACGTTGTTGTTAGAACCGTTCCCAGATCGCCAGCTTGCGCGTGCGCGCGGTCGGCTCCGGCAGTTCGTATTCGATCACGCGGCAGTTGCGGAACCTCGACAGCTTGTCCGGGGTCTCGGCATCGGTCTCGAGCCAGATCACGAGGTGGCCGCCGGGCCGCACGAGCGGCTGCGCCATCTGCGCGATCTCCTCCGGCCTGGCGACGGCGCGCGCCGTCAGCAGATCGAAGCCGTGGCGGAAGTCTTTGCGCAGCGACGGCGCCTGGCGCGCATCCATCTGCAACGTCTCGATGCGATCGAGGCCACTGGTCACGAGGCACGTGCCGATGGCGCGCACCTTCTTGCCGGTCTTGTCCATCAGGTTGACCGTCGCGCGCGGGTTGAGGATTGCGACCGCGACGCCGGGGAAGCCATTGCCGGTGCCAAGGTCGAGCACGTGCTTCGGCACGATTCCGGTCAGAGCAAACGCGAGGCTGTCGAGGGCATGCAGCACGACGGCTGCTTCGGGGTCGCGCACCGCCGTCAGGTTGATGTGCTCGTTGGTCGTGAGCATTGCGTCCAGGTAGGACAGCAGATCATCGGCGGCTTCTTCGTCGATCGTGACGCCGAGCGCCTTGGCCTTCCGCACGAGGGCCGCGGGATCGGTCGGGCCTTCGGGATTGGTTGGGGCCGGGTCGTTTGGCGCGGGGTCGTTTTGATTGGGCTCGGTCACGCGGCGATCTTCGGGGCTTTCGACCGTGACGCAACCGTGATCACAACGATGTGCCCGATGGGAGGTCTTCGAGCGGGGGCTCCGGCGGCGGCGGCGAGCCAGGGCGGTTGCGCAGCATCCGGAGGCAGATCACCCCGAGGACCGGGCCGCCGACTGTGGCTGAGGCGATCATGCGCCAGATCAGTTTGGGTGCGAGCACGAGGTCGACGCCAATCAGCACCAGCAACAGGGCGACGCCGATCAGCAGGCCGTCTCGCATCTCCTTGAGGAACGCACTGAGCGGCAGCGACAGGTGCTGCAGGGCGCCGTAGGCCGAGATGGCCAGCGCGAGGAAGATCGCAACGCAGGTCGCGGCAGCAAAGCCCGTGACACCGAGGTAGTGCGCGGCGGGGATGCCGAGGGCATACATCGCGATGCAGCGGAAGAACTGTGCGCGGCGGTCGAGCTGTGGCTTGCCGACGGCCCAGAGCATCGGGCCGATCACGCCGGTGAGACCGGCGAGCCCGCCGTGCAGCATCAGCAGCGTGAACAGGCCGTCGACTGCGTCGTAGTTGTCACCGAAGACGACCTTGGGCAGGTCGTCGCCACACCACGCCATCGCCACGGTCATCGGCGTGCCGAGCATCACGTAGGTGTGCACGGCGCGGAGCCAGGCGCGGCCGAGGCGTGCCTGGTCGTTCTGCAGATGCGCGTAGGCGGGGAAGGCAACGGGGCCGAGCACCTTCAGGAAGACCTGTTCCGGATACTTCGCGATGCGACCGGCGCCGTCGAACACGGCGACTGCGCCCTTGCCGATCGCCTTCGCCAGCACGAACGCCGGCGCGGTGAAGATCATCAGCAGAAGGAACGGTTGGCCGGCGGCGCCGCGGCCGTAGTGGAACAGTTCGCGGAACACCTCACGGTCGATCGCGAAGCGCGGGCGGTAGGGCGCGACGACGTAACTGAACAGCGCCTTCGATGCGGTCAGGCTCAAGTGGCCGATGACCATTGCCCACACGTCCTGCCACAAGAACGCGAGCGAGACGGTCAGGGTCTGGCTGAAGAGCACCGCGCAGAACTCACCGGCGGCGACCTGGCGGAACGCCAGGCCCTTCATCTTCAGCGCGCGCGCGGGACTGGTCAGGCCTTCGACGAGACCGTTCGCGGCCAGTGCCAGAAACAGACCGGGCAGCCAGTAGCGGGCGTTGGTTTGTTCATCGCCGAAGAACGACGACAGCGGCCACGCCATTGCGCAGAGCACCCCGGTGATGACGAGGCCACGCAGCACGTGCACGGTGAATACCGTGTTGAGGTAGCGAGGCTCGGCGCCGCGCTTCGACCAGATGGTCGTCTCCTCGCCCATGAACTTGGTCAACGCCTCGATCGCGCCGGTGCCCGCGAGCACAACGCCGAACAAGCCGATGTCTTCCTTCTCGAGTTGGCGCCAGACCTGGGTCAGCGCGAACAACTGCACGAGCTGTTGGCCACCGACACCGAGGAACTGCCAGCCGAGGCTGGAGAGCGTGCGGCTGCGCAGGTCTTGATCGCTCTGGCTCATCTAGGCGCAGCGGCGGTGGGGGTGGCGGCCGTTGTCTGTTGCACGAACACGCGGTGCCACGATGACAGAACCAGCAGCGAATGCAGCGTCAGCGCGTTGTGCGTGACGGACTCGGGCGTGGCCATCATCGAATCGAGCCAGGCGCGCGGGAATGTCTCGGCGACGAGCGTGCCGCGGTCGCAGAGCTGCTCACGCACCGCCGGCATGTTGGCCGGTGACAGCCAACGCGTGACCGCGTTGGGGAAGCCGTGCTTCTTGCGCGTCGAGACATCACCGGGCAAGTGTCGTTGTGCGAGCTTGCGCAGCAGCAGTTTGTTCTCGAACTTGTTGCCGAACTTGTGGTCGCCGTGGATCGACAACGCGAACTCGGCGACGCGGTGATCGAGGAACGGCACGCGTCCCTCAATGCTCGCGCCCATCGTCGTGCGATCGAGCAGGCTCAGCAGTTGGTGGGGCAGGTAGGTCTCGGTGTCGGCGCTCAGTTGTTGGTTGCGCGGATCGAGCGTGCTGGCGGCAGTGAAGCTGTCGGCGAGTTCGTGCAGGTGATCGTGGTGCACGAGTGGCTGCAGCGCTGCGCGATCGTGCTCACTTAAGTGCGTCATCGCGAGCGCTTGGTAGGCCAGTCGATCGCGACCGAACGTGCGGATCGCGTGGCGTTCGGCTGCCGGTCGTTGCATGCCAACGGCGCGACGTGCGAGGCTGTCCCCGAGCACGTGCGACAGCATGCGATACGCGTTGCCGCGACCGGTCAGGCGATAGTGGCCGTAGCCGGCAAACAACTCATCGGCGCCACTGCCCGCCAGCAACACCTTGACGTGTTCGGCGGCGGCGCGGCACACGAGCAGCGACGGGAACACCGCGGGGTCGGCGACCGGTTCGTCGTTGAAGAACGTCGTGTTGTCGAGCTCGGCCAGGAAGTCGGAGTCCTTCGCCGTCAACTCGATCTGTTCGATGCCAAGTTGTTTGCTGACCTGACGCGCGCAGTCGAGTTCGCCGGGGTCGGTGTCGGGGAACGCGATCGTGAACGCGCGCACGTGCGCCGAGCTGCCGGAACTCTTGAGGCCCTGGTGCACGTAGTGCGCGATCAAGCTCGAGTCGAGGCCGCCCGACAGGCTGATGCCGACGGGCACGTCGGCCATCAGTTGCAGGCGCGTTGCGTCGGCGAGCAGCGCATCGAGTTCGTCGAGGCGGTCACCTGGATGCGCGTGCACTTGTTGCGGCAAGCGCCAGTAGCGTTCGCGGCGCGGCGCGCGGCCTTGTTCGAGCACGAGGCGTTCGCCGGGTAGCAGCTTCTGCACACCTTTGCAGATGGTGTCCTGGCCCGGCACGTAGAACAGTTCGAGGAACGGCACGAGTTGCCGTTCATCCATCTCGGCCTTGACGAGATCGCTCGCAAATAGCGCCTTCAGTTCGCTGCCGAAGACGACCTGCTTCTGGCCGTCGGCTCCGGTCTGCTCCGAGTAGTAGAGCGGCTTGATGCCGAGGCGGTCGCGATACAGGCGCATGCTGCGGTCGCGGCCGTCGAGCACGCAGATCGCGAACATGCCGTTGAGCAGATCGACGAAGTCTTCGCCGTAGTGCTCGTAGAGGTGTGGCAGCACAGCGGCGTCCGACCCCTTGTCGATCGTCACGCCGTGATCGCGTTGCAGTCGTTGGCGCAGTTCGAGGTGGTTGTAGATCTCGCCGTTGAAGAACACCTGGATGCGCGGGTCGTTCGCGCGCACCGGTTGGTCACCGGTGACGAGGTCGACGATCGCCAGCCGGCGGAAGCCGACGGCGGCCCAGTCTTCGATCGCAACGTTCTGCGCATCGGGGCCGCGGTGTTCGATCGATTGCGCCATCGCCCCGATGCGTAGAGGCAACTCTCCCGCGATCCCGCTACCGGGGTTGTTGATCAGGTAGATTCCGGCGAAGCCACACATGGTACGGTCACGTCAACGTGGGGTCTTCCGAGGACGCGGGGGGCACCACGATCCTATCGGGATCACGGGCGCGTGACTGGAGTTTCGAGCACGCGCAACACACCGTCGGCGCCGACGTTCGGCGAGACCTGAACGATCTCTTCGAGCCGTCGCAGCCATGTGGTCTGCCGGCGGATCAACTTGTGGGTGTTTCTACGGATGCGATTACGGAGTTCGGTCCGGTCCTTGTAGCGGCCGCGTAGAAAATCGCGGCACTCCGCGTAGCCGATCGCGGCGCCGGAAGTGTTCGAAAACCCCTCGCCCTTCTCGATCGCTTCGGTCTCCGCGACGAGGCCCTGGTCGAGCATGAGTTCGGTGCGCGCCTTGACGCGATCGTGCAACTCGGCGCGGTCGCGGGTGACCATGGCGACGCGGCAGTCGCGCAGCCAGCCCTGCCGTTCGAACTGCTCCTGCAGGCTCGAAATCGTCTGGCCGGTGACCTCGAGCACTTCGAGGGCGCGCACGAGGCGGCGCAGGTCCTTGCGGTGGATGCGCTCGGCGGCCTCGGGGTCGCGCTGCAGCAGTTCTTCGTGCAGCACGCCGGGCTGGGCCAGCTCGCGGGCCTCGAGCGCCTCCCGCAGTTCGGGCTGGGCCTCGGGGCCTTCCATCATGCCCTTGAAGAAAGCCATCAGGTACAGCGGCGTACCGCCGACGAACAGCGCCTGCTTGCCGCGCTGCTGCAGTTCGCGGAGCTTCTCCTCGGCCAGCTTGCACCAGCGCGCCGTGTCGAAGGTCTCGTTGGGATCGACGATGTCGACGAGGTGGTGGGGCACCCGGGCCCGCTCCTCGGCGGTCGGTTTGGCGGTCCCGATGTCCATGCGCCGGTACACGGCCATGGAATCCATGGACAGGATCTCCCGGCCGGTAAGTTCGGCCAGTTCGACCGCGAGCGCGGTCTTGCCGGAGGCTGTGGGGCCGGTCACGACCCAGAGGGGCGCCGAATTGGGATTCTGGTTGCTCAACCCGCCCGAAGTTACCGGCTCCGCCCTTCCGCGTCGCGGTCTTGCCCGGTACGTTGCTTCGCTAACTTTGCCGATGATTGCGTTCCTCTCAGATATCCATAGCAACATCGAGGCCCTGACGAACTGCCTCGCCGAAGTAGAGACGATTGGTGCGGACCGCATCGTCTGCCTCGGTGACGTCATTGGTTACGGGCCTCAGCCTCGCGACGCGCTGCGCACGATCATGGATCGATGTGAGTTCTCGCTGCTCGGTAACCACGAGCACGGTGCGATGTTTTACGCCTCCGATTTCAACCCTCGCGCTCGCGCCGCGATTGACTGGACCCGTGACCAGCTCAACCGTCGGGATTGCCCGCGCGAGGAGAACATGCAGTTCTGGAACTACCTGGACGGCATGAAGAAGGAGCATCGCGAGAGCAGCATGCTGTTCGTGCACGGCTCGCCGCGCGACCCGGTCCGCGAATACATGGTGCCGCGTGACGTTGAGGACCAACAGAAGATGAGTGAGTGCTTCGCCAAGATGGGCGACGCCAAGCTCTGCTTCATCGGCCACAGCCACGTGCCCGGCGTCTACACGCAGTCGGGCAAGTTCTTGATGCCGAGTGAGATCGGCATGGAATGGCAGGTCGACGAGCCTGCAATCGTCAACGCCGGATCGGTCGGCCAACCGCGCGACGGGGATACCCGTTCGTCGTTTGTGACCTATGACGGTGATGGCACGGACGGGACGGTGCGATTCCATCGCGTCGCCTACGACAACGAAGCAACGATGGCCAAGATCCGCGAGATCGAAGAGCTGCCGGACTACCTGGCGGACCGACTCGCCCAGGGTCGCTAGCTGTTTCGGGTCGCTAGTTGTTTCGGGTCGCCAAGCGGCGACCTATCTACTGCATTCTGATGGAACTGTTGGCCCGCGCATCGACGCGGGCTCCTGACCCCTTATGTCGAACGCGCTTCGCATTCTCCTTCTAGTCCTGACCCTGCCCGCGTTGCTCGTGGCGCAGGATCCGCCCGTCGAAAAGATCTTTGGCGAGATCGGTGAGGATGGCAGCTACGCAGCTGGCAGCTTCCGCGTCGGCTTCTCCAAGGAGACGGCCGGCATCGTCTGGCTGCAGGCGACGGATCACTACCACTCGCTCGAAGCCGCGAACAACACTGCGGATCGCAAGACCAGCGACTACCTGTTGTTGGTCGACAACGGCAACCACGCACTGCGCTTGTTCCAAGCCGACTCCGATGGTGGTGGCAAGTTTGCGAAGAACCCGGCTGAGTCGGCGTGGCAGATGGACGACATCAAGGAAGGTGTCAAGTTCACGCTGGCCGACGGCAAGGGACTGATCCTCGAGAAGGTGTTCGTCTGGAATCAGCAGGCGCGCGGCTTCGATGTCACGCTGACGTTGAAGAACGAGAACTCGGATGTGAGCGGCACCCAGGAGTTCTACCTCGGTGGCCCGGCATTGGTTTCGCCCAAGATGGCCTCGCTGTTCGGCGACGTGTCGGTGGCGATCGCTGCTCCGATCGGCGATGGCGACGCGAAGGTGCTCAAGCCGAGCCCGGAAGGGGTGCCGCAGCAGTTCGAAGAGTTCAACCCGAAGGCGCTGTCGTTCGCTGGCAGCACCAACCGCTTCTTCGGCGCGTTCTTCTATCCCAAGGACGATGCTTCGCGGGATGCGCTGACGAACATGTCGGTCGAGACCGTGTTGCCGCCGCCGCCGCCGAGCCCCGAGCAGAACCCGTCGACCCGTGTCGTCTACGCGCTGCAGATGACCGTGCCGCAGAAGTCGCAGTCGTCGCAACTGAAGTACGGCGTCTACTTCGGCCCGAAGTCCTACCGCGTCTTCGAAACGCTGCCCGAGCCGGAGCGCTTCGCGCCGATCCTCGACAACGACCTCAACCCACCGTGCTGCTTCGAGATCTCGATCCCCGGCGGCAAGCAGATGGCCGTCCTGCTGCTCGGTCTGCTCGGCTTCTTCCACGATCTCCTCGGCAACTGGGGTTTCGCGATCATCCTGCTGACGGTGCTCGTCCGCGGTGCGATGTTCCCGCTCAACTTCCGCATGCAGAAGTCGATGCGCGCGTTCGGCGCCAAGATGGCGAAGCTGAAGCCGAAGATGGACGCGATGAAGAAGCAGTACGCCGACGACCAGAAGGCGTACCAGCAGGCGATGATCGCGTTCAACCGCGAGCACAAGGTCATGCCGCCGATCGGTGGCTGCCTGCCGATCTTCCTGACGATGCCGATCTACCTCGGCTTGTTCACGGCGCTGCGCACCGCCTACGACCTGCGTCAGCAGCCGTTCATGAGCTGGATCGACGACCTTAGCACGAGTGACGCGCTGTTCTCGCTCGGCTTCTGGCCGGACGACTTCAACCTGTTGCCGCTGCTCTGGATTGCGCTGTTCGTCACGATGACGCTGCGTCAGCCGCTGCCGACCGATCCGCAGCAGCGCCAGATGCAGATGATCATGCGCTTCATGCCGATCATGTTCGGCATCATGCTCTACACCTACGCCTCGGCGCTGTTGCTCTACATGGTGACGTCGATGCTGTGGTCGCTGGTCGAGAGCTCGATCGTCAAGAAGATCCTCGGCCCCGCCGATCCGAGCGCCGGCATGATGCCGACGCCGATGTAGCGGCGCGTTCGTTCGCGTCGCAACTCCTCGTCACGACGCCAGGCCGCTAGGACCCGGCGGGCGTCTTCGGCAGCAGGAAGTCCAGCTGCAGCGCGCCGTCTTGCAGTCGGCGCACGGTCGCCTGGCCGCGATGGCCGAGGATGACCGTCTGCGCGAGGAACAGGCCCAAACCGTGGCTCTGGCCGCGCAGCAGGCGCTGCGGATAGAACGGCTCAAACGTGTTCGGCAGCTGCCACGTTGCGAGTCCTTGGCCGCGCGCGACGACGCGCAGGCGTAGCACGCCGTTGTCGTCGGTCAGTTGCAGCTGGCTCTGTGAAACTGCCTGCGCCAGTTCGTCGGCGAACCGCACGATGGCGGTCACCGCGAGTTCCAGTTGCTCGCGATCGCCGTCGACGAGTTGCGGGCCGGCCGGGGTGTTGATGCTCGCGGTTTCTGCATCCGGAAGGCGTTCGGCTACGGCGTGTGCGATCAGCGCCGTGAGGTCGACCGCTTCGCGTCGGTTGGGGCCGTTGGCGGCTTCGGACAACAGTCGCAGCCGCTCGACCGCGGTCTGGATGCGCTTGATGCCTTCGAGGGCCGCGTCGACCTGGCCACGATGCGACTCGTTGCCGCCGCCTTCGAGTGACGCGCGCAGCAGCTGCAGGTGGCCGGAGACGAACATCAGCGGGTTGTTGATCTCGTCGGACAGGCCGTGGGCGAGGTCGACGAACAGCTCGGGTCGCGGCCGGTCGCCGCCGTGCAGCATCTGTTCGAGAACGGCCGCGAGCTGGCCCGGCGTGTCCGGGTAGACGATCAGCCGGGCCGACAGGCGGCTCGCGATCGGCGCGATGGTCAGTTCTTTGCCCGAAGTCGTGACGACGGCGACCTGCAGGGCCGGCCACATGCGTTGCAGCAGGCGGACCGCACCGATGTCCTCACCCGGGTCGTCGTCGAACTGCACCAGCAACAGGTCCGGCTGGTGCCGCATCAGGGCTTCGGTGTCCGCCACCAGCGAGGCGAGTGGCCGGACCTCCGGTCGCATCGGCAGTTGCCGAAGGTCGCCGACGAGTTTCTCGTCAACGCTGCCGACGACGGCGATGCGTACGGGCCGGTCCATGGTTCTCGGGGGTACGCAAGCCCGTGGGGGAGCTGGCGTAGTGGGCGCGTCAAGGCTAGAGCTGACGGTGTTCGGTGTCACCATACTTGCTCCGTTGCGAGGTGTCACGATGGCCACGATGGCTCCAGGGGCGAGGCGTTGGCGGACGATAGATGGCTGACGTGAGTGGGGATCATGACGACAGGGAAACGCCCGGTGACGCCGATGGGACGGCGCCTTCGCGGCTTCGTGTCGTGTCTGGGCCGGTCGCGCCTGATCAGGAAACGGAGCCGGCGCCAGAGATTCGAGTTCGGCGAGAATTCAAAGGGCTGACGGTGGCGGACTTGCACCGCGAAGAGATCGCACGTCGTCTCCCCGGACAGGTCCGTTCCGCTCTCCAGCACCTGGAGAATGGCGACGAACAAGCCGCAGAGCAAGCGATGCCCGGCGAGTTTAGGAATGTCCAGGGTGCCAAGGTTCTCGCCGGCCCCGGTCATCGTCGTCGCCACCGTTACCGTTCGTTCCTCATCGTCGGCATCGCTGCCGTGGCAACGGGCTGTGCCATTGCCAGTTGGTTGCTGTCCTGATCGTTGCCTTGCTGAAGCTCAAAAGGGCCTCGCAGAAGCGTCGCCCGCCGCGCAATATGCCTCTCTCCATTCTGTGACCGAATCCAACGCACAACCCCTTGCTGCTACGACGCACGCCTTTGCGGCGGCGGGGGAAGTGTGTGATGTGCCCAACATCAGCGTGGTCGTGCCGATCTACAACGAGCGCGACAACGTGCAGCCGTTGCACGAAGCGTTGAGCTACTCGCTGCAGGCACTGAACCGAACCTACGAGATCGTGTTCGTCGACGACGGCAGCTCGGACGGCACCCGGGACGTCATGCGGCGGCTCGCGGCCAACGACCCGCATTTGCGCCTCGTGTTCTTCCGCCGCAACTACGGCCAGACGCCGGCCATGGCCGCTGGCTTTCGGGCCTGCCGCGGCCGCACGATCGTCTCGATGGATGGCGATCTGCAGAACGATCCCGCCGACATCGGTCGCCTGATCGAGAAGCTCGAAGAGGGCTACGACGTCGTGTGTGGTTGGCGCCGCAACCGTCAAGACCGCGTGTCGACGCGCCTCTTGCCGTCGCGCATCGCCAACTTCCTGATCTCGCGCGTGACCGGCGCCCACATCCACGACACCGGTTGCTCGTTGAAGGTCTACCGCAGCTGGGTCGTGCGCAGTCTGCATCTGTATTCGGACATGCACCGCTTCCTCGCCGCGCTCGGTGTCGGTCTCGGTGCCCGCATCACCGAACTGCCCGTGCGTCACCATGCACGTCGCGCCGGGGAGTCAAAGTATGGCCTCGGCCGCGTCTTCCGGGTGCTGGCGGACCTCGTCGGGATCAAGATGCTGATCCAGTTCGCGGCCCATCCGATCCGGTGGTTCTCGCTGTTGGCGATGCCGCTGTTTCTGTTGTCGCCGATCATGTTCCTGCTCGGTTTCGTCAAACTCGAACGGTCCGAAGCCAACCCCGATGAGTTCGTCTGGGCGTGGTTCAAGGACTACGACATGGCCGCGGTTGCTGCCGGTGCTGTTGCTCTTCTGATCGCCATGAACGTCTTCTTGCTCGGCTTCCTCGCTGAGCTCCAGGTCAAGGTCTCCAAGTTCTTCCGTCAGCGCATCTCCGTGACCGCGCGGGAGGCGATCCGATGAGCGAACAGTCTGTAGCCACGACGGCCGCGCAACCGAGCGCACCGCTCGTCTCCGTCGTGATTGCCATCACGGAGAGCGAGGCCCATCCGAGCACCGTGATCAACGGCTTCGGTGGCGCGTTGACCGAGGCCGGCTACCCGTGTGAGTTCGTGGTCGTCATTGATGGCCCGATCACGCGCTTCGACGAAGAGCTGCAGGAACTCGGCCAGAAGTGGACGGTGCGTGTCGTCTCGCTCGAAGGTGGTGGGCTCGGCGAATCGATTGCGCTGTCCGCCGGGGTCGCCAAGGCCAAGGGTGAGTTGGTCGTCAACGCGCCGCCGTACCTGCAGATCGAGCCTGCTGACGTCGTCGATGTCGTCAAAGCGCTCGAAGCGGGCGCCGACTGCGTGGCGACGTGGCGTGATCGCCGCATCGACCCGTGGTTGAACCAGCTGCAGTCGCGACTGTTCAACCGCGTGCTGCGCGTGATCATGAAGGCGCCGTTCCACGACCTCAACTCAGGCACGCGTGGCTTCCGCAGCCAGGTGCTCGAAGAAGTTGCCGTCTACGGTGAGCTCTATCGCTTCTTGCCGGTGCTGGCCGCGCGCCAGGGTTTCCGCGTCGTCGAAGTGCGCGTTCGCCACCGCGAGGAGAAGGGGCGCTCGGGCTTTTATGGCGTCGGCGTCTACCTGCGTCGTCTGCTCGACATCGTCGCGATCACGTTCCTGACGCGCTTCACGCAAAGGCCGCTGCGGTTCTTTGGCTACGTCGGGTTCACTGCAGGTTTGGTCGGCTTCCTGCTGACGCTGTTCCCGCTCTACGACAAGATCGTCTTGGACGACAGCCTGTCCGACCGGCCGTTGTTCGTGATCGGTGCGATCATGGCTGCGTTTGGCGTGCAGCTGATCGGCTTCGGCCTCGTCGGCGAGATCATCATCTTTACGCAGGCGCCCAACCTCCGCGACTACAAGGTCGGCGAGGAGATCGACGGCGCAGATGTCATCAGCTCCGGCGAGCCGGAGCCCGAAGCTGCGCTGCAACTGGCTGCGGCCGGTGATGGCGTAGCGACCGTCGATTCGGTTGCTAACGAAGAACCTGCCGAGGCCGTCGCGGTCGCCGAAGAACCGGTCATCGAACCAGTGGCCACGGCGGTGGATCGCGACGCTCCCGGGAGCGCTGCTGAAGCCGATACGCCGATCCGCGTGCGCGCCCTCTTGCCGGGTGAAGACTCGCGCTGGGATGCCTACGTCAGTCGTCATCCGCAAGGCACGTTCTTCCACCGGACCGGTTGGTCGCGCGCGGTGCATGAGATGTTCAAGCATCAACCGCATCACCTCGTCGTCGAACAGGGACGGCGTTGGCTCGGCGTCCTGCCGATGTTCCTGACCAAGAGTCCGTTCCTCGGCAAGAACCTCGTCAGTATCCCGTACTCCGTCTACGGCGGCATCCTCGCGAGCGATGACCAGGCCCACGAAGCGCTGATGGAACACGCCGGCAAGATCGGTACGGAGCTTGGTGTCGGGTTCGTCGAGATGCGCAACCTCGAGCAACGCATCGGCGATCGGCCGGAGTCGGAGCTCTACGTGACGTTCCGCTGTGATCTGCCGGATGATCCTGCCGAGGTCATGAAGCGCATTCCGAAGAAGCGTCGCGCCGAAGTGCGCGCAGCTCGCGAACCGAAGGCAGCGGCGACGAAGAAGACGCGCGAGTCGTTTGGTATCACGGTCACGGCCGATGGCACCGTCGAAGAACTCTTCAAGCTGTTCGCAGACAACAAGCGTCGCCTTGGCTCGCCGACGCTGCCGCTCAAGTGGTTCCAGGCGCTGCGTGATGAGTTCGGCAAGGCTGCGGTCATCCACCGCGCCGTCGAGCCGTCGGGCCGCACGATCGCGGCCGTGATGTCCTTCACGTTCAAGGACACGGTCTACGCCTACTACTCCGGCTCGTTGGCCGAGGTCAACCACACCGGCGTCAACAACTTCATCTACTGCGCGATCATGGAGTGGGCGGTCGAAAACGGTTACCGCCGCTTCGACTTCGGTCGCTCGCGCGCCGATTCGGGGCCTGCCAAGTTCAAAGAGAACATGGGCTTCGTCGCCGAACCGCTGCACTACCAGTATCTGCTGCTCGGCAAGGGCGCGCAGTTGCCGCAGTTCCACCCGAGCAATCCGAAGCTCGCGTTGCCGCGCCGGATCTGGTCGAAGCTGCCGATGCGCATGTGCAACATGCTCGGTGCCCGGTTGTCGCGCTTCTTGCCGTAGGCGACTTCTCATAGAGCGCTGCGAAGCGTCGCTCTTCTGCGCGCAACCTGCTACCGTCCAGCGCGATGGCGATCGTTGCGCTGCTGGACCCGGAAGGCCCCATACCGTTGCAGGTGTCGTGGGCGATGTGGTTCGCGCATGCACGCAAGTCCGAGTTGACGATCGTCTTGCCGGAGACCGAGACGGCACGTCTGCCGGAGCTGGTCACGGCCAAGGTGCAATCGCTTATCAACGGAGACGAGCGCTTCCACGACGTGAAGAACGCGGCGCCCGCCGGCGTCGACTTGTCCGAAGACGCTGACGAGGAAGCTGCCGACGACACCCCATCGACCTTGCCGTGCCACATGGAGGTCGCCGATACCTCGTCGCACGAGAGCATGATCGCGGCGATCACCAATGCGTCGGCCGAACTCTTCGTCGTGTTGTTGCAGAAGGTCGACGCGACCGTCGCGCGCGTGAAGGACATCGGCAACGAGATCCTGCCACGGGTTGCGTGTTCGGTTGCGGTTGTGCATCTCGGCGAGGAACGCTGGCCCGTGCAGCACCTCATGGTCGCTGCCAGCCGCGGCAGCCACTCGCGTGCGGCGATCAAGTTGGCGCATCAGTTGGTCCGTTCTTCTGATGGGCGCGTGACGGGCGCCTACGTCGAACCGGACATCGGCACCGATGCGCAGTCCGTTGGTCGCCATCTGCTCGACAAGGTGTTGCACGCAGCGCTGCTCGATGATGCCCGCGATGTTGAACGTCGCATCGTCATCGGCTCGAACGTCGTGTCTGGCTTGCAGAAAGCGGACGAGGTGGTGGAGCCAGATGCCATCGTGCTCGGCATGCCGCGGCCGGGGCTGCTCAGTCCGCGCTTCTTCGGCCTGACGCCAGCGCGTCTGTGCAAGCGCACCTCGGGACCGGTCGTGATCCTGCGCCAGGCAATGCCGCTCGGCAATCGTCTGCGGCGTGCGCTTGAGGACCTGATGTTGCGGCGTGTGCCGCAGGTCGAGCGCAACACACGCGTCGAACTCGCAGCACGAGTGCAGTCCAACTCGGCGTGGAACTTCGACTTCGTCGCCCTGATCAGTCTGTCGACCGTGATCGCCGCTCTCGGTCTGCTGCAAGACTCCGCTGCGGTCATCATCGGCGCGATGTTGATTGCGCCGTTGATGACGCCGATCCTCGGGGTCGGGCTCGCGCTCGCGCAAGGCAACGGTCTGCTGGCGCGGCTCGCGTTCCGTTCGGTCGTGTTCGGGGTCGGCACGTCGTTCGTGTTGGCCGTGCTCGTCGGCCTGGTCGATCGCGGTGCCCACGACGTCGAGGCAACTAGTCAGATGATGGCGCGCGGCTGGCCGGGCATCACCGACCTGTTCGTTGCCGTCGCCTCAGGCCTCGCTGCAGCCTACGCGCATTCGCGTCCGAGCCTGGTGGCGGCATTGCCAGGCGTGGCGATCGCGGCGGCGTTGGTGCCGCCGATTGCGACGTCGGGACTGGCATTTGCCGTCGGTGACTTCTCGCTCGCCTACGGTTCGTTCCTGCTGTTCTTCACCAACATGGTCGCGATCGTGTTGGCCGCGTCGTTCAGTCTGTGGGCGGTGGGGGTGCGCACCCAGCAGGACAAGGGTTGGCTGCGTCACCTCAGTCACGGCTTCGTTGCGTTGGCGCTGTTGTTGACGGTGCACCTGGCCCAGCGCACGCGGCCCGGGCCGGTCAAGTTGGCGCCCGATGTGCCGAAGGCGCTCGCCGCGAAGTTGCCGGACGATTTGCGTTTCGTGGCCGCATCCGCGAAACGAATCGGTGGCACGATGGAAGTCACGATGCGCGTTGCCGGCGAGTCGCCGCCCCAAACTGGGCTTGCGGCCCAATTGCAGGCGGTCGCCAACGACCTTCTGCACGAAGACGTCGAGTTGCACCTGACGTATGAGTGGCAGGCGATCGCCCTCCCCAAGTAGGACGGACCGCACACGGAATTGGTATGCCGCCTCGGGGTTGCTAGCCTATGGCCGCCATGTCGCAGACTCCGCCGAACAACACCGAACACACTCGCTGGTCTCCCGGCCTCCTGGGATTCTACGCGAGCTGCGCGGGCGTCTCGCTCGGCGCCGCGATCGGCTTCGGCAGCCACTTCTTCTTCGAGTCGACCAGCGGCCTCATCTTCGGCTGCACGATGTCCGCCATCAGCTGCTTCACCTGCTACTACTCGCTTCGCGCCGCCCGCAAACCGTCTGAGTAGTCCGGATTGTACCTGGCACGGTACGGACAAGTAGCCGGTACGGTGCCTGGAACGAAGTCGGCATTAGCGTGGTTGCGCCAGTAACCAGCTGACTGCTGTCGCGAGGTCGGCGGCTTCGTGGTCCGGAGTGCAGTTGGCTGCCGCGAGCTTCTCTCGTTGCTCGGCGACGGGTTTGCCGCTGGCGACGAGGATCTTGGTCAGCGGCAGGCCGTCGGCCATCAACAGGTCGCGGGCGCTGTCGCCGATGACGACGCCGCCTTCGAACGTCACGCCGAACTGCGCCAGCATCGTGTTCGCCTGGTGCAGCAGTCCGGACTTGGGCTTGCGGCAGTCGCAATTGCGCACGTAGGCAGGATCGCCGTCTTCGGCATCGGGGTGATGCGGGCAGTGCAGGTAGGCGAGTGGCAGCCCGCCGACCAGTTCGTGTAGTCGTTCGTGCACGCGCGTCAGGTCGCGCTCGCCGTAGAGGCCGCGTGCGATGCCACTTTGGTTGGTTGTGATGACCAGCAGGTAGCCGTGTTCGTGCAGGCGTTGCAGCGCGTCGACGACGCCGGGCAGGAGCTCGAGGCGATCGGGGGAACCGAAGAAGCCGATCTCCCGGTTGAGCGTGCCGTCGCGGTCGAGGAAGACCGTCTTCTTGGTGGGGCGCGTCACCTACTTCTGTTCGTTCGCTTGCGCTTCCGCAGCCTTGGCCGCGAGCAGGTCGAACCCGAGCAGCGGCGCGTCCTCGGCGTCGAGCTGCACGTAGAGTTCGGCGGGCAAGAGGGCGCCGCGGATGCCGAATGGGGTGACGAAGTCGCCCACCGACCAGAACACTGGCAAGGGTGGCATCACCATGTCGTAGACGCCGTTGTTCCAGCGCGACGTGTAGCCCTCGGTGTGTTGGTAGACGCGGCGCCTGGCCGGCCGGAACCCGGGCTTCTGCAGCTCGATGATGTGGTCGGTGCCGAAGTTGCCACCGATCGCGAGCCGGCTCGGGGTCGTCTTGCCTGTGTCCCGGCCGTCGACCAGGATGCGGGCGCCCAGTGGATCGCTGGAGATCAGCACGTTTTCGTGGCTCTTCCAGTAGACGCAGCCGTTGAGGCTGGCAATCAGGAAGGCCAGGAAGGGGAGCAATGGGCGCCGCAGCATGGTCTACATCCTATCGGCTGTCGCCGGGGTCGAAACCCAGTGCTAGTGGGGCTTCGTTCTCGCGACTGCATCCGGTAGTATCGTGGCCAAGTCGCCGGCCCCATGGGCTGGTGGTGGCACTGCGTTTGGTCACGTGGTGCGTCTGTTGTTTCCGGTCAGCCATGGTTAGGGCAGCGCGATCGTGCGCGGTTCTGGCCAGGTCACAGCAAAGGTCAGGTCAACCAAATGGTCACTCGTTGCGCCGTGGGCGCCGTCGCGTCCCGTTCCGTCTTGTTTGTTTCGTTGCTGGCGACGTCCGTCGTTGCCCAAACGCCCGGCGTCCCGACGCCCGGCGTGCCGTCGCCTGGTGTGCAATCGCCGGCGACCAACGCACCGAAGCCGGCGGCCAAGCCCGTCACTCCCAAGGAGCAGGAAGCTGCGCCGGTGTTTGGCAAGATCGTTGCCGAGACGGCCGCGGTTCGTTGCTGGGCGAGTGCCGTCGCGACGCCGCCGAAGTTTGAGGACGTTCTGAAGAAGGATCAGGTCGTGCAACTCGGTCGCAGCGAGAACGGCTTCCGCGAAGTCTTGTTGCCGATGGGCCCGGTCGGCTACGTCAGCAAGCGCTTCACGATCGAGAACGAAGATGGTTCCGCGATGACGAAGGGCGCCAAGGTTGCCTTCCGCTACCGTCCGCGTACGAGTGAAGCACCCGTGTCGCAGATGCCCGATGGCACGGCGCTGCACATCCTGTCGATTGAAGAAGGTTGGTGCCGCGTTCGCGTTGCCGGCATGGAAGCCTGGGTTGCCGAAGCCGAAGTGCAGGTCGTGCCGAGTGATCCCGAAGTGATCGCGCAGCACGATGCGTTTGCACAGGCGACGAAGGCCGAATTGGACGTTCGCATCAACGCGATCGCCGCTGAGCACAAGCAGAAGGAACAAGACCGCGCCGATCTCGAGGCCGTCAAGCTCGTCGAGGTTGCGTTCCTCAAGGAGATGGACAAGGACCTCAGCGATCAGAACTACGTGCCGCTGCAAGGTGCGCTCGCGAAGGTTGTCGATGGTCTGGCCGAAGGTGGTGCCGGGCAGCTTGCGTGCGCGGCGTTGCAGAAGCGCATGAAGACGCAGCAGTGGATCGTCGAGGCGTCGAAGATCACCGAGGAGAAGCCGCCGGTCACGAACGCCGTCGTCAAGAAGCCGGTCAAGGATCGCCTCAAGCGGTTCGAGTCGATCGGTTGGTTGCGTTACGAGAGCCGCCTCGCGGGTCCCGGCATCTACTACATCGAGAAGGGCGGTCGTCGTCAGCACCTGCTGTCGTGCAACACCGGCCGCTTCGATCTGTCGCTCTACGTCGGCCGTGAGGTTGGTGTGATCGGTCCGCGCCGGACGCCGATCGCCGAGACGCTGAGCGTGCTCGATGTCGAGCGCGTCGAAGTGCTCGGCACGCCGCGCAAGTAACCCGTGCGCCGCTGCGGTGGCGCGCGACGTTTTGACCAGAACGTCGCCGCGCCAAACCGCGCGCCAAATCCTCGCTGCGAACGGCGGTTCGCTGCGATTGTCGGTGAGGCACAGGACCGACCGGCCTGATGCCGAAAAAGGCATAGTGATCCTGCGTCTACGGGATCCTCCTCCCTATGCCGCCGACACCCCGAGCCACGCTTGCTTGTTTGATTGCGATGACCCTGGCGGGGTCTGTCGCCGTCGCAGCGCCACAAGGCCCGCCGGTCATCGTTCCTACGGCCCAAGTTCCGGCGGCCCAGAATCCGGCCCCGGGTGCCGAGACCATCGAAATCCGTCGGCCAACCCCGCTCGAGCGCGGCAATGCGCTGCTCGAATTCGAGGATCCGGTGGCTGCCTGGGTGGCGTTCCGAGACATTGATGACACCGGCGCCGAGAGTGTGGACCGATCGGTTGGCTTAGGGCGCGCCCACCTGATGCTCGGTCACAGTCGCTTTGCGATCGCCTACGGCGAGCACGCCGTCGCGGCGGCACCGGCGCGCCAGGATGCGATGGCGTTGACGATCCGTGCGCTGATTCGCGGGCGTGAGTTCGACGAGGCGGTGGACCGTTCGTTGCTATACCGCAACCGGGCGCCGCAGTTGACGCCGGACCTGTTGGCGGCGCGCGGTTCGGCGCTGTTCCGCGTGCAGCGAACGAACGATGCTGCTGCCATCTACCAGCGCGTTGTCGAACTGGATCTACGCCATGCCGAGGCGCACCTCAGGCTCGGTTCGGGTCTGCTGGGGCCGGTCAAGGTCACGATCCCGCGCGAACTGCGATTGGCGGTCGGTGCGATTGCTGCCGGTTCGCGTGAGCGGGCGATCGAGTTGCTGTTGCGGTTGCTCGATCAGAAGCCGGGCCATCCGATTGCTCACCGACTGCTCGGCGAAGTGCTGTACGCACAACGCGCCGCGGTCAGCATGGCGCAGCAGGATGAGACCTTCCAGAAGCTGGTGGCCGTGACGCCGCTGCCCTTGGTGCGTGGTCTGCCGATCAAGCAGTTCGTGCCCGGGTCTGAGGGCCTGGCGCCGGCGCGTCGGTTGATCATCGAGCGCACCGCTGCGATGTTCGGCAAGCAACTCGACAAGCTGGTGTCGGTTGGCGGTCGCCACGATCTGCTGCACGAACTCGAGCGCACGACGGATGCTGAGTCGCGCAAGAACCTGCGCGGCCGGCGCACGTTTGACGGGCGCGTGTGGGATGACGTGCGCGGCGTTGGCGGCATGCGTGCCGCAACGGGTATCGAGGCGTTGGACGAAGCTGCGACGTTTGGCTTTGACACGTTTGCCCATGAAGTGGCGCACCAGGTGCACTTCTTCACGTTCTCGCCGCTGCAGCGGGCTCGCATTCGCGCGCTGTATCGCACGGCGATGGCCGAGAAGCGCTGCCTCGACTACTACGCGGCGAGCAACGAGGCGGAATACTTCGGCCAAGGTGTCGAGGCGTTCATCAGCCTGGCCAAACGTCCGGGTGGGGAGACGACGCACGGTCACACTCGCTTCGAACTGTTCCGGGTCGATCCCGAACTGCACAACTTCATCGCGACCGTGGTGAGCTTTGATCCGTTGGCCGATCCGCGGCACAAGCAAGCGATTCTGGCGGCGGCCACCGCCGTCGCCATTCGCTGCGGCCGGTGCAAGGATGCCGTCGTTGCGGCGAAGATGATGGCGCCTGGGAAACGGCGCGAGCAACTCGTGCTGCAGGCGCAGGCCGCGCTCGAAGCGCAGCGCTGCCACTGAGTGCCTTCCGGCGGCGCCGGTTTTTGTGCCACCGCGGCGCCAATTCAGGCCCTAACAGGGCATGGGAGAGTCGAGTTGCACCGCGCCGATACTGCACGGCCCGCGAGAACGTATCCAACTGGTTGGCGAAGCCCGACTGAGTGACGCTGAGTGCCTGGCGCTGGTGTTGCGTACCGGAGGTCGCGGCGAGTCGGCGGAGCAGATGGCGCAGCGGTTGTTGCGGCAGTTTGCGGGCATCAGTGGCCTCGGCCGCACGTCGGTGCGTGAGCTTGCGGCCTCTAGCGTCGGCAAGGTGCGGGCGGCGGCGATCGTCGCGGCGTTCGGGCTGGCGCGCCGGCTGGCCGAGGAGTGCTTTCGACCGGGCACCCAGATCCGCAACGGTGGTGACGTCGCCGAGGTGGTACGCCACACGGCGCGCGGGACGCGGCGCGAGAACTTCTACGTCGTGTTGTTGGACGTGCGTAGCCGGGTGTTGGGTTTGCACGTCGTCAGCACCGGGGTGGTCGATTCGGCGCCGGTGCACCCGCGCGAGGTGTTTGGTCCGGCGGTGCGCGAGGCGGCGGTGGCCGTGGTCATCGCGCACAACCATCCGTCCGGCGATCCCACGCCGAGTGCGCAGGATCATCAGGTAACCGAGCGGTTGAAGGCGGCGGGGAGCTTGCTCGGCATCGAGGTGCTCGACCATGTGGTCGTCGGCACCGACCGTTACTACAGCTTCGCCGACGAGGCCTTCTTCGCCTACCGCTAACGGTTGCCGGTCGCGGTCGCGCGGACGACGGCGACGATGAACGTGCCGTCGCGACGTTCGGTGGCCAGGACGACCAGCGAGCCAGGTGACAGTTCGGCGACGTTGGCGAGCTTCACGCCACTCGTGCGTGGCAGTTGGATCGTGACCGGTTGCGAGTTCTTGACGACCGTGATCTCGGCCTTGGGAATCGGTCGGTGCAGTTCCTGGATCTGCACCTCACAGCTCAGGCCGATGCGGCCGTCCGGCAGGAACGTCGCCAGCATCGTGGCCTTGTGGCCTTCCCACGTCGTGCCGACCACGGGGTCGGCGATTACTGCGGTGTCCGAACGCTCCACCGTGAAGTCCTTGATGTAGGGCACGGTCTTGACCATCGAAACGTTCGCTTGCTGCAGCGGCATCACGCTCAGCTTTGGCGCGGCGAGCGACTTGTTGGCGGTGCTCAGGCAACGCTTCGCGAAGGCGCGGGCTTCGTCCTTCTCGATTACCGATTCGTAGGTGGTGACGTCGCCGCGCTCGACCTTGACCAGGCTCTCGGCCAGCACCTTCTGGAACACGTCCTTCTTGAAGTCGAGCAGTCGCACTTCGATCGTCATCAGATCGTTGCGGTGCTTCTTCGCAGCCTGAAAGATGCGGTCGACGCTGGCGATGCGTTGTTCGTCTGCGAGCACGGCGATCCAGTGCGGGCCGATCGCCTTGATGTCGTCGCCCTTGCGCAACGCGGGTTCGATGAAGCTGCGCAGCATCGTGACCGCTTCGTCGGACGTGCTGCCGAACATCGGCTGCTTGCCGTGCATCTTCTCGTTGCGCGTCATGCGCAGATCGAACATCTGCAGGATGCGGTCGCCTGGCATGACCAAACGTTGTGCCGGGGCGATGTCCGCCACGAGCAGCGTTGCGAGCAATAGAAGAGACCTGGTCAGGAGGGGGTGAGTCAGCTGGCGGGAAGTGTTCATCGCAGTTCGCTCCGGTGTTCGTAGGCTTCGAGCGTGATCGTCTTGGTCTGCACGAGAGGCTCGTGCAGCGTGTAGTTGGCGGCCGCGTGCAGGCGAGGTTCGACTTCCTTCAGGCTGGCTGACAGGATGCGCGAGCGGCGTAATGGGTCGGGTTGGTTTGGGTGGGCCGGGGCCGGTTCGTTGTGGCTCAGGTCACCGTTGCTGGTCAGACCACCGTTGCTGGTCAGCAACTGCGACACGCCAAAGCCGATGACGAGGCATGCGGCGGCAACCGTCAGCATGTGTGGTCGTGCAGCTGTTGGCGTCGAGGCAGTCGTTTGTGTGACCGCACGCAAGTCGGCGCGCAGTTCGGCGAACTCCTCGAGGCATTCCGGGTGGGCGTCGAGGAACGCGACGATCTGGCCGTCATCGAGTGGCTCGCGCCGCTCGTCGAGGCACTGGTCGAGTCGTGCCCGGTACTCTTCGTAGGCAATCATTCTTGGCCTCCTTGGAAGCGGTTCCGCCGCGCGCTGTGCAAGCGTTGGCGGGCGCGATGAAGGTGGGACTTGATGGTGTTGATCGGCAGGTTGTGCTTTGCGGCCAGTTCTCGGAGCGACAGCTCGCGCGAGTGGAAGCCGAGCAGCAGGGTGCGTTCGATCTCGGGCAAGGCCTGCAGGCGGTGCGCCACTTCATCGCGCAACTCGGTCGGACAGGGGGCGTCCGGCGCGGGGTAGTGATGGATCGTGTCGCTGTCGCTGGGCTGACGCTTCTTCTTGGCGCGCAGGTCGCAGAAGACCCGAAAGGCGATGCGCTGCAGCCAGGCCCTGGCCGAGGCAACGTTGTCGTCGCTGGAGTTGTCGTCGCTGGCGTTGTCATGACCGGCGTCGAAGCTGTGGCGCAGCCGCCACGCTCGGCCGAGCGCCTCCTGCAGCACGTCGTCGGCATCCGCAGCATTGCCGACGAGCCGCCGCACAAAGCTGTGCAGCTTCGGCGTGGCTTGGTGCAGCAGGGCCGTGAAGTTTACGTCGTCGATGGGGGCTACGGTGCCAGATGGCATGACAGCCCGTCCTACCGGTGGGGTGGCGCCAGAAGTTGCAGCGTTTTGCTTCATGGCGCAGGAATCTTCGGGCCCGGTGGGTCGCCTACTTCTTGGGCGCGAACAGGCCCGGGGCGAACGCCTTGCCGGTCGTGACCTTGGTGCGGCGCTCGGTTTGCTTCTTGCCGCCGAGGAGCGTTTGCACGGTGTGCGGCACGATGACGCCGCCGACGTCCTTCAGGTCGTCGTAGATCTTGGTGACCTCGGCGAAGCGGAAGTCCGGGCCGCGCCCGAGGAACCGTGCCGTGCGCACGAGGTTCTTCTCGTCGAGTCCGAAGTGCGTCAGCGTGCCGTCGATCCAGACGCTCACTTCGGTGACGTCGATGCCGGCGATGGTCTTCTTGCCGCCGCGCACCGCATGTTCGCAGCGACTGAGCGCAACGATCGGTTCTTGCCACAGCACCTGCCGCATCTCGTGTTGCGCGGCGCTGGCCATCGGCCGCAGGTCACCTTCGTCGATGAAGAACGATGCCTTGGGGCTCGTTGCCTTCGCATACTTCCAGACCTGGTCGCCCTGGCGATACTCGGTGTCGACTCGAACGGAGTTGGCGTCTCGCACCTGGAACACGCGTCTGGTCTTGGTCTTGCCGTTGGTTGTCGCCACCTCGAACGAAAAGGTCGGCAACGTGCTCAGTCCGTGTGCCTTCTTGGCGGCGGCGATGCGATCTGCCGCGTCGAAGCCGGGCTTGCCAGCCGCCTTCGGACGCGGGATGCGCTTGCCGAGGCACGCTTCGGGATCCTTCTGGAACCCGGCGCGGCAGCCGTCACTCGCGAAGATGTAGATGTGTTCCTTGTAGACCCAGAAGCGCTTGGCTTCGCCGCGACCACTGTGCGGGCCCATGCGCGCGCACGCGCCACCGAGCTGGATGCTGTAACGCTCGGGCTTCGCGTGGAACTTCGCGAGTCGATCCTTGCTCGCGAAGCGGTAGACGTAGCCCTCGTGCTCGGTCGCAAACTCGACCTGCCCTTGTTCTTCGTTGCCGGCGCACAGGGCGATGGGATCCAGGCCGCGCAGGGCCGGTTCTTGGCTGCGTGCCGCGACACTGAGAACGGCGGCGACGACGACTGCGCCGAGGCGCGCGAGGTGGGGGGAGGCCATGCGCTAGAGCATAGCGCGGCGCCTGAGTTGGCGGCTCAGTAGCTCGTCGTCGTGACGTTGCTCGTCGCCAATGGGAACGTCGGGATCCCCATCAGCGCAACTTGCGTGTAGGACATGTTGCCAGCAAGTCCCGGGTCGAGGTTGGGCAGCGTGAACATCGACACGTTGCTGATCGGGTCCTGCACGACCGCGCCGAGCATCAGCAGGTTCTGAAACTGATTGCCGATCTGCATGTTGACGATGCCCGGGGCGACGCTCGGCAGATTGCTGAAGCTGATGCAGACCAGCGCGATCGAAGGCGCCGGCGTCGTGCCACTGTGGGTGACCCAGTGCTGATCCTCGCCGCCCAGCCGATTCGGTTCGGTCTGCACGGTGATCGAGGTCGGTTCCTGGATGTTGACCGACAGTTGGTTGCTGGCGCGCACCGGGTTGAGAAAACGCAGTGGGTAGTTGGCGCCCGGCAGTCCCTGCGGGATCGACATCTCGAGCGTCGAGTGATCGACGACTTTGATGTGGCCGGTCAGCCACTGCCGTTCATTCGTGCCGAAGAGGTTGGAGCCGATCGCGCCGATGTTGACGAAGCCGAGGTCCGTACCGGTGAACGTCAACGTCGTTTGCGTGACGCTGTCGATCGTCTGGGCGTCGCCGGTGAGTACCATCGGCGGCGGCAGGATGCAGGTTCGGGCGACGCTGGCGTTGAGCGTCGCTGCGCCGGTGAGCGGCAGCGTCGTGCCGGTGGGCTGCTGCGTGACGGTCACTGCGAACTCGGCATACAAGCTGAAGAACACGTTGCCCTGACCGGCGCCGACACCAATCTGCACGCCGTCTTGCACCGTCAGTTGCAGTTGGCCCTGGTCGTTCTGGTCGAGGCCCGTCAGGGTGCCGGTTACCTGCGTGTAGTAGCGCCACTGCGCCGGGTCGATCGGGCCGCCGCCACTTGCATAGCTGCTCGGCAGCAGTTGCAGGTTGGGCAAGTTGGCCGGCGGGTAACTCGCATCGCCGGGGTCGACGCGTTGGTCGAGTTGCAGCTGCAGTTGCCAGGCGTCGGCGTAGTTGCTTTGACTCTTGAGTAATCCCGTGAGGGTTGCGGTGCCGTCGTTCGCTTCGATCAGCGATGCGGACGGCATGAAGATGTAGTCGCTCGTCACGCCGCCGAGATCGAACGCGAGTCGCGCGCTGCCACTGCGAAGATTCGGATCGGTGTCGACGTGGGTGGCGCACATCGCCAACTGATCCGCGAAGTCCGTCCGTAGTTGAGCTGGGCCTGTTGGCGCAAACGCGTTGCCGGTTGGCATCTGCACGACCGTCAGGTTGAGGTCGGCTGCGAGGCTGAGCGCGGCACTCTTGTTGGCGGCGCCGAGCCCGACCTGAGCGGTGCTGGCGGCAGCAAGATCGATCTGGGCGCCGGCGAATGCGCGCAGGCCGGTCATCGTGCCGGTTACCTGCGTGAAGTAGGTGTAGGTGCTCGGGTCCACCGGGCCGGTCGGTTGGTAGGCCGCGGGCAGAAGGGTGGTGACGGGGGAGCCGATGGGTGGGTGGTTGGGCGCCCCGGGATCGATGCGGCCGGCGAAGACCAGTTCGAGGTAGAAGTCGCGATCGATCGCGGCGGCCCGTTGCACGTAGGCCGAGAGGCGCACACTGCCGTCGCCACGTTCTTGCCACTGCCCGTCTGCGAACAGCACGAAGTCATCGGCGACGCCGGGAATCGCCAACATGAAGCCGCCCGTTTCCGTGCTGAACGGATCGGTAGCGGCGGGCAAGGTCGCGGAGCGAGGAGCGACCTGTGCGAGTGGCGAGATGCAGAACAGAGCCGCGGTTGCGACCCAGATGATTGACCGTGCGGGCTGACCAGTTCCCATTGGCAAGGAAGGGTAGCGGATCGCGGCGTCGCATTCCCTCGGGACATCTCCTGAAATCAACTCGGGGTTGCCAGCGCGGAGGCTCGCTTGACCAATCAGCTTTGTGCTGCGCGGTGTACCTTCTAGTGTAATCATGTCTGGGCGTGCTCCGATTCGCACGCCGCTCCGAAATCGCTCGCGCCCGTCGATGCCAACTGGTCCTGGTCCCGATCCACTGTTTGTCAACAAGCCGTTCACGCGGCAGCAGTTGTTGGTCGTCCTGATCGCAACGATCGTGGCGGGGGCGTTGCGGTTGTATCAGCTCGGCGAGTGGTCGATGTGGGTAGACGAGGCCCACACGTGGCGCGATGCGACGATGCCGCTGACCGGGGAACGCGGCTTCATGGAGGAGCAGCGCCGCTACTACCCACTGCCGTTCTTGCTGCTGCGCTTCCTGCTCGGCGTCGATGTCATTGGCTACGACGAGTGGTCGCTGCGCATCCCATACACGATCGTTGGCATTCTGACGGTGCCGGTGCTCGCGTTGTGTGGCCGCCGCCTCGTCGGCACCTGGCCCGCCGTGTTTGCTGCATGCCTGTTGGCGCTCAATCCGTGGCACATCTTCTGGAGCCAGAACGCGCGCGGCTACGGCATGGCGATGCTCGGTGCCGTGCTGGCGATGCATCGGTTGCACGCCTTGTTCGTGAAGGGCCGCGCCATCGATCTGTTGCTCGCCGTAGGCTTCGTCGCCTTCACCTTCATGAGCCATCCACCGGCAGTCAGTCTGGTGTTGGGCTTTCTCGGGTTCCTGGTCGTGCGGCATTCGCTGCGACCCCATGTGCGGTTCGGCAAGACACGGATTCTGATCGGTGCGGTGGTGCTCACAGCGGTGTTGCCATGGCTTGTGAGCCACTACGAACTGTTCGGCGACTTCCAGGACTCCAAGGGCAACCCGTCGTTCGTGCACTGGGTCGAGACCGTCGCCTACTACTTCCGGCCGTCGCTGCTGCTGCTGGGCGTGCTGGCGGTGTTGTTGGCGCCCCGGGTGTTGGGGCGCAACCGTGCGGTCTTTGTTACCTGTATGATGGTGGTCCCGATGCTGGCCATCAGTGCGATTGGCGCACAGTTGGTCAAGGTCACGGCGCGCTATGCTATCTGCACGTTGCCGGCGTTGATGCTGCTCGGTGGCTTCGTCATCACCGAAGTCGGCCGGCGTTTGCGAGCGCTGCCGGATTTGACTCCGGGCCGCGCCTGGTTACTCGCTTCGGTGCTGCCAGCATTGGTCGTCGGCGACTTTGTACGCCTCGACGTTGCGTACTACCAGGATCAGCACGGTCAACGTGGTCGGTGGCGTGAGGCGGCCGAGTTCGTGCAGGATGCTGCTGAGAAGCGCGGCTTCGCAGGTCTGCGGCTGTTGACCGTCAACCATCCGACGATGCTCTACTACCTACGCCAGCGGCACTGGTTCGTCGGCGAGGAAGATCCCTATCCGCACATCCATATCGAAGCGGTGTTGCGCTGGCGTTTCGAGGACGGCAAGGGGTCGAACGACAACGTCCTGCATGAGCCTGGACCCGAGAACCACCTTGCGTGGCATCTGGAGCACGCCGCCGAAGATGAGCAGTTGTTCGCCGTTGTCGTCACCCTGCCAGAGCTTCGTGAGGAGGACAAGAGCGGGGGGCTCGAGGCGGCGATTTGGCGCGACTTCGAATTGGCCCATTACCTGCCAACCTGGATCGGGCCGAAGGACGCCAGCATCTACATCTTCCTGCCGAAGAAGAGCGAGTAGCGCCGGGTCGCGTCGGCATTATTGCGGGCTTCGCGGTCTGTGCCGATGCACGTCTTGAGATGTGTCGCCGTTCGGTCGATCATGTTCATGATGCGTAAGCTCTCGATCGCGGTTCTGTCGTTGCTACCGATGCTTTCGTGGGGCGCCTGCGCCCAGGAGCCAGCTGCGACGCCGAGGCAGTCCAGGTCGGGGCAGGACCCGGTGCCCAGCGATGGCCAGACGACCGTGCCGAGCGACTTCGTACGCTACGTCAAGGTCGGCAACGGTGGCCATCTCGATACTGCGATCACGACCTACGAGAAGGACGGCGTCAAAGTCATCTTCTACGGCGCCGTGCACATCGCCGACGCCAACTGCTACCACGAACTCAACGACCGCTTCACGACGTGTGAAGCGTTGCTCTACGAGTTGGTTGGGCCGGAGAACTATCGGCCGACCAAGGATCGCGAAGGTGGCGGCAGCTTCATCTCGATCCTGCAGAACGGCATGAAGAAGGCGCTGGAGATGTCGTTCCAGTTGGACGTCATCGACTACCAGGTCGACAACTTCGTGCATGCGGACATGACGCCGCAGGAGTTCCAGTCGAGCATGGCAGCCAACGGCGAGAGCCTGCTTTCGATCATGTGGGACATGATGAAGGGGGGCATGGACATGCAGCGCGAGCAGGCCGAGCGCGACGAAGGCAAGAAGCCGGAGAAGTTCGATCTGGTCAAGGCGTTCCAGACGGGCGAAGGCCGCCACTTGATGCGCACGACGTTCGCACAGCAACTCGAGCAGATGGAGATGCTGACGGCCGGTGGCGACGGTTCGACCTTGCTCGAGGGCCGCAACGAGAAGTGCATCAAGGTGCTCAAGCGCGAGATCAAGAACGGCAAGAAGCGCCTCGGCATCTACTACGGCGCCGCGCACCTGCCGCACATGGAGATGCGTTTGGTCAATGACCTCGGCTTCAAGAAGGTCGCGCACGAGTGGTTGGTCGCGTGGGACTGCAAGAAGCGCCCGGACCCGAAGTTTGATCGCGTGCTTAACAAGCAGCGCCGATTGTCTAAGAAGCAGATGGCTGTGCTGGCCAAGGCTGCTCGTGACCATCGCCGCGCCGTGCATCCGGACACGGTGCCGACGCCGCGCGAGTTGTTCGCCATGGAGCGCGACGGCAACAAGGCCTACGCCGGTGCCCTGGTCGACCCGTGGGGCAGTGACTACGTGCTGCGCAAGCGCAAGCGCGGTTTGCGATGGGAGGCCGTGAGCTACGGCCAGGACCAAAAGCCGGATACTGAGGACGACATCATCGTCGTCGAGCCGCGCCTCGGCGGCCTCTAGTCGCCGCTACCAATCAGACTGCCGCCCGAGTTCCTTGGGCTTGCCTCGCGCACTGGCAGTCTGCCACGCGGTCCAATACGCGAGCCGCGTGATTGCTTCCATCGCCGCATAGTCGAGCTTGTCGGCGTGGTCCGTCACCTGGTGGTAGTCCGGGTGTTCGCCATCGCAGAAGAACACGACCGGAATGCCGAGCTTGGCAAAGTTGTAGTGATCGCTGCGCGCGTAGTAGGTGTCGCCGCTCGTGAACTCGATACCGAACTTCTGACCCGTCGTGACGGCGTTCTTGACGAGCGACGAGTACTTCTGGTGTTGGTGGCTCGGCGTGATCTGCATCAGGATCGCTTCGTCGCGGCGGCCGGCGCGGCCGATCATGTCGATGTTGATGTTGGCCGTGATCTTGTCCTTCGGCCAGGTCGGGTGATCGGCGTAGTAGGCCGAGCCCCACAGGCCGAGCTCTTCGCCGCTGACGGACAAGAACACGATCGAACGTGCCGGCCGTTCTTTGGCGCGCGCAAACGCTTCAGCCAGTTCGAGTAGGCCCGCGCTGCCGCTCGCGTTGTCGTCGGCGCCGTTGAAGCGGTCGCCGTCGAGGCGCGTGCCGACGTGGTCGTGGTGGGCGGAGATGACGATCGCTTCCTTCTTGCGGCTCGTGCCTTCGAGCACCGCAATGACGTTGCTGGCTTTGGCTTTGCGCACTGCTTTGACCTGGATGGTCAGCTTGCCCTTGGCCTTCTTCTTGCTCTTCTGTTGCGTGTAGCCACCGTTGCCGTCGTCTTCGAGGCCCATGTACTCGAACAGCAGTTTGCTGCTTGCGGCAGACAGCACCATCAGCGGCACCTTGACGATCGGCCGCTGGAACTTCTTGTAGGCCATGACGCCGTGGTCGCGCAGCAGCCCGCGGTAGTTGAGCGAGTTGGCGAGCGAGCCCTTGTCGTCGAGCAGGCAGACGATGCCGGCCTTGACGCCTTTGCGATCAAGGTTGCGGGCGATCTGCGTGTAGCGCTGCAGTGCCTGCAGGTCGCCACCGACGCCGCCGCGGGTCGCACCACTGAGCGCGATGACTGGGATGCGGCCCTTGAGCGAGCCGGGCAGCTGGGCGCCGTTGCCACAGTAGGCGAGCACGCCGGACGCCGAGAGTTTGTCGGACTGGCTCGCATGCAGAACGGCAAAACCGTCGCGTACCTTGTTCTTGCCGAACGACAGTCCCGTCGACTTGCTGATCTCGAGCCGTTCGATCGGGTAGTGCTGGAAGAAGCCGCGGCGATCGCCGCCGCCTTTGAGGCCAAGCGACTTGAAGTGGTTGGCGATGTACTTGGCCGCCGCGAGTTGGCCCGAGCTGGCAGTTTGCCGGCCGTTGCGTTTGTCGTCGGCGAGCCAGTAGGCGTGGTCGCGCAGACCGAGTCGGTCGATGTGATTCATGCCCTCCGGTGCACCGTCTGGGACGCTCGCCGGTGTGCCGATATCCGGTCGTTGCTCGGCAGACGTCTGGGCTGTGGCCGGTGCCGACAGCAGGGTGCCAAGCGCAAGGATCGCGAGGCTGGTTTGCAAACCACTCATGCCACACAGCGTAGCGCCGGGTTCGGTGGCGTCAGTCCGAAGATGTGCCCGACGAGCCGAGCAGGCGGCCCAAGCGCTCGTCGTCCGCGAGTACCGTTACGGATTTGGTGTGCGAAGGCACGACCGCGCCGGCGGGCAGGCCCTTCGGCTTGCGCACGTTCTTGCGGGACGTGTAGATGACTTCGATGCGCGGCTCGCCGCGGGACTTGCTGTAGTAGACGGCGAGGGTCGCGGCATCGAGCAGCGTCTCGAGGCTCGCCGTCTTCTGCTTGGGCAGGCGGACGACGACGTGCGAGCCCGGTCGGCCGCCGCCAACGTGCAGCCACAGGTCGTTGCCGTTGGCGTAGCGCATCGTCAGTTCGTCGTTCTGGTTGTTGTTGCGGCCGACGAAGATCGGGTAGCCCTCGGCTGACGTGAAGCGGCGGAACGGCACCTGTTCGTCGGTGTTCTTCTTGCGCTGCTTCGCCGGCTTCTTCTGCGGTGCTTCCTTTGGCAGGAGGCCGCGTTTCTGCAGGCGTTGCCGAACGTCTTCCAGTTGCTCGTCGGTGGCGCCGTCGAGCAGTGCCGCGATCTCATCGAGTTCCGTCAGGTTCTGTTCGGCGGTGCGCAGGCGCTGCTCGGTCATCGTGCGACCGTCGTCGAGTTTGCGCGCCTTGTCGTAGAGTTGGTTGGCCTGGACCGTGACCGGCTTCGCAGCGTCGAGCTTGATCGTGACCATGCCGCTGCCGTCGAGGCTGTGCACCTCCATGCTGTCGGCGCCTCGTTTGACGCTGTGCGCGTAGGCGAGCATCAGGTCGGCGGTGTCGCGCATCTCTTGCGAACGGGCAACAGTGTCGAGTTGCCGGCGCATGCCTTGCGCCTTGTTGCGTGCCTGCTTGCGGGCACGTTCGAGTGCCACGTGCAGGGTCTCGTGAGCGCGGTGCTGTTCCTTCTGCAGGTCGAGGTCGGTGAAGAACGCGTCGATGCTGGCGAGCACGGGCTCTGCGAATCGCGACTCGGTCGAGGCCGGCTTTTTGGTCGCCGGTGCTGGCGGTGGCGGCACGTAGACGTCGCCGCGGCGCAGCGTGCGCACGGCGGTGGTGACGGCGCGCGACATCGTCAGCGCTGCACCTTCGGCGTCGCATAGGACCCAGAGGCCGCGGGCGGAGAACAGTTCGATCGCCAGCGTGCGTTTGCCAGCGGCGGTCTCGAACACGAGTTCACATCGGCGTTCGCCTTGCGTGGCAACGATCTCGGTGAAGGTCGCGCCCTGCAGTTCGCGTTGCAGCAGGTCGGGGCCCGGACCGCGGGCGCGGACGTCGCGGCCGAAACGGCGCGCGGTGGTGGTCACGCGGGCGCGGGTGCTGCCGAGCGCGACCTGAACGAAGACTTTCTTCTGCTCGCCTGCTTGCAGCACCAACAGCACGTCGTCGTGCGAATCAGTGCCAGTCAGGCTCTTCGTATTGAGCGCCACCGCGTCGACCACGGTGGTTGGGCACAAGCCCCGCAGGTCCTCGAGAGCGAGGGCAAGTTCGGCGGCGGTGAGGCCGCGCGCTGCGGGTGCTGGCATGCTGCTACTTCTTCAGTTCTTCAACCGGATCGTAGATCCAGTTGTAGGCCGCGTAGTCGTACTCGACGAGGCCTTCCGGGAAGAACAGGCCCAGCTCGCGCTCGGCGGCTTCCGGCGAGTCACTGCCGTGCACGAGGTTGAAGCTGCGGCTGACGCCGTAGTCACCGCGGATCGTGCCGGCTTCGGCATCCGAACCGAACGTCGCACCCATCAGCTTGCGGCAGACAGCGATGGCGCCGATGCCTTCGAGGGCGAGAGCGACGACCGGGGCGCTCGTCATGAACTGCACGAGACCCGGGTAGAACGGGCGTTCCTTGTGCGCTTCGTAGTGCTTGGCGGCCAGATCTTGCGAGATCTGCATCAGCTTCATACCGACGACCTTGAGGCCCTTGCGTTCGAAGCGGTTGAGGATTTCGCCGGAGAGGCCGCGCTGGACGGCGTCGGGCTTGAACAGAATGAGAGTGCGTTCCATGGTCGTTTGGTGGGTATTCGTGCTTGAATGAGCGCAAAGATGATAGCCACCCAACACATGCAACCGCACAGGTTTTCACCCAAGCCCTGCCTTGCCTTGCTGGGGCTCGTGCTTTTGCCGCTCTGGAGCGGCTGCGCCACCGACCGCGAAACGACGCTGCGGCGGTCCAGCAGGGCCCGTGCCGTGGGCGAGGTGCGGGCCGAACGGCAGCGCCAGGAACGCGAACTGGAGCTGTGGGAGTCGTCGCGCGAGGAGGCCGCTCGCGACATCGGCGTGGCGCGTCTCGAGTCCGTTCGCATCAGTTCGCACCTGCGCTCGGTGCAACAGGAAGTGCAGCGCGAAACGACCAAGCTCGCCGCCGCTGAGAAGGAGCTGTTGGCCGCGGTCAACCGCAGCCTGCAGATCGAGAAGGAACTCAAGGACCTGCGTGCGCTCGAGCAGCAACTGCGCGACAAGGGCGCGCTGATCAAGGCGGCTCAGAAGCGCGTTGCCGACATGGCCGGCGAGGTCGCGAAGGCAACCGAAGGTGCGGCGCAGCAGGAGGCGACGCTCAAGCCGAGGCTGCAGAAGGTGCAGGCGCGGTTGGCCGCGCTCAAAGCCGCCGGCGCGACGATCGGTGATGTCGAAGCCAAGGTCGCCGCCGTCGCCAAGGTGTTGGCGCCACCGCCGCCGCCACCCAAGAAGAAGTAGTCGCCGCAACCACATCTCCGCCTGACACCCCTCGACCAGCCATCATGCTTCGCAATCTGACGACCACCCTGCTTCTCGCCACTTCGTTGTTCGCCCAGGAGGAGGAGAGCAAAGAACGCGAACCGATCCCGGAGAAGATGGCGACGGTACAGCCGCTCTCGCCGAGTGACGCGATGGCGGCGATCGAACTGCCGGACGGCTACCACCTCGAACTAGTGGCGAGTGAGCCGATGATTCACGAACCGGCGGTCGTGGCCTTTGACGGCAACGGCCGCATGTATGTCGCCGAGATGCGCACCTACATGCAGGACATCGACGGCACCGGCGCGCACGAGCCGGTCAGTCGCATCAGCCTGCTCGAGGACACGAACGGCGACGGCAAGATGGACAAGCACACGGTGTTTGTCGACGACCTCGTCTTGCCGCGCATGATCCTGACGTTGCAGGACAGCATCGTCGTTCGTGAAACGAACACACTCGATCTGCACGAGTATCGCGATACCGACGGCGATGGCGTCGCCGATCAGAAGACGCGCATCTACGAGGGCGGCAAGCGCGGCGGCAACCTCGAGCACCAACCGAGCGGGCTCGATTGGAACATCGACAACTACCTCTACGTCACCTACACGAACAAACGTTACCGCTATGCCAATGGCAAGATCACGGCGCATGACATGCCGTCGGGCGATGGCCAGTGGGGCATGACGCACGATGACTGGGGCCAATGCTATTACTCGCGCGCTGGTGGTGAGGTGGTCGCGTCGAACTTCCAGCAGAACATGCAGTACGGCAAGTTGGCTCTGCCTGGCCAGCTCGCCGAGGGCTTCAACATCTGCTGGCCGATCGACGAGATCCCTGACGTGCAGGGCGGCCTCAAGCGCGTGCGCGACGATGCGACGCTCAATCACTTCACCGGTTGTTGCGGCCAGGTGGTGTTCCGCGGCGATCGCCTGCCCGAAGAACTGCGCGGCAACCTGTTCGTACCGGAGCCGGTCGGCCGTTTGATCCGGCGCGCGATCGTGTCCGACGACAGCGGCACTCGCGTTTTGACCAATGCCCACGAAGGCGCCGAGTTCTTGCGAACGAAGGACGCCAACTTCCGACCGATCAACATGTACACGGCGCCCGATGGCACGATGTACATCGTCGACATGTATCGCGGCATCATCCAGGAAGGCAACTGGGTGCGCCGCGGCAGCTACCTGCGCGGCGTCGTGCAGGAGTATGGTCTCGATCGCAACATCGGCCGCGGTCGCATCTACCGCCTCGTGCACGACGACTTCAAGCCCGGCCCGCAGCCGCGCATGCTCGACGAGTCGACGGCCGAGTTGCTCGCACACCTGAGTCACGCCAACGGTTGGTGGCGCGATACGGCGCAGAAGCTGATCGTGTTGCGCGGCGACTTGACGGTGGTGCCGGCGCTGCGTGAGTTGCTGGCCAACTCGGCCAGCCCGATTGCGCGCAACCACGCCATGTGGGCGCTCGAAGGTCTGTCGGCGTTGACGTCCGCGGACGTGCTCGTGGCGCTGCAGGATGCGGACGGCAACGTGCGCGCCTCGGCGATTCGCGCCAGTGAGCACTTCCTGACCGGCGCCGGCAACAAGGCGGTTGTCGCCCAGTTCGAAGCGATGGCGCAGGATCAAAACGTTCAGGTTCTGCTGCAGGTCTTGCGCACGGCGATCTACACGCAGGTGCCCGGTTACGATCCGCTCGTCGAGGACATTGTCGCTGCCAACAAGGATAACGAAGCCGTGCGACTCACTGCGAAGCGCTACTTCGATCGCATCGCCAAGGAAAAGGCCGAAGCCGAACGCCGCGCCGAGATCGCCAAGAAGAATGCCGAACTCGCCGCCGCGGTGACGCGTGGCGCGACGATCTACAAGTCACTCTGCTACGAGTGTCATGGCACCGATGGCCGCGGCATGCCCGTTCCTGGTGACGACAAGGCCAGACTGGCGCCAACGCTCAAGGGTTCGCCGCGGGTGCTTGGTTCGCCGGAACGCGTCGCCCGCATCGTGCTGCAAGGCTTGATGGGGCCGGTCGACGGCAAGACCTATCCCGGCGTGATGGCCGCGATGGCGAGCAACGATGACGCGTGGGTCGCCGACGTGCTGACCTACGTGCGCAATAGTTGGGGCAACAAGGCGCCGATGATCTCGAAGGAGCGCATCGCGAAGATCCGCGGCGAGATCAAACGACGCCGCACGCCATGGACACTCGCGCAACTGCAGAAGTACGACCCGCCGTTGTTGGCCCGCACCGGGTGGCGTCTGAAGTCCAACCGCACCAAGGGCCAGCTGAAGCACGCGATCGACGGCAAGGATTCGTCGCGCTGGAGCAGCAACCGGCCGCAGCAGCCCGGCACGTGGCTGTCGATCGAGTTGCCCGAAGTCGCCGAGGTGCATGCGATCGATCTCGATACGCGCGGTTCGGTCAACGACTTCCCAGAGAGCTTCGAGATCCGCACGTCGCAGGATGGCAAGGCGTGGAGCGAGCCGGTTGCGACCGGTAAGGGCAATCGTGATGACTCGATCATTCGCTTCCCGCCGCAGAAGACGCGCTTCCTCAAGGTCACCCAGACCGGCAAGAAGAACGGGCTCTACTGGTCGATCCACGAGCTACGGCTCTACGGCCTCGGCAACAAGCTGCCGAAGTGACGCAGCGTTCGGTGGTGAGCAAGCTCGCGTTGCTGGGACTGTTCGCCGTCCCGGCTGCGTTGCCCGTGGCACTGGTGCTGCGCGCCGAAGACGACGCGAGCATCGGGCCTAATTTCACCCTGCTCGGCCTTCTGGCCGGCTTGATCGGAGGCACCGTCGTGACGGTGCAATGCATCAAGAACCGCTGTTGGCCATGGCGCGCACCGGTGGCGGTGTGGGCAATCGCGACTTTGTGCAACCTCGCCGTGGTGGCGGTTGCGGGCGGTCTCATCGACTTTGGCGGGTTTGCGGGCGGCGGTCACTGAGTGGGGCCGTAGCCAAGCGGCGGTTCGTTCTGCATACTGCTCGCCCCAATGTTGACCCTGTCCGGAGTTTCGAAGTCGTATGGCGACCGTGTGCTGTTTGCCGAGGCGGCGTTGCAGGTCAACCGCGGCGACCGCATCGGCCTGGTCGGCCCCAACGGCGCCGGCAAGTCGACGTTGTTCTCGCTGATCCTGCGCGAGCAGCCGGCCGACGACGGCGACATTGCGATGGAGCGCGATGCCAAGATTGGCTTCCTGCCGCAAGAGAGTGCGCCGATCGGTGACGAAACGGTGATCGAGATCGCGTGTGCGATCACCGAAGACTTCGTGCAGCTCTACCGCACGATCAAGGCGATCGAGAACGGCGACGACGTCGATGATGCGGATCAGGACGGGGTGCACGAGCGCTACAACGAGCTCAATGGCTATCTCGTCGAGGCCAAGGCCAAACAGATCCTCGCGGGACTCGGCTTCCGCGATTCGGATCTTGACCGACCGGCGCGCGAACTGAGTGGTGGTTGGGTCATGCGCGCGCACCTCGCGCGACTGCTGACGCTCGAACCCGACCTGTTGATGCTCGACGAGCCGACGAACCACCTCGACCTCGATTCGTTGATGTGGTTCCAGGGTTACCTGCGTGGCTACCCCGGAGCGATCCTCGTGATCTCGCACGACCGCGAGTTCCTCAACGCGCTGGTGACGGCGATCGTCGAGATTCGGCAGCAAGGCCTGTCGCGCTACACCGGCAACTACGACAAGTTCCTCGTGCTGCGCGATGCGGCCGATGCGCAGCTGTTGGCTTCCTACAAGACGCAGCAGAAGGAGATCGCGCACCTGCAGGCGTTCGCCGATCGCTTCAAAGCGAAGGCCAGCAAGGCCACGCAAGCGCAGAGCAAGCTGCGGCAGATCGAGCGCATGGACAAGATCGCGGCGCCGGTCGCGGACGACAAAAAGGTCGGCTTCCGCTTCCCGCAGCCGATCCGCAGTGGCCAGCGCGTCATCTGGTTGGACCAGTTGCATTTTGCCTACGGCGACAAGGTCGTCTACGCCGGGGTCGACCTCGAAGTCGAACGCGGTGAGCGCATCGTGCTCGTCGGTCCGAACGGGGCCGGCAAGTCGACGCTGCTGAAACTGTTGGCAGCGAAGCTCGAACCTGGTCAAGGTGAGTGTGGTTTGGGCCACAACGTCACCGCCGGCTACTACTCGCAGTATCGCGTCGAGATGCTCGACCCGAAGCGTTCGGTGCTCGACGAGGCGCTCGATACCGATGCGAAGGTGACGGAGCAGGCCGTGCGCACGTTGCTCGGTTCGTTCCTGTTCTCCGGTGAGTCGGTGTTCAAGAAGGTCTCGGTGCTCAGTGGTGGGGAGAAGAGTCGGTTGGCGCTGGTCAAGCTCCTACTCAATCCGCCCAACCTGTTGTTGATGGATGAGCCGACGACGCACCTCGACATTTCGAGCATCGATGCGCTGGTCGAGGCGTTGAAACAGTTTGAAGGCACGCTGGTGTTCATCAGTCACGACGTGCACTTCATCAAGACGCTCGCGAACAAGGTCGTGCACGTCGCCGATGGCAAGCTGACGCCGTACCTGGGCGACTACCAGTTCTACCTGCACAAGACGCAGGCCGAGTCGGCACGGGCGGCGTTGACGGCTGGCGGTGGCAAGGGCAAGCCGAAGGGCAAGTCCAAAGCCAAGGGCGGCAAGAGCAAGCATGAGTCGCCACGCGCCCGCATGCAGAAGCAACAGAAGGTCGTCGCCAAGCTCGAGAAGCAGATCGCGGAAACCGAAGAACGGCAGGTTGAACTGCAGAAGGAACTCGAGTTGCCGGAGACCTGGAACGACGGCAAACGCAGCGCCGAGCTCAACAGGGAACTGACTACGATCAAGGAGCGTGTCGTCGAACTGACCGAGGCCTGGCAGGCCGAGGCGGAGAAGTTGGAGGCGCTGACGGAATGAACAACCAGCCCAACAACCCGCTGCACGGCATCACGTTGAAGATGATGCTCGAGTATCTGATCAAGAACATCGGCTGGGCCGAGATGGCGCACGAGATCGACATCAACTGCTTCCACAACTCACCGACGCTGAACTCGTCATTGAAGTTCTTGCGGACGGTGCCGTGGGCGCGCACGAAGGTCGAGAACCTCTACCTGCGCGTGCGTCGTCGCATCGGGGACTAGTGAGCGGTTAGGTGCGGTGCCGCGGCAATTGCTTACCGCTCACCTAGCCGAACTGTCCGGAATGTACCTGGCACTGTACGGACACGGGCACTGCACGGACACTACGCCCACTCGTGGTGGAAGAACTCGCCTTCCGGCTTGTCCGTGCGCTCGAACGTGTGCGCGCCGAACAAGTCGCGCTGCGCCTGCGTCAGGTTCTGCGGAAGCGACGCGCGGCGATACGAGTCGAAGTAGCTGAGGCTCGCGCCCATGGCCAACGTCGGAATGCCGCGCTGTGCCGCGAGCGACACGACGTTGCGCCACGCGCCTTGATGTTCCTGGATGAAGCCGCCGAGGTCCGAGTCGAGCAGCAGGTTTGGCAGGCCCTTCTGCTTGCCGTAGGCCGCTTGGATGCTCTTGAGGAAGTGGGCACGAATGATGCAGCCGCCCTTCCAGATGCGGGCGACCTCGCCGAGGTCGAGGCCCCAGCCCTTGTCGGCGTCGGCGGTTGCCAGGAGGTCGAGGCCCTGCGCGTAGCTGCAGATCTTGCTGCAGTAGAGGGCATCGCGAACGGCGTCGATCATGCCGTCAGCGGCATCACCTGTCGGCGGGCCGCTCAGCTGGGAACTCGCGTGCACGCGCTGGGCCTTCATGGCGCTCAGGTAGCGTGCTTCCACGGCCGCCTGCATTGTCGGCACCGGAATCCCGTAGCGCAGCGCGATCTCGCTGGTCCAACGACCGGTGCCCTTCTGACCGGCCTTGTCGAGGATCATCTCAACGAGCGGCGTCTTCGTCTCGGGATCTTCTTCGCGCAGGATGCGCTCGGTGATCTCGATCAGGAACGACTCGAGGAAGTCCTTGTTCCACTGCGCAAACGTGTCGGCCATCTGCGTGTGCGACATGCCCAGCACGTTCTTCATCAGGTCATAGCACTCGGCGATCAGCTGCATGTCGCCGTACTCGATGCCGTTGTGGACCATCTTGACGAAGTGACCGGCCGACCCCTTGCCGACGTGGGTCACGCAGGCGCCGTCGTCGACCTGGGCCGCGATCTTCTTCAGGATGGGGGCGAGCTCGTCGTACGCACTGCGTTCGCCGCCAGGCATGATGCTGGGGCCGTTGAGAGCGCCCTCCTCGCCGCCGGAGACGCCCATGCCGACGAAGCGGAAGCCCTTGGCCTTGAGTTCCTGCGAGCGTCGGTCGGTATCGTCTGGGTGCGAGTTGCCCGCATCGATGATCATGTCACCGGACTGCAGGTGCGGCAGGAACGATTCGATCGTGGCGTCGACCGGCGCGCCCGCCTTCACTAGCAGCAGGACCTTGCGCGGCCGGACCAGCGAAGCGCAGGCTTCTGCTGGAGTCTTGGCGCCGAACATCTCGTAACCCTCCTCGCAGCGGGCGAGCGTCGCCTCGGTCTTGTCGAAGGAGCGGTTGAAGACTGTCGTCGGGAATCCATTGCGGGCAATGTTGAGGGCCAGGTTCTGGCCCATGACCGCGAGACCGACGACACAGATTTGGGAGTTGGCTTGCATGCGACTCTTGGTTCGGCAGAACGCATGCTAGCCGCGGGGCGCACAGACCCCGAACGCTTTGTCAGTCGATGGTGCGTACTAGCGCAGCTTGTTGGTCTTGGCCTTCGCCATCTTCTCGGCCCACTTCGTCACGTCCTTGCCCGGGTCACGGCCCGACAACTGCTTCAAGGCGCGTTGGTAAGAACGGCGGATGGTGCGCACGACCGAGACGCCCATGACGGTTGCGTCGAGCACGGACCCTTGATGGATCACGTCGACCTTGGGGTCCGCGATGAACGCTGCCGAGGCAACCTCGACGTCGAAGTCGCGGACATAGGTGGTTTGTCGCAAGAACGCTACGTGGGCGCGCGTCGTCGCACCGGTGCCGTCGGCGAGGCCGGCGGCGGCTACCGGGCCGGCCTTGACGAGCAGGCCGATGGCCTGCTTGTGGCCGAGGTTGCCGAGCGCCTCGGCGGTGCGGATGCGGACCTTCGGCATGCTGTGCCCAAGTCCGGAAGCAAGGTAGTCGACGTCGCCGTCGCGCAACGCCGGGCGCACGATGTCGAGCACGTCCTTGCGCACGCTCTTCGTGCGATCGACGACGGCAGTGCGCAGCACGAAGCCGCGGTTGTCGTCACCGGGTCGGTGGTCGATAGCCGCGAGCGCCGCCAGACGACGCGCGGGGCTCGTGTTCTTGCGGGCGTGTTGCTGCAGCTGTGCGTCGACGCGCGGCGCGCGCGCCATCAGTTCGACGATGGCTGCCGCCTTGCTGCGCTTCTGGCCGTGGCGGGCGTGCAGCAGCAGGGCTTCGACGCGGCGCGCGTGCGTCATCTGGGCACCGTTGTCGCCGAGGAAGAACGGTTCGGTCGTGGCCAGGAAGTCGCGCACCTGCTTGGCGACCGGCGCGTTGCGATCGGCCGGCAAGACTTTGAGGGCGCGATCGAGTTCCTGCCACATTTTGGCGATGTCGCCGTCCTTGCGGGCGGCCTTCGCGAGCTGCAGGTGGGTGAAGCTGCGGTTGACGACCGTAGCGCGGGTTTGTTGGTCTGAGCCGTGGCCGGGGTTCTGGCAGGCGGCGTCATCGGTAGCGAACAGCGTCGCAAACGACGTGAGGAGCAGGACAGCGGGCTTCATTTGGCTAGCCTCGAGTTGGGGTTGGGGCAGGGCGGTAGCCAGGGAGGGGATCTGGTTGCGCCCGTCTGAGGGGTCAGAGAGGGGGCTTAGCGTTTGCCGGTTTCGACTGGCTTTGACGGGGGCGCGAGCTTGTCGAGCCATTCCGCCCAGCGCCGCGGGTCGCCGCCCGGGTCCCGGTTGGTCAGTTGCTTCAAGGCGCCGCGGTAGGACTTGACGATCGTGCGCACTTGCGTGACGCCGGCGACCGTGACGTCGAGGACCGAACCGCTCTGCAGCACGTCGACCTTGGGATCCGCGATGAACGCTGCTTGCGCAACCTCGACATCGAAGTCACGGATGTAGCTGGTTTGCCTGAGGAAGGCGATGTGGCCGCGCGTCTGGCCGCCGTCTGCGACGGCGAGGCCCGTGGCGGCGTGGGGGCCGGCCTTGACGAGCAGGTTGACGGCTTCCTTGTGGCCGAGTCCACCGAGAGCCTCGGCTGTGCGCACGCGCACCTTTGGGTTGGAGTGGGCGAGTCCCGAGGCCATGTAGGCAACGTCTTGCGCCTTGATGGTCGGCTTGCCGATGTCGACCGCGGCCTGGCGAACCTTCTTGCTGCGATCGAGAACCGTGGTGCGCAAGACGAAACGATCGTTGCCGGTCATGCGGCGGCGTTGCAGGGCACCGAGTGCGGCGATGCGTTGCCGGTCGTTGGAACTGCGTCGCGCTTGTTGGCGAAGATACTGGTCAGCACCCGGTTCGCGGACGAGCAGTTCGTTGAGAGCTGCGGCCTTGCCCGGCTTGGTGCTGGCGTGGAATTGACGCAGCATCGCGAGCACGCGCTTTTGCAATGGGGCCTGGCGCAGCTTGCGGTCGAGGATTTCCGGTTCGAGTTGTGCGAGGAAGTCGCGGAGGCGACGTTCGACCGCGGTGACCTCGCTACCCTTCTTGGTGGCCTGGAGGTTCTTGATGGCGTTGTCGAGCTGCCGCCACATCTCGCGTTCGAGGCCATACTCGCGCGCGGCTTTGGCGAGGTTGACGCGGGCGAACGTCGTGTCGCTGCCCTTCTTCGCCAGCGTCTTCTTCATCATGGCCTTGAAGGCCGTGGTGAGTTGGCCGCGATCGCGCCGACCGGCGACGTCCTGCTCCGCGACGATGACGCTGCCGTCGTGCGTTCTGACCTCCAGCGTTTCGCCCTTCTTCACGACCTTGCCGACGAGCACCCGGCCGTCGTTGAGTCGCAGTTCCATCAGTTTTTGCGCGGCGGCCGGCAGAGCGAGCGCCAGGGCGGCGACGCTGGCGTGCATGAAGCTCACTGGACGAAGGACTCGGATGCAAAAAGCCATGGCTGTCTCGTGGATCGCAGTTGTTCCGTGGGTGGGGAGAGGGGCATCCCCCGGTATGATGCGGCTCATGAGCATGAACCGTGCCGCACTGTGTGCCGTGATCTGCAGCGTATCCCTGTTCGGGAATGCGGTGGGCCAACAGCCGGCGCCCAAGCCTGCAGGGGCGCCGCAAGCCGCGGAAATATCGGGACTTGTGAAGTCGATGATCGACGCGGAGCTGGCCCTGACGAGCCTGCGGATGACGATGACGACGACCGGCAAGCTGCCGGGCGGGCTCGACGTGGTCACTCAGGGCGAACTGCGTGTCCTGCGAAAGACACAGGCAGATCCGGCGCCGCAGCTGTTCAGCCAGCTGCAGTATTCGTTCGGTGACGGCATGCGCGGCCGGCTCGCGACGAGCCAGACCCCGGAAGGCATCACCATGTTCGAGGAGGATCCGGCGTTCGGCGCGGTGTTCCTCCGCATTGCTCCCAAGATCGTGACCGACCTCGAGTGGGCGTCGGGCGTCCTCAAGAAGTCCGACCTGCCGGGAATGACGGACAGCCGGGCGCAGTCCCCACTGGGCAGTGGCATGGTGCGCGATCTGTCGCGCATCTTCGATCTGGCTGTCGCGGCAGACAAGTTGCTCGGCGAGCACCAGGGAACCTGGTTGCGGGGCGCTCGCAAGGCCGGTCTCGATGCGCAGGACCCGGACCTGCCGTTGGCCGATCGCGTCGAAGTCTTCGTGCGCGGCCGCGATCACGCGTTGCTGATTGCGCGCTTCTTCGTCGGCGAGAACGTGGTGCAGGAACTCAAGGTCGACAGGCTCGAACTCGGTGCCAAGCTTGGCGCCGAGGACTTCACCGTCGATGGCCACGGCGAACGCATCCGCAGCGTGCAAGAGTACGCGCCGATGTGGGAGCAGATCGTCGAGGCGATTGCCAAGGCGGAGCGCAAGGCCAAGAAGCTGTCACCCGGCAATCAGAAGCGGGAAGACGAGCAGAACCGGCTCGATGAGCTGAAGAAGGAAGCCGCCCGAAAAGAGGAGGCCCGCAAGGAGGCCGCCAGGAAGGAAGCGGCCAAGAAGGAAGCCGACAAGAAGAAGAACGGCGGCAAATAGCCGCGGCAGCCAGTCGCTGTGGCGATCAGTCGCCGAGGTCTTCTTCGCTCGGCGGCGTCTCGAGCAACTCGAGGCCTTCGTAGCGCGACTTGGCGTAGTTGATCTCGAACTCCGAGTTGAACAGCGCGACGTAGCGGCCCGCCTCGTCCTTGACGACCATCGGCAGGATCTCGAGCACTTCGTCGGTGACGTCCTTGATCCAGCGCGCCCGCGACCAACCCTTGCGGTCGAGTCGTAGGTCGACGTTGTATTCGGATTCCAAGCGCGCCTGGAAGACCTGCAACTGCAGCTCACCGACGGCGCCGAGAACGGGTTCGCGGGCACCGAAGCGCGGCCAGAAGATCTGCACGACACCTTCTTCGCCGAGCTGCTGCAGACCCTTGCCGAAGCCCTTGGCCATTGATGGTTCGCGCGGCGCAACCTGCGCGAAGATCTCGGGCGGGAAGCGCGGGAAGTTGCGAACATCGAACGTCGGGCCGGCACTGAGCACATCGCCGACGCGGAACATGCCGGGGTTGATCAAGCCGATGACGTCGCCGGGGAACGCTTCTTCGATCGAAACGCGCTCTTGGGCGAAGAAGCGGTGGGGGTGCGACAGGCGCACATCGCGGCCCATGCGCAGGTGCTTGGCAGCCATGCCGCGCTCGAAGCGTCCGGACGTGACGCGCAAGAACGCGATGCGGTCGCGGTGCATCTTGTCCATGTTGGCGGCGACCTTGTAGACGAAGCCGGAGAAGAACGGCTCGCTCGGTTTGATCTCGCCAGTGAGCGTCGGCAGCGGCCCGGGCATCGGCGCAATCTCGATGAAGCTCTTGAGGATCTCCTCGACGCCAAAGTTGGTGATCGCACTGCAGAAGAACATCGGGCTGATCTTCTGCTCCAGGAACGCCTGCAGCTCAAACGGCTCGACGCAGCTCTCGACCATCTCGAGCTCTTCGGTCAGCTTGTTGTGGGCGCGTTCGCCCAGCGCTTCGCGCAATGCTGGATCGTCGGGGCCGGTCGTTTGCACGGCGCCTCGCGTCGCGTTGTGCGCAGTGCGCTCATACAGCAGCACGTTCTTCTCACGCAGCGAGTAGACGCCGCGGAAGCCATCGCCCGAGCCGATCGGCCACGACGCGGGCACGATCGTGATGCCGAGCGTCTTCTCCACTTCGTCCATCAGATCGAGCGGGTCTTGCGACGGCCGGTCCATCTTGTTGACGACGGTGACGATCGGAATGCCGCGATCGCGACACACCTTGAACAGCTTGATGGTCTGCGGCTCGACGCCCTTGGCACCATCGATCAACATCAACGCCGCGTCGGCGGCGACGAGCGTGCGATAGGTGTCTTCACTGAAGTCCTGGTGACCAGGCGTGTCGAGCAGGTTGATGCAGTAGCCCTCGTACTCGAACTGCAGCGCGGAGCTGCTGATCGAGATGCCACGCTTCTTCTCGATGTCCATCCAGTCGGACGTCGCACTTTGGCCGCCGCGGCGAGCCTTGACGGAACCCGCTTCACGAATGGCACCGCCGTAGAGCAGCAGCTTCTCGGTCAGGGTTGTCTTACCGGCGTCCGGGTGCGAAATGATCGCAAACGTGCGTCGGCGTTGGATCTCGTGATTCAGGTCAGGCATCGCTGTTTGGGGCAAGCAGCGTAGCGATCACCCGGTGGAAAGCGAGCCTCGTGGAAGGGAGCGCCGACAGGTTCTGTTGGCTTATCCGAACGAATGCACGAACCGCACGTAGGCCCCGGCAACCTTCGTTCCCATGGTCCAGAAGCTCATGTCGAGGCTGTGCAGCACCAGGAACACGACCACCAGAGCGGCCAGGAACATGCTCGGTTCGCGCACACTCGCGATCAGCCGGCGGTAGCCCTTGTGCATGCCGGCGAGCACGGTGGAGCCATCGAGCGGCGGGATCGGCAGCAGGTTGAAGATGCACAACCCGATGTTGGCGTAGCCGAAGAACCACAGGAAGTCGCGCCAGTTGTGCACGGTCGTGCCGGCCGCGCGGATGTCCGTTGCGATGTTCCAGAGGCCGAGTCCGGTCAGCGCCAGGAACGCGAGCAGCAGGTTCATCAGTGGCCCGGCGGCGGACACGATGATGTCGCTGTAACGGTTCTTGAAGCGGCTGGGGTCGACCGGCATCGCGCCGAAGCACATGCCGACGAACACGAGCATCAGCAGCGATGGGATGCCCATGTGCACGCGCGGATCGATGGTCATGTGACCTTGCTCGATCGGCGTGCGGTCGCCTTGCCAGATCGCGGCCCAACCGTGTGCCAGTTCGTGCAGGACGACGCTGAGCACCATCGTCACGACGACGAACACGAAGAACTGCGGGTCTTCGGTGAGGTTCCGGATGAACATGGCGGTCGCAGGTTACTGCAGCAATCGCAGGGGGTCGAAGGTTCAAACCTATCGTCATGGACCGCGTCGGATCCGGCAAGAAACTACGAACCTCCGGGCAACCGCGCGAGCTTCGCGCGCACTCGCATCACCTCCGACCCGTCTCCCGTCGACTGCCCGAGATCCTGGAGCAACCATTCACCGGCACGACGCGCCAACGATGCGCTGCTGTAGCCGAGTGCGTAATTGAATCGACCGGTGCGAACATGCAGCTCGGGACGCTCTGGGATCGCATCGACGGTGTGCCACAACCAGCGGCGCGCTGCGTCATCGTGACCGGGCAGGCGCCGCAACCGCGAACCGAGGAAGTAGTAGACCTGCGTCAACTCGGCCTCGAGCCACGGCGTGAACGCCTCGACCCGCGCCATCGCTTCGATCTCGGCACCGACCGCGAGCAAATCCTTCGCGCCAGGCTCACCCCCGAGCGCCTTCATTCTCGCGGAGATCTCGGCATGCCTGGCCTTGTCGCGGATGAAGGCCGAGGGCGGCAGACTCCAGGTCCGACCCTGGTCCTCGACGTGCAGGTACCTCTTCGCTCCGACGCCGACGATCTCGCCCGGCACTTCGATCTCGAACTGCTGACTCCGCTCGCCTAGCCACACGCGGCGAAACACGAACTGCGTCTTCTCGTTCATGATCGAGATCTCGACCGGCACACGCGCCACCGTGCCTCGTTGCGAGAGCGAGACCGAACCGCGGGTGATCCCGTCGCGTGCTTCGAGTGCGTTCCAGCGGACACCGATGGGTCTCCAGCTGCGATCACAACACCCACGGAGGAACTCGATGACTCCCGCCTGGTACGTCCCGTCGTGAACGTGCAGCGAGTGCGGGGCATGACCGGTGTCCGGCAGGATCCACAGCGTGCCCGAGCCACCACTTGCCCGATGCGCCCGGACGCTGGTGCGGAGGTCCAGCTTGTAGTCGTTCTCGCCATGGATGAGCAGCGACGGCATCGCTAGATCGTCTACGTTGTCGGTCGGCTCGATCCCCCACGGCAGGATGAACGTGTCCAACAACGCCGTCGCGAAGAAGCGGCTGACGGCGCCGTATTTTTGCCGCGTGAGATAGGCCGCGACGTTGTCGTCGGGGCTCACGCAGTCTTCGACGACGACTCCGGCGAGCTGAGGGTATTCGGACGCCGCCTCGAGCGCGAGGATCGTGCCCATCGAGATTCCGTACACAACCGTGCGCTCGAGGGCGACGGACTCGTGACCTTCGAGGAAGCCGAACACCGCGCCCAGATCGCCGAAGAGACTCGCGAACGAAGCATCGCCGTCGCTCCTGCCGTACCCGCGATAGTCGTACAGGAATACGTTGAACCCGGCGCCGTGCAAGAAACGGTAGTAGGGGAAGTAGTAGCTGATGTTCGCCGAGCTTCCGTGGAACAAGACGACGGTCCGACCCTCGGCGCGCTCAGCGGGCAGGAACCACGCCTGCAAGGAGACGCCGTCCTCGACTTCGATGCGCGGCGCCTCGAATGCCAGGCCGAACTCCGCCGGCGTGACCACCTCCCGCTTGACGGGTTTGAGGAAGGCGCTGTCGATGCTCTGCGAGATCGACGAACAGGACGACAGCATGAAGGCGAGCAAGACTAGCAGCGCCATCATCAGCAACGCACCGAAGCCACGTTGGTGCTTCGGGAAGACCCCCACCCAACCAGCTATTCGTCCGAGTACGGCCATTGGCGGCGCGGCCCAACGCATGTCACGGCTGGCGCTTGGGCCGGCGAGTTCGATCACCTCGTCGATGTAGCCGCCGGCCTTGATGACCGGCACCATCATCCGGTTGGTCTGCTTCTTCTTCAGGGGCTCCGCCACAGCCATCGCAGCGACCGCGTCCGTGAGCGCGGGGATGTCGCCGGCCCACAGCGCGCGGAATCCGATCGTGCCGTCGGGTGCCAGCAGGTGCACGGAGTTCGGCTTCGCGTCGAGTGCGCGATGGATCGTCCCGTCGACATCGTCGATGAGGACTGGCCATGGTACGTCGTATCGCGACCGGAGATTCTTGGCGTGCGAGATCTTAAGATCGAGCTCGTGAGGCTGCGGGTATCGCTCCCCCGGGTGGGCCTCGCGTGTATAGAGCAAGACGAACGCCACCCGCTCTCCGTATCGCTCATGGAGCTTCGCGAGCCCGGGCAAGGAGCTCGCCGTCATCGGACACGTGATCGAGCCCGTGATGATCAGCAGCGGGCGTCCATCGGCCCAGGATAGGAGTCGAACCCGTTCACCCTCGATGTCGAACGCCTCTAAGTCCGGCACGCGGTCGCCCGGTCGAAGCGCGGACTGCGCGTACTTCATGTCCTTCAACAACAGCCGGGCGTGGAATCGCTCGAACCGGTAACCGGCGGCATGGCCACTCGTGCTGTCCACGGGAACCGTCGTCATTTCTCTTCCTCCTGCCTGTCGAGAGCCTCAAGGCGCAGGGATTCGGACATATCGGTGCAACGCCACTCCGATACGTGGAAGTCCCAGAAACGGCTCGTGCCTCCGGATTCCTCGTCGAGATCCTCGAGATCCCATCGAATCTCTGGGCACCCGACCATCTGCAACCAGCGGCCGGTCTCGAAGTCCGGCACGACGACTCCCGCGTGCGGGTGCAACTCGAAGTTGCCCAGCGTGTTGAACATGCTGTTGCCGGGGTAGTCGGGGATCCGCAGCGTGGCGTCGTCGAGGACTCGCACGAAGCCGGGACCTCCGCCGCGATGGGACGCGTCGACTCCGCGATCGGGGTGCGCGCTCGCCACGAACAAGGTGTCGGCGCGCGCGAGCAGGTCTCGCGTCTCGGGGTCGAGTGCGGTCCCCGAGCGACTCGGGCGCCCGACGTCCGGCCGCTCGGTCCAGTCGGCGACCAGCCGCCTCCGCTGGATGTACTTCGGGCAGTTCGGGTAGGCCTCGACGACCTCGATGCGCGCGCGGTCGGCGTCCAGCTCGGACACCCTTCCGTTGACGCGCAGCCTTCGGCGGGTCTCGAGATCGATCGCGAGCAGCCCAACCCGGGGATCTCCCCGGAGGCTGCTCCACAACGGATCACCCGGCAGTTCGACCGTCATCGTGAGGTCCAGCTCCACCGCGCGGTCGTCCGGTGCGACCACGAAACCCGGCCGGCCGAACAACACCGACGCCCACACGCGCCCGAGCGGATCCACCGAGCCGAGCACCAGCGTGGTCTGCTTCGCGAGAAACGGGATGGCGCCGGGGATGATGGTGTCGCTGATGACGCGGCCGGTGCGCTCACCCCGCGTGCGTTCGCCTGCTCGCTCCTGCATCAGAAGCTCGCCTTCGTGAAACGGTTGGTCGATGCGCATGGTCGCGTCCTCCAGTGTCGTGTTCAGAACGTCAGGACGGTGTAGCCCTCGCTCGAGAGCTGCCACAGACTCGGCAAGCCCGTCGTGCCGGGGACCTCGTTCTCCTTGATCAGATCAAAGCCCGACTTCACGGCATCCTCGGAGGCCCCGAATACATCCGCGCATCCGCAGGAAACACCTGCGATCTTGTCCCTCACCTCCTCGAAGAGACCGTGGACCGCGTGGTCGGGCTTCGTGAGCTCCGCCGGCCAACGGGTCCCGGCGCCCTGGAACAGCAGCGTGACGTCATCGCCCCGCTGCTTGAACTCGTACGTGGTAGCCAGGGCATTGAAGATCCGGCCGAGGGCCTCCTCGGAACCGTTGGCGGGATCGGACAGCACGATGATTGCAGCTTTCATGGGTTTCTCCTCATAGGACCGAACGTTCGGTCTAGTCATGGGTCAAGAAAAAGGGGAAGTCAGTCTTGGTCACATCCGGTCAACAGATCCGGAAGTTCGCGCAGCACGCGCAAGAATGGTCTGTTGTCGCCGACACCTCGCGCGACCACGAGGGCTCCCTGAATGCGGAGAAGGGCTTCGGATGCCCGCCGCCGCGATTCCGCCTTCGTGAACGAAGCCAGACCTGCCACCTCCGCCATCGCGGATTGCCAGGCCTGCAGCGAGCGCTGGATGTGCGCACGGATCTCGTCTACCTCGCTTCCGAGCGTGAGCGTGTGCAACAGGCAGGACCGCTCACCACTCTCGTAGAATGAGCGCAGACGGGTCGCCATCGCACGAACACGCTCGGCGGGCGCGCCCTCACCTGACAGGGGAGCCAGCACGTGATCGACGAACCAGTCATCCGCACGAGAGAGGACTGCCAGGGCCATGTCCGCCTTGCCGCCGGGGAACCGGTGGTAGAGACTCGCGCGCCCCAGACCGGTCGCCTCGGCGATCAGGCTGAGGCTGGCCCCGGCGTAGCCGTGATCTTGGAATACCGCGGTGAGGCGCTCCAGGAGCTGGGCTTCGGTGATCTTCGCGGTGGCCATGGTTCGAGTGGTCGTGTCGTGGTCGACTGGATCACAGTATACGACCGAACGTTCGGTCAAGTTGCAGCCGAATCGTGTTTTCTTGCAACCCGGCCTCGTCCTTGTTGGTGTGCGTCACGCGTCAAGCTGAGCCGACGTCGAACCTTCACCCCTCGGTAGCCCACTTCCATCGGGCGCTTCGCCCTGACCCTCTTCGACCCCGACCCCCCCCCGGTTTGACCCCGTTTCTAGTGAGACAAATGAGATTCTTGAGACTTATGAGACAGCCGCTAACCTGCCTGAAACGCGTGTTCTGCGCACCCTGATGGCGTTTCGCGGCTTTTCGGCCGCACCCACATGTCGAGGATGGGGTGCAGGGGGTCGGAGGTTCAAATCCTCTCGCTCCGACCATTTAACCGACGCATTGGGTAGCAGTTACAGCGGTCCGTGCTTGTCTCTGAGCCCCGGGGAGTGACCCCAAAACGGCCCTGAAACGGGGTCAGGATGCCTCCCGCTCGTGCACCGACCGGCACTGACGAGTCTAACATCCTGCCAGAGCCAGGCTTTAGAAACCGCTGAACCAACGACCCTGTGCGCAACCGTAGGAGGGGGTCGGAGGTTCATGCTCCGAAGGCTGGCTGGTCCGAGTCCGAGGACAAGCAGCAACTCCTGGTCGATGTAAGTTGCCGCCACTGGAACGGTTGGTGTGCCTGACCTTCGGTTCCTAGGATCGGGTCTGGAACTTCGCGACGTTTGCAGCCCGCAGTCGCAACGCGTTGCCGATCACGGACACCGAACTCAAACTCATCGCCGCTGCCGCGACCATCGGGCTCAGCAGCCAGCCGGTCACCGGGTAGAGCACACCGGCCGCGAGCGGGATGCCCGCGGCGTTGTAGCCGAATGCGAAGGCCAGGTTCTGCTTGATGTTGCGCATCGTGCTCGCGCTCAGCTGGCGAGCACGAACGATCCCACGCAGGTCGCCTTTGACGAGCGTGACTGCGGCACTCTCCATGGCCACATCGGTTCCGGTTCCCATGGCGATGCCGACGTGGGCTTTGGCGAGGGCCGGCGAGTCGTTGATGCCGTCGCCCGCCATCGCGACTCGTGCGCCTTCGCGCTGCAACCGCTCGATCGTAGCTAGCTTCTGATGGGGCAGCGCATCGGCGACGACCTCTTCGATGCCGAGCTCGCGCCCAACGGCCTCGGCGGTCTCACGGTGGTCGCCCGTCAGCATGACGATGCGCAGCCCCATGCGGTGAAGCTCCTCGATCGCCTCGGGAGTGGAGTCCTTGATGGGGTCCGACACGGCGAGAAGGCCGATGAGCCTGCCATCCGCGGCAACGAACATCACGGTCGCGCCCGATTGCCGGAGCTCGGCGGATCGTGCTAGATCGAACTCCGAGACCGTCACGTTCGCGTGCTCCATGATTCTGAAGTTGCCGAGCGCGATGGTCTGCGCATCGACCTGACCCGTGACGCCCATTCCCGTGACGGATTCGAACTCGCGAACGTCGGCAGGTGACACACCGCGCTCTTCAGCCCCGCTGACGATCGCGTGTGCGAGCGGATGCTCGCTCCGCGACTCGAGGCTGGCAGCCAACTGCAAGACAGTGTCCTCATCGGTGCCGTCACTCGGCACGACGCGCGTCAGCTTCGGCTGTCCGAGCGTGAGTGTCCCGGTCTTGTCGACGACGAGCGTGTCCACATCGCGTAGGCTCTCGATCGCCTGTGCGTCGCGGAACAGGACGCCGAGCTGCGCGCCGCGGCCCGTGGCCACCATGATCGACATCGGCGTCGCGAGCCCCAGGGCGCACGGACAGGCGATGATCAGTACGGCAACCGCGTTGAGCAGGCCGTAGGCAAGGCGTGGCTCCGGGCCCCAGACACTCCACGCGACGAACGAGAGCACGGCACAGGCGATGACGGCCGGCACGAACCACGCCGCGACCCGGTCGGCGAGCCGCTGGACCGGTGCGCGACTGCGCTGTGCTTCCGCGACCATCTGGACGATCCGCGCCAGCAGAGTCTCGCTTCCGACCTTCTCGGCGACGATCGTCAGGCTCCCCGTCGTGTTGACCGTGCCTCCCACGACCGGGTCATCCGTCGTCTTCTCGACCGGGACAGGCTCGCCGGTGACCATCGACTCGTCGATCGAGCTCTTGCCTTCGACGACTCTGCCATCGACGGGGATCGCCTCGCCCGGGCGCACTCGGAGGTGATCTCCCGCTCGTACTGCATCGACAGGAACATCCTCCTCGGTACCGTCCGTGCCGATGCGGCGTGTGGTCTTCGGAGACAGGTCCAGCAGTGCCCGAATCGCAGCCCCCGTGCTGCTGCGCGCACGGAGCTCCAGAACTTGCCCGAGCAGCACGAGCGCCACGATCACCGCCGCGGCTTCGAAGTAGACCGCGACACCGTGCTCTCCGCGGAAGCCGTCGGGAAAGGCGGTTGGGGCGACGACAGCAAGCACGCTGTAGACGTACGCGACCGACACGCCCAGACCGATGAGCGTGAACATGTTGAGCTTCCGGCGGACGACCGAGTCCCAGGCTCGAGCCAGCAGCGGCCAGGCCGCCCAGAGCACCACCGGCGTCGCGAACGCCAGCTCGAGCCAGCGTGCCGCGACGCCGAGCGAGCCATGCACGGGCGCTCCCGGCAGTACCATGTCGCCCATCGCCAGAACCAGAATCGGCAACGTGAGCACCGCGCTCCAAACCAAGCGGCGACGCATGTCGCGATACTCCGAGTCATCCTCCTCGACAGTGGCGTCGACGGGCTCAAGGGCCATGCCGCAGATTGGGCAGGATCCTGGCCCGACCTGGCGGATCTCGGGGTGCATCGGGCACGTGTAGATGGCGTTCTGGGTCTCGGCGGTACCGGTCCCTGGTCCGTCCCCCGGGACGGAGCCGTGTTGGTGGTCGTGGTGCGCGCCAGCTTGGCAGCAGGGGTCGGACTTTGGATCGGGGCGGTGCGCTTCGTTCGACATGACGTTCTCGGATGGTATCGGGACCATCGCTGACGACGCGAAGGGCCGGCGTTACACCCTCTGTACCACGAAAACGTAGTTCAGCTGTTTCCGGTCGAGCTGCACGTGCAGTCGAGACAGCCGTGTTCTGCGCAGGTCCTGCAGGTGCGCTCGACTTCGCGGCGCAGCGCAGCTCTCGCCCGGTGAAGCCGCACCCGGGCGCTGCCTGAGCTGACTCCGCGCTCCGTGGCGATCTCTCCGATGGACTCGCCATCGAGATCCACGCGACGGATGAGTTCCGCGTAGTCGGCGTTCAGGAGCGGCACCAGGGCCTCGATGCACTCGCAAGCTTCCTTCTCGAGCCCAGAGTCGAGCGGAGAGGCAACCTGGTCCGACGCTTCCCCCAGGCTTCTGGGCTCCCTCGCCCTTCGGCGATGTCGGTCCACGACTGCGTTTCTCAGCACGCGATAGAACCAGGCGACGGTACTTTCCTCGTCTCGAATCGCACCGGCGCCGAACTTGTCGTCCGCCAGGCCGCGGTAGATGAGCTTGCCCGACGCGTCGAGGATGAGCACGTGCGGCGTGGTCATCGCGCCGAGGGCGTCTGCGATGCGGTTGCGGTGATCGACGAAGACTTCGAACGGCAGCTTCTTGGCTTCGAGGTGCTTGCGCATGCGGCCGTACGGCTTCGGCATGGCCTTCTCGTCGCCAGCCCTCTTGCCTTCTGGCTTCTGGGCGAACTTCGGCGGCCTCAGCCCGATCTCGCGCGCGTTGCTGTTGATGTGCACGAATCTGGCTTTGCCATCGAACTCGCGCTGCATCGCCACAAACCGTGCGTTGGCAGCATGCTGACTCTTGGCCTCGATCGAGAAGAAGTTGAGGACGGTGACTTCGCCGAGCAGGTCTTTGAGCGTCACCTTCTTGCCGTCGATGTTGGCCAAGGACAGCGTGCCATCGATGGTTTGGCCGACCTTGGTTGCTAGGGGTGTCGCGCTCTTGGTGAGCGCCTTCGGGGCCGTCTTCGGGGTGCCCTGTTGGGCGAACAGGGCCGGCGCGACAGCCAGCAACATCAGGGGAGCAACTCTCTTCATGGCGACGAATACGACCGGTCTGTGAAGTCGGTTCGTGATTGTGGCTGTTCCTCGCGCGAATGTCCGTATCCTGTTTGCCCCGATCGCAGCCCCAACGCCAGAAACATCCCTTGCCGTCCTTCTCCGACTTCACGCTCCTGCCCTCCCTCAAGCAAAGTCTCGCAGAACAGGAGCTGACTACGCCGACCGACATCCAGGCGCGGGCCATTCCGCTGCTGTTGAAGTCGCGTTCGCTGGTCGCCGTCGCCGAGACCGGTAGTGGCAAGACGCTCGCGTTTGTGTTGCCGATGCTGCACCACATCAAGGAACTCGAGGCGGCGGATTGTCCGATCGATGAATCCGGTCGGCCACGTGGGCTCGTCATCGTGCCAACGCGTGAGTTGGGCGAGCAGGTCGCGCGGGTCATGAAGACGTTGACGCACGGCACTCGAGTGCGTGTGCGTCTGGCGATCGGCGGCACGGCCAAACAGGTCGCGCGTCAGAACGTCAACGGCAACTTCGAGATCCTGGTCGCGACGCCTGGCCGGCTGCGCCAGTTGCTCGTCGGTCGCAAGGTGCGCGTCGACGACATGCGGGTCATCGTCATGGACGAAGCCGACCAGTTGTTGGACGCCGGCTTCCAGCCCGTCGTCACCAAGGTCGTGCGCGATTGTCCGAGCACGGTGCAGTTGGTGATGTTCTCGGCGACGATGCCGAAGGCGTTGGCATCGGTGGTCAAAGACGTCTTCGGCGAGAAGCCGTTGATGATCGAGACCGCCGGTAGCAACAAGACGGTGCGCACCCTCAAGACCGACAACCGCGATGTGCCACACGGCCGCCGCATCGAAGTCCTGAGCAAGGTCATCCGCGAGAACCCGAAGGTCGGCACGTTGTTGTTCGCCAACACGCGCGCGCAATGCGAAGTCGTCTCGGAGTGGTTGGACGAAGAAGGCATTCCGTACGTGCGCTACATGGGCCAGATGGATCGCACCGAACGGCGCCGCAACCTCGCGAGCTTCCGCGAAGGCAAGGTGTCGCTGTTGTTGACGACGGACCTCGGCGGCCGCGGCCTCGACATCGAGCGCGTCGACCGCGTCATCAACGTGCACTTGCCGAAGGACGTCGACAACTACCTGCACCGCGTCGGCCGCACGGCGCGCGCCGGCCGCAAGGGTGTCGTCGTCAACCTGGTGACGCAGCGCGACAACCCGTTGCTGGCGAAGCTCAAGAAGCGCGAATACAAGCCGCACTAGTCGGGGCCGCCGTGGTTGGCGAGGGGCGCTTTGCCCGGGTTCGCAGCTGACGGTTACGCATTTCGTAGGGTGATCTCCATCTCGGCGACGGTCGGGGCCGCTAAGATGCGGTTCGCGATCTTCGCGACCCTAGCCAGGAGAACCATGACGAACGTGACCTCGAGTCGGCGGCAGTTCTTGCGTGATTTGGGAACCGGTGCACTCGCCGTTTCCGGGGCCGGATACGTGGGGGCGATGTCGCCCGCTGGATCCTCGCTGTGGCTCGGAACCAACGGCGAACGGCTCGACTTCGGCAAGCTCGAGCCGCTGGCCGCGTGGATGCAGGACAGTGATGCCGACCAGGTCGTTACTGGCGCCATCAAGAAACTGCGAGCCGGCACAACGTTGCAGACCCTCGTCGCAGCCGGCGCGCTCGCCAATACCCGCACATTCGGCGGCACGGACTACATCGGCTACCACTGCGCGATGGCGTTGATGCCCGCGTTCGAGATGTCGCGTCAGATGCCGAAGGGGGAAGAGGCGTTGCCGGTGCTGAAGGTTCTGCATCGCAACACGACGCGCATTCGCCAGCAAGGTGGCCGCAAGCGCGAGGCGCTGCGCGAAGTCCACGGCAAGCCGGTTGCGGGCAAGTCCATGCTGCAACTCGAGCGGCTCAAAGACATGGAGGGCGCCGAGCGTGCCTTCAAACAACAGATGCGCGCGGGCACCAAGCACGCTTTCGAAACCCTGCAGCCGTTGATGCGCGACAACATCGATGTGCACCAGATCGTGCTGACCTGGCGTGCCAAGGATCTGTTGCAGTTGACCGGAGCCGAGCATGCCCACGCGATGCTGCGGCAGTGCGTGCGTCACTACGTAGACCGCGAACGCGCTCGCATCAACAAGGGCCGCAGTGCGCCGTCGCTGCGTTCGTTGTTGCCGAAGCTCATGCAAGAGCACGGCCTTGAGGGCAAGGCACCTGGCAAGCGCGCGATCGATGTTGCCTACATCGACAAGCTGGCCGGGACGATCATGCGATCCAGTCGCGATGATGCCGCGGCCGCAACTGCGGAAGCGCTCGCCGACGGAGTGTCGATCGACGTCATCGGCGAAGCCATCTCCCGCGCCTCGGTCCGTTTGTTGCTTGGCGATCCAGGCCGCGCGAGCGGCGTCGAAGGCAAGCCGAAGGGCTCCGTTCACGGCGCGTCCGTCGGCGTGCATGCCTGTGACTCGGCGCAGGCGTGGCGCAACATCAGCCACACCGTCTCTGCCGAGCAGGCGGTGCCGACGTTGATCGCGGCGGCGTGGCACACCGGCGGGCAGTCTTATGCCTCGAGCGATTCGTATGCGCATGCCAAGAACGAGGACGAAGTTGCTGGCCTGACGAAGGGAGACCTGCCGCACGAGTTGCGTGCATCGATCCGGCAGAACGACAACCGGCGCGCTGCGGCAATCGGCGAACGTTGGTTGGCGGCCGGGCTGCCGGCAGCGGATGCCTTCTCGCTGCTGATCGACTTCATGGCGGCGGGCGATGGCGCGCTGCACCACGAGAAGTTCTTCCGGACGACGTTCGAAGGCGTCGCCCAGAGCCACGAGTCGTTCCACCCGCAGTGGCTCGCGTGCCTCGCCCGGGTGGCAGCGAGTGGCTACGGCTTTGCGGCACCCGGGTATGCGCAGGCGTCCGAACTCCTGCGTGGGTAGTGGGTTGTGCTATGCTCGGTGCTGGCCATCGCGGCCCGCACCGAAAAAACTCGCAGCCGAACCCAACACTTCACGGGCGGCGGGTGTGGACCCATCAGAACGATGAGTAGCACCCCGGCAATCTCGGCAGAACAACTCCTGGCCCACTCCGCGTGGGCACGGTCACTCGCGCGCAGGCTCGTTGCCGACGCGGCGACCGCCGACGACGTCGTGCAGGAGACGTGGCTCAAGGCGCTGCGCGAGCAGCCCGCCACCGACCGGCCTTTGCGGCCATGGCTCGAACGCGTGCTGCGCAACTCTGCCAGCAACGCGCGGCGCAATCGCAAGACGCGATTGCGGCACGAGCAGACCGCGAGCAAGTCCGAGGCGATGGCCGCTTCGGTCGAAGAGGTCGTGCAGAAAGCTGAAGGGCAGCAGCGTGTGGTTGCTGCCGTGCTGGGGTTACCGGATCCGTATCGCAGCGTTGTCTTGCTGCACTACTACGAAGGAATGTCTGCGGCCGACATCGCTCGCCGCAGTGACACTCCGGCCGGCACCGTGAGGTGGCAACTCAGTGAGGGCCGCAAGCTCTTGCGCAACAAGCTGGATGAAGAAGCCGGTGGCGATCGCAGTGCATGGTGCGCTGCGTTGTTGCCACTGACCGGCTTCACGTCGCTGGGGGAGATCGCCGAGACGGCGACGCTCACCGCGGCGACTACGGCGCGCTCATCGTTCGCAACGATCCTCAAAGGAGTACTTGTGATGAAGGGTGCATGGATGGTCGCGGCGACTGCCGCGTGTCTCGCGTTGGCGTGGTTGTTGATGGAAAGCATGGGGGGGCCGCTGATGATTGCGCCGGTGGCGGAGCCGTCGGGCGTGACCGCCGCAACCGGTGATCCCGTGCCCGAACAGGTCTACGTGCGCACCGAGGCGCCGGTGGTGGCACCCGACGGTGCCCCCGCGGTCGCGACGGAGCCTGGTTGGCACGCGACGGTGCGCATGCGCTTCGTCGATCCGCTGGGCAACGGTGTTGCGGCGGTTGGCGTGCGCTTGGGCCGGAACAACTCCGGCGAGTCGGATGCGGATGGCAGCCTTACGCTGTCCGTGCCGGCGCCATTCGGCAACAACAAGAAGCACGTCGGCACGTTGCTGTTGGCAGCACGTCACGCTCAGTTCGCAACGGTACATCGTTCGATCGCGGCGGCGATGCTGCAGGGCGACGGGGATGCGATCGAACTCGGCGTCATCGAGCTCGAGGCGTCGGCCCGCATTGAAGGTCACGTCGTCGATGCCGCGGGCGTGCCTGTACCGTTTGCCAGTGTCTCCGTTGATGGCCGTGCCAATGCGGCACCGCGGACCAGCAGTCTGTTGATGGCGAGTCCGGTGTCGCGCGATCGTGTTGGCCAGAGCTCGGCGAAGACCGACAAGTTCGGCCACTTCCTGCTCGACGGAGTGTTGCCGGGCAAGAACCGCGTCGCCGCCAGCCTGATGCCGGAGCACGGTTGGGTCGACGAGCAGTCGGGCGAGATCAAGGTCGATGCGTCGGCCGGTGCCACGGTGTCGGTCACCGTGCCGATCAAGCGTCGTTACACTGAGGACGACATTGCCACGATCGTCGTTCTCGATCCCGACAACAAGCCGGTGTCGCGCGCCTACGTCAACGTGCAATCGAGCCGCGGCAACTCGACGACCTATACCAACAAGGACGGCGTCGCGCGGTGTGGCTTCTTGAACACGAGCCGAGAAGTGCGCGCGACCGTCAGCGTGCAGGACAACAGGTTCGCGCGCATCGTGCGTCGCAAAGCCTTCTTGGGTGAGACGACGACAATTCGCTTCGCACGGCCCGTGCCGTTGCCGATCGTGATCCGTAGCTCGGTGGGGCGGCCGTTGGCCAAGGCGCAGATTCGCCTGATGACGGTCGCGAGCGGTGGCTTCCTCGGCATTGGCGGCACGCGCTCCGTCGAGTTGTCGTCAGCAGAGCATGCGATCGCGGCCCTGGATGGCACGGTCGCTGGCGTGACGATGCCGGCCGAACGGTTCATGGTCGAAGTGCTCGCCGATGGCCACAAGACGGGCACGTTCGGGCCGTTTGAGGTGAAGGCCGCGGCGGCCGGCGTCGAACTCGAACTCGTCGCCAGTGCGATGGTGCGCGGCCGTGTTGTCGATGCGTCGGGCAAAGCCGTCGCGTCTGCCGAGGTCAGCTTGCATCGGCGACCGGAGCGCCGCCTGACCTACAATGGCTTCCCGGCGTGGTTGGATCCGCAGGCTCTGATCAAGACCAAGACGGATCAGAGCGGCACGTTCGAACTGACTGTGCGTGAGGACGGCATGTTCTTCGTGCGCGTCACCAGTGGCGGGTTCGCACCGTTCCTCAGTGACGAACGCGACTCGAAGATCGTTGCCGAGTCATCCGGGGAAATGACGGTGACGCTCACGACCGGCGGCTCGATTCGCGGCCATGTGGCGCGGCCCGATGGCAGCAATGCCACTGGCGCGATCGTCGCGGTTACGTGCGGTGACGGGTTTGCGCGCACGGTGCGCACCGACGCCAATGGCATCTACCGCTTCGAACGAATGGCTCCGGGTGGTTACCACGTGCAGCGCAGTGGTCGCGAGATCAACCCCGGTGAATCCAACTGGCAGACGTCGATGGGGCGTGTCCTGCAGTCGTTGCCCAACGCGAACTGCACCGTCAAGGACGGCGAGGTCACGACGTTGGATCTCGGCGTGCGCCGGGCTTTGGATGCGCGGCTGACGGGTCGCATCGAAGTTGGCGACTGGCAGCTCAAGGGCCAGCGCATCCGCATCGAGTTTGCCGACGTCAAAGAGGGGCAGACGTCGACCGATGGCTGGCATGCGATCCTCGATGCGGAAGGCAAGTTTGCGCTGCCGGCATTGCCGAGCGAAACGATGCTGTGGCGCATGGCGGATGGCACGCGCCTCATCGAAGCGGAACTCAAGTTGGTGCCCGGCGCCAATACGTTTGCCCTGAAGGTCGACACGGTGGCTGTGCCGCTGCGCGATCTGCCTACTCCGGCGAGCGGCGATCAGGCGGGCTTTGTCGTGGCCAAGTGGACGCGCGGCACGACGACGATTCAGCTGCCGATCGAGGTGGCCGCGGATGGCACCGCGACCGCGTCGTTGCCGAAGGGCAAGGTGATGCTCATGCGCGCGCCGACGGAGAGTGACGTCGGGGCGCTGCTGGCGCGCGGCTCGTTCGGCATGTTGCCGCTGCGCCAGATCACGGTCGAGTAGACCTAGACCTTGTCCGGATCCTGGCCGCGCAACACCGAGTTGCCGTCGAACGTCTCACGCAAGTTGGCACTCGCCGGCTGCGCCAGCATCTCCGCGTTGATGCGGCCGCTCTGGGCGAAGAAGTCGATCGGATTCTTCCACACCAACTGCTCGACCTTCTCGCGCGGCACGCCGGCCTGCTCGAGCTTGACGACGGTGCGCGGCACCATCATTGGGTCACTGACGCCCCAGTCGGCGGCGCTGTTGATGACGAAGCGTTCGATGCCGTATTCGAGCACGATCGAAACCATGCGTGCCGGATCCATCTTCGTGTTCGGGTAGATCGAGAAGCCGGACCAGCAACCGAGGTCACGCGTGATCTTGATCGTCTCCTCGTTGCCGTGGTCGAGCAGCACGCGTTCCATCGGGAAGTTGGCTTCGCGCACGATGTCGATGCAGCGCTCGAAACCCTTCTTCTTGTCGCGGTGGGGCGTGTGCACCAACACCGGCAAGTCGTGGTTGCGTGCGAGCTCGAGCTGCTCGGACATGAACTTCTCTTCGGTCTTCGTCTGATCGTCGAGGCCGATCTCGCCGACGCCGATGCACGAATCCTTCTCGCAGTAGCGTGGCAGCACGGCGAGCACGTCCTTGTTGACGCGGTCGTCGTTGGCCTCGCGCGGGTTGAGGCCCATCGTGCAGAAGTGATGGATGCCGAACTGCTGCGCGCGGTGGCGCTCCCAGCCGATCAACGTCTCGAAGTAGTCGATGAACGTGCCGACCGACGTACGGTTCTGGCCGAGCCAGAACGCTGGCTCGAGCACGGCGCGCACGCCGGCGAAGCTCAGCTTCTCGTAGTCGTCGGTGATCCGACTGAACATGTGGATGTGAGGTTCGAAGATCAGCATCGTTGGTATTCGGGCGCGGTGGGGTGGGCGGCCCAGTTGTAGGCAGTCTCTGTGTAGGCAGCCCCAGTTGGAGGGGGCTACTAGTTTGTGGCGAGTTGTTGCAGTTGGTCCTTGATCGCAGAACGCGGCTCACGCGGAGCGCGTTCACTGGCGAATCGAGCGATCAGGGCAGCCGCGTCACTGTCGTTCTTGCGCATCGCGAGCAGGCCGTCGGCGGCCGCCTGGCGCACGCCGTCGTCGCCGTTCTCGAGACCGCCGATCAAACGACCGAGGGCACCCGGGCACGGCGCGAGACCGAGCATGCGGTAGGTGTGGCGCCAGACCGAGCGGCCAGCGGCTTCGCGTTCGGTCGCGAGGTCCTGCAGCATCGTCGACAGCGTTTCGTTCGCGTGGCTGTCGGCGCCGAGGGAGCGCGTCAGGTCCATGTCGATGAATGCGAACTTCAGCAGCAGGCGGTTGGCGGTGTCGGCGTCGACGGTGCCGGCGGCAATCGCACGCGCCAGCAGGTCGCTGTCACACATCGCAGCTTCGAGGTGCAGCACGATGTTGGTGCGCAGGGCCTCGCCGAGGAAGTTGTCGGTGATGTTGCCGAGCGGCAGGAAGTTGAGGCAGCGCAGCAGCATGGCGCGCTCTTCGATGTCGCCGTGCGCGAACAGGTCGATCAGTTCGGCGTCGGTCGCTTCGACGGACGTGATGAGATGCGCGGCGACGAGGTCGCACGTGCGGAACGCATCGAGGTCGAGCGTCGCGTCACCGATCTTCTTGACGCCGCCGCCGATCGGATCCTTGCCGAAGCGGCGCGGCAATCCGGGGAACAGGACCGGCAGGCGAGTGCGGTCTTTCTGCAGCTCGGCGCAAAGCTCGTCGGCGAGCGCGGCCGCCGGGCCGAGAAGATCGTGCGTTTCGGACTTCGACATTGGGCGGAGCACCATAGCGGCACACGGGGCCGGCGTCATTGGCTGCGTTGTCCAGGCTGGTTTCACGGCGCTCGCACAGCTCCGCAAACGCCCTGGTGACATCTGCGTAGCGGCTTTTGCCCGGTTCCCTCCGAGACTTGGCCTCACTCCGGGGCTAGTGTGCTCGCCAATGGATTTCCCCGCCTGGGACCCAGTCCTGCTCAACATCCCGTATCTGCCGATCGACATTCGGTGGTACGGGTTGATGTACGTAGTCGGCTTCGTCTTTGCCCAGTGGATTTTCGTCCGGCTGGCGCGCCGCGGCTTCTTCCCGGTGTCCCCGGAGGCGGCTCCCGACCTGATCTTCTACTGCGTGTTCGGGGTGATGCTCGGTGGCCGGACCGGCTACGCGCTCTTCTACGACAACTCGCTGCTCAACCCGCTCACCTTCCTGCAGGTCTGGAAGGGCGGGCTGGCGTTCCACGGTGGCCTCGGTGGCGTCTGCATCGCGATCTGGCTGTTCTGCCGCCGGCATAAGATCGGCTGGGGCCGGGTAGCGGACGCGACGGCGATCGCGGTGACGCCCGGCATCTTCGCCGTGCGCATGGCCAACTTCATCAATGGGGAATTGTATGGGCGGGTGACGTCACCGGAGACGTGGGGGGCCATGCAGTTCCCGACCGATCCGAAGGCGCTGCGTCTGATGCGTCTGAGTGAAGGCATGGAGATGCGCGATCGCGAGCTCGGCATCCAGGTGGCGTATGGCCACCAGAAGTACGCGGACGTCAAAGACCAGCTGAGCCCGGGCACGGACGAGAAGAACCCGATCGACTGGGATGCGATCGAACCGTATCTCGATTGGGCGCGGGTGAAGGACATGACCGATCCGGCGACGGGCGAATACCTCGTCCCGTTCCGGCATCCGTCGCAGCTGTACGAAGGGTTCGGCGAAGGCCTGTTCCTCGGCATCGTGCTGTTCATCGTCTACCTGATGACGCGCAACAAGCCGATGCGAACGGGGCGCTACGCGGCGATCTTCCTGCTCGGTTACGCGGTCATCCGTGGCTCGCTCGAGAACGTGCGCCAATGGGATCCACAGTTCCCGCCGGAAGGCGTTCTGTTCGGTATGACCATGGGGCAAACCCTCAGTGTCGGAATGGTCATCGGCGCCTTGCTGATCCTGTTCTGGCCGAGTGCCAAGAAGGCTCCGGAAACGCCCACGGCATCGTAGGTTCGCCTTGGCACCGGACCGCCGGGGCCAACTTCTGCCCGATCGGGCACCGAAGTCTGGTTGCGCTGCCAGTCTGCGGGAATAATGAGCCGTGCATCGGCGTCCTGTCTGGACTCCGCGAGGCTTCGAAACCCACATGCTGCGTAACCGACTGCTGCTCATCCTGCTACCGATTGTGGTCGCTGTTGGCTTTGCCGCCTGCGACAACATCGGTCGAGCCTTCGACCCCAACCTCAACCCCAACGAGCCGGGCGAGGAGAACGGCGTCTCGACGATCCAGATCGTGCCGGTGGGCGGCGACGCCCGCGACGGGCGACCGATCGTTCGCGAGACCTACCCGAGCGGCGATGGCTGGCCGACGACGGTCCCGATCGTCGTGGAGTTCAGCGAGAGCATCAACGAGGAGTCGATCCTGCCGACGTCGACCGGCGGCACGGATGGCCGTATCGGCGTGCGGGTCCAGGGCACCACCCAGTTGCTGCCGGCGCAGTATGACTTCGTCGCCAACGGTCGTCTGCTGATCATTCGACCGATCACGGCCCTGTCGAATACGGGCACCACGCTGCCGCAGCCCGGCGGCTTGCCCAACCCGGGCGGCACCGTGCCGACGAGCAACCCGATCTACGAGGTCGTCATGTTCCCCGAAGGTCGCGACGTCGACGGCGTGCGCTTCCAGGTCAGCGGTGGCGAGAGGGTCCTGTCCGACTTCCAGGTCAACCAGGACGAGTCGATCACCGACGGTTCGATCCTCGCCCTCTACCCGCGCGACAACTTCGCACAGCAGGCACGTGAAGGTGAGTTCTTCGTGGTCTTCGATCGCCCGGCCAACGCCGCGAGCTTGTTGGCGAATGACATCTTCCTCGCCCCGGTTGGTGGGGTCGCGATCGACGCGACGATCGATGTGCCGCTCGACTCGGTTGGGGTCGGCGATCCACGCGTCGTTCGCCTGAGCCCCGATGCGACGCTACAGGCCTCGACGCAGTACGAGTTCACGGTCACCGGCAACATCACGTTCGGCCAGGAGGGCAACCTCGACTTCAACGGTCGCACGCCGTTCTCGCGTTTCACGACGATCGGCCCGTCGGCGCCGTCACTAGTTGAACTGGGCAACCCGGCAGTTGGCTTCCCCAACAAGATCAACCGCCAGAACATGCTCAACGTGATCCTCAACGTCACGACGCCGGCTGACACCGTCGCTGGTGACATCATCGTTGGCCGCATCTACGGCCGTGATGAAACGACCTCGCAGACGTTCGACTTCGCGTTCAAGGAGCGCACGGCAGCCGCGACGGCAGCTGGTGCCCAGACGGTCGCGCTCGACTTCGGCGCACAGCTTGGCACCCTCATGGCGCCGGCGTTCACCGATGGCGACATTACGTTCGCCGCGCAACTACGACGCGGCAACGACGCGACGGGCTTCATCCACAGCGATGGCAATGACGAGCCGATCTTCGACATTACGCCGCCGACGCTGACGCAGGCCGGCCCGCCGGGCGACGGCACCAACATCTTCTGCGAAGGGGAGTCCTTGGCGTACTACGGCGTCGCGAGCGAAGGTCTCGCCGACGCGTCGCTCGCCGACGGGGTCAACCCGATGGCGACGATGTTCGGTTCGAGCAGCTCCGGTCGGTTCTTGGTGCAGCCGGTCGCGCTCAACCTGTTGACGACGCCGCGCAACTACACGATCACGCTGACGGACCTCGCCGGCAACCTGTCGGAAACGGCGGTGGCCGGTTCGATCACGCAGCGCGGCCACGTCGCCGGTGCCGTCGGTGCCAGCCTGACGGTGGAGGCCTACGACCAGACGACCTTGTTGCCGATCGCCGGCGCGACGGTGCTGGTCGACCCCGGAACGCCGACGGTGCCAGCTACTGGCCAACAAGTCGGCACGACGGATGCGAGTGGTCAGGTGACGTTCACGACCGGCATTGGCAGTTCGAATACGATCACGATCATCCGGGCCGGCCACGACCTCGTGACGATGTACGACACGCAGTCGGCGCGCGTGAGTCTGCCGCTCAACCCGTCGGCCAACCGCGTGGCAACCATGACCGGCAACGCTGTGCTGCAGACGTCCGGCGCCACGGTCATCGTTGGCAGCACCGAGGTTGCGGATCGTTCGCCGATGGGCATCGATACGACGACCGCTGCGCCGACCGAGATTCCCAAGACGGACATCCTGCCCAACCGGGCGCAGGTCATCACGGCCTTTGGTGGCAGCTTCGAGCCGACGGCGATCCCGACGTTCTCGTTCCAGGGTTGCCAGATCTGCGGCGCGACGCTCGTGTCGCCGACGGCGCCCGTTGCGCCGCCACCGGCCGGCGAGAACGTCACCGCCAATCTAGTCTTGTCGCCAGCGCCGAGTCCGCTCGATGGCCTGGTTGGCGCGACAAGCGAAGACTTCGGCCTCGCGGTCGGGTTGGATCTCGCCAACCTCGTTGGTGGGTTGCCGCGCTCGCGGGTCACGAGTTCGCTCGCTGGTTTCACCGGGCAAGCACTGACCGGCATCGGTGTGGTCACGCTGCAGAGCGGGACCATCTACGAGGTCAACGCCAACTTCTCGCTACCGATCATCGGTGGCCTGGTTGGGTTCTCGCCGGCTTCGTGGCTGCTCACCGAAGCCGAAGACACATCGGGTCGCATCAGCCGCGCTCGTTCGCTGCTCGTGCCGACCGCCGGCACGATCATCGCGGGCACTGGCCCGTCGGCGATCCCGACGATCACGGCGCCATCCGGCCCGTCGACCGGTTCGCCGCCGGTGACCTTCGTCGACGTGCTCAACTCGGCGTTGGTGCCTGGTGGAGTCGCGTTCGTGGACCTGACCGCGACCGACTCTGGCGGCCGTCGTTGGAACGTGATCATGCCGGACCGCGATGCCGCGGGTGCCACCGACACCGTGCAGTTCCCGGACCTCGCAACGGCCAACGTCGCCGGCCTCGCGACCGGCGCCTGGAGCGTTGTCGTCGAGGGTCGCCTGGCAGTGTCCGTGACGCTGGCTGGCGTCGACGACTTCGTGCTGACCGAGCGCTTCCGTCAAGAAGTCAACTACGTGCGTTCGGCTGCCGAGACCTTCACGGTCAACTAGCCTGAGCAGGTGATTGGCATAGCCCTCTTGTCCGGAGGCCTCGATTCTGGGGTTGCCGCTGCGCGGTTTGTGGCAGACGAAGCAAACGAACTGCGCGCTGCATTGTTCTGCAACTACGGCCACCGAGCCGCCGCGCGCGAACAGCTTCGGGCCACCGCGCTTGCCGAACGGTTCTCGGTGCCACTGTTGACCTACGATCTGCCGTGGTTGGGAGAGCTCTCGCGCACGGCTGGCTCGACGTTGATGGCCGATTGTGGCGACTTGCCGAGTGCCACCCGTGAAGCTCCCGGCGATGAGGCCAGTGCTCGCTCGGTCTGGGTGCCGGCCCGCAACGCGGTGTTCGTTGCCATCGCGGCGGCGGTTGCCGAAGCGCACGGTGCCGATTGTGTGGTGGCTGGCTTCAACCGCGAAGAAGCAGCGACCTTCCCCGACAACTCGCAGGCGTTCTTGAGCGCGGCGACGGCCTTCTTGCAGCTCGGCACCCGTGACGGTGTCGAGGTCGTCAGCCCGACGATCGATTGCACCAAGGACGACCTGGTTGCCGACGCCAAGCGGCTGGGTTTCACGGCTGGCGACTTCTGGTCGTGCTACGAAGGTGGCACTGATCCATGTGGCCGATGTGAGTCGTGCGTTCGCAGCCGCTGGCAGCGATGATCAGCGAGCTATGACCCGCACCGGAATCTTTGGCATCGTCAACGTGACGATGGATTCGTTTAGCGACGGCGGCAACTATCTGAACGCCGAGAAGGCCGTCGCCCACGCCGAACGTCTGCGCCTCGCCGGTGCGGACGTGCTCGACCTCGGGGCCGAGTCGACGCACCCGGATGCCGAGGACGTTGCCGCAAGCGAAGAGATCCGTCGCCTCACGCCGGTCGCCTCTGCGTTGGTCGAGCAGGGGGCTACGGTCAGCATCGATACGACCAAGGCCGAGGTCATGCGTGAGATGGTCGGGCTCGGCGCGACCTGGCTCAACGACATCAACGGCTTCCGCGATTCGGATGCGCTGCGCGTGGCCGGCGAGTGTGATGAGAGCGTTCGCTTCGTCGTCATGTACTCGCGTAGCAGCACGGCGCGCGCCGAACGAACGGCTGCTTCAAGTTCTGGTTTGCTCGCCGAACTACGCGCCTTTTTTACCGAGCGTCGTGCGGCATTCGCCGACGTCGGTGTCGCAGCCGACCGCATCGTGTTCGATCCCGGCATGGGGTTCTTCCTTGGCAGTGATGCCGAACCCAGCCTGCTTGTGCTGCGCCGCCTGCGCGAACTGCAGGAAGACTCGGGCCCGATGCTGATCTCGGTGTCGCGCAAGTCGTTCCTAGGCGAGGTCACCGATAGTCCCGTAGCTCAGCGTGGGCCAGCGACTTTGGCCGCTGAGTTGTGGGCGGCGCGGCTCGGCGCCGGCTGGCTCAGAACGCACGACGTCAAGGCGCTTCGGGATGCGTTGTTGGTGCAGCAAGCGATCGCCGGCATCAGCGGCAAGGACTCGTGAGACGGGGTAACCCCGCAGCAGTCCCGAAATGAGGCACGGCCTCAGGGTCGCCGTTCTCAAGTTCAGCACTCAGAGGTTCGAAAAGGTCCTTGTCGGTTGGCGCAACCCGCTGCCGACACGAGGCCAATGGAATCTGTCAACGAGATCAAGGAAGCGCTGTCACAGCGGTCGCGTACTGCGACCCTGGATGAGCTGCGCGGGGAAGGACGCAAACGCGTTCGTCTGATCCGTGCCGAGCACGTCGCTCAGATGATCAGCGAGGCAGTTCATGCCGCGATCGAACACTCCGGCCTGATTGGCCAGGAGGAAGTAGATCAGCTGGTGGAAAACAGCCGGCGCGAGTTCAAGAACATCCTTCGTGAGCGTGAGCAAGAAGCTCAGAGTGCGCGCGAAGTCGAAGAGCAGCTTGAGCAGAAGGAACACGAGCTCGGTGAGCTTCGTGCCCGCTTCAGCGAGTTGAGCAAGGCGTTGACGACGACGCGGCTCGAGCTCGAAGAAGCTCAGAACGAAGCCGAGGCTTTGCGTGACCGTCCGGCGCCCGCTGCTCCAGCAGCAGCAGAACCCGCAGCCAACAACGACATGATGATGACGTTGGTGCAGGAGCTCGCGACGCTCAAGGCCAACATGGCGAACCAACAGCAAGCGGCACCTGCCGCGCAAGCAGCTCCGGACTTCTCGGATGCGCTCGACAAGCTGACTGGTTCGCTCAACGATCGACTCGAGAAGATCGGCAAGAAGATGGGCGTCAGCGCTGCTGTTGACGACGACACGCCGGTCGACTTCGGAGGCATGTTCAACGACGAGGGCGACAGCGGTCTCGAGTCGAACATGGACAACATCAAGGTCAAGCAGACGGCAGCGGGTGGTATCGCTGCCAACTTGGCCAAGCTGAAGAAACTCAAGGGTGGCGGTTAAACACCGACCGGCGAGCAGGGATTACTGACAGGGGAACTGAAGGCGAGAGCTATGACTGAGCAAGACGACAACAATCCTAACATCGATTCGACGACGGAAACCGCCATTGGCCTGGGCAAGGGCTTGGACGTCGGCACCGCTAACCTCGCTGCCGCCGTGCAGAACGACGAGGGCGGCATCACGGTCAACGTGGAGCGCAACGCGTTCCTGGACATCCCGAGCGATGTCTACAGCAAGAACATGCTGACGAAGCTGAAGGTGCCCTACGTGGTGCACAACAACAAGCTGGTCGTCATCGGTGAGGCTGCGTTCGAACTGGCCAACGTGTTCGGTCGCGAAACGCGTCGCCCGATGGCCGACGGCCTTGTCAGTCCGAACGAGCAAGACGCTCTGCCGATGATGAAGATGATCATCCAGAAGATCCTGGGTGAGCCGCAAGTCGCCGGCGAGAACTGCTACTTCTGCGTGCCGGCCGAGTCGCTGGACGTCGACAACAACGTTGTTTACCACCAAGGCCTGTTCGAGAGCATGATCAGCAAGCTCGGCTACACGGCCCACGCGATCAACGAAGCCCACGCCGTGGTCTTCGCCGAACTCGCGGAGAACGACTTCACCGGCATCGGCCTGTCGTTCGGCGGTGGCATGGCCAACGCCTGCATTACCTACAAGTCGATTCCGTGCCTGTCGTTCTCGGTGGCGCGCGGTGGCGACTGGATCGACAAGAACGTCTCGAGTGTCCTCGGTGTGCCGCGCAGCAAGGCGACGCACATCAAGGAGCGCGGCATCGACATTCGCGATCCGAAGAGCCGCGAAGAAGAAGCGGTCTCGATCTACTACCGCAGCCTGATCAACTACGTGTTGTCGAACATCAAGGCTCGCTTCGAGTCCGGCCAGAACATGCCGAGCTTCAACGACCCGATCGACATCGCCTGCGCTGGCGGCACGTCGATGGTCGGCGGCTTCATCGAAGTCTTCCGCGAAGAGTTCGCCAAGATCGACTTCCCGCTGCCCGTCGGCAAGATCTTCCGCAGCGACGAAGCGCTGACGGCAGTCGCGAAGGGCTGCCTCGTCGCCGCCGCAATCGGCGAAGAGTAGACCGCGAGAGCAGCAGAACGCATCGAGCAGAGCGGGCGCGACATGGCCGGGCGGTCAATGTCGCGCCCGTTCTGCATGTACCCCGAACTGCCCGTACGGAGCCAGGTACATTCCGGACAGTTCGCCGCGCATGCGCGGCGAGTTGTCCGGAATGTACCTGGCTCCGTACGGACAGTTCGGCGGTCTATAGAGTGAGCGTGATTCGCACCCAGTTGCTGAGTTCGCGTTCCATGGGCAGCACCGGCGACATCGAGAAGCCGGCGAGGTAGAGCGGGAGCCCCGCGAGGAACGGCAGTGGTGGCGCGACCAGCGTTGCCGTGGTGCTGGCGTTGGCGTCGAGCGTGCCCGTGAAGTTGAGGAAGAACGGACTGCCCGGTGTGATGCTGGCGGCGAGGATCGGACCGTTGTTGAGCGGCAGCAGGCCGCCGAGTGGCAGCACGGTGCCGTTGTGGAAGCCTTCGCTGAGCGCGACGATGTAGGGCATGCCGGCCTCGCCGGGTAGCGTCAGTTCGAACGGCGTCGGTTGGCCGAGTGTTGCGGTTGCCGGGCCACGCAGCGGTTGCTCATCGAGCAAGAAGAGCAGGCTCTGTTGCAGCAGTTGCGCTAGCGCATCGTCGTCGAGCATCGCAGCCAGCGGCAGGCCGAACGTCACGACGCGTGCACCGGTTGCAGGGTTGATCGTCTGCACACCCGCGCCGAGACCGTTGCTGTAGCGCAAGCAGATCTGGCCGAACGCGTTGGTCGGCGTCACCACATCGGCGTAGTCGACGTTGTAGGTCGGACCGCTGCCGTTGTCGAACGTCGATGCCGGCACGCCAGCGCTGATCGTGCCGGGGATGCCAGCTTGCAGGCCGTAGGTGTTGGCATCGTCGGCGACGTAGGTCGCGCCGAGCACCGAACGGTAGAACGTGCGATCTGTCGCTGAGCCTTGTGCATCGAGATCCCAACCGACTTCGGCACCGCTGACCAACAAGCTGCCACCGGCGTTGAGATACGCGTTGACCCGGTTCTGCTCGATCGGGTTGAACGAATCGTCGGCCGTGCTCTCTTCGCCGAGCGACCAGACGACGGCGTTGTAGTCGCCGAGAGTCACGCGGCCGAGCACGACCGCTTCGTTGGTTGCAGCATCGAAACCGAGCGAGAAGTTCACGTCACGTCGGATCGAATCGCCGAACCGGTGCAGGTAGTCGCCGGTGTTCTCCGGCCCTTTGACGTAGCGGCCGAGGCGATCGAAGCCCTGCACGAGCAGTGCCTGTGCGGTCGCCAGGTGGTCGGTGCCGGCAGTCAGCACCTCGGTCGGAAACGACCTGCCCGATGCATTCCAGGCGCGCACGCGGAACGATGCCCACGAGTGGTGGGGCATGGGCCCGGTCGACCAGTTCGTCGCGGCCACAGTGCCGACTTCGACGAAGCCCTTGCCGTCAGGCGACTGTTCGATCGTGTAGTGCGTCGCACCGGCTACGGCATCCCATGCCACCTGCAAGCCGCGCGCGCCATCTTGCGTTACGCGCAACGCAACCGGTGGCTCGGGCGGGAACGGCGCGAGCGGCGCGAAGTAGCGCAGCACGCCGCGGGCATACGCGCGCGCCACCAGGTAGCGAAACTCAGGATCGTGCAGCGAGATGTGGTCGATCGAACCCGGGTTGTCGTGGAACGCCAATTCGACCAGGATGCCCGGCATCGAACTCAGTAGTCGCAGTTCGCCGAAGTTGGCCTGGAACTGGCCACGGTCGACCCAGTTGGCGTACCAGCCGGACTGCACATCGTTGATGATCTGCGTGTGCACGGCCTGGCTCAACGAACTCGAGCCGGCAGTCGCGCCGCCGCTGTAGATGAACGTCGACGTGCCGCTACCGCCCGGGTTGGCGCCGGCGTTGGTGTGCACCGACAAGAACGCGTCGGCACCGCGCCATTCGGCGAAGCGAGGTCGGGCCGTGACGTCATCGCTGTTGTCCTGACCCGTAGCGACCGAGTTGTAGACACTGCTCGGCGCCCCGGAGAACTGCGACCAGTAGCGCGCACATTCGCGCCACCTCGCCTGGTTGCTGGTCGTGCCACCGCGCACGATCGAGCCGACGCCACCGCCGAGCCGCACCGTATCGGCGATCACCACACCCGCACTCGGCGACTGGTTGCTGAGCACGATGCGCGCGCCATCCGCAGCCGAGAACCAGAACGTGCCGAGGTGCGCCCACGTCAGGTTGTCGCGAGTTTGATCGACGACGGCGGTGCTGATACCGCCGGTGTGATGCACGCGATACTGCGCCTCGGGCGTGCGGTTGCCGCTGGCGCGGAACCACGCGTAGACCGGATACAGCCCATCCTGTGCGATCGGGATCTGCCACGTCGCCGTCGCCGTCTCGGTGGCAGGGTTGGAGCCGACGAACCGATACGTCGAGTTCTGGTAGCCCGATGACGCGGACGTCGTCCAGCTGCCCGTCTCGGTGTAGGCGGGGGCGCCGACGTCGTTGTTGACGAGGGCGTCGACGCTGCGTTCGCCATGCTCGCGGCAGTGCACGATGTCCGCGCCCATGTTCTGGAGCAGCGGGATCAGGTAGCGGTTGCAGATCTCCGCCGTGTGGATGTCTTCGATCAGGCCATCGATCAGCCCGCGCTGCGTTGTCCAGCCAAGCGAGCTGTGCCAGTAGTAGCCGTGACCGGGCGACACGGCGATGCGCTTGCCTTGCAGCGAGCCTAACGACGACACGAGGTTGGCCGTCGCCGGACCAGCTGCCATTGCCTGCAGGTTGGCGTGCCCGAGCGCCGCGCCGAGTTCCCGCTGCGTGCCATCCTTGCTCTGCACGACGATCACGACACGTTGCACACCGGGCGTTGACAACACGGTCTTGTCGATCTGTTCAACGGCATCCTCGATGCTCTGACTTGTCAGCAACGCATCCGACAGAACGACCGTCGCGGTCGCGCCCTGAACGGTTGCCTGCAAGCACCGCGTCGCGGCAGGCACGTAGCTCACATACCCAGCCTGCCCTTCCGCCGCAGTCGGCCCAGCACACAGCCGCGCCATCGCCGCCGACAGCGACCGATCTTCGCGTGCGACCACCGCCAGGTTCGCCGCCCGAAAGAACATGACGTCCTGAGCCAGCCCCGAACCCAACAACCCAAGCACTGCAACAACAAGCCGACACCACTGCATCCCACCAAGATACTCCGAAGAGGCTAATACCGTGCCAGGAGAGAAAACCTCCTCTTCACCCGGTGCGGCGAAACGGCACTGCGATCGCTACACTGCCAACATGAGTTCGCTGCGTGAGACGTTCGACCGCGATGGCTTCGTCGGCCCCGTGGACATCCTGTCCGCCGAAGAAGTGGTGCAGGTGCGCGCCGCCGTGCAGGACGTGATGCAGAACCTCGATCGCCACCGCGATCGTCTCTACGAAGTCGAGCAGGCCTTCACCGACCGCCCCGGCGAAGTCGTCTGCCACTTCCTCGGCGGGTTTCGCGTGCACGACACCTTGCGCGAACTGATCGGCAACCAACGCATCACGAGCATCTGCGCCGATCTGCTCGGCGTCGATCGCCTGCGCTTCTGGCACGACCAGGTCTTCGCCAAACCGCCGCACCATCCTGGCGTCGTGCCGTGGCATCAGGACTACTCGTATTGGACGCGAACCGTGCCAGCGTGCCACATCACCTGCAACCTCATGCTCGATGACAGCACCGAAGAAAGCGGCTGTCTGCAGTTCGTTCCCGGCAGTCACCGTTGGCCGCTGCTGCCGCCCTTGCCGTTTGATTCGCCGCTCGAAGCGATCCGCGAACAACTGCCAGAAGGTGCAGACTTCGCCCCCGTGCCGGTGCCGGTGCGTGCGGGCCAGGCGACGTTCCATCACAGCCACACGTTGCACGGCAGTGATCAGAACAAGAGCGAGCGTTGGCGTCGCGCCGCCGTCTGCAACTACATGAGTGCCGACGTCAAGGTCGCCGACGGTTCGCAACCGTTGCTCAAGGGCGCGCCGGTGTTGCCGACGGGAGCAGTGGTCGAAGGCGATGACTTTCCCATCGTGTTCGAACGCAGCACTGGCGGCTCAGTCTGACGCGCCGCCGACGATGTCGCGCGAGGCTTGCAGCACAGTCTGCAGGATCGTTTGCAAGGCATCGGCCGAGAAGCCGTCGGCGGGCGCGTCATGGAGCATCGCCTGCAGCATGACCGTTTCGCGGTCGGGGTCGTTGGTGGCGATGCCAGCGCGGCGCTTGACGGCGCCGATCCGTCGCGCGAGTTGCGCACGTTCGTGCAGCACCGAGGTCAACCGTCGGTTGACGTCATCCATCTGCTGGCGAAGCTTGGCGAGTTCCGGGTCGTTGCTCATGGCTCGTGTGTGGCGGACTACTGCTTGAGAACGCCACGAGTGATGAGCCAACGTTGACACAGTTCTGGCCACCGGTCGGCGGCCAGTCCTTTGCCGAGTCCAACGCCGTGACGGCCCTTTTCGAACAGGTGCATCTCGCACGGCACCTTGTGTCGCAAGAGCGCCAGGTAATACACGACACTGTTCTGCGGCGGCACGCCGCGGTCACTCGTCGTGTGCCACAAGAACGTCGGCGGCGTCGTCTTGTCGACCTGCTTCTCGCTCGACATCTTGTGCACCAGTTCTTTGCTTGGCGAGTTGCCGAGCAAGTTGCGTTGCGAACCCTTGTGGGTGAACGACTCGTCGAACGCGAGCACGGCATAACACAGAACCGCAAAGTCCGGCCGACACGACTGCCGTTCGATCGTGTCTTCCGCGTCCTTGTTGCCAGCATCGTGATGCACGCTGACGCTCGACGCGAGATGGCCGCCGGCCGAGAACCCGAGCACACCGACCTTGCCCGCATCAACGTGCCAATCGCCCGCATGATGTCGGACCAAACGCATGGCCCGCTGCGCATCCAGAAGCGGCGCCGGGTGGCCGTATCCCTTGCCGCGATGCCGGTAGTCGAGCACGGCGGCGGTGATGCCGATCCCGTTCAGCCACGCCGCGATCTCGTGGCCTTCGTGAGCCATCGCAAGATGGCCGTAGCCGCCGCCGGGGCAGACGACGATGGCCGGGCTCGCGGTCTGCTGCTTCGGCGCATGAAACACGAGCAGCTTGGGCTGGTCCTTGGCTTCGGTGCCGAGCGCGCCCGGGGCACCGTCCTGCCACAGCAGTACCGTCTCGGGCTTCTGCGGCTCACTGGGGGCAGCTGCCCTGGGATTCTGGGTCCCGGGATCCTGGCCGATGCAGATCCACGCACACATGATCAGGCTTGCGAGCATCGCGCCACGATCCCGCGGTGGCGTCGGGGTCGCAAGCGCGAACGTGCTTCCGTTGCCCCGCGGTGCTTGCCGAACCCCGGTTAGGCGCCGAAGATAAGTTTTCTGCCGCTTTCGGAAACGCTCGCCGCCGCTCACGCGCACCAAGTTCGATGACTCCCGAACACACCCCCGAACAGGTCTTTCAGCGCTACCAGCAAACGGCGGATCCCGCGGAGCTTGCCAAGGTCTTCGACCAGACGGCGCCGCAGCTCCTGCTGTTGGCCGCGCACGTGTCCCCGGACGCTGCCGCCGCCGAAGACCTGGTGCAGGAGACGTTCCTCGTGGCGATGGAGAAGGCCGAACAGTGGGATGCGGACCGACCGCTGCTGCCGTGGCTCGGCGGCATCCTGCGGCACCGGGCGCAGGACCTCGCGCGTCGACTCAAGCTGCGCCGGCCGGCCGCGCAGTTGTCGGATGTCTACGCCGAGGCTGAGGGAGTTGGCCCACTGGGCGAAGCAGAAGGCACCGAGTTGCTGCAGCGCGTGCAGGAAGCGCTCGAGCGACTGCAGTCGCCGTTCCGCGAAGCGTTGGTGTTGCGCATCGTGCACGGCTTGCAGCCGACCGAGATTGCGCACGCTTTGGGTCGACCGCCGGCAACCGTGCGTGGCCAATTGAAGCGCGGCCTCGAAGCGTTGCGTGGCACGTTGCCGGTGGGACTCGCCAGTGCGTTGGCCTTGTTGCTGTTGCCTGGCAAGGGCATCGCTGCGACGCGCCAGGCCGTGCTGGCCAATGCATATGACGTCGCCCAAGCCAAGGCGGGCAGTGTTGCTGCGGCGGTTGCCGATCCCGTGCGCGCTCCGCACTACGGCATGTGGTTGGCCGCCGCCGCGTTGACGATCGCATCGTTCGTCGGTGGCTACTACGTGTTCTTCGATGCGCCGCCGATTGCGCCGCCGTCTGGAGTCGTCGCCGCGGCCGAGACCGTAGATGGGAACGGTTCGCAATCGGATACCGACCAAGTCGCTAGTGATACTACGGAGCGGCAGGATGTGACTGTCGTCAGCAAGACGCCGGCCACGCCAACTCGGGCGAACCTGCGCGGCCGTTGCATCAGTGCCGTCGATGCCATTCCGTTGGCCAGGGGTATTGCCAGGCTCGCCTTTGGGCGGGGTCGGTTCATGACTTCGGACCCGGAGTTTCGCAACTGGCCGGATCCGATCGAGGTGCCGATTGGCACGGATGGTCGCTTCGCCATCGAGTTCGAACCCAAACGATTGCAGCGCGTCTATCTCGAGATCGTCGCGCCTGGGTTTACCGAGTCGAGCCAGGAGTGGACGTCGATGCAGTCGGGCATCGATGTGGATCTCGGCGACATCAAACTGCTGCCCGGTTGCCGTGTGCTTACCAAGGTTGTGGACGAGCAAGGCAACGCGGTTCCGAACGCATGGATCTCGTTCGAACACACTTCGGGCGGCACCGCAGGAGCCACCTTCGGGATGTGGAGTTCGTTCGATCGCCAGAGCGACGCCGCGGGCATCATCAGCGCAGAGGTGCTGCCAGCGCCCGGCCGTTACAGCATCAGGCCGACCCATGGCCACGACGAATACAAGGTCGTCGGACCTGCGTATATCCAGATCGGTAACGAGGTGGCCAGGGACCTCGAAGTCATCGTCAAGAAGGTCGGGCCGTCGGAGAGCATCCGTGGCCGCGTTGTCGATGAATACGATCGGCCGGTGGCCGGGTTGGTTGTCTGTGTCGATCCTCTCATGATGGATCTCGGCAACACGGAGACGGCTGCCGATGGCTCATTCGTGCTGCCGTTTCACTATCCGAGAGGCACGCACAAACTGCATCTGCCGATGGTCGAACAGCGCTACCGCATGGCGGAGCCAGAACGCGAGTTCGCGATGGGCGCGAAGGATCTGACCGTGCGAGTCAAGGCATTGACCGGCTTTGACGTGGCCGTTGAAGTTGTCGACGCACGTAGCGGTCGTCCGGTCGAGTGGTTTGGTGTCGCCCACGAGATCGATTACTGGACCGAAGAGCGTGTCGTCACGATTCCGCCCGATCGCTTCTATCGCCCGGTCGAGCCCCAGCAGTACGAAGGGGGCCGCACGACCATCAAGGTCTACCCCGGCCAACACCAGTTGCAGGTATGGCCGAAGGACCCCGAGTTGGCCACTGGCTACATGATCCCGTTCACGGTTGGCGACGATGGGTGTGCGCCGATTCGCGTCGAGCTCAACGGCTACGCTGACGCGCGCGTGCGGCTGCGCGATGAAACGGGCAAGCCACTCGCCGGGGTCGAAGTCCGCTTGACCCACTCGCTCGCGTGTCGCGATGGCTTTGGTTCGCTGTGGTCCGCCGAGGAGTTTGCGATGGGCCGCGGCGGTGGCCGTTCGACCGGTGTTGCTTTGCAGACGTTGACGACGGATCGCGACGGACGGGCTGTCTTCCGCGCACCCATTGGCGATGAGCGTCTGGGCTTGCAGCTCAAGGGCAAGGTCGTGCGGTTCGATCGGCGCAAGATGGGGGCCGTGCCCAAGGAAGGCATCGACTGGGAAATCGAACTGCCGGCATTGGCGATCGTGCGTGGCACGATCGGGCCCGACGTGTTCTTGGACCGCACTGGCCCGTCAGCCGAGATTCGCCTGACCCACTCCATGGTTCGCGCCGAAGACTCGGACCTGCCATACAACTGTGTCACGGCCTGGCTGCGGGACGCGGATGGCAACCCCGGCGGTCGTGGGGTGCTGTTGCCTGACGGCAAATTCGAGATTCTCGGGGCGCTGCCCGGTGACTACGACCTCGTGCTCGAAGACAACGACATCGGCAAAGTCGTGGTTGCCCGTGTGCAGGAACTGCGAGCTGGCGAGACTCGTGAAGTGGTTGCCGACGCCAGCAAGTTCGTGCCGGCGCGTCTGCAGGCGCGTGTGCTCTTGGATGGCGCGCCGTGGTCGGCGGGCAAGCTCAAGTTGGTGGGCGAAGGCAAATACAACACCGTGCGCATCGGGCTCGATTCGAGTGGTCGCAGCGACACGGTCATCAAGCCGGGACGATACCTGCCTTGTGTCAGTTGGGGAGACCGCGATCAAGCCGCCACCGTGTATGCCGACAAGCGCATCGAGCTAGGCTTCGGCGCCGATGCGAACATGCAGTTTGCGTTCGAGCATCGTGTGCTGCGCATCAAGGTGCTAGGCAAGGATGGTGGGCCCGCGAAGGAACAGATGCTGTTCTACAAGTGCGTCGACTTCCCCGAGGCGCAAGGTTGGCGGGAGGCGTTCAAGACCGATGCTGACGGGATGCACGTCTTCGATCCGGTGCAGCCTGGCCGCATCGAGTTGCGGCTCAAGAAGGATGGGCCGGTGTTTGCGACGGTCGCGGCCGAGGCTCGCAAGGTGACCGAGCTGACCGTGCAGTTGCCGCGCTAGGCGCATCTTGCACAGCCCTTACACGCACAGCGCGTCAGTGGCATACCATGTGCGCATGATCCGACGCCTCGTTGCCGGCACCGTCGCCGCCTTGCTCGCGCCCGTGCTTTCGTCGCAAGAAGGAACGGACTGGCTGCAATGGCGGGGGCCTGACGCGACCGGCGTCGCACGGAATGGCAATCCGCCGATTACGTGGAGCGAGACCAAGAACATCCGCTTCAAGCTCGAGTTGCCGGGCATCGGCTACGGCACGCCGATCGTGTCCGGTGATCGCATCTTCTTGACGACAGCCATTCCCGTCGGCCCGGAGTTGCCCGCGGTTCCCGACAGTGCGCCGGGCGCACACGACAACGCCAAGGTCACGCGCAAGCACGAGTTCGTCGTGCTCGCGGTCGATCGCACCACGGGCAAGATCGCCTGGCAGAAGAAGGTGCACGAACAGGTGCCACACGCGGTCTTTCACAAGAGCAGCGCGTTGGCGTCCGCATCGGCGGTGAGTGACGGCGAACTCGTGCTCGGCTACTTCGGTTCGTACGGGCTCTACTGCTTGACGAGGGACGGCGAGCTCAAGTGGCAGAAGGACTTCGGCGACATGCAGATCAAGCATGGCCACGGCGAAGGTTGCTCGCCCGTTCTGCATGGCGACACCGTCGTCGTCAATTGGGATCACCAAGGCCAGTCGTTCATCGTCGCGCTCGACAAGAACACCGGCGAAGAGATCTGGCGCAAGGATCGTGATGAGCCGACTTCGTGGGCGACTCCGATCGTCGTCGTCGTCGATGGCGTGCCACAGCTGATCGTCAGCGGCACGAAGCAGATGCGCGCCTACAACCTCAAGGACGGCGAACTCATCTGGTGGTGCGTCGGCCTGTCCAACAACGTGGTGGCTTCGCCCGTCGAGCACGACGGCTACGTCTACGCCGGCAGCAGCTACGTCAAGAAGCGCATGCTCGGCGTGCGCCTGGCCGGCGCGAAGGGGGACCTGACGCAGGACGATCACATCGTCTGGCGCAAGCAGGTGCGCACTCCGTATGTGCCGTCGCCGATCCTCTACGGTGATTGGCTCTACTACCTCAATCACTACCAAGGCTTCTTGTCGCGTGTGCACGCCAAGACCGGCAAGGAGCCAGACCGTTCGCTGCGACTGCCCGGCATGCGCGAGATCTATGGTTCGCCGGTGGGAGCGGCCGGTCGCATCTACATCACCGATCGCGAAGGTGCGACGCTGGTGTTGAGCCACACCGGCAAGACGCCAACCTTGCTTGGCCACAACCGCCTGCAAGACAGCTTCAATGCGAGCGCCGCGATCAGTGGCACCGAACTGTTCTTGCGCGGCAACCGCTACCTGTATTGCATCCAGGAACCCGCGAAGAACGACAAGAAGTAGGCGTTCTCGAGGCGGCGTTTGCCTGGCAGAGCTTGGCCTGTTACGACCGCTGGCCGCATGTCAGCAGCAGCGCACAAACCCGAAGTCCTCGCACCCGCCGGTTCGATGGAGTCGCTGCGAGCCGCGCTGTGGCACGGTGCCGACTCGGTCTACTTCGGTTTGCAGGACGGCTTCAACGCGCGCGCTCGCGCCGCCAACTTCTCGCTGAAGGACCTGCCGGCGACTGTCGCTCGCATCCATCGTGCCGGCGCGCGCGCCTACGTTACGCTCAACACGTTGGTGTTCGAGCCGGAGCTCGCGGCACTCGAACGCGTCGTTCGTGGCATTGCTGAGTCCGGCGTCGACGCGTTGATCGTGCAGGACCCCGCGGTGTGTCTGATCGCGCGCGCGATGTGCCCGCAACTCGAACTGCACGCGAGCACCCAGATGACCATCGCGGAGCCGGCCGCCGCCGCGTTTGCGACGGACCTCGGGGTGACGCGCATCGTTGTGCCGCGCGAGTTGTCGGTGACCGAGATCGAGAAGTTCGCCGCCGGCACCGACGCGGAGTTGGAAGTGTTCGTGCACGGCGCCCTGTGTGTGTCGTGGTCGGGTCAGTGCCTGACCAGTGAGGCGTGGGGCGGCCGTTCGGCCAACCGCGGCCAGTGCGCACAGAGCTGTCGTATGCCGTATGAGTTGGTCGTCGACGGCGAAGTGCAGCCGCTCGGCGATGTGCAGTATCTGCTGAGCCCGAAGGATCTCGCTGGCGCGCGCGCCGTTCCCGAACTGCTCAACGTGCCCGTGCACGGCCTCAAGATCGAAGGCCGGCAGAAGGGGCCGCAGTACGTGGCGACGGCGACCGGTGGCTACCGGCGCTGGGTCGATGGTTTGACCGACGGTAGTGATCGTAAGGCGGTCGAGCGCGCGCTCGCGGACGACCTGCTCAAGATGTCGTTGTCGTACACCCGCGGCTTCTCCGATGGCTTCTTCGCCGGCAGCGATCATCAGACGTTGGTGGAAGGTCGCTTCCCCAAGCACCGCGGTGTGTTTGTGGGGCGCGTGCTGCGCGTCGATGGCGACACGGTGGTCGTTCGCGACGATGGCGATGGCAGGCCGTGGACCGGCGCGTTGGCCGTGTCGCAACGCCCGGACGCGCCCGACGGCGAACGCAGTGACACGTTGCCAACGGCGGGGGATGCCGCCGACCTGCAACTCGTAGCAGGCATGGGCATCGTGTTCGACCAAGGCCATCCCGAAGACAAGCAGGAACCTGGTGGTCCGTTGTTCTCTGTGCGCAACCGCGGTGACGAGTTGCATCTCGGCTTTGGCCGGCCGGGGCCGGATCTCTCGCGGGTTCGGGTGGGCGATCGGGTGTTCGCGACCAGCGACCCGGCGTTGACGAGTGCCGCGACGAAGCCGGCGCGCGAAGATGCCGACGAACCTGATGGTCGCAACATCGTCGACTTGATCGTCACGGGAGCGATCGACCAGCCACTCAGCGTCACCGCTACCTGCAAGGGGTATACGGCAACGAAGCACAGCCAATCGGCTCTGCAGCCGGCGCGCCGGTCTGGCCTCGATGCATCGATCCTGCGCGACAAGCTGGCGGCCTTCGGCGGCACGCCCTTTGGCGCGGGTGCATTGGATACGACGCAACTCGACGACGGTCTGCACATCCCGGCAAGTGAACTGAAGGATCTGCGCCGCCAGCTGGTCGCCGAGCTGCAACCGCTGCTCGAACGTGGTCCGCAACGCGACGTGCATATGGGCTCGGCGATCGCGAAGGTCGTCGCCCAGTTCCCCGAAATGGCGGCGACAGCCGAGGCGCCGACCGTGGTGCCGTTGCTGCGCAGCGACGAGCAACTGGAGGCCGCGATCGCCGCGGGTGTCACGGAGGTCGAACTCGATTGGATGGAGTTTGTCGGGCTGGGCAAGGCTTTCGAACGGGCGCGCGGTGCTGGTCTGAAGGTGACCGTTGCGACGACGCGCATCGGCAAACCCGGAGAAGACTCGCTCGTCGAGCGGATCTTCAAGCTGCAACCCGATGGCATCCTCGTGCGCCACTTCGGTGCCTTGATGCGTTGCCTCGACTACCGCCGGGCCGGCAACGACGTTGTGTTGCATGGTGACTTCTCACTCAACGCGAGCAACTCGCTGACGGCGCGGCATCTGTTGCAGTCGGGTCTGGCGACGATCACCGCATCGTTTGATCTCGACGAGACGCAGCTGTTCGCGATGCTCGAGAACGTCTCGCCGGGCCGTATCGCCGTGGTCGCGCATCACCGCATCCCGACGTTCCACACCGAGCACTGCGTCTACTCGCACCTGCTCAGCAACGGCCGTGACTACCGTTCGTGTGGCCGGCCGTGCGAGCAGCATCGTGTGGCGTTGCGCGATCACATGGACCGTGAGCATCCGGTGATCGTTGACGTCGGTTGCCGCAACACGGTCTTCCATCACGCGCCGCAGCAGAGTGCCGGTTGGACCGATCGTCTGCAGCAGGCTGGTGTCGCTCGTTACCGCGTCGAGTTCGTGCGCGAGAACGGCACCGAAGTGCAACACGTTCTGCAAGCGTGGCAAGACTTGCTCGCTGGTCGGATCGACGGCGACGAACTAGCGCGTCGCACCGGCGCGAGTGGCCAGATCGGTGTCGCGCAGGGCGGCATGAAGTTGCTCGCCGAGTAGGCCTACGCCGGCAATACCCGCAGCAGCCGTTGCAAGACCCGGCAGTAACTGAAGCCGAACGCGCACGCCGCGTGCCACAGCATGCGCAGACCCCACGGCACTTCCGTCGGCCGGTACTGCTGGGCAACCAGTTCGAGGATGCCGCCGGCGATGCAGGCCATCGCGGCGAAGATCGCGGCGATCAGTGCCGACATGCGCATGGCGCGCGCGCCTTCGGGCATCGGCGGGAGCGCCTTCTTGCGCGAGGCCCGCTGCATCAGGAGGTGCAGCGTGAAGCCGCCGGCCACGAGGATCAGCCACTCCTCCGGCTTCAGTTCGTGGTCGCGGAACTGTGCGATGCCGGCGACCCACAGGATGCCGATCCCCAAGGAGATAAGGCCGAGCAGTCGCTCGCTCCACACGCTGGCCAGATTGGCCTGTGGCTTGGGTCCAGGTTGTTGCGCCATGTCCGGATCGTGCCCGGCAGGTCTGCTTCGCGAAAGGCTTTCCCCCGAGGTGGTCGTCCCGTACCCTGCTTGCCTCGATGAAAGTCCTCGTTGTCGGCCAAGGCGGCCGTGAACACGCCCTCGCGTGGAAGATCCACCAATCCCCGCTCGTCGACCGCGTTTTCGTGGCGCCGGGCAACCCCGGCACCGCTGCAGTCGGTGAGAATGTAGATATCGCCGCAGATGACCTGCAAGGCCTCGTCAACTTCGCGATCGACAACGATATTGAACTGACCGTTGTCGGCCCCGAAGCACCGTTGTGCGCCGGCATCGTCGACCTGTTTCGGGAGAAGGGCCGTCTGTGCCTCGGCCCGGACAAGGCAGCTGCCGAGATCGAAGGTTCGAAGCGGTTCGCTCGCGAGCTGTGTGACAAGCATCGCATTCCCGGCCCCTCGTTCTGGGCTTACGACAACCCGGCGACGGCGCGCTCGTTCCTCGAGAACCGGCCCGACGGCCCGATCGTCGTCAAGGCGTCCGGGCTCGCGGCCGGCAAGGGCGTCGTCGTCTGCAAGGACAACGACGAGGCGCGCACGGCCGTGTCGCATTGCCTCGAGCAGGTTCAAGGTGCCGATGGCAATACGGCGATCGTGTTCGAGGAGTTTCTCGAAGGCCCCGAACTGTCGCTGATCACGCTGACCGACGGTGAGACGATCGTGCCGCTCGAGCCGGCGCGCGATCACAAGCCGGTGGGCGAAGGCGATACGGGCCCCAACACCGGCGGCATGGGCGTCATCACGCCCGTTTCGCTCATGAGTCGTGTCGGGCAGCAAGTCGAGACGCAGATCGTGTTCCCGACGGTGCACGCGATGAACCGCGAGCAGCGGCGCTTCCGCGGCTTCCTCTACGCCGGCCTGATGCTGACGCAGCAAGGCCCGCGCGTGATCGAGTTCAACTGCCGCCTTGGCGACCCCGAGACGCAACCGCTGCTGCACCGCCTCAAGAGCGACATCGTGCCGCTGCTGCTGGCGACTGCGCAAGACAAGCTGGACACCGTCGAAGCTCCCGAGTGGGATTCGCGCGTGGCCGTGTGCGTCGTTGCATGCAGCGGTGGCTACCCTGGTAGCTACAAGAAGGGCGTGCCGATCTTCGGCCTCGACAAGATCGAGACCGGCGAGGATCTGCAGGTGTTCCACGCCGGCACCCGCATGGCGGGCGAGGATCTGGTGACCGACGGAGGCCGGGTCTTTGCGATCACCGCACTCGGCGCAGATGCCAACGCCGCGCGCCAGCGCGCCTACGAAGCGATGGAGAAGGTCGAGTTCGAAGGCATGCATTTCCGCCGCGACATCGGCACCACCCAGGCGACGAGCCGGGCCTAGCAATCACCCATGAGTGGTCAACCTCAACGCGCGACGAAGTCCCAGAAGGAAGCGGACATTGTCGAAGCGGCGCTGCGTGAAAGCGGCTTCCGCTGGACCAACCAACGCGCGTTGATCGTGCGTGCGGCGTTGGCGACGCACGACCACTTTACTGCCGAAGAGTTGCTCGACCTGTGTCGCAAGCAGGACCCGAAGGTTTCGCGGGCGACGGTATATCGCACGCTGTCGGTGCTCGAAGAAGCTGGTTTCGTGGAAGGCCTCGAGACCGGCGACGGTGGTCGGCGATTTGAACACGTTCTCGGTCACGAACATCACGACCACATGGTGTGCCTGTCGTGTGAACGGATCCTCGAGTTCCGTGATGACGAATTGGAACGCCGCCAGGAGTTGGCGGCCAAGCGCGTAGGGTTCAGCATTCAGCGCCACAGTCTGCGGCTCTACGGCACGTGCAAGCAATGCCAGCAGGAGCAACGGAAGAAGTGACGGAAGTGCGGGAGCGCGTGCTGGTCGTCGACGACGAACCAGACCTGGCGGAGTCGTGTGCCTACTTCCTGGAACGCGCTGGCTATGAGGCGCGCACCGCGGCCTCGGCCCCGGAAGCTCTCGAGTTGCTCAACAAGGAAGCGTTCGGCGTCGTCGTCAGCGACGTGCGCATGCCGCGCATGAGCGGCATGGAGCTGTTGTCGGCGATCCGCGAGCGCGACCCGGACATCGAGGTGCTGCTGTTGACCGGCTACCCCGATCTGCAGATGGCGGTGTCCGCGATCAAGCAGGGGGCGTTCGACTATCTGGCGAAGCCCTACGGCGAAGAGGATCTGATCGAACGTGTGGGCAAGGCGATGGCGCACCGGCGCGTCAAAGAGCAGAACGAAGGCCTGCGCGAGCGGCTGCGTTCTGGCGTCTCCGGCCGTCGCTTGATCCACAAGTCCAAGTCGTTCGGCGATTCGATTGCGATGTTGGAGCGGGCCGCGCGCACGACCGCGTCGGTGTTGTTGATTGGCGAGAGCGGCACCGGCAAAGAACTGCTCGCGCACCATCTGCACGACTCGAGCGACCGTGGCGACAAGCCGTTCGTGCCGGTCGACTGCGCGTCGATTCCAGCGGAGCTGTTCGAGAGTGAGCTGTTCGGCCACAAGAAGGGCGCGTTCACCGGCGCTGCGACCGACAAGCTCGGCTTGTTTCAGGTTGCCGACGGCGGCACGTTGTTCCTCGACGAGTTGGGGGAGCTGCCACTCGAGTTCCAATCGAAACTTCTGCGCACGATCCAGGAGCGCACCGTGCGCCCGGTCGGCAGCAGCACGCAGCGCGAGGTGGATGTGCGCATCGTCGCGGCCACCAACCGCGACCTGCAGAAGGAAGTCGAACAAGGCAACTTCCGCGCGGACCTGTTCTATCGCCTCGACGTCGTGCGCATCGCAGTGCCGCCGCTACGCGATCGGCCGGGTGACGTGGACGTCCTGGTCGACCATCTGATCGAACGCTTCGGCAAGCCGGCTGGCATCACCAAGATCCGCAGCGACGCGGCCGAACGGCTGCGGGCCTATCATTGGCCGGGCAACGTGCGCCAGTTGCGCAACGCGATGGAGCGCGCCTGTGCGCTCGGCCAGGCGCCGGAACTCGTGCTCGAAGACCTGCCGCCGGAAGTTCGCGACGATAGCGTCGCGATGCCAGCGCCAACGGTCGATGCCGAGCTCGGCACGTTCCAGGAGATGAAGGCGCGCCGCATCGCGGCGATGGAGCAGACCTACGTTGAAGGCCTGCTCAAGAAGCACAAGGGCAACGTCACGCACTGCTCCGAAGAAGCTGGCATGGCGCGCAGCGCGTTCCAGAAGCTGATGCAGAAGTACGCGATCCGCTCCGCGGACTACCGAGGGTAGCCCGTGACGCGGACTATCGCGGGTAATCGTACTGGCGCGAGTAGTCCTGTCGCGCTGCGCTAGGCCTCGGCTTTGGCGGCCTTGACCATCTCGCGGAACACGACCATGCCGTCGCCGTCGAGCGGCAGCTCACCGTTGTCGAGTTGCGTGCGGCGCCAGTTCGGCATGTGCGTTGGCAGGTAGCTGCGATCCGGGTGCGGCATGACGCCGAGCACGCGACCGTTGTAGTTGGTCAGGCCGGCGATCCCGAGCGGCGCCCCGTTGGGGTTCTCCGGGTAGCTCTCGGTCGGCTCGCCGTTCTTGTCGACGTAGCACACGGCGGCGAAGCCTTCGTCGACGAGCGTCTGCTGCGCTGCGGGGCTCGTCGCGATCAAGCGGCCTTCGCCGTGGGCGGCCGGCCAACGCAACGTCAGGCCTTCGGGCAGGAAGCCGCAGCGCGACTTGCGCGTCTTGAGCGTGACCCAGCGACACTCGTAGTGGTTGCTGAGGTTGTGCGTCAGCGTCACCTCTTCGGCGAGCTTGGCCTTGGTGCACGGCAACAGGCCGAGGCGCACGAGCACCTGGAAGCCGTTGCAGATGCCGAACACGAGGCCGCCACGTTCGACGAAGTCGAGCACGCGGCCGCCGAGCTTCTGCTTCATCTCCTGCGCGAGCACGCGGCCGGAGCTGATGTCGTCGCCGTAGGAGAAGCCGCCGGGAACGGCGAGGATGCTGAAGCTGTCGAGCAGTTCTGGTTGCTCCAGCAGCTTCTTGATGTGCACGTATTCGCTCGTGGCGCCGGCGCGCTCGTAGGCGTCGTAGGTCTCGCGCTCGCAGTTGATACCGGGGGCGCGCAGGATCAGTGCCTTGGGGTTGCTCATCGCGTTGCCTCCTCGGTCAGCGTGCCGTCGAGGTCGAGCGGGTGCTTCCAGGCATGTTCGGCTGCTTCGATCGTCAGGGTCGCGATGTTGTTCGCGGCGGAGGTGAACTGGATCTGGTTGTCGTCGCGCACGTCGCCGATGACTGCGAACGGAACGTCGCGCAGGTTGGCTTCGAGGTCGGGCAATCGATCGGGTGGTATCTCGAGCAGGAAGCGGCTCTGCGATTCGCTGAACATGCGCTTCGTGGCATCGAGCTCGCCGTCGGTCTTCATCGCGTCGAGCTTGACGTTGACGCCGAGGCGGCCACCGATGCACATCTCCGTTGCAGCGGCAGCGACGCCGCCTTCACTGAGGTCGTGGGCGGCGAGCACACAGCCAGCTTGGATGGCGCGTGAAACACCGAGCAAGGTGTCGTGCGCGATCTGCTTCTGCACGCGCGGCGCGTTCTTGCCGAGCTCGCCCTTGGTCTTGTAGTAGACGCTGCCGCCGAGTTCGTCCTTCGTGGCGCCCACGAGCACGAGTTGGCTGCCGGCGCGCTTGAAGTCACTCGTCATCGTGCGCCGCACATCCGGGATGACACTCATCGCGGTAACGAGGATGCAGCCCGGGATGCGGATCAGCTTCTCGCCGCCGTCGTCGAGCTTGGCGCGGAACTCGTTGTGCAGCGAATCCTTGCCGGACACGAACGGCGTCCGGTACTGCATCGCGAGGTCGCACACGGCTTCGGTCGCGCGCACGAGTTCGCCGAGGCACTGCGGATCGCGTGTGTTGCCCCAGCAGTAGTTGTCGAGAATGACCGTGTAGTCCGGGTCGCCACCGGCGGCGACGCTGTTGCGCATCGCTTCGTCGAGCGCGCACTCAGCCATCGAAGCGGGGTCGATCTTGCTGTAGCGCGGGTTGAGGCCGTTGGACAACACGACGCCGCGGTTGGAACCGAGCTTCGGCGCGAGCACCGATGCGTCGGCCGGACCGTCTTCGTGCACGCCGCAGAGCGGCTTGCCAGCGGAGGCTGCCTGCACTTCGTGGTCGTATTGACGAACGATCCACTCCTTCGAGCAGACGCCGTAGTCGGCCATGACGTCGAGCAGCGCTTGCTTGTGATCGGCTTCCGCCGGCAACTGCGGCTCGGCGAGATCCGGCGCGGTGTAGCTGGCCTTGAGCACGCGCGACGGCAGGCCGTCGTGCAAGAACCCGAGGTCCATGTCGCAGTGCACCGTGCCGTCGTGCTTGACGATCAGTTGGTTGTCCCCGGTGAACGTGCCAAGTACGAACGCTTCGCAGGCTTCGGCTTCACAGACGTCGAGCACGCGGTCGAGCTTGGCCGGCGGTACGGCGAGCACCATGCGTTCCTGGGCTTCGCTGATCCAGATCTCCCACGGAGCGAGGCCGGCATACTTGAGCGGCGCCGTTTCGAGGTTGACGATCGCGCCGAGGCCTTCGGCCATCTCGCCAACGGCCGAACTGAAGCCGCCGGCACCGCAGTCGGTGATCGCCGAGAACAGGTCTTCGTCGGCCAGCGCCATCACGGCGTCCATGGCCTTGCGTTCGGTGATCGGGTCGCCGATCTGCACGGCGCCTCCGCTGAGCGATTCGCTCTCGGTGTTGAGTTCGAGCGAACTGAACGTCGCGCCGTGGATGCCGTCGCGGCCGGTGCGGCCACCGAGGGCGACGATGACGTCGCCGGGGTTGGCCTTCTTGAGACCGCGCGCCGTCGGCAGGATGCCGACGTTGCCGACGTAGACGAGCGGGTTGCCGACAAAGTTGTCGTCGAAGTGCACGCTGCCGTTGACGGTCGGAATGCCCATCGGGTTGCCGTAGTCACGCACGCCGGAGACGACGCCCTTCATGACGGTCAGCGGGTGCAGGCAACCCTTCGGCAGGTCTTCTTGCGCGAGGTCTGGCGGCGCGAAGCAGAACACGTCCGAGTTGGCGATGGGGCGCGCCCCGAGGCCGGTGCCGAGCACGTCGCGGATGACGCCGCCGACGCCGGTGCCAGCACCACCGAACGGTTCGATCGCCGACGGGCGGTTGTGCGTCTCGACCTTGATGCAGACCGAGTCGACATCGTCGAACTTGATGATGCCCGCGTTGTCGACGAACACACTGACGCAGAAATCGCGGTCGAGGGTGTGGGTGACGTTGGCGATCGTGCTCTTGAGCAGGTTGTCGATGCGGCGGCCGTCGAAGTCGACGGTGCCGGTCAACGTCTTGTGCTTGCAGTGCTCACTCCACGTCTGCGCGAGCGTCTCGAGTTCTAGGCGCGTCGGCGCGCGGCCGAGCTTGTCGAAGTGCGCTTGGATCGTGACCATCTCGTGGCCGTCGAGCGCGAGGCCGCCGTCCTTCGAGATCGCAACGAGTGCGTCTTCGTCGAGACCGGCAACGGGCACGTCATGAACGGCGAGGTCGGGAGCGGGGGACTCACCCGGTAGACCATCCGGCAGTGCATCGACGAGGATCTGCTGCACGGTGTCGTTGGCGAGATCCTTCTTGGCGATCGCGAGCAGTTGTTCGCCCGAGATATCGCCGTGCACATCGAACGTCTTGTAGGTGCCGGCCGCGACGACGGGCATCTGCATGTCGGCGAGCGACTTCTGCACCGAGTGCGCGACGGGATCGGTCACGCCCGGCTTGGGCACGATCGTGACCATGTGCGCGCCATCGGGAGCGCTGATCGTCGTGCCGGGAGCGTGCACGACGAAGTCTTCGATGACCGGGTCGCACAACACCTCGCGGGCAAACGTCTCGACCTTCTGAGCATCGAGTTCGGTCGCCAACAGGTAGCCGCGCCGGGCGCGAACACTGGTGATGCCTGTGAGTCCGCCGGCCGTCAGCGTTCGCTGCGCAGCAGCCCCAATGGGGTCTAATTGGCCTTCTTTGGCCAGAACGTCAATTCGCCACGCCTGCATGTGCGAGCCACGATGCCGGTCTGGTGCGAGCGGTGCAAGAGCGGACGAACACCATGCGTCGTTACCTTTGCACGAGACGCGCTATGATTGGCGTCTGCACATCTTTCCACAGAGGGCTTCTGCCATGCGCGCCACCAAGTTTCTGTCCGCAATCGCACTGACCGCCAGTCTCGCCGTCGGCCAATGTGCGTTCTCCAGCGTCGCCGTCAGCACCTACGGCCAGCCGTGCTCGGTCTGGACGCTGCCCAGCCAGATGCCGGCCATCTCGGTGGCGCTCGACGCAACGAGTTGCACGCTGGGCATGGACGTGACGGCGTTTCCGGGCTGCTGCAACTCATTCCTGACCGGCCGCGTGCTGGTGCTGGGCCTGCAGCAGGTGTCCGTGCCGGTGCCGCAGTTCGGGGTGAACTGCAACCTGCTGGTCTCGCCCGATGTCTTCCTGTTCCAGCAGTCGAGTGGGGCGTTCCAGATGCCGCTGCCCGCAGCGCCGTTCCCGGCGACAACGATCTACGCACAAAGCGCGGTGCTCTACTTCACGACGATCGGGCTGACGACCGAATGGGGGTTGAGTTCCGGCTACCAAATCGACCTGCAGTAGGGCAGGCCATTGGCGCGCCAACTAGGAGCGACCCCCGGTCGCGAACCGTCACGGTCGATTCGCGGGTTTCTCGAAGCGCCTTCGCGACAGTAGTCACGAGCAATCGGGGGCGGCCTGACCGCCCCGCATCTTCACCGCCTGCTTCCGTCTATTCCCGCTCTGTCGCGTCCAAGGACTTGCGCAGGGTGCTGGCGAGATCCGGCAGCGTGAACGGTTTGTCCAACATGACGTCGCCCGTATCGACCTGTCGGTTCTCGAACATGCCCTGCTCGGCATAGCCGGACATGTAGACGACCTTGAGATCCGGCGCGGTTTCGAGCAACAGCTCGGCGACCATCTTTCCGTTTAGCTTGCCCGGCAGCACGATGTCGGTCAGCAGCAGGCGGATCTCCGGGTTGGCGCGGAACACCGCCACAGCCTCGTCGCCGTCTGCGGCGACGACCGTGCGGTAGCCGAGCCTGTTGCATTGCTTGATGAACACCCTGCGCAGTTCTTGCTGATCCTCGACGAGCAGAATGAGTTCTTCCCGCCCTTGCGGCAACGATTCGGTGGCGGGAGCTTCAGGTTGGGCTGGTTCGTCCAGTCCGCGATGGCGCGGCAGGTAGAAGTCGACCGTGGTACCCGAGCCGACTGCACTGCGGATCTGGATGTGGCCGCCCGACTGCCTCGCGAAACCGAAGACCATGCTCAGACCGAGGCCACTGCCCTGGCCAACCGACTTGGTCGTGAAGAACGGTTCGAGTGCCTGCTCGAGCGTCTGCTCGTCCATCCCTGTACCCGAGTCGGTCACCGTCAACCGCACGTACTCACCGGGCGACAGATCCTCCTTGTCCGCGCAGTAGCCGTCGCTCAACGTGGCGTTCGAACAATCGATGGTCAGCTTGCCGCCGTCGGGCATCGCGTCACGAGCATTGACGCAGAGGTTTAGCAGCACGTTCTCCAGTTGCGAACGGTCGACGAAGCACGGCCACAGGTTCGGTTGTTCGCGGATCTTCAGCTCGACCTGCTCGCCCAGCGTTCGGTTGAGCAGTTCCTTCATCCCGGCCACCACCTGGTTCATGTCGGTAACGGAAGGTGACAGGGTCTGGCGACGGGAGAAGGCCAGCAGGCGCTGGGTCAGACTCGCGCCGCGCTGCACACCGTCGAGGGCGTCTTCGATGTAGTCCTGTTTGACGGTATCCGTCGCATCCGGATCCATCCTCAGCAGCTCCAAGTTGCCCTGCACGACGTTCAGAAGGTTGTTGAAGTCGTGGGCCATGCCGCCCGTCAGCTGGCCGACGACCTCCAGCTTCTGGGCCTGACGCAGCTGCTCTTCGATCCTCTTGCGCGCACTGATGTCCTGCACGATGGACCAGATCATTTCACGTCCGTCGCTCCCCTTGACCATGGATCCATTCAGCAGAACGGGCACACGGTCACCGTTCTTGGTGATGTAATCCTTCTCATAGGGGCCGTACTTGCCGACCTCGTTGAGCTGGCGCAGTTGCTCGCCCTCCATCGGTTCGTAATCCCGCGGCGTGATGTCCCAGTATGTGAGCGCTTTCGCCTCCGTCTCGGTGTAGCCGATGATGTCCAGGTAGCCCTGGTTCACGTCGACCAACGTCCCGTCCATCTCGCATAGAGCCATGCCTACCCGTGCGGTCTCGAACATGGTTCGGTAGCGCGCCTCGCTAGCTTTCAGGGCTTCCTGTTGCTGCTTGCGTTCACTGATGTCCTGGACGATCGCGAGGTTGATCTCCTCGCCGTCGAGCTCCGTCATGTTGGCGACGATCTCCACGGGAAACAGCTCGCCATTCTTGCGCCGGTGCACCGACTCGAGGCGCAACGAACGCTTCTTCCGAAGTTCGTCCCAGTGCTGCGACCAAGCATGCCGCGGGAACTCGGCATCGACGTCGAACACCGTCATGGTCTCGAGCTCTTCGCGAGTGTGCTGCAGCCAATCGCACGCGGTCGCATTGGCCGAGTGCAGCCGGGCATCCGCCGAGATCCAATAGACGGCAAGCTGAACCTGATCCAAGGCGTGGTGGGCCTGCCGCAACTGACGGTCACGGGCCCTGCTCTCGGTTACGTCGCGAATCTGCAGAACGGTTCCTGCGACGTTGCCCGGCTGGTCGCGGTGCGGGCTGCACTGCACTTCGCAGCTTCGCTTGCCAAAGCCGTGCAGGTCGAGGGTCGTTGCAACCGTGCCTGTCTGCCCGGACAACGATGTCCGCAGTTGCGGCTCGAGCACCTTCGCAGTCCACTCCTTCTCGAACAGATCTGCGAGCCGGGCGCCGACGATGTCTTCGACGTCCTTGCCGAGCGCCGAGCACCAGGCCTGATTGGCCATGCGAACGGTCATGTCGGCACCGATCAGGGCGAGCATGTCGGAGTTGCCATCGACGATGACCATGCACCGCCGAAGTCTCGTGGCCAGCACGTGCTGCCTGCGAATCAGGGTCGCGGTGACGAGACCAACGATGAGGATGAGCCCCGGGACGGTGACGCTTGCGAACTGCTCGTAGGTGCTGAGCGTATGCGACTTCCCGACCCCGTCGCTCACCGGCATCGGAGAGCCCGGAGACAGCGCCCAGACTGCAAGCGCCACGGCCAGGCTGACCCCGAACGGGAGGGAGCGAACAGCGGCCAAGGTCTCTCGGATCATGGGCAGGAGAGGAGGTGGTTCCACAGGCTCGCTCGGGAGGCTGGGCGTGCTCCTCCGCCTGAGGCTACGCCAAAAGCAGTATCAAGCCCAGAAGATGTGCGTGGTTGGGACCCCTCGCGGCCTCGCCCGGCGGCGCCCACCGTCGACGCCACCAATTCAGCACGACTCCGGTTGCGCGTATCGAGCACCAGCGGGGATGCGGGCCTCTGCCTCCACCCCTGCGGGAGGGCTAACTAGTAGCTCTCGTCCTGATTCGGGAACGAGCCGCCGCGCACGTCTTCGCAGTAACCCTCGACGGCTCCGCCAATCTCCTTGGCGAGCTCGAGGTAGCGGCGCACGAAGCGCGGCTTGAAGCGCGTGAACATGCCGAGCATGTCGTGCGTGACCAGGATCTGGCCGTCGGTGTGGGGGCCAGCGCCGATCCCGATGATCGGGATGGTGGTGGCCTCCGACATGCGCTTGCCGAGGTCCGATGGCACCTTCTCGAGCACGATCGCAAACGCGCCGGCCGCTTCGAGTGCCTGGGCGTCTTCGATCAGTTCCTTCTGCTCGTCTGCTTCGGTGCCGCGCGTCTTGTAGGAACCGAACTGGTTGATGCTCTGCGGCGTCAAACCGAGGTGGCCCATGACCGGGATGCCGGCTGCCACGAGGCGTTCTACCGTCGGCACGAACGCGCGCCCGCCTTCGAGCTTGACCGCTTCGACGTGGCCTTCCTTCAGCAGGCGACCGGCGTTGCGCAGCGCGTCTTCGATGCCGACCTGGTAGCTCAAGAACGGCAGGTCACCGACGACCAGCGCGCGGCTGCAGCCGCGGCTGACCAGCTCGGAGTGATAGACCATCTGGTCCATCGTCACCGAGACGGTCGTGTCGCGGCCCTGCATGACGGTCGCGACCGAGTCCCCGACGAGGATGACGTCGACGCCGGCTTCGTCGAGCAGCGTCGCGAACATGTTGTCGTAGGCCGTCAGGCAGGCGATGCGTTGCTTGGCCTGCTTGCGTTCGCGCAGCGTCGCGGTCGTGACCTTGCCATTGCTTCCTGCTACGTTGCCAGCCACTACCAGTCTCCGAAAGTATCGGGCGAGTCAGCGGGTGGCGCCGGCGGTGGGGAGTCCGGTCGGTCGTTGCCGCCGGGCGGCGGTGGCGGCCGGTAGCTGTCGCCTTCCCCTTCGGGTGGGCGCGGGCCACGCCGCTTGGGCTTGCCCTTGCCTTCGACGATGCTGCCGAACGTCGGCACGCGCTTCGGATCCAGTTCGACGTCGAACGCCGACAGGTCGAGGCTCGCCGGTTCGATCACTTCGACCTTGCCACGGCGGTCGCGGTAGCGCGGGACGACGTCGACGTCGCGGTTGCCACCGGACTTGCCCTTCTTGCCGCGCTTCTTGTCGCGGCGCGAGTCGCCACGTTGGCCGCGCTTCTTCGCGTCGCGCTGGCGATCGGTGGCAGCCTTCTTCGACTTGACCTTGTTGGGGCGACCATCGCGGTCACCGCCGCGGCGGCTCTTCTTGGCCTGCGGCTCGTCGCCATCGCCGTCCTCGGCGGTGGCGGTGCGCTCGGAGCTGTCGCGATCCTCGTCGCTGCGCGAACGGCCGCGACCGCGGCGGCCACGACGGCGGCGCTTGGGCCGGTCCTCGCCATCCGCTTCGTCGCCATCGTCGTCCTTGCCGCGAGCGGGAACGGCGTCGTCGCTGTCGTCCGACTCGCTGGTCTCCGTGTCGTTATCCGTCGCACTTTCGGCGTCGTCCTCGTCGCGCGACTTGCGGCGGCGGCGACGGCGCTTGCGACGCGGGGCTGCATCGGCGTCGTAGTTGTCTTCTTCCTCGTGACCACGGTCCATCGGGAAGGCGTCGTCGTCCGCATCGTCGTCGGATGCTTTCGGCTTGTCCGTGACGGCAGCGAACGGGTTGAGCGGATCGCCGTGCGGCGACGGCTCATCGCTCGCGGGGAACGTGACGTCGCTGAGGTCTTCTTCGGCCGCAGCCTTCTTGGTGGTCGCCTTCTTGCGCGTGGCCTTCTTGGCGGGAGCCTTCTTGCTGGCCTTGCGCTTCTTCGGCGGGGCCGCTTCGGCGTCGACGTCGTCGGCAGCGGCTTCGGCTGCCGGCTCGTCAGCGTCTGCCGTCGGCGCGTCCTCTTCGCGCGCCTGGCTCGGCGCGGAGTCTTCGTCGTCTTCCGAACGGCGACGGCGACGACGACGGCGCTTCTTGCGCGGCCGCTCTTCGATGGCTTCGGCTTCGTCGGCTGCAGTCGGACGGCCGCCAACCAGGTCATACCACTGATCGACGATCGCCGGATCCATGTCCGCGGCTTGCGCACGCAGCGCAAACAGCATCAGGGCTTCGTCGAAGTAGGGGCTCGTCAGGAAGCTCTCGGTGCGGTAGCGGCGCTTGTCTTCGCTCTGTTCGAAGCGGTGCTGCACCCCACAGATCCGCTTGAGGCAACCGGAGTCGCGGCGCGGCAGACGCAGGTCGACGGCGAGCGAACCCAGCAGGTTCTCGGCGACGGACGAGGCGCTGCGCGTCGGTTGCCCTTCGCGTGCTCGCTCGACGGCGCCGAACATCAACACGGCGAGCAGGACGCCGTTGGGTGGCGGCTCGCGGCCGGGCGGCTGCGCTTGCACGCGCTCGTCGAGCACGTCGAGCAGCTTCCAGAAGCTGTCGGTCTGCTCGTCGCTGGCGTTGTTGAGGAACTTGCCGACAACGGGCACGAGGTGCTCGATGGCGCCGACGTCGCGCAGCAACTCGAAGCTGCTACGGGCGTGGCCCGAACGCAACAAGCGCAGGATCTCTTCGAGCACGCGCGGTGGTGCGGCGCGCACGAGGTCCTCGGCTGTTTCGCCCATCGCGGCGAGCGTCTTCTTCTCAACGGTGAAGCCGAGGCGGCCCGCGAACTTCGCGGCGCGCAGGATGCGCACCGGGTCTTCGCGGAAGCGCACGACGGGATCGCCGATGGTACGGATGACGCGCGCCTCGATGTCTTCGAGACCATTGCAGTGGTCGACGATGAGGTCGCGGGTTGGGTCGAGGAACAGCGCGTTGACGGTGAAGTCACGCCGCAGCGCATCTTCTTCGGCCGTGCCAAACTCGTTGTCGCGCGTGATCAACAAGTCCGCGTCTTCACCTTCGCCTTCCGGCTTCTCCTGCGGCGTGCGACGGAACGTCGAGCACTCGAGGATCTTGGTGTTGCCGTGGAAGTGCAGGTGCGCGAGCTTGAAGCGGCGGCCGATGATGCGGCAGTTGCGAGGAAACGTTCGCTTGACCTGAGGCGGGCGTGCCTCGGTCGCGATGTCGTAGTCCTTCGGGGTGCGGTCGAGCAGAAGATCGCGCACGCAGCCGCCGACTAGATAGGCCTCGAACCCCTTGTCAATGAGGCGCGTTACGGCGCGCACGGCGTCGACGTCCAGCACGGACAGGTCGTGGCCGGTAGGGGATAGGATCGTAGGTTCGATCGTTTTGGTCCTGGTTAGATAACCGTTTTGGAAGACAACGGTTTACCGTCGCGCCCCGGGCGGAGACAAGGCGATTCTGTGGCCTCTCCGTATTGTCGGGGTGGATCTGCGGCCCCCTTGGGCTGCCTGGAGGGACACTGGGGCTGCTCAGGCCTGCAATCCGCCGTCGATCGTCAGCACCTGGCCGGTGACGTAGCTGGCTTCTGCGGAAAGGAGATACCGCACAAGTCCGGTGACGTCTTGCAGCTGGCCGACGCGGCCGGCGGGAACCCGCGGCAACATGCGCGCCTGGCTCTCGCGATGGCTGTCATCGTGGTCGATCAGGCCCGGGGCGATGACGTTTACCGTCACCCCGGACGCCGCCGTCTCGGCGGCGAGCGACCGGGCCAGCTGGATCACAGCGGCCTTGGCAGCGAAGTAGACGGGGGCGCGCAGCATCGCCCGTTGCCGGTCGGCGCCGGCGGCGGCGAACAGGATTACCCGCCCGATGCCCCGTTCGACCATCGCCGGCACGACCGTCTGGATCGTGTGGAAGACGCTGTCGACGTTGCTGGCAAACAGGTGGTGGTAGGTGAACTCGGTCGTCTCGAGCAGCGGTTGCTCGGTGAAGTCGCCGATCGAGTGGATGAGCGCGTAGGGCGCGCCGTGCCGGTCCTTGAAGGTCGCGAAGGCATCCTGGACGGCGGACTCGTCGGTCGCGTCCACGCCCGATTTGCGGCTCCAGATGGTGCTGCGCTCTGGGAACTCGGCCGCGATCGCGCGGCCGATGCCCTGGCCACCGCCGACCAGCAGGAGCTGGCCTTCGGGGATGGTTGGCTGCTCGGACTGGTTCACGATTGGCGCAGCCAGCCGAAGATCTCCTTCAGCTTCGGTGGGTTGCCGGTCATCAGGACGCCGACGCGGAAGACCTTGCCGGCGGCTTTGAAGGCGAACCAGACGCTCACGAGGATCATGATCGTTGTGATCACGTACTCAATGGTCGCCGGTGGCCCGCTGGCGCGGTTCATCATCGCGAATGGCGTGTAGAGCGGAATGTAGGTAAAGACCTTGGCCATCAATCCGTTCGGTTCCTGAACGATCGGGACCATCGCGAACAATGGGATCATCAGCAGCAGGAAGACCGGTTGCAGGAGGTTCTGCGCCTCCTTGAGGCTGTTGCAGACCGACCCGAGTGCTACGAGCATCGCCGCAAACAGGAGGTAGCCGGTCAGGAAGTAGCCAATGAACGAGGCCAGGTAGAGCGGGTCACTGGCGATGCTTAGCAGGTTCATCTCTTCGATCGCCGGGATGACTTTGGCGCCCGCGCTCATGCCGATCACCCCGAACACCGCCCAGGACGCGACCATGGTCAGGCCCGTTGCGCCGATGCCCCAGATCTTGCCCGCCATGAGTTGCTTCGGGGAGACGGAGGACAGCAGCACTTCGATGATGCGGTTGCTCTTCTCCTCCACGGTGTTCGTCAGCAGCATCTGGGCTGCCGTGAAGATTGCGATCCAAAGCAGGTAGACGAAGACCACGGGCGCGAAGTTGCGTGCTCGGTCGGACCGTTTGACAGCTTCCGTGGCGCTGCTGCCAGCTTCCTCGCTCGGCTGTTCCGCCGTGAACGAAACACGTTCGCTGACGTACTTGGCGGTCTCTTCCTTGATGTCCTGGCTCTTGAGTCGCTTGGCACGAACGACGCGAGTTGCGGCGCGCCCGTACCACGCCCTGAGGTCGTTGTCGGTCGTATTCTCACAGATGAACTTGACGTTGCTCGCCGCCTTGGCCTTCTCGTCTTCGCTCGGCTCGTGCAGGCGTTCGACCGGGTTGTTGTCGAAGATGAAAAAGCCGAACAGCTTGCCTTCGCGGACCTGGTCGTTGAGCGCAGCCATTAGCTCGGCGCGCGACTTGCCGACTAGTTCGAGGTCTGCGAGGCTCCGGTAGCGGAACTTCTGCTTCTGCTTATTGAGCTCCTCCGCGATCTTCTCGCGATACGACTCCGGAACGCTCGCCATGCCTTTTTCGAGCTGGTCGATCGTCAGGGCACCGGCCGCGTCGCGGAACTTCTCCGGGATCTTCTCTAGGTTGGCCTGGATGAGATCGAGCAGGTTTGCATTTCGGGCGGAAGCCTCGACCTCGGCGCCGATCTTGGACTCCGTGAAGTCCGCGATGGTGTAGTCCTGGGTCTTCTTCGTCTTCTGCATGACCCAGCCGATCCCGATGGCGATCGCGAAGATCGCAGGGAACGCCAGGATGCCCAGCCAGAAGGTCTTGGTGCGCACGTTCTCGAGATACTCGCGTTGCGCGACGAGCATGGTCTTGCTGGCCATCAGGCGTTCCCCCCGGCAGCTTCGAGTGCTGCGTCGCGTTCTTCGACGGTGCGCACGAAGACTTCGTGCAGAGATGGCTCGCTAAGGTCGAAGCTGCGGATTGTCAGGTGATCGACGAGCCACCGCAGCGCCTCTTGCGGGTCTTCGCCCTGCTTGAGGAATATCTCGGCCGCCTTGTTGTGGTCGTTCAGGCGCTCCAATCCAGGTAGCTGCTTCAGCACACTGCCATCGCCGTCGTATTGGATCTGGATCCCCTTATCGAGGCCCTGTTTGACCTCGGCAAGTGTGCCCGCGAAAGCTAGCTCACTCTTGTGGATCATCATCATCGCGTCGCAGAGTTGCTCGGCCTGCTCCATGACGTGTGTCGAGAAGATCACGGTTCGACCCTCGCGCTTCATCTGCAGGATCGTGTCGCGCATGACGTCGCGATTGACCGGGTCGAGTCCACTGAACGGCTCGTCGAGGATTACAAGATCCGGGTCGTGGATGATCGTGCCGAGGATCTGGACCTTCTGGCCCATGCCCTTGGACATCGCCTCGCACTTCTTGTCCATCCAGTCGCCGAGGCCGTACTGCGTCAGCAGTTCCTTGGCCTTCAAGTTGGCCGTGGACGTGTCCATGCCTTTGAGCTTGCCGAAGTAGGCGACGATCTCGCCTGTCTTCATCTTCTTGTAGAGACCCTTCTCCTCCGGCAGGTAGCCGAGGCGGTCCTTTACTTGCGAAGCATCAGAGTGGCCGAGCACGGAGATCGTGCCCGAGTCCTGATGGAAGATGCTCATCACCATGCGGATGGTGGTCGTCTTGCCGGCGCCGTTCTGGCCGAGGAACCCATAGATGCAACCTGTGGGAACCTGCAGCGAAAGATCGGAGACCGCCGTGAACTGACCGAACCGTTTGGTGACGCCGTCGAGAATGAGAGCGTGATCCATGTAGCGAGTGCGGCAGGGTGGCCGCAGGACGGACCAGATTGTCAGTGCCTCGGTGGCGAGGCAAGGACTGGCCGAAGTTCGCTGCTTGGAACGGCAGGATTCATTGGCTCCCGCCGGAGCGAGCGTGCCCGCTGGGCACGCGGGCGACCGACATCACGTTCGGTGACGTCGGTCGCGGCAAAGGCCTCTTAGAGGCCGATGACGATCTCGAGGCCGTTGCTGGCCGCGATGCCGAGCGTGCCGGAGCCGCCGAGCGCGATGCCTTGTGCCGACATCGCCGAGCCGATCAGCGCGGTGTTGTTCGGGATCGCGAGCGCGAACGTGCCGGTGCCGCCAACGACCGGACCCGTGCCGAACAGGCCGATGTCCAGGTTGGTGTAGGCGAAGCAGCCGGCCATGCCGACGGGCGTCAGGTCGACACCCGGGTCGACGACCAGCGAGCCGAAGCCAACCGTGGTGAGCGGCAGCGGCGCGTTGTTGACGTTGAGGGCGAAGCCGGCGTTGCCGAGCGTCGGCATGCCAGTGGCGTCCAGCGTCAGGCCGTCACAGCCGGCGCCGTATTCGCGGGTGTAGCCCGCGGGGCTCGTGTCCGACAGCAGGAAGTCCATCGTGAACGGGCGCGCGCCCGTCGTGCCGACGACGCCTTCGCGGTAGCTGGCGTAGAGGCCGCGGTCGACGCGGTCGATGGTCGCCGTGAAGGCGGTGCCGTCCGGGGCGCCGTAGGTGCCGCCGAAGCGACCTTCGGCACTCGTGCCGTTGATCTCGATGCGGACACGTTGCCAGCCATCGTTGACGCCGGCGGTGACCGGGATGCTGCCGACGACAACCGGGCCACTGAGCGCGTTCGCACCCATGCCGCCATCGTTGCGGTCCATCAGGTAGAGCGTCGCACCCACGTCGTCACGGACGTAGGTCCAGACGAAGCCGGTGTCGCCGTTGGCCGAGAAGCCGAGGGCACCCGTCGGGTCCGGGAAGTTGAAGAACGTGGCGGACGTGCCGAAGCCGAACGACCACATCTCGGTTTCGCCGAGCGGCAGCGGGACGGACTCGATGTAGACGTAGGCCTCGGCGGTGTTGGCAACGCCGGGGTCGTTGAGCTGCATCGTGTGGTTGCCACCGCCAGCCGAGTCCCATGCGACGACGGCCAGGCCGCCCTGCGGCGAGGCCGGGATCGTGTACGGGTTGTTGGAGTCGAACAGGGTCGGGTCGATGACCGTTGGGTCGACGTAGGAACCCTGCCAGCCAGCGAGGGTGGTGGCGACGGTCAGGCCGTCAAACGACTCGACGTTGGCAACCGCGGCAGGCATGTTGTTGCTGGTGCCGGGCGACCAGGGCTGCAGGCGGAAGTCGTTGCCGTTGTTGTTGGTGTCGAAGCCGTCGCGCAACCGGGACCAGGTGGTCTTGTTGGACTCGTACATCGCGAAGTTGCCCCAAATGCCTTCGCCTTCGGCGAGTGCCGGGTTGAAGACGCCCTTGTTGGCTTCGTAGATCAGCGTGTCGACGATTGCGGCCGAACCATCGAACAGGGTGATCGATTCGTTCGAGTTCTGCAGGAAGCCGGACGAGCGGACGATGTCGACGTTCGGGACGCCGGTGTCGCCGAGCACGAGGTAGTCACCGGGCGCGAGGATCGTGCCGGGCGGGAAGACCTCGGTGAAGTTGACGCCGTTCGAGTCGTCGCCGACGAGCGACCAGCCGCTGATGTCGACGGGGCTCGCGGTGCGGTTGTAGATCTCGATGAACTCGAGATCGTCAGTCGACGTGTCGTCGTAGCTGAATTCGTTGATGACGACGGGGGCCGTCGAGGTGCCATTGCCACCTTGGGGCAGGAAGGAAAGTGCGTTGAGCAGGACGGTGCTGAGCATTGAAGTTGACTCCGGTCAGTTGAGAGAAGGTGGGTGTACTGGCTTGTGTCAGGATGCGAGTCTCCGCGGGCCAGTGGTCGATGCGCTCTCTCCGGGCATCGCTACCAAGGGGGATGGTATGCGGAGAGAATGACGCTGCAATGACGTGTCTTCGGCTACTTGCTACAGCAGGTACCGTTTGGGCAACACGTGCCGAGGCGGGCTTTTACGGTCGCCGCTATTGCCTTTGCGTTGGCCACGACCTGGTCGCGGTCGGCGTCCGCGCGTTCGAGGGTTACGCCGCAGACGGTCGTCCACTTGCCGTCGGTCTGCACGATCGGAATGGTGACGTCGATCGCGGTCCCTTCGTCCAGGATGATGACGTCGCCGGACGTCATCGACCGGACATCCTCCGGGTCGGACGCCGTGTTGAGGCGCTCCTTGGCGGTGCTGGCACAGACCTTCATCGAGCCGTCGTCCTGCACGCAGTGCAGCGTGAGGCGGGTGCAGTTGGCGTGATCGGCCTTCGTCGCCTCGACGATCGATTGGGGGGATTCGCCGTCGCAGCAGGTCGACTTGCAGCCAACCAGGAACATGGCGAAGAACGAGAGGAACGTAGCGGTGATGATGCGCATGGGGACTCCAGACCAGGCGGGTAAGTCAGGAGTGTAGGCAGGCGCGATGGGCGCAGTATCGCCCAGTTGTGCGCATGCGGGCCGCATTCAGGGCGCATTGGCGGCGAGGACTTCCCGCTCGTCGTGGGCCACGTGGGGCGCGCAACGACAGTGAGCCGACTCCATCTGTCGGTCAGCTGGTTCGCTACCCGACTCTCTCGGGCTGCAGGGTCACCTGGCGATCGACGGCAGCGCTGGGCACGCTGGGCGTCGGGCGAAGCGATTCCCGATCTACGGCTTACAGGGCTCTAGTCCTCAAACAAGCGAAGATCGACACCCGACATCGCCACGCGACGAGCGTACACATCGCGTCCGATCCCGACCAGTGTCGGCGCCTGAGCGACTGAGTTGACGATCGTGTGATTGGCTCCCTG